>Ga0207708_10000047_pt1 | contig 115550 bp, 100 predicted proteins | sample KBSK5101metaG_FD_184340 | JGI IMG/M metagenome (GOLD analysis project Ga0207708, IMG submission 184340) | Corn, switchgrass and miscanthus rhizosphere microbial communities from Kellogg Biological Station, Michigan, USA - KBS K5-10-1 metaG... | ecosystem: Host-associated > Plants > Roots >...
GCCTCGATCTGCCGCTGCAGCTCGAGGTCCTCCTTCGGACCCATGCGCGGCTGCCGCTCGTTGGGCACGACGTCGTAGAGATCGCGCGTATCGCGATAGGTGCGAAGGATCGTGCGGCCGAGGCGGCGTTCCTGCCACTGATGGTCCGTCGTCATGATCACGGCACCCGGTACGCGGCGGGACGGAGCTGGACGGGCGGCTCGTCGCGCGACTCGATGATCGCGCTGACGTCGGTGTCGATCTCGCGCAGCACATTCTTGATGCGCGTCAGCACCGTACCGCGTTTCTTCCAGACGTTGTCGTGCGAGCGCTTCTCATCGACGTCGATCTGCAGCGCCTCGCCCGCGAGATCGGACGCTTCCGCCAGCTTTCGCTTGAATGCCGACGACGTCATGAATTTGAAGAGGCGGCTCAGTTTGTCCGCGCGCTCGGCGTCGCTGAGCTTCGCGACGTGCATCGCGATCAGCGCCTTGCGCAGCACCTCGACGATTGCTCGTACACGGGCGGGCGCGACGACGATCACGCCGGAGTCGACGAACAGCTCGCGCCGGCCCGCGGGAAAAATCGGCGTCGAGAGAATTGCGTGATCGGCTCCGGCCTCGCTCTGCTCCTGCCGCAGGCGTGTGACGAACGCCTGCTGCCACGCCGCGCGCGGCTTCGAGTCGATCAGGATCCTGCCGGCGGATTTCCCTTTGTAGCGAACGTCCTGCTGCAGGTTCGCTCCGCTCTTTCCCTTCGTCCGCGCGAGCTGGTCCTCGGGGAACGCGCCGCGCAGTTCCTCGAAGAGATCGAGCTCCGCGCCCTCGCCGATCTCGCCGCTGCCTTTCGTGACGCGACGGCTCATGTCGGCGATTTTCTTCTGCAGCGCCTCGCGCTCGCGCGCGAAGTCGGCGTCCTTCCGCAGCAGCGCCGCCGTGCGATCCTTCTGCAGGATCTGCCGCACTTCGGCCACTTCCTTCTTGCGCTGGCGGTCGGCCTGCTGCTTCACGAGCTCGAGCTGCTTCCCGATTTTCGCCTTCTCGGCTTCGACCGCCGCCCGTTCCTTCGCCAGCTTCTGCGCCTGCGCCGTCACTTCCTTCTCCAGTTGCGCGCGCAGCGTTTTCTCGGCCTCGGCGAGTTTTTTCCGCTCGTCCTCGCGGATGAGCGCCTGAATCCGAAGGAACTTCGCATGGGTGATGGTGCTGCCGCACCAGGGGCATTTCTCTGTAGTCTCGACCAACTTTGCCTCCCGGAGCGTACGCTCCAGCGGTGTCCCTGTAAGTCCTTTTTTGTACTTGTACGTCCTTCTGATACTCTCTGTCAACTCAGATGGACGACCCACGACCCGAGCTCGAACTGGTGTTTGCACTCGCCGGACCGGTTGGCGCGGACCTTCAGGAAGTGAGCCGCACGCTGGCCGACGCGCTGCGCAAAAGCGACTACGCGGTCGAGGAGATCAGCGTCAGTGCGCTCATCCGCCAGATCGCGGCGAAGGTCCCGCTGACGACGCGCGACCGCTTCGCGATCCGGCTGTTCGAGTCGCCGGAGGAGAAGCGCATCGCGTCGTACGTCGATGCCGCGAACGCGATCCGGCGTATCACGTGCGATCCCGCCGCGATCGCATCCGCGGCGATCGCGGAGATTCGCGGACGGCGCCGCAGGCACAGCGGCGGCGTGCCGTCGCGCCGCGCGTACATCCTTCGCTCGCTCAAACGTCCCGAGGAAGCGCAACTGCTGCGGCGCATCTACGGGGCGGGATTCTTTCTCGTCGGCGTGAATGTGAATCGGCCCGCGCGCGTCGACTCGCTGGCCAAACGAATCGCGAAGTCGCACAACGAAACGCCGTCGTCGCCGAACTTCGCAAAGTATGTCGAGGCGGCGGAGGTGCTGACGAAGCGCGACGAAGACGAGGCGTGGGATGACTACGGCCATCGCCTGCGCGACGTGTTTCAGTTGTGCGATCTCTTCGTCGCGCCCCCTCAGCTCTTCGATCAGATCGATCGCCTGATCCGGCTGATCCTCGGCGATCTGAGCGAGACGCCGTGGGCCGGCGAGCAGTTCATGTTCCAGGCGTTCGCCGCGTCGCTCTCGTCGGGCGCGCTCGGGCGCCAGGTCGGCGCCGTGCTCGTCTCGCCATCGCGCGAGGTCCTCGGCATCGGCTGGAACGACGTGCCGAAAGCGGGCGGCGGTTTGTATCGCGCGGGAGAGCATTACGATCATCGCGACATCCGCGAGGACCGCGACTCCGTCAACATCCACGCCGATCAGATCATCGGCGAGATCGTCGATCTCGCGCGCGACGCCGGCTGGCTGAAGTCGGAGCCCGACCTCGACGCCGCGCGCCATGCGTTCCGGACCTCGCGCGTGATGAGCCTTCTCGAGTTCGGCCGCACGAGTCACGCGGAGATGGAGGCGGTGCTCGCAGCGGCGCGCATCGGCGTGAGTCCGCGCGGTGCGACGCTCTACACGACGACGTTCCCCTGCCATCAGTGCGCGCGCCTCATCGTGACCGCCGGCGTCGGGAAGGTGGTCTACATCGAGCCGTATCCGAAGAGCCGCGCGCTGGAGCTACACCGCGACGCGATCTTCGCGTACGACGACGAGAATCCACCGCACGCGGACGCCGTCCGCTTCGAGCCGTTCCTCGGCATCGCACCGCACCGCTTCGTCGACCTGTTCTCGATGACCACCAGCTCCGGCGTGCCCCGCGACCGCAAAGTGAAGGCGTCCGGAGAGCGCATCCGCTGGGACGCGAAGACATCGCTGCCGAAGGTCGAGATGCTGCCCATGAGCTACCTCGATCTCGAAGCCAAAGCACTCCACCAATTGAAGAAGTTCCTCGGCCCCGGAGGTTCTCGGCGATAATCGAGGCATGGCCGCTGAAGGTTCGGAGACCATCGATTTCTGGGGTGTGCTGGAAGAGGCGGAACAGACTGTCGAGGGCTGGCCTTCATGGCAGCGGCAGTACGAAGCGGACGTGTTTCGCGAGGATGATCCCGCCGTCGGGTTGTCGAATGATTGTTGAATGATCGTCCATCTCATCGACGGCACGTATGAGCTGTTCCGCCACTTCTACGGCGCGCGGCGCGGGATGCAGAAGGACCGCCCGTACGGCGCGGTGGCGGGCGTCCTCGGGACGGTCGTGCAGATGCTCGAGGGCGGCGCGACGCACATCGGCGTGGCGACGGATCACATCATCGAGTCGTTCCGCAACGAGCTGTGGCCCGGCTACAAGACCGGCGCCGGAATCGATCCGGTACTGCGCTCGCAGTTCTCGCCGCTCGAAGGCGCGCTCGCGGCGATGGGCGTCGTGACGTGGCCGATGGTGGAGCTCGAGGCTGACGACGCGCTGGCGTCGGCGGCGTTTCTCGCGGCGAAGGATGCGCGCGTCGAGAAGGTGTGCATCTGGACGCCGGACAAGGACCTCGCGCAATGCGTCGAGGACGGGCGCGTGGTGCAGGTCGATCGCAAGAGCGGCAACATCCGCGATGCCGAGGGGGTGCGCGCGAAGTTCGGCGTCGCGCCGGGGCATATCGCCGACTACCTCGCGCTCGTCGGCGACGCCGCCGACGGCTATCCCGGCATCCGCGGCTGGGGCGCCGTGACCGCCGCGCGCCTCATCAACCGCCACGGCACGATCGAGGAGTTTCCGGGCTCCGTGATCGGCGAGCATCGCGAGCTCGCGCTGCTCTTCAAGACCCTCGCGACGCTGCGCACGGACGCCGAGCTGTTCGACGACGTCGAAGAGTTGCATTGGAAAGGCGCGACCGATTCGTTCGCGCAGGTCGCGGCGGCGATCGGCGATCCGCGGCTCGCGACGCGAGTCGAGGCGCTGACGAAGAGGCTGTAACGTGGGCGACTACGCCTTTCTGCTTCTGCCGGCGGTGAATCGCGTCTATGCGGAGGCGTCGGCGCAGTTGTCGGTGGGCGAGCTGGGCGTGTTCAACGAGCGGCTGCTCGAGGGGCGTGTGCGAGACGTGCGGGAAGAGCGGATCGGCGGCGTGCGGTACATCCGTTTTTCGGCGGAGCGGCTCGACGAGCGCGACATCCGCGTGCTGTCCAACCTCTCATCCCTGTACGCGCTGTTCGAAGTCGAGGACGAGCTGCTGCGGCCGATCGCGGTGCGGCCGCTCGATCGCTTCGACGACGACCTGATCACGATTCCGAAATACCAGGGCAAGACCAACGAGCACTTCACGAAACTGCTGCTGAACGTGACGGTCGCATCGACCGGCGCCGCGTTCGATCGCAAGCTGTTCGTGCTCGATCCCCTGTGCGGACGCGGCACAACCATGAATCAGGCGCTGATGTACGGATGGGACTCCGCCGGCATCGACATCGACGCGCGCGACGTCGAGGCGTACGAGCAGTTCCTCGTCACGTATCTCAAGCGCAAGCGCCTCAAGCACGCGCTGCAGGGCGGCGCGAAGCGATTCACGCTCGAGATCGGCGCGACGAAGGAAGAGTACAAGGCCGGCGAGACGATTCGCGTGACCGCGATCTGCGCCGACACGACGAGCGCGCCGGCGCACTTTCGCGCCGAAACGTTCGACGCGATCATCACCGATCTCCCGTACGGCGTATTGCACGGCAGCCGCACGTCGCAACAGGAGCTCGCGCGGCGTCCGCTGGAACTGCTGGCCGATGCGCTGCCGGCGTGGATGAAGGTGCTGAAGCGCGGCGGCGCGATCGGCATCGCGTGGAATCGCCACGTCGCGGGCCACGAGAAGGTCGTCGACCTCTTCGCGGCCCACGGCCTCGATGTCCTGCGGTCGGAGCCGTATCTCTCCTTCCGCCACGTCGTCGATCAGTCGATCCTGCGCGACGTCCTCGTCGCGCGCCGGCTCATGGACTGAGCCGGCGCAGCGCCTTCGCGGCGAGGCGTTTCGAGCGGGCGATCTTCTCCTCTTCGCTCCACGGCCCGCCCACGCTCACGCGCAGGACCGCATCGCCCTTGCGGACGTAGAGCGAGCCGGCGAGCGGGCCGCCGGCCCAGAACGCCTCGTCGCCCACACCGCGCACGCGCAGCGGCGGATGCTTTTCTTCGCCCTCTTCGTGCTCCTCGCCTCTCTCTTCCTCATCGCGCTCGAAGCGCTGGTCCCAGTACTCCTCGCCGCCATCCTGGATCACGTCGACGCTCACCGATTTGGTGAACGTCGGCAGTTGATAGAAGCACTGCGAGACGCCGGCACGCGCGCTGAGCTTCGCGTCGACGAACGCCTCGCCCTGCACCGCGCCGACCTCGCGTTTCGTCAGCACCTCGCACGCGTTGAGCGATGCGAGGATCAGAGCTCCCGCGTACAACGCGATCATCGCGGCACCGTCGGCGTCGCCGCCGTCCAGACCTGCACCGGTCCGATACTGAGATTGATCACTTTCAACAGATACGCTCCGCCCGCGGTCACCGGCTGGCTGATCACGGCGAGACCGGATGCATTGGTCGACGTCGCGAGCGTGAGCCCGGCCGGATCGATGAGGACGAGCTGCACCGGCAACTGCGGCGTCGACTCGGCGACGATGGAGATGGCCGTGGCGTTCGCCGGAATCGCGAGCGACGTCGTCGACTGCTGGCCGCCTCCATGATTGCCGTTGCCATGCTGCGTGTTACCCGGACCGCTCGTCGGCGCGCCGGTCGACGAGCCATTCTCGACGCAGAAGCGATCGACGTAGACGACGCCGCTCAGGTTGCGCAGCTCGAGCGTGTGATTGCCCGCGGCGAGATTGCCGTACGAAACGCTCGCGCCGTAAACCGGCGCCTTCGTCGAGCCGAGAGCGCTGAAGTAGTTGATCGTTCCCTTCGAAACGCCGTCGACGAACACCTGCGCGCTTCCGCCCTTCGGACTCGTCGCGTAGAAGTACGTCACCTTGCCCGTCTTTCCGGCAGGTACATTGAACGAGATGCTCGCGGACGCCTGACTCGCGGCGCCGGTGTGCATGCGGAAGTGGCCGCCGCTCGCATTCGCATCCGACACCTGATGCCAGTTCTGTCCGTACGCGATGCTCGGATCATCGTCCTCGAGGCAGGTGACCACCGGCGCGAGGCAGACCGCCCAGCTCGCGCCGACGGAGCCTGCATTCGGCGCGCGGTCGGCGGGCATTGTGAAGCGTACGGCCTGCTCGTGAACGATCGAGACCGCGTACGGCTCGATGATCGCCGGCAGCGCCGACGCGCTGGTTACGGGGATCGTGGGATTGCCGAGAAGCGACATCGGCACGTTCACGGAGAGAGAGCCGTTCGCTCCCTGTACCGCAGCGCCGGTCATCGTGGTGGTCGTTCCGACGAACGCGTCGTTCGCCTGATCGTATTGTCCGAACGAATACGTGATCGCGCCGTTCGCGCCGACCGCCGCACGCGTCGCGTAAGTGCGCGTCGCGATGCTGCCGTCGGAATTCGCGCGCGAGCTGGTCCACGTCACGTAATAGAACGTGCCGAGGGAGCCGGTGAGCGGCTGCGGCGTGAAATTCTCGATGGTGATCTTCGTGGTCAGCGTCTGCTGGTCCCCGCTGAGCGAGAACGACACGCCGGTGATGTCCACCTGATCGGACGATCCGCCATTCGCGTGCAGCAGCGGATGATCGGCGTCATTCGCCGGATCGGTCGCCACGACGCCGTCGCACGAAGTCGGCGGGGGCGGCGGAGGCGGAGGCGGCTGCGGATTGACGTCCGGTCCCGCTTCGCCGTCGTACGCGGAGTACATCCGCTTGCCGCTCGCCTGACGCGCGATCACGGCTTTCGCGGTGTAGTCGTTCGAGGCGATGAGGCCGTAAGCGCGCTGGCCGGCGATGCAGTTGTCGCTGATGCAGCCGTCGTCGTATCCGATGACCACGCGGCCGCGCTTGTCGATCGTGGCGTCGAAGAAGTCGAGCAGGTTGCGGCACGCGCCATCGCCGCAGATTCCGCCGCGCTGCACCGGATCGCCCGGCGTCGCGTTCTGCGTCGTCCACGTCACGCCGCGGTCGAACGTCGTCGCGACGTAGAGGTACCACACGCCGGGGAAGTCGGGGTTCGCGTACGTGTCGCCGCCGGTCTCCGTTCCGAAGAACCCGATCGCGGCGCGGTTACCGTCGCCGGCGACGGCGACATGGAACAGGCTGTTCTGCACGTTGAGCGCGGCGCCGATGTCGGTGTCGCGGATCCACGTCATGCCCTTGTCCGTCGACACCGCGACGCGCGAGTGGCCGTCGGCGGCCTGGTAGGCGAAGTAGAGCGTGCCGTCATCGGCGACGGCGACCGAAGGATCGCGATCCGTGCGCGTCGTCGACGTCGTAACCGGCCGGATGCTCCACGTAATGCCGTTATCCTCGGAGACGATGACCGCCTGCCTCGCGTCGGGGCCGGTGTGATACGGCAGGTCACCGCCGCAGCCGCGGTCCGGAATGTACGCGGTGCCGTCGGGCCCGATCTTGATGTGGCCGTGCAGACCCGAGCAGTCGGCGATCGTGAACATCGGAACCGCCGGACCGAAGGTGATACCGCCGTCGATGCTGATCGAGCAGACCGCGTCGGCGATCGACTGCGAGCAGTACCAGACGCCGTTCGGATACAGCGGATTCACGCCGGTGGGAATCGGCGCGTGATACGGACCGCCCCCGACGGTCTGGTGATCGATGCCCGACGGCGCACCCGAGCCGCTGCTCGGCGTGAACGGCGCGTCGTCGTTGTCGGTGAACTCCATCGTGCTGCCGAGCGGAGTCAGACCGAGCTCCTGCGACACGAACGTGCGGCCGGTGTCCTTGTCGGTGAAGAGGATCGGATCGCCGAAGACGCGCGGCGCGTTCGCGACGACGAGCGGCACCTGCTTCCACGTCGTGGTCGCGGGAGTCGTGCGGTCGTCGAAGGTGACGCTCAGCAGATACGGGAGGAAGCCGCCGAAGTAATTCACGGTGCCGCCGTTGCCGATGCCGCCGAACGTTTTTTCCGTTTTGCGATTCACGCCGACCGACGGCTCGCCCGCGTCTTCCGCGACTCCGGGAGGCGCGTGATAGTTGAAGAAGCGCGGCGTGCCTGCCGGCAGCGGCGGCTGCGGCGACGGTGTCGGCCACGGAGTCGTGTTCGAGTCGCGGACGAGCTCCACGCTCGCGCTGAACGAAACCGTGGATGCGACGTCGAACGGAACGACATAGATGGTGTACGTGCCGTTCGTCACCGGGAATGATCCGACCTCTGGATTCGCCGCGCTCGCGGCGCGCGTGCTCTGCGTACCGGTGAGATCGGGCGAATAGATGTAGACGTCGTAGTCGGTGGACGCGCTCCCCGTCGTCGTCGAGCCGCTGTTCGTCCAGCCGACGGTGACCCGCGCGCGATAGGAGTTGAAGTCCGTCGCCGGGATCGCCACGGTCATGGTGAACTGGCCGCACGTGAGATCCGTACACACCGGCGGCGTCTCGCCCGTCGGACTGCTCGGATTCGAGAGCGGAAACGGCCCGCCCGTGAAGGTCAGCGGCGACGTGGCCGGCGACAGCGTGCCGCTCGGCGGCGTCGTTGCCGCGACCGCGATGATGGTGGAGTTGACGATGACCAGAAAGAAGACAAAGAGCCTGCCGATGCCACGAATCTTCACGTTTCTCTCCTCTGTCGACCCGGGGACCAAGCGGTAGCACCACTACCGTCGGATCGGCGGCGTTGCGAATTTCGGGCCCACTTCCGGGAACGATTGAGGAGATTGGGGTTAGGGGCAGATCGCCCCGCGCTCAGTCGCCGGCGACGATTGCCGTCATCCGCCAGCCCTGGCCGTTCTTGTTGAAGCCGGCGCGATAGCCGACCGGGCTGCGCACGAACTTCGTCTCGACGAAGCCCGTGCGGTTGTCGGCGGTCTTGACCTGCTGCCACCCATCCGCCGGCTGCCCGGCGCGCTGCACGAGATCGTAGGAGAGCGTCGCGATCGCGCGGCCGTTCGGCGCGTCGCGCAACGGAACGTCCTTCGCGGTGACCGCGAGCCACTCGAATGCGTCGTACGCGTCAGGAAACGCGCTGTACACGTACGGCGTCCAGAACGAGCCCTCGCGGAACGTGCCGCCGAGGGTGAGGGCTTGTTCCAGCTCGCCCCACATCTCCGACGTGCGAGGAGCTCGCGCAGCGCGTCCGACCCGCCGCCGTCGCCAAACGACGTGCGGATGTTCGGATCGGCCGCCGACACGAGCGCATCGACGTCGCGACGGCGCACCGCGTCGAGCAGTCGATCGCGATACGCGACCAGCTCGGGATCGCGCGGCGCTTCATCGATCGGCGAGAGCTTCGGACCCGCGACCGCCGGCAAAGCTGGCGGCACGGTTTGCGTCACGGTTTCCGTGACCACGGGCGACGGCGGCGGCGCCGCCTTCTCCTCGACCGCATCGCGGTTGCACGCCGCGAGCAGCAGACAGACTGCGAGGAGTCGCTTCACGGCGTCATCGCCCATTCGATCCTGCCTCCCGGACTCGGCATGGTCTCGGGAAGCGCGCGCGTCCCATCGACCGCGAGCGCCAGCAGACGCCCGCCGAAGTCGAGCAGCAGGTTGTTTGCGAGCAGCATGGCCACGGTCTCATCGAATTCCGTCGAGTCACAGCCGAGGCGGTCGCACAGCGCGTGCCGATCCGTCGCCTCGTCGCATTCCGCGTAAACCCGCGCGGCGAGTCCCTCGAGGCGATGGCGCGGCGCGGTGCGGCAGGAACGAGTGTCTTCGATCTCGATCGCGTCGCCGTCGCGGCGCATGAGCAGCACCGCACGCTCCCCTTCCTCGTGCTGATCGCGCCAGATGCCGAGCCACGCCACCAGCAGTTGCTGCGCGAGCCCTGCCGTCCGCGTCGATGTCCGCTCGACGAAGTAATACGCGAGCTGCTCCAGCTCCTCGCCGCGCACCGGATACACGTGCGCGTACGCCGGCTCCGGCACCAGATCGAGTCCGTACTTTGCCGCGTCGCGGTGATAGGGACTGAAGCGGATGAACTGGATCGGCGTCGCGTACGCCGGCGGCGTGAAGTGCGTGATCGACGGGAGCCACGACAGCATCTCGAAATACCAGTCGTCGCGCTGTCCCGGCACGTCGATCAGAAACACCCACGAGATCTCCATCCCCAGCTCCGCCGCCCACTTCAGGAGCTGCACGTTCATCCACGCGCGATTTCCCTTCGCGAGCAGGCGCAGGATCTCGTCGTGAAAACTCTCCATCCCCGGCTGGATCGAGCGCACGCCGGCGCGGGAAAAGTTCTCCATGTGCTGGCGGCGGAGGTTCGCCTTCGTCTCGTAAAAGATGTCGTAGCCATGGCCGGCGAGTTGCGGCAGAACCGCCTGGTGATACTGCATGTCGATGATGTTGTCGACGACCGTGAAGCGCCGCACGCCGTAGCGCGCCGCGAGGCGATGGAACTCCACCACCGCGCGCGCGGGGCTTTTCGCGCGATACGACATGTTGCCGCCGTTGAGACCGCAGAAGGTGCAGTGCGACTTCGCGCCCCACCAGCAGCCGCGCGAGGTCTCGACCACCAGCGCCGGCACGATCGCGTCGCGCAGCGGCGAGCGCTCGAGCGCGGAGAAGTAGTCGTCGTAGTCGGGCGTCGGGATGTCGTCGACCGACCAGACCGACGCGCGCGGCGGCTCGAGGTCGCGCCGCTGCGCGCTCGCGTGATCGATCACGCCCGGCGGCGGCGTGATGTCGCGCCCGTGCTCGAGCAGCGCGCGCACGAACGGCACGATCACCTCGTCGGCCTCGCCGGAGAAGACGAAGTCGACCCAAGGAAAGGCGCGCCGCACCGCCATCCCCATCGCCGACTCGCAGTTCGTGCCGCCGATGGCGGTGATGATGCCGGCGTCGCGCTCGCGGATCGCGCGCAGCAGCGCGAGTGACGCCGTCTGCTGCTGGAACGTTGAGGAACAGCCGACGATGCGCGGACGGCGTGCGACGATCTCGTCCGCGAGCTCGCCGATGAAGCGCGCCGCTTCGTCGCGCAAACGCAGCAACAGCTCGCGCGGCTCCTCGTCGAGCGTGGCGCTCTCCGCGATCTTCTCGCAGCACGCGCGCAGGTAGTCGTCGTCGACTGCCTGCATCTCCGGAAACGCGGCCGCGGCGAACGTCCACTCGCCGATGAAAAGAGCAGTGTGCGAGTTGAGGATGGTGTCGTATGCGCGAGCGCCGATACGCGCGGCGAAGTCGAGACAGGGGTAGCGCGACTCGACGGAAATGCCGGCGCCGCGCAGCTCCGCGGTCAGCAGGCCGAGGGCGATCGAGGGACGTTCGATCGCCGCGTACGGCATCGAAAGCAGAACGACGTCCGTGTACATTTGCGGTAAGATATTACTCTCGCAAGACGTACAGGTGGAACGAAAGGAGAAGGCCCATGCCCCCGATTCGTGTGCTCTACGGCGTCACCATCAACGACAGTATCCGTCGCGGTAACAAAGATGACATGAAGAAGCTCCTGAAGGAAGCAAAGGCCACCCACAAGAAGCAGGGCGACCTTTCCGGGGCCATCACCGCGCTCGAAAAGGCGCTGCGCAAGCCGGGCATCGATCCGCGCCCGCTGTATGGCGTGCCGGCGAGCGACGCGATCAAGCGCGGCAACCGCGTCGAGATCGAGGCGCTCCTCGCGCAGGCGCGGCAGGCGTCCACCGATCAGGGTGACCTCGGCAACGCGATCGCCGATCTCGAAGCGGCGATCAAGGCGAAGAAATAAAGGAGGCGATGATGGCAGCGAAAAAGAAAGCAACCACGGCCCGCGGTCCGATCATGCCCTACGGCGCCCCGATCAGCGATGCGATCAAGCGCGGCGACAAGGCCGAAATGCGGCGCCTGCTCACCTCGGCGAAAAAAACGCTGAAGGACAACGCGGCCCTTGAAAAGGCCGTCGGAAAACTGGAAGACGCGCTCAAGAAAGGCTAGCGCGATGCCCGAGCGGAAGCTGCCGCATCGCTACGCCACCGAAGACGACTACGCCCGCAGCCATCCGATCCACGCCGTCTGGGAGATCACGCTCGCCTGCAATCTCAAGTGCATGCACTGCGGATCTCGCGCGGGCAGCGCGCGGCCGTCGGAGCTGTCGACGGAGGAGTGTCTGGAAGTGGTGCGGCAGCTTGCCCGCCTCCGCGTGCGCGAGGTCACGATCATTGGCGGCGAGGCCTTCATGCGCCGCGACTGGCTGGAGATCATCCGCGCGATCCGCGACCACGGCATGCATCCGAGCATGCAGAGCGGCGGCCTCGGGCTCACCGAAGAACGCATCCGCGCCGCGAAGGAAGCGGGACTCCGCTCGTGCGGCGTCTCGATCGACGGCGACCCGGAACTGCACGACAAACTGCGCGGCGTGAAAGGCTCGCACGGCCAGGCATTGCGCGCGCTGCGCTTGTTGAAGAAGTACGAGATCGTAAGCAGCGTCAACACGCAGATCGGCGCGGCGACGCTGCCGCATCTGCGTGCGCTCCTGCACGAGATCGCCGACGCCGGCGCGCGCAACTGGCAGATCCAGCTCACCGTCGCCATGGGCAACGCCGTCGACAATCCCGAAGTGCTGATGCAGCCATATCAGATCCTCGAGCTCATGCCGCACCTCGCGGAGTTGTTCGAGGAAGCGAACGAGCTGGGCGTGCTGATCCAGCCCGGAAACAACATCGGCTACTTCGGACCGTACGAGCATCGCTGGCGCGCGACGGACGTCGAGTACGGTCACTGGACCGGCTGCGCCGCCGGCCACACGGGCCTCGGCATCGAGGCCGACGGCACAATCAAAGGCTGTCCGTCGCTCGCGACCGGCGACTACAGCGGCGGCAACGTCCGCGACATGACGATCGAGGACATCTGGAACCACTCGGATGAACTGCGCTTCACGCGCGACCGCACCATCGACGATCTGTGGGGCTTCTGCCGCACCTGCTATTACGCCGACGTCTGCCGCTCCGGCTGCACGTGGACGAATCACACCCTCCTCGGCCGCGCCGGCAACAATCCCTACTGTCACCACCGCGCCCTGACGCTCGCCAAAGACGGAAAACGCGAGCGCATTGTGAAGGTGGAAGACGCCCCCGGCACCCCCTTCGACCGCGGCCGCTTCGCCCTCATCCTCGAATCCCTCGACGGCACCGCCGGCGAGGTCCAGCACCCACCCCCTCCCCGCGCCGCCCACGAGATCGTGCGCGCGTCCGAGGATCGCGTCCCCCCCACTCTGACCCTCTGCTGGGGCTGCGAGCAGTACGTGCAACCCGACACCACGCACTGTCCGTTCTGCGGCGGCGACGTCGATGCGCTGATGGACGCGCACGAAGCGCAGGAGCTCGCGATCGCCGACGCCGCGGAGCGCGTGCGGGCATTGCTTGCGCGTGGCGTGCAGGTTGCGGGGTGAATTCGGCGGACGATCAAAAGATGGTCGATGCCGCGGTGGCCTGCAGCGGAGTCGTCCTGATTGCGTGGCAGCACCAGGACATCCCGGCCATTGGAAATGCGATCGTCGGCAATAAGACCACGGTTCCGCAGACATGGCCGGGCGATCGGTTCGACGTGGCCTGGGTGTTCACGGCGAAGCGCGGCGACGGATATTCGTTCAGCCAGGTGCCGCAAATGCTGCTGGCTGGCGATCAGTCGACGACGATCTCATGAAACTCGGCAGGATCGAGCCCGAACAACTTTCGGCAAACGACCGCGAGACGTCGCCGCGCGGCAGCTAGAATCGATCGCCATGCGGTGGCTGGTCATCGGAGGCTCGTGGCTCGCGGTCGGAATCATCGGCGCGGCGATCATGGCGGTGCGGAGCGTCGCGCTCGGTGCGCCGCGCGGTGCGGGCGCGGCGATGCTCGGCGTGCTGGTGATGCTGCCGTTCTGGGTCGCGGTGACGCCGCTGCTGCTGCGCGCCGCAGAGCGGTTTCCGATCCGCGGGGCGGACTGGCCGCAGCGGCTCGCCGGCTACGTGCTGGCGTTCATCCTCTTCTTCGTCGGCTCGAACGTGCTCGTTCGTCTGCCGCATCCCGGCCGCGAGCTGCTCCTCGGCCTCTCGACCTTCGTCATCCCGGCGGCGCTGGCGTTCGCGGCGATCGTCGCGATCGGGCACGTCGTCGTTCGCGCGCCGCCGACGCATCTCGTGGTCGCCGATCGCGGCGGCGCGCTGCGGGTGCCCTTCGACTCCATCGAATGGCTCGAGGCCGAGGACAACTACGTGCTCATCCACACCTCCGAGCGAAGCTACACCGCGCGGCGGACGATCAGCGACGTCGAGTCGCAGCTCGACGCGCGGCGGTTCGTGCGCGTGCATCGCTCCGCGATCGTGCGCGTCGCGGCGGTGAAAGCCGTCAAGCCGCTCTCGCACGGCGACTACGAAGTGCACCTCGCGCGCGGCACGACCGTCCGCGGCTCGCGCTCGCGGCGCGCGGCGCTCGAGCGGCTCCGCGCGAGCTGACCGGTTCGCGGCGCGGCCGATCCCGTTCGCCCCAAACCCATTGCCGTTGCACGACTTCCACCCTACGGTGGAAGTCATGATCCTCTCCCTTCTCGTCGCCGCCACCCTCGCCGCAGCTCCCGGATTCCGGCTCGAGCCGGTCGCCGACGGCGTCTACGCCGCGGTCCGCACCAGCCTCCCCGGCCTCGGCGCGGACGGCACGAGCGTCTTCATCATCAACGACGACGACGTCGTGGTCGTCGACACCACCGGCAGCCTCGCCGGCGCGAAAGAAGAGATCGCGGCGCTCCGGAAGCTGACCTCGAAGCCGGTGCGCTACGTCATCAACACGCACTGGCACTTCGACCACACCACCGGCAATCAGGTCTATCGCGAGGCGTTTCCGAACGTCGAGTTCATCGCTCACGCGACGGCGCGCGAGGATCTCGCGGCGAAGGGTGCGTCGAGCCGGAAGGAGATGGCGGACGGGCTGCCGGGACTCATCGCCGACGTGCGCGCGCTCCTCGAGAAGAATCAGAACTTCGCGGGCGAGCCGATCAACGACACGGAGCGCGCGAGCTATCTCAGCGACATCGCCCAGGCCGAAGTCGTGATCGCCGAGGCGCCGAACGTGCGTGTCACGCTCCCGACGATCACCGTCGGCGAGCAACTGACGCTGCATCGCGGCCGCCGCACGATCGAGATCCGCCAGCTCGGACGCGGACACACGCGCGGCGATCTCGTGGTCTGGCTTCCCGAGGAGCGCATCGCCGTCGCCGGCGATCTCGTGGTTCTGCCGATCCCGCTGATGGGATCGGACCAGTCGTTCATCCGCGACTGGAGCGCGACGCTCGAGAAACTGCGCGCGCTGCAGCCGAAGACGATCATTCCCGGCCATGGACCGCTGCAGCACGACGACGCGTACGTCGCGCAGCTGATCCGGCTCACGAAGTCGATCGCGGAACAGACCGCGGCAGCCGTCGCGCGCGGCGAAACGCTGGAGCAGGCGCGCAAGAACGTGAGTCTCGACGAGCTGCGGCAGGCGTTCGCCGGAGACGATCGCCTGCTACGGTTCATCTTTCGCATCTATGTCGCGAACGCGGGCGTCGCCGCCGCGTATCGCGAGGCGCGCTAGCGTTACTTCTTCCGGTCGCCGCGATCGCCCTGTCCCGGCTTTGAGGTTGTCTTCGCGGTGCGCTTGCGATCCTGCGTCAGCGAGCGGCCGACGTCCTCGACCTCCTTGAAGCGTCCCTGCGCGTCGCGGCGGACGTAGCGCTTGTCTCCCTTGTGCGGCTCGATGAGCTCCCGTTTTGCGGCCATTCCCGGTCTCCTTCCGCTCGCTTCTTGTGCAACCGGAGTGCCGCGATTACGCTCGCTCGCGCATGATCACGCTCGCGCGCGCGGAGGCGCGCCGGCTGCTGGTATCGCACCTCGGTCTCGCGCGTCCGCTCGGCCGCGGCGCGCGCGGCGTGCGCGCGGTGCTCGAGCGGCTGCGCTGCATCCAGCTCGATCCGCTCGACGTCATCGGCACCAACGCCGACCTCGTGGTCATGGCACGCGCGGACGAGGTCGGACGCGGCGACGTGTGGCGTCATCTCTTCCCGCGCCACGCCTTCGAGCACTTCGCGAAGGAGCGCTGCATCCTCCCGGCGAGCGCATTCCCCTGGTATCGCCAGCAGGGTCACTCCGCGCAGGTGCGCTGGTGGCGGCACGGCGAGCGCGAACAGAAGGTGCCGGGGAAACTCGTCGCGGCTGTGCTCGAGGAAGTGCGCGAGCGCGGTCCGTTGTCCGCGCGCGATCTCACCGACCACGGCAACGTCGCGCCGATCGACTGGAGCGGCTGGAAAGGAACGGCCAAAGCGACGTCGATGGCGCTCGAGATTCTCTGGACGCGCTGCGACGTCGTCGTCGCCGGACGCAACGAGTCAGGCGCGAAGTTGTACGACATTCCGGAGCGCTCATTGGGACCGATGCCACCGCCGAGCGGCGACTTCGCGCGCTGGGCGTTGTGCGAGCGCGCGCATGCGGCCGGCTTGCTGACGCGCGCCGGCGGCTCGATGTGGTCGATGCTGAGTGCGATACGAACATCGCCGCTCGTCGACGAGATGGTCGAGGCGGGCGAGCTGGTCGACGTGATGCTCGAGGACTCGCCGCGGCGCTATCTCGCCGTGCCCTCGTTCCTCCAGTCCCGCGCGCGCTACGACGACCGCATGCGCATCCTCGGTCCGCTCGATCCGCTGCTGTGGGACCGCGATCTCGTGCGCCACGTCTTCGAATTCGAATACGTCTGGGAGGTCTACAAGCCCGCGCACCTGCGGCGCTGGGGCTGGTACGTCTGCGCGCTGCTGCATCGCGACCGGCTCATCGGCCGGATGGACGCGCAGACGCGGAAGCTGTGGTTCGAGGAAGGCGTGGACGCCGGGCTGCGCGCCGAAGCGCGCGAGCTGCGACGCCGTGTATTCAACAGCAGTCGGTGATGACGACTTCGGGATCGAGCTCTTTCCCGTCGAGCGTGATCCCGTATTCGCAGCGCTTCGAGCCGGTGACGTCGATCGCTTTTGCGTGACAGTGCCCCTTCTCGTTGCACTTCATTTCTTCGACGCAGCCCTCGGTCTTCATGCGAATCTGCAGATCGCCGCCGCCGGTGCTCGTGACCCAGTGGATCATCACCGGCTTCGTTTTATCGGATGGCAGGACATCCCACAACTCGATCGATTCGGGCTGGACGACGATGCCGGCCTCAGTGCTGCTGACGCAGACGACCGGTTTTTCCTTGTGCGCAGTTCCGACACCGCGTGCACAGTCGTTTGCCGGCGCGCGGCCGGGGTTGAGAGGGTTGACGGGCTTCGTTGCGCACGCCGCGAACAGCATGAGCACACCAATGGCAACAAAACAACGGAGAGGACCCATGGACGCCTCCTTCTCTATGGAGCTGATTCTACGGCACTCCTGAAGGACGGAAGGTCTCTAATTGCCGCGAGCTCCGGATCATGTGCCGCGTCATTGCGCGGATAGCCCGCTGAAATGGCGCGTTCCAGCCACGAGACGGCGCTGTCGTTGTTGCCGCGGAGAACCGCGACGATCGCGGCGTGATAGAGGATGCGAGCATTTGTCGGGTCCGTTTCGAGAGCGCGGCGGATCTCACGCTGCGCCTCGTCGGTCCGGCCGATCTTCGCGAGAATCGTTGCGACGACGCCGCGCGTGTACGCATCGTTCGGATTGGCGGCAATGACCTCGCGCGCCTTCCGCAGCGCTTCGGCATACGGCTGCCCCGAAGAGTCGCGCCGACCGGGCGCCCACCGCCGAGCTTCGGCGAGATTCAGCCACATCACGTAATCCGTGGGCGCGATTTCCGACGCCCGTGCATACGAGCGCTCCGCTTCGTCGTAGCGCCCCAGGTAGAACTGCAGCGTGCCGAGATTCGAATAGCCGGCGGCGGTCGGCTTGATCGCAATCGACTTCCGGTACGCGGCGAGCGCCTCGTCATTCCGCCCGAGCGCCTGCAGAACCGGACCGAGGTTCGCCCACGTCTGCGGAAGATCAGGCATCAGCTCGGTCGCGCGGCGGTAATGCGCGGCGGCCTCCTCGAGTCGTCCCTTGCGATAGAGAAAGGTGCCGAAGCGCGTAAACGCGGAGGCGTCGTCGGGACGCAGCGTCAGCGCCTTGCGGTACATCGCCTCCGCGTCGGCGGCGCGTCCGAGATTCGCCAGCGCGACCGCCGTGCCGAGGACCGCTTTCGGATGGTCCGGCCGCAGCTTGAGCGCGCGCTCGAACGACGCGAGCGCGTCCGTGTACCGCGCCGACGCATTGTGCAGATCGCCGAGCGTCACATGCGCCTCGGCGTCATTCGCGCCGAGGGTCACGCCGCGCGTCGCGTACACCGTGGCCTGCTCCATCAACGCGGGCCGCCGCGCGAGCGACGACTTGTACATCAGCGCCCGCGCGAGCAGCGCATTCACCGCGCCCGACTCGCGCGCATTGCCGAGCAGCGACTCCAGCGTCGCGATCGCGCGATCGACCGACTGCTCGTCCTTCATGTGCTGCAGCAGCCCGACCGCCTCGACGAAACGCCGCTGATCGTCGGGACTGAGCGATGCCGTGGCGACGGGACGCTGGCGCGGAGGCGGCGCGTGGCCGAGCGTGCTCAGAAGATCGCCGGCGATCGCGTCTTCGAGTCCGAACAATTCCGCGGACGAGCGCGTGGTGCTGTTCGACAGCAGCGTCCTGCCGGTGGTGGTGTTCACGAGCGCGTACGTCACGCGTACGTCGTCGCCGCCGCGCTGCACCGTCCCGCGGATCACGCCGTGCACGCGTTTCCGCCGCGCGATCGCGCGCAGATCCTCGCGGTCAGAGATCGGCACGCCGTCGTACGGCGCCGCCACGCGCAACTCGTGCACGTCCGCGAGCCGCGTGGCGATCATCTCCGAGATGCCGTCGGCAAGCATCCGTCCCTCGGACGTGCCGCTGAGATCGCGGAACGGCATCACCGCCACCGCGTCGATGTCCTCCGCCACGCGCGCGCGGTTCCACATCTGATAGCCGGCGGCCGCGATCGCGAGCACGGCGACGATCGCGACGGCGATCGTCCAGGACCGCCTCTTCGCCGGCGCCTCGGACTGCCTGAGAGGCGGCCCTGCACTGGCGCTGCGATACGACGGATGCGTGAGCGCGTCGCGGACTTCGCGGAGATCGTGCGCGAGATCGCGCGTCGAGCCGTAGCGGTCGCGCGGCTGTTTCGCGAGACAGCGCGCAATGATGCGATCGAGCTCGCGCGGCACGGCGTCGTTGATCTCCGACGGCGGCGGCGGCTCGTCGCGAATGATCGCGGTCATGGTCTCCGGCTTCGACTCGCGCTCGAACGGACGGCGGCGCGTGAGCAGCTCGTACAGCATCACGCCGAACGAGAACTGGTCGGAGCGGTAGTCCATCTCCTTGCCACGCGCCTGCTCCGGCGACATGTAGGCGACGGTGCCGAAGACGGCGCCGGGATGGGTGTGCGGGATGGTGGTGTCGTTGGATCCGAGGAAGCGCAGCTGCTTGGCGAGCCCGAAGTCGAGGATCTTCACGAAGCCGTCGCGCGAGATCATGATGTTGTCGGGCTTGAGGTCGCGATGGACGATGTTGCCCTCGTGCGCGGCGGCGAGTCCCTCGGCGACGCGGACGGCGATGCGCAGCGCGTTCTTCATGGTCATCGGCTCGCGCTCGACGAGCGTCCGCAGATCGTCGCCTTCCACGAGCTCCATCGCCATCCACGCCAGCTCGTTCGAGCGGCTGACTTCGTAGATGGTGACGATATTCGGGTGGTTGAGCGACGAGGCCATGCTGGCCTCGGATTCGAAGCGCCGCAGCGCATCCGCGTTCGCCGCCAGCTCCGCCGGCAGGATCTTCAGCGCCACGTCGCGCCCCAGCTTCGCGTCGCGCGCGCGATACACCACGCCCATTCCCCCCGCCCCCAGCGGCGCGAGAATTTCGTACGGCCCGACGCGATCTCCGACTTTGACGTGCAAGGTCAGATCACCTGTGCCATCTGCTCCTGCACCTGGCGGCGGAACTCGAGCGGGCGGGCGATGTGGTGGAAGGGCTCGGTGGTGCCGCCGGTGCCGCTCAAACGGATGGTTCCGAAGTCGAGCATGCGGCCGACGAGTCCCTGATCGACGCCGACGGTCTCGATCTTGGCGAGAAACATCTCGATGGTGCGCCGCTGCACGATGCCGGTCTTGAGGATCACGCGTTTGTTCGTGATCGCGAACTCGGAGCTGCTGCGCAGCACGTTCGCAGCGACGAGGACGATGATCGCGACGGCGAGGAGCACGCCGCCGGCAATCGTCGCGCCGATCAGATCGCGCATCAAGCCGAAGACGATCAGCGCGATGCCGACGGCCACGAGGATCAGGGACATGACATGCCAGTGCGCGAGCGCCGTCCAGTGCAGCCGCGCGCGATAACGGACTTCCTCGCCGGAGATCAGATTTTCGTCAACGTATCCCATGGGCTCCTCAGTTCACGAACTCCATCCGCGCCGGCAGCGTCACCCGCATCACCGCATCCTGGTGGAAGCGGCGGCGGTATTCGTCGGCGATCTCGGTGATTTTGCGATCGAACTCGGGACTGCTCGGGTGCAGGACCTCGATGATCATCGTCGGCTCGCGCACCAGCTGTCCGTCGTTGCCGCGCCACTGCCCCTCGGCGCGCCAGACCGTGAGGCCGTCGGGGAAGCGCGGCGTGACGACGTCGTCGACGAACGCCGTCCACTCCATGTCCGACACCGACCCGCCGCCCGGAACCGCGCGGCCGAAGAAGAGACGATCGGCGATCACCGAGTGCTCGATCAGCGGCGTCGACGCGCAGGCGACCATCAGAAAGGCGAGAGCGGCTACGGAACGGCGCATGTGCGTAGTTTAGGATGATCCGTGTGCGTTACACGATTCGTCCGCGCATCCGCGTCGTCAGCGACGAAGGCACGGTCGTCCTCGGACCGGGCAAAGCCGACCTCCTCGAGGCCATCGGCCGCACCGGCTCGATCCGCGCGGCGGCGGAGGAACTGGGGATGTCGTACATGCGCGCGTGGACGCTCGTCCGCACCATGAACGCCGCGTTCCGCTCCGCGCTCGTCGAGAAAGAGCGCGGCGGATCGGACCAGGGCGCGCGGCTCACGGAGCGCGGCGAGAACGTCCTGCGCCTCTACCGGCAGATGGAAGCGAAGGCCGCGCGTGCGATCGGAACGGACTGGACACGGCTCAGAAAAAACCTCTGACACTTGTCACTACTCCCGTTCGCGCCGCGGACGCATCCTGTGCGGCATGGAGGAAGTGATGAAGAAGCTCGGACTCGTGTTCCTGGTGCTGACCGCGGTGTCGCTGACCGCGCAGCCGCGCCCCGACGCGCAGATCGCGGCGATGAAGAAGCTCGACTACATGACCGGCGTCTGGCGCGGCGCGGGTTGGATCCAGATGGGCCCCGCGAAGATGACCTTCACCGGCACGGAGACGATCCAGCGGAAGCTCGACGGCGTCGCGCTGCTCGTTGAAGGGGCGTTCGTCGACGCGAACAACAAGCCGACGCATACAACGCTCGCCGTGATGTCGTTCGACCCGGCGTCGCAGAAGTACAAGTTCTCGACGTGGCTCGCCACCGGCAGCTCGGGAGTGCACGACCTGACCGTCAACGCCGACGGCTGGCAGTGGGAGATCCCGACGCCCACCGCGACCATCCGCTTCACGATGAAGCTCACCGAAGCCGGCGAATGGCTGGAGACCGGCGCGCGGTCGGCGGTCGGGAAGGAGTGGACGCAGTTCTTCGAGATGCGCCTGAAGAAGTAGTCGCGCGGTCCCGCGGTCGCGCAGTCACGCGGCAACGGAATGTCATCCCGAGCGCGAGCGAGGGACCCGGGTGTGTGGGGCGAGCAGCGCGCCCCTCCCGCACAGGTCCCTCGCTACGCTCGGGATGACAGCGCACGCCGCGTGACTGCGTGACTGCGTGACTGCGTGACTGCGTGACTGCGTGACGCAGCGATATACTTCGCCGAAGATATCGCATGCGCCTCCTGCTGCTTCTCGCGCTCACCACCCGACTCGCCGCCGCCGCTGAAGTGCGGGTGTTCGCGGCGGCGAGTCTCACCGACGCGTTGCAGGAGATCGCCGCGGGCTACGAGAAACAGACCGGCGATCGGGTGCTGTTCAACTTCGCGGCCTCGAGCACGCTCGCGCGGCAGATCGAGCTCGGCGCGCCGGCGGACCTGTTCCTCTCCGCCGATGAGGCGAAGATGGACGCGCTGCAGAAACGCGGGCTCGTCGACGTCCGGACGCGCGCGAGCGTGCTGTCGAACACGCTGGTCATCGTCGGCGACGGCATCCGCTCGCCGCGCGATCTCCTCGGAAAGAAGCTCGCGCTCGCGGAGCCGTCGACCGTACCGGCCGGCATCTACGCGAAGTCGTGGCTCGTGAAGATCGGGCTCTGGCCGAAGGTCGCGCCGAACGTGATCCCGACCGACAACGTGCGCGCCGCGCTATCCGCGGTCGAGTCGGGGAACGTCGACGCCGCGATCGTCTACCGCACCGACACGAAGCGTCCCGCCTTCGTCATCCGCGACGGCCCGCCGATCTCGTACCCGTTCGCGCTGCTCACGAACGCCGAACAGCCGCGCGCCGCGCGCCGATTCCTCGCGTACGCGCGCTCGGAGGCGGCGCTGCGCGTGTTCCGGAAGCATGGATTCCTGATCCGATGAACGAGTGGCAGATCGTGGGGCTGACGCTGCGCACCGCGGCGCTCGCGACGGTCCTCATCGTGCCGCCCGCGCTCGCGGTCGCGTGGCTGCTCGCGCGGCGGCGCTGGCGCGGCAAGTCGGTCGTGGAGACGCTGGTCGCGCTGCCGCTGGTGATGCCGCCGGTGGCGACGGGTCTCATCCTCCTCGCGCTTCTCGGCCGCCGCGGCCCGGTCGGCGGCTGGCTGCATCGCGCGTTCGGACTCGACATCGTGTTCACCTGGCGCGCGGTCGTCGCGGCGATGATGGTGATGTCGTTCCCGCTGCTCGTCCGCGCGGCGCGCGTGGCCTTCGAGGAAGTCAACCCTCGCTTCGAGCAGATCGCGCGCACCCTCGGCGCGACCAACACGCGCGTCTTCGCCACGATCACGCTCCCGCTCGCGGCGCGCGGCATCATCTCCGGGATGCTGCTTGCGTTCGCGCGCGCGATCGGCGAGTTCGGCGCCACGATCCTCGTCGCCGGCAACATCCCCGGCCGCACGACCACGCTCTCGCTCGCGATCTACAACCTCGTGCAGCTCGGCCGCGATGCCGAAGCCTTCCGGCTCGTCGCGTTCACCGTCGTCATCGCCTTCGGCGCGGTCTGGATCGCCGAGCTCACGACCAAACGAAAATGAGCGTCGTTCTCAAAGACGTCGTCCTGCCGCTCGCGGACTTTGCGCTCGAAGTCTCGGTCGAACTGGGCGCGCGCACGACCGCGCTGTACGGCAAGTCGGGCGCGGGAAAAACATCGCTGCTCGAAGTGATCGCCGGCCTGCGCAGGCCGCTGCGCGGCGAGGTCTCGATTCACGGCCGCGTCGTCAACGACGTCCCGCCGCACAAACGGCGCGTCGGCTACGTGCCGCAGGACGACGCGCTCTTTCCGCATCTGTCCGTGCGGCAGAACATCACGTACGGCGGCGCGCTCGATCGCGCGGTCATCGACGTGCTCGAGATCGCGCATCTGCTTGACCGCAGCGTGAAGCAGCTCTCCGGCGGCGAGCGAAAACGCGTCGCACTCGCGCGCGCTCTCCTCAGCAACCCCGCCGTCCTGCTCCTCGACGAGCCGCTCTCCGGCGTCGACGCCGAGCTCCGCGCGCGCGTCCTCGAATACCTCGTCCGCGTCCGCGACGAGTTCCCCATCCCCATGATCTACGTCACGCACGACCTCGACGAGGCCGCGGCGATTTGCGAGGAGATGGTTGTACTGGAGAAGGGGAAGGTCGCGGGACATAAAATGCTGTAATGCGACGCCTCCCGCTGCTCCTGCTCTGCCTCGCTGCCGCCGTTTCGAGTTACGCACAGACCATTCGCGTGGTCGTCGATGCCACCGACGCGCCGCGCAAGGTCTTTCGCGCGCACCTCACCATTCCCGCCACGCCCGGGCCGATGCGCCTCGCGTACGCGCAGTGGATTCCGGGCGAGCATGGGCCGAGCGGGCCGGTGCGCGATCTCGTCGACCTGCGCATCGAAGCGGCCGGGCAGCCCGTCGCGTGGCAGCGCGATCCGCGCGACATGTTCGCGTTCCAGCTCACCGTTCCGAATGGCGCGTCGTTCATCGACGTCGACCTCGCCTATCTCTCCCCCACCGGCGAGCGCGCGTTCAGTGCGGGGCCGAGCGCGACCACGAATCTTGCGGTGATCAGCTGGAACACGCTGCTGCTCTTTCCTCCCGGCCGCTCCGCCGACGAGGTGATGGTCGAAGGCTCGATCAAACTCCCCGAGGGCTGGATCACCGCGAGCGCGCTCAAGATCACCAACGAAGTGCCGGGCCGCGTCGAGTATCGCGCGGCCTCGCTCGCGACCTACGTCGACTCGCCGGTGATCGCCGGCCGCTATCTGAGGAAAGTCGCGATCCCGTCGGGCGACGCGCCGCAGCACCACATCGACATCGTCGCCGACAGCCAGGCGGGCGCGAGGATCTGGCCGTCGTTCGCGCAGGACTACAGCCGCCTCGTCGCCGAGGCCGGAGCGCTGTTCGGCGCGTACCACTTCCGCAAGTACGACTGGCTGCTGACGCTCAGCGATCACGTCGCGCACTTCGGACTCGAGCATCACGAATCGAGCGACAACCGGATGGAAGAGCGGACGCTCGCCGAGTACCGCCGCCAGCTCGGCGGCCTGCTGTCGCACGAGTACGTGCATTCGTGGAACGGCAAGTACCGCCGCCCCGCGATCCAGCTCAGCCCCGACTATCAGAAGCCGATGGAGGGCAATCTCCTCTGGGTCTACGAAGGCTTGACGCAGTACCTCGGCACGCTGCTCGCCGCGCGCTCGGGTCTCTGGTCCGACGAGTTCTATCGCGAGAATGCCGCCGCCGTCGCCGCCGGCTTCGATCAGCAGCCCGGCCGCACGTGGCGACCGCTCGCCGACACCGCGGTCGCCGCGCAGATCCTCTTCGGCGCACCCACCGCATTCGGCTCGACTCGCCGAGGCGCCGATTTCTATGACGAGGCGATCCTGCTGTGGCTCGAGGCCGACTCGATCATCCGCGCGAAGACGAACGGTCGCGCGTCGCTCGACGACTTCATCCGCCGCTTTCACGGCGGCGAGACCGGAGTCGTCGCGGTGAAGCCTTACACGTTCGACGAGCTCGTGGCCGCGCTGAACGCCGTCGCGCCGTACGACTGGCGCGCGCACTTCAACGAGCGTCTCAACTCCGTCAGCCCGCGCGCGCCGGTGGCGGGCCTCACGAATCACGGCTGGAAGGTCGCGTACGACGACATTCCCAACGAGTCGATGGAAGCGAACGAGAAGCGCCGCGACATCGACGACTACACGTTCTCCCTCGGCCTCACCATCAAGCGCAGCGACGCCACGATCCGCGACGTCATCTTCGGACTGCCTGCCGCGAAGTCGGGCCTCGGGCCGGGCATGACGATCATCGCGGTCAACGGCCGCAAGTGGACGCGCGAGGTGCTGGATGCCGCGATCCTCGAGGCGGAATCATCGTCGGCGCCGATCGAGATCCTCGCCGAGAACGGCGACTTCTATCGCACGTACGCCGTCGCCTATCACGCCGGCCCGCGCTACCCGCATCTGGTGCGCGACGCGTCGAAGCCGGACACGCTCGCGGAAGTGCTGAAGCCGCGGAAGTGAGAGGAACGCCGGCGGGCGCCGGCGTTCCTCGCGTCACATCATCAATAGAGATCGTCGCGGGCCGCGATGTCGTCCGAGGCAAGAGTGCGCGCGCTGGTATTGCACGCGCTGATCGACGGATACATCGTCGCGCCGGACACGTTCGAGTGCCCGATGCCGATCACGTGGCCCACCTCGTGGGTCATGATGCCGTTGATGTCGTACTCGCCGCTGCAGCCCGACTCCCCCGAGGAGTAGAGCGGCTGCGACGTGTTCGTGTAGACGTCGGCGTCGTAAATCCGATCGTCGCCGGCCTGCGAAATGTAATAGCCGGTGAGCGTCGCGGCGAGACAACCGCCGGTGCAGATGCCGCCGTTCGTGTTCAGCATAATCGTCGCCGGCGCCGAGCCGCGCACGGCCGCGCTGCTGGTCGTGCTCGAGCTGATGATGCCCCACGCGCGGATCGCGCTGACGGTCGCGTTCACGCCGCCGCTGCCATCCGTGATCGTGCTGTTGCCGACGTTGTACACGCGCACCGTCACCGGCGTGGAGGACCAGCGGCGGCGCGGCGAGAGCAGCACATACGCCATCACCGGATCGGCCATCGCCGCGACGAAGAGAGTGGCGAAAGAGAGAGCGAGAATGTTTTTGCGGTTCATGATTCGTTCTCCGATCAGTTGGCCTGGCGTCCCGGCCGGTCGATGCGCTCGCCGGCGCGCGCGGCTTCGACCATGCCCGCGAACTCTTCGATGGTCATGAGCTCTTCGACTCCGGTCTCGCGCGCCACCTTGCCGGGACGCTCGAGACGGGCCTCACCCTGCTTCACCGGATCTTCGAACAGCACTTCCACCCCGTCGCGATCGCGCACCAGGTACTTGCCCTGGTTGAACGCGTGGATGCGATAGTCGGCGCCGTCTTCCCACTTCGAGAGGAAGAGCACGACCTGCTCGCCGTTGCGGATCGCCGGGAACCCGATCGCTTCCTGCGTGTAATCGCCGACCGTGCCGCCGACTTCGCGCACGACCACGAGGTCCGGACCGGTCGCTTCGCCGAAGTAGCGGCTCACGCGGACGTTCGCGTACGTGAAGATCACTTCGTGCGCGTCATCCCATGCGGTCCAGGTCTGCTCGACCGACCCGCGGACGATGAGGGCCGACTCGCGCGCAACCTGATCAAACGGGGCCCGAATGAACTGCGAAGCCGACAGCGGCAACGCGAGGGCAAGCAGCAACAACCCGAGAGAGAGCAATGTTCGACGATGCATCCAATCCTCCTTTTCGTTTCGTGGTGCGGACGGCATCAACTCAATCGGCAGGCCATGCGAATGACGTCGAGACCGAATGATGGAAGTACCTGTGAAGGCAGGAGATCCCCGCGATATGGTCTCGTCTGCCTGCACGCGCGGGCGGATCATTCTCTGCGCACGCGGACAACGATTGACCCGCATCGCGGTCGCGCGCTGACCCGCGTGGCGCATTTCGTGCTGGCACACGCAGCCATTCAGAGGAGATGTTTTTATGCGTGCTCGTTCCGCGACCCTCGTGCTGACGTTCCTGTTGTCCCTCACCGCCACCACTCTCCACGCTCAAACGCTCGGCGCCACGCTCACCCCGACGCAGGAAACGCCGTCCGCTCCGGCAATCGCGGGCTTCGGCAATGCGACCGTGTTGTTCGACGCGACGCGCGAACACCTGATCGTCACGATCACAGTGACCAGCCTCGGGAGTCCGATCAACAACTTTCACATTCACGAAGCGCCCGCCGGCACCAACGGAACCGTCGTCGTCGATCTCATCGGCCTCGGCGGAACGTTCGTCAACGGCACGATGACCGGCACGTTCCCGGTGTCGGCCGCCGTCGCGCAGCGCATGCTGCAGAACCCGGCAAACTTCTATGTCAACGTGCACACGCAGCAGTTCCCAGCCGGCGCCGTGCGCGGCCAGCTCGCGTATGTCAGCGGAGGCTCGATCACGTATGCCGCGGAGCTGCGCGGCGCGAATGAAGTGGCGCCGAACAGCAGCGCCGCATTCGGCAGCGCGTTCGTGACCCTCGATCCGATCAACGACTCCATCACCTGGGAAGTGAACACGAGCGGCATCGCCAGCCCGACGCTCTCGCACATCCATCGCAACGTCGCCGGCGCGAACGGCCCGATCGTCATCGACTTCGCCACGTCGCCGGCTCAGATTCCGAACGGCCGGACCAGCGGAACGCGCTCGATCGCCACGCTGAGCCAGACCGACCGCACCAACCTCGCGGCCGCGCCGTCCGGCTTCTACGTAAACGTCCACTCGAGCGCGTTCCCGGGTGGCGAGCTGCGCGGACAGCTCGTGCAGGCGAACGAATACGACATCCCGATCGCCGGGAAAGTGACGAACGGGTTCAGCCAGACGTTCGCGACCGACGTGCGCGTCTTCAATCCGTCGTATGACAAGCCGGCCGTCGCGCTGCTCGAGTACTTCACGACCGGGACGGCGCCGAATACGACCGCGCCGAAGTCGATGGTGGTGAACATCGCGCCGCGCGCGACCGCGGTGCTCGACGACATCGCGACGCTGCTCAACATCGCCGGCACCACCGGCGCGCTCCGCGTGTCGAGCGCGCTGCCGCTCGCGGCGACGTCACGCACGTTCAACGATCTCCGCCCCAGCGGCCGCGGCACCCTCGGCCAGCTCGTCGCCGCGCAACCGCGCGCGAGCGCGCTCCGCCGCGGCGTGATGCCGCAGCTCTCGAACCCCCGCGCCAACGTCGGCTTCTTCAACCCGAACCCGACGCCGCTCTTCGTCCGCCTCGAACTGCGCGACGCCAGCGGTGCGATCCTCGCGCTGAATCAGGTGTACCTCGAGGCGCTCTCGCAGCAGCAGAACTCGATCACCAGCTACTTCCCCGGCATCGACCTCGTGAACGCCCCGAACCTCACGCTGAGCTTCGACTCAGCCGCCCCGATCTTCGCCTACACCGCCGTCAACGACAACGTCTCCGGCGGCATGACCTACGTCCCCGCCCAACCCGACCCCGGCATCGCCGCCAGTCAGTAGCCTTTCGTCACGGGCGACCGTTGAACTCGACCCGCAGCGATGGCCGCGTTGCTTCACTCGCCTCGCGGCTGTCGAACTGCTTCGCGGTAGTGGATCTCGTTTCATTGCCGATCACGATCCAGCCGAAGTTCGTCGCCGGCTGATCGACCCACTGCTGCACGCGCGCGATCATGGCAGCGGACTCCCATCTCACAGCGTCCAGGTCCAGGCCGGCGAGCGCCGTCGCGTCCGGGATCGCTTCGAAATCGCCGCCGGCCGTGAGCCAGCGCTGGTTCGGAAAGAACGTGTGAATCCACGTCGCATCGCCCGGCTGCGACGCGTTTCCGAATCCGTCTCGCACAAAACCGGCGTTCGAAACACCCTCGCCCCAGTCGGCGGTCACGCGATGCAGCGCCATCGAGTGCGTCCCGGCGATCGTCTTCGTGGTCTGCAGCGTCAACACCACGCGCGTAACCTGGCTCCCCTTAGGAATCTGCGCGAGATCGAACGCGAGCAGCGCACGGCGAGGCTCGTTCGACAACGTCACGCCGGCGAAGAGATGCACCCCCGCTCCGTTGGAGCGCGATCCGTCGTTCAGGCGGTACAGCGTGTTGTCCTTCGAAGGCGCCAGCACGACCGACTTCGCCACGAGCACCGGCGGCCCCGACGGCGACCGCACCGCGCGCCGCTTCTGCGACTGCGCTGAATCGACCACGAGGAGCAGACTCACCACCGCGACGAGGGTTCGCATCCCGATATGCTAATTCCTCGCTCGCCGGCGGTGCAGAGTTCCTCACTTCACCACGATCGTCCAGATGCCGATGAGGATGAAGCCCGCGCCGGCTAGCCGAACAGGCACTCGCCGTTCGTGAACCAGGTCACGCGTCCCGTCGTGCGGTCGTGGTCGGCGGAGAACGGGTGCTGGGTTCCTGAGTTGCTGGGTTACTAAAAACCCGTCGCAATCAGCATCCAGTAACTCAGCAACCCAGCAACCAACCGCGCGACTGCGTGACCGCAAAAATCACTCCTTAATCAACCCCAGCCGCAGCGCCTTCGCCACCGCGGCACGGCGAGTGCCGACGCCGAGGCGAACATACACGTTATGGAGGTGACTCTTCACGGTTTGCAGCCAGATGCGGAGCTCCAGCGCGATTTCCTTGTTGCTCATCCCGCGCGCGGCAAGGCCGAGGACTTCCTTCTCGCGATTCGTCAGCGTCTCCTTCTCGGCGCTGCCGAGGTCGCGCGCGTGCTCGCGGATGCGCTCCGACACGAGCGCGGCGAGAGACGGCGAGCAGGCGGCACGTCCGCGGCAGACGTCCTGAATCGCGCCGAGGAGATCGCCCAGGGCGGCATCGCGCGGGACGCAGCCGCAGCAGCCGGCTTCGATCAGGTCCACGATCTCCGCCTCGCTCACCTCGGCGCCGAGGAGCACCATCGGCAGCGTGCTCATCAGCTGCATGCGGCGCAGCAGCGCGGCCGTGTCCTGCACCGACGCTTCCGCCTCCACCAGCGCCACGCTCGCATCCGCGCCCGCCAGCGTCTCCAGCGAACCCTCATTCGCCGTGAGCAACACAATCACCGGAATCGCGGCCGATTCCAGACTGCGCGCCACCGCCTCGGCGAACAGCGGCGAGCGCGCGATGAGCACCACTCGCGGCGGATGATCGTCAGTCATCCAGCCACCCCTGCCGCCGGGCGCACTCCACGGCTTCCATCCGGTGCGCCACGCCGAGCTTCTTGAAAATGTTCTGCACGTGATTCTTGATCGTGTGAAACGACAGCGACAGCACCTGCGCGATCTCGCGATTCCCGCGGCGCTCGGCGATCAGGCGCAGCACCTCGAGCTCGCGCGAGGTGAGGGGGAATGGCTCCCGGACCGGCATGCGGCGGCGCGCACATGCCAGCTCACCGAGGCGCGTGAAGAGCGCGAACGCCATCTCCGGCGTCGCCTGCATGTGGCCCCCGGCGACGAGATGCACGGTGCGCAGCAGTTCCATCAGCGACGCGGCGCGCGGCAGATACCCGTGGGCACCCGCTTCGATCCATTCCAGCACCTTCGCGTTCGCGGGGTCGAGTCCGAACGCGATCACCTTCGTTTGCGGCGACGTTTCACGGATCCCGCGCAGGAGGTCGAGCGCGTGCCCATTCTGCGACGCGACGTCGATCGTCAGCACGTCCGGCCGCTCCTCGCTCACGCGCTGCAGCGCGCCCGGTACACTGTCCCCCTCCGTCACGCGGAGGTCGGGCGCAGCGCGCACGAGACAGTCCGCGAACAGACGGCCGAAGCCGACGAGCATCAGCGATAGCTCAGACACTTCCTCTCTCAGAAAGCGTTGCGAGTTCTTTAAGGAATGATGGATGGAGGCAGATTTTTGCGTTGTTCAATATTGAACAGCGCAGAACAAAATCATGGAGTACGCCAGTCGTCCCGCTGCCGCCGGAACGGCATCAGCAGGATCCGCCCGATCGTGACGTCCTCGGCGCGCGCGTAAGCCGGCACGCCGATGCGGACGCGCTCCTGCGGCACGTCGAGCAGCAGCGTGCGGTGCAGCGCATCCCACACCGCGAGCAGGCTCGAATAGTTCGTGAACGCCTCGTCGCGCCGGTCGGAGTGATGGATGCCATGCATGCGCGGCGTGACGACGAGTCGCACGAGGATCCGCTCGACTCCGAGGGGCAGCCGGACGTTGGAGTGATGGAAGAGGATCGAGACGAAGAGGATGGTCTGCCACGTCCACACCATCCGCAGCGTCGCGCCGAGGGCGACGACCTGCAGCGCGCGATAGCAGAACGAGAGCGCGTGCTCGCCGAAGTGAAAGCGCAGCGCGGTCGATGCGTCGAGGTCGCGATCGACGTGATGGACGAGATGGAAGCGCCAGAGCAGCGGCACGTTGTGACTCGCCCAGTGCCACCACCAGAGCGTGTAGTCGAGCAACAGCACGCCCGCCCAAAGGGGAAGATGCGCGAGGTTCGCGATGCCGATGCCATGCGCCGCCGTCCACCGCGCGACGGGGACGATCAGGATCGCCTCGAGCACGATCGCGACGGCGAACGACAGCCCGCTCGTAGTCAGATTGCGCGCGATGCGCCGCAGCTTCGGCTCGACCGCGCGCCGCAGCGGCGCGCGCCACTCGAAAATCAGCAGCACGCCCCACGTGAGCGCGATCGCGCCGAGGGTGACGAGCTCGCGGGTGTGCCCACGCATCCACCCGTCATCGTACCGCCAGCTCGCGCTCGCGCGAGGATGAAGCAACCACCGGCGAGAATCCAGAACGCGGCGGGGAGGATGGTGAGATTGTTTCCCTTGCCGAGGAAACGCTCGCCGAGGTTGCCCGCATCCTGCGCCAGCGACACCTCGTCGCGCAGTTTCGGCAGAATGTGTTGGGTCACCGGATGCTCCACTCCATCCAGCGGCATCGGATCGACGGCGGTGACGGCGAGATTGAGCGCGATGGAAAGGACCCCGCCGAGGATCCACAACAGGCGGAATCGATCCGCAACCAGCATCATCGCGATGCCCAGGAGCGGGATCACCGGCAGCAGGTAGCGCGGACCATACGCCGCGCCTCCATGCCACCCGTTGAACGATGCATTGAGCAGCAGGAAAAGAAGCGCGATCGCACCGATCGCGATCGCCTCCGCCCGAAAGCGCCGCTGCCGCACCATCAGAACGAGGCCGGCGATCGCAAACAGAAGCACCGGCGAGCCGAAGAAGAGCCCTCGGTATTCTGAAAACGTCAGCCCCCACAAACGCGTGAGTTGCGGGCCACCGAACACTCCCAGCAGCAGGCCTTTCTCTGTAAACGACCCGCTCCGCTCCACCGCCGTCACGAACGGAGACCCGAAGCAAACCCCCTGATACGCCGCGAGACCGATCGCGAACGGGACACCGCCCGCGACGAAGAGCAGCGCCTTCTTCGCCGAGTCCTTCCACGCCAGCCCCGCCAGCACCAGCGCCGCGATCGCCGAGATCAGAAAGCACGCCCCGGCCACACCTGCCGCCGCTCCCGCCAGCAGCGGACGACTTCGCAGGAGCGTCAACGCCAGCAGCAGAAACAGCGCGCTCGGAACGTGCGCGAAGAACATCGTCGAGTACGGAAAGACGATCGTGCCGAATGCGATCACGATCGCCACGCCAGCCGCATGCATCCGGCTGACGCCGAGCCTGCGCCGCCCATAGAGATAAAGAACCGCCGGGATGAGCGCGCCCGCCACGCCGCAGATTGCAATGGTGACGAGCTGTTTGTTGGTCCGCCAGTAATCGCGAAACCTCACGATCCGACGTTGTTGCAGCGGATACTGAACCGAGTACGGGATCGCCCCCAATACCGACAACCCGGGCGGCTTGTTGCTATAGATATGACCGCCCACCCCATCCGCGATATCGCCGTCATGGACGGTGAACCGATCGACCTGAAACGTGCGCGCCTCAACGATCGCCCGCGTCAGAGCGTAATTCACCTCCTGATTCGCACCCCACCCGCCATAGAAGTAGGCGACCGGCACGAACGCCAGAGCGAAGAGCGCGGTCGCGATTCGACGGTCGTCCATGCTGCGAGTTGACTATCTCATATACGGCCGCCGTCCCTTGAGGACGACCGTCCGCTCGGCCGGCTCTTCCGGCGTCAACCGGATTCGATAACAGCGGACGGGCTCCTCGGCGAAATTTCGTGTGTCTCCAGGAGAGGACATTCGTACGTGGAAACCGTCTGTCCGCACACGTGAACCTCGTTGCCCGCACGTGAGAACCGTCAGTCCGCACGTGCGAACCGCCGGTCCGCACATGTGAACCTCGTTGTCCGCACGTGCGAACCGTCTGTCCGCACACGTGAACCTCGTTGCCCGCACGTGCGAACCGTCTGTCCGCACACGTGAACCTCGTTGCCCGCACGTGCGGACCGTCTGTCCGCACGTGCGAACCGCCGGTCCGCACACGTGAACCGTCTGTCCGCCGCGGGCATACCGGGATTCATCGTCGCCCAGCTCCTCGGCGCCCTGCGGCAGGACAGATGTCGCGGAGGGCCTGGCATACGTGCTACCGCGTCACAATCGAAATCGCCGACTGAGGCGTCGCGGGATCCGGGCCGGCGATCGCGAAGCGATCGCCGGCGGGGGCCACGTCCCACGCCTGCGACACATTGAGGTCGCCGAACGGCAGGTTCGTGGCGAAGAGGACGCGCGGCGCCTCGGCGTCGAAGGCGCCGGGGACGGCGACGGGGACCGACATCAGGTTGCGGTCGGCGGCGAGGTAGAACAACTCCTTCCCATCGCGGCGCCAGCGGGGTTGTTCGCCGCCGCCGACGGAGATCTGCCATTTCGCGCCGGTTGCGGGGAACGGTTGCACGTAAACCTCGGGGCGGCCGGATTCCGTCGACGCGTAGGCGACCCATCGACCGTCGGGGGAGAATTGCGCCTGCGACTCGTCGCTCGGGCCCTGCAGATACGGTGTCGATTGGCCGCTCGTGAGCGACAGGACGCGCACGTCGAAGCCGGTTTTCGCGTCCTGCGCGCGATAGAGAATGTGCTCGCCGTCGGACGACCAGCTCTGCGCGTACGTGGAACTGGGCGGCGGCGGGATGAGCGGCTGTTCGTTGCTCGTGCCGGCGAGCGGTTTCGCGGCCAGCGTGTCGACGCCGGACTCGTCGTCGCTGAACGCGAGGCGCGCGCCGTCGGGCGACCAGATTGGCGAATACTGATTGCCGCGCGCGAACGTGAATCGCCGCGGCACGCCGCCGGTCTGTTTGCTGGCGACCGCGGCGATGGCGATGTGATTGAGCGACTCCTTCGCGTCGAAGTAGCCGAACGCGACGCGCGTGCCGTCGGGCGAGATCGCGACGCCTTCGTATTCGCCCATCTCGCCCACCGCGCCGAGGCGGCGGCCGTCGCGGCCGTACCAGATCACGCGCGTGTTCGACGCACCGTCGCGGCGGAACGCGATCGTGCCGTCCCCCGCGGCGCTCACCGGCACGTACGCGCGATCGCCGTAGTAGATCATCCGATCGGCGATCGTCGCCGCTTCCGCGGTAAGCTCGAGCCGGCGCGGATCGAGGCGCTGGCGCACGAGCACGTGGTCGCGCACGTGATAGAGATGATGCGGCGGCGCGAACGCGACGCTGAGCGCGGCCGGCAGCAGGCGCTTCGACTCCGATGAGTCGAGCGATGCGCTGTACACGCCGCGCGCGGATGGACGCTGGCTCTGTGTGACGAAGAGGAACTTCGTATCGTCGATGAAGACCGGCCAGCGATGCGAGTAATGGTCGCGCGTCAGCGTCGTCACCGGCTGCGGCTGGCCGCCGCTCGCGGGAACGCGAAAGAGCGCGCCGGCGCTCGACGGCGCGAAGACGATGACGTCGCCGCGGCTCCACGCGCCGCCGCGTCCCGTCGGCGCGTCGGCGATGGTCTGCGCCGGTCCGTCGGGCAGCGACATGCGCTTCAGTTTTCCATCGGCGAAGAAGGCGATCGAGTGTCCGTCGGCGGACCAGAACGGATACTTGCCGCCTTCCGTCGGCTCGAGCATTTCCGCTGTTTCGGAGTCGAGCGAGCGGCGCCACAGATACGTCCGCCCCTCGGGAGTAGTGCCTTCAAAGACCAGCTGCCGGCCGTCGGGCGACAGCGCGAATGCGCCGCCTTCGCTGAGCGACGGGAACATCGATCCGTGCGGCGGCGCGATGGTGAAGCGGTAGACGCGCGGCGGTTCCTTGTCGCGGCGGAACAATGTCCAGCCGGCGGCGAGCATCGTCGCGAAGACGAGGCCCGCGACGATCGCCGGCACGAGCCACGGCCGCGGCGGCGCGGTTTCCGGAGCCTCGGGCTCATCGCCCGCGGTGAGCATGCGCAGCGCGAGCTTCACGTCGTGCGCGGACTGGTAGCGGTCGTCGGGGTTCTTGCTGAGACACGTGCGGATGATCTGATCGAGCGCGCGCGATGCGATGTTGCGCAGGCGCGAGGCCGGCGGCGGGTCTTCGCGCAGGATCGAGGCGATGAGGCTCGCGTTCGAGGTCGCGTTGAACGCGCGCACGCCCGTCGCCATCTCGTAGAGGATCGCGCCGAAGGAGAAGATGTCGCTGCGCGCGTCGACTTCCTTCGCCTCGAGCTGTTCCGGCGCCATGTACGGGACGGTGCCGAGGAGCGTGCCCTGCATCGTGAGCGGCTTCGTGATGTCGTCGGCGCGGCCGAGGATCGAGTGCTCGTCGGAGGGCATCCACTTCGCGAGCCCGAAGTCGAGCAGCTTCGCGCCGCTCTTCGTGATCACGACGTTGCCGGGCTTGAGGTCGCGATGGATGATGCCCTGGCGATGCGCTTTCTCGAGCGCGTCGGCGATGTCGGTGCCGTAGCGAATGAGGTCGTCGATCTCGAGCGGTCCGTGGCTGAGGAGCTCGGCGAGCGTCTCTCCTTCGAGGAACTCCATGACGATGAATTCCTGGCCGTCGACGTTGCCGATGTCGTAGAGCGCGCAGATGTTCGGGTGCGAGAGGGCGGAGATCGCGCGCGCCTCGCGCTCGAACCGCTTCCGCATTTCGAGATCGTTGGAGAGATGCGCCGGCAGGACTTTCAACGCGACCGTGCGATCGAGCCGCGTGTCCCGCGCCCTGTACACCTCTCCCATCCCACCCTCGGCGAGGGAGGACTCGATTTCATAAGGGCCGAAGCGAGTGCCGGGTTGGAGCGTAGGGGGAGTTTATAGGGACGAGCGCTCTACCGCACGCGAAGGGTGGCCATGAACGACACCGTCCCCTTCTGCCCCAGCCCCGACCCGGTCTCGTTCTCTTCCTCGTGCACGCGGATCAGGCGGTCGCCGATGTGGGCGAAGTGCCAGCTGCGCTTCGACTTCGACTCGCCCTTGAACACGAGGAACGACATCTTCGCGTTGCGGACGTGTTCGGCGGCGAGCGGCACGTGGTCGGCGCCGAGCCAGAGCGTGAGGCGGTTCTCGGAGACCGTCACTTTGCCGACGTCGCTCTCGCGTTTGTCGGAGAGGCGGAAGATCACGACGCGCGCGGGCTTGCCCTGCCAAGTGCCGGTGCGGTCGTCGACGACTTTCGCGTCCTGGATGAGGTTCAGGATCGGCAGCGCGGCGTCGATGGCCTCGGCGGCGGTGACCGCGCCGATCTGATTCAGCGCGCTGACGGTCGGCGTCGGCAGTTTCGGATTCGCGGAGCGCGCCTGCATCTCGCGCGTCACCTGCTCGATCAGCGGACGCGCGAACGCGATGCGCACGCCGTCGCTGCCGCCTTCCAACTCCACCGTGGCTTTCCCGTTGAACTTGTCGTTCGCGAACCTGCCCTCGTTGTTGACGGCGCGCTGCACCTCGTACGTCGCGCGGATCGGCTCGCGCGCGGTGAGCCGCCCGAGCGCGTCGCGGAGGTCGGAGAAGGCGTCGGCGTGCAGGGGAACGGTGAACGCGAGCAGCACAAGCAGAGTTCGCATGAAGCTATGACGCGCGCCGTGCGCAAAAGTACCGCTACTGACGGAGTGCGAAGAACAGCAGGGCGCCCGCGATCAGCAACAGCACCACCGCTTCCACGATCACGCAGCCGGGGAAGATCGAGCCGCCGAGGATCCCTGCCTGCAATTGCGCGAGCTCGCGGCGTTTCACGTAGAGCGCGATCGCGACGAGAGCCAGAAAGAGGGGGCCGATCCAGTTCACGTTTGTCTTCGTCAGCGGCTTTGCCCGCGCACGATGCGGAGGAGCTTCTCGAATTCCTGGCGACTCAGGCCGGCCGTTCGCATGTTTGCGCGGATGATGTCTTCGCCAAGGTCTTTGTCCATCTTGATGATGACCGGCCGCGCCATGCCGGGTTTTGTCATCACGAGATGATCACCCTTGATCCGTGCTTCCACACAGCCCGCGAGCTTGCAGACGTCACGCAGTTCCTGCCACGAAATACGTTTCACGCCGTCGCACTGAGAAGCGTCGCTGCTTCGTACGCGGGAATGGTAAGGCGAATCTCGAACGGATCGCCGAGTACGTTCTGCCGCGGACGCGGACGCGCCGAGCTCCCGCGCTTTTGGCCGGGCTGGTACGGCCGGAAGTTCGCTTCGCGCAGCGCCTGATCGAGAACGCCGCGATCGACACAGCTTTCGAACCAGAGCTCGACCGCTGCCTGCAGACATCGTCGCGCATCGTCAGCGGTTTTCCCCTGCGATGCCACGCCGACCATCGGACACGTAGCCACCCATCGCCGCGATGTATCGCGTCGCACGAATGCCTGAAGGTTCACGTCGAGCGCGATCGATTCGGTCATCCGTGAATCGTATGCCGCCATTGCGCCAGCGGCAACCATCAACAGGCGTGCGCACGGATGATAGAGTCGGGACTCGATGCGGACGCTGAGTCACCTCTTCGACAACAATCGCGCGTGGGCTGCCGAGATGACGCGGCAGGATCCGGAGTTTTTCAGCAGGCTGGCGCTGCTGCAGGCGCCGCGGTATCTCTGGATCGGCTGCTCGGACAGCCGCGTGCCGGCGAATCAGATCGTCGGGCTGATGCCGGGCGACATGTTCGTGCATCGCAACATCGCCAACGTCGTCGTGCACAGTGACCTCAACTGCCTCTCGGCGATTCATTTCGGCGTCGAGGTCTTGCGCGTGAGCCACATCATCGTCTGCGGACACTACGGCTGCGGCGGCGTGCTCTCCGCGCTGCGCGACGAGAAGCTCGGCCTCGTCGACAACTGGCTGCGCCACGTGCAGGACGTGCGCAGCAAACATCAGGCGGAGATCGACGCGCTGCCCGACGAGGAGGCGCGGCACACTCGCCTTTGCGAGCTGAACGTCATCGAGCAGGTCGTGAACGTCAGCAAAACCACGGTCGTGCGCGATGCGTGGGCGCGCGGGCAGTCGCTCGTGGTGCACGGCTGGGTCTATGACATCCGCGACGGAATCCTGCGCGACCTCGACAGGAGCGTGAGCGCGTAGCGTTGGACATTCGCGAATCGCTGCCCGTATTGACGGCATGTCCCGCTCACGGTGGTTTCTCGTTCTTCTCCTGCTCCTCTCCCTCACGACGATCCTCAATGCACAGACGCGCGTCGACGCCGGCGTGGCCATCGGCCGGCAGCCGCAGGCCGGCTCGAGCGAAAGCGCGCGTGTGCTCAGCGGCGCGGAAGTACTCGCGCGTCGCGGAAGTCTCGGCATCCATGTCGCCGGCGAATACGCCGACGTCGAGCAGCTCGGCGCGACGATCGCCATCCATGCGAACCTCGTCTACCGTCACGCGTTCAGCGAGGACTATGCGCTCCTCCTCGGCGCGGGGCCAACTCACGTCGACGCCGGCGATTCGGGCGATTCGGAATTGACGTGGAACGCCGAGCTCGAGCTCGCGCGCACGTGGTTGCGCACGGATTTGTTCGCGCGGATTCGCCATTACGACTACAGCTTCCCGCGCTTTCGCGATCAGCCGGCGAGCCCCAGCGGGCCCGCCGTCTATCTCGGTGTGCGTTTCAGGCTATCGCAGACGCCATAACGCCAGCGCGGCGAGCGAGAGCGCGAACAGGAGTGCCGCCCATTGTGCGAGCGTTGGCGCGCCGACGACCCCGCTGACGACCGCGGGATTGGACGTCGAGATCTGACCGCGGATCTCGCCCATCGGAAATTCGATGGTGTGGACGTTCACATAGAGGAATCCCGCCGCGAAATCGGCGACGGTGCGCGGCGTCATCGACACATTGACCGTAAAGGCCTGCGAAGCCGGCAGATCGGTCACGATCGGTCCGTCCACGCCCGGAGGCGCAGTGTGAAGGTGCGTGGTCGTCACGCCGACCGCATTGTGATTGCACTGCAGTGCAAGCGACGTCGCGTTGTCACTGAGATCGGCACTGCAGGTTCCGGTCGCGGTCGATCCTGTCGGCGGAACCTCCTGTGCGGCATTGACCGCGAACGAAAGCTGGTCGACGGTGCGCTGCAGAATCTGCCCCCGAATCGCGCCCGACGGGCGGCCGCCGGAGTGAATGTTGATGTAGAGGTTTCCAGCGAATAAAGCGGCCACCTCGGCGGGTGTCATACCCGTCCACGTTGCCTCGACGGGACTGTTTGGATCGCCGAGGTCGAACACGATCGGGCCATTGACACCGGCAGCGCCCTGGTGGATGTGCATCTGCGCGGGACCGATCACACTGTGCGTGCAGACGAGCGACAACGAGCTCGTGCCGGCATCGAACTGCCCCATGCAGCCGCCGCGATCGGTCGTCGAGACCGGCGGCACTTCCTGCGCGCCGGAGAGATCGAACACGAACAGCGAGGGACTGACGAACGTCCGAAGATTGCGGAACGTGCAGGTCACGACCTCGCCGGCCTGTAATGCGATCGTAGCCGTGCGCGCGAACGGATTGCCGGTACTGTCGCTGTCGGAGCAGGTGACGTCGGTCAGCGTGTAGCCGCTCGCCGGCGCTTCCGTAATGGTGTAGGTGCCGGCTGGAACGCCGGTAAACGTACGCGTCCCGCCGTCATTGAGATTGAAGGTGCCGGGCGAGCCCGGAACCGAGTCGGCAAAACTGAATCCCGTTCCGCCCGCAGGCGCCGTGCTTTTCCTGATCACGATCGTGCCCGTCGTCGCCGCGGCCGGCGGCGTGCCGATCTGTCCGCGAATCTCATCCGCCGCGGTTTCCTCCGATCCGCCGGCACCGTGCACGTCGGTATAAAGGAAACGCGCCGCGAAATCGGCGACCAGGCGCGGCGTGAGCGGCACATTGCCCGCGAACGGACTGGCCGCCGACGCGAACGTGAAGATGACCGGACCATTGTGGCCGAACGGCGCGTCATGGACGTGAGCGAGATCGGGCGAGGGCAGATTATGCGTGCACTGCACCGCGAGGAACGTCGCGGGAGCATCGAGATCGGCCGTGCAATTGCCGGTGGCGGTCGTTGAATTCGGCGGGACCACCTGCGCGCCGTTCATTGTGAAATTCACGACGTCGACGGTGCGGGTAAGCACCTGTCCGCGAATCTCGCCCGCGGGACGGCCGGCCGTATGAATATTGACGTAGAAGTTTCCGGCGAGCAGGTCGGCGACTTCCGCCGGCGTCATTCCGCTCCAAGTCGCAATGACCGGACTGACAGGCGACCCAAGGTCGTACACGATCGGACCATTGACCCCGGGAACGCCCTGATGGAGGTGCATCACAGTGGGGTTATCGACGTTGTGCGTGCAGACCAGAGAAAGCTGAGAAGCGCCGGCATTGAAGCGTCCCATGCATCCGCCCGTCGCCGGCGTCGACACCGGAGGCACTTCCTGCGCGCCGCTGAGATCGAACACGAACAGCTGATCGGTGGGCGCCGTCCTGAAATTGCGGAACGTGCACGTCACGACCTCGCCCGGCTGCAAACGGATCGTCGCGGCGCGGGACAGCGAGTCGGTCGTACTGTCGGCGTCGTCGCACGAGACGTCGGCGAGCGAATAATTACCCGGCGAAACCGCCGGATCGTTCTCGCTGACGGTATACGTGCCGCCGGCGACCGTCGAAAACGTCTGCGTCTGGGCGTCATTGAGCGTGAACGCGGCGGACGGGGTGATGTTCTCCGTGTACCCGAAGCCGGTCCCGCCGCCGGGGAACGTCGCCTTCGTGATGCGGATCGTGCCGGTGCTCGCGCCCGCGGGCGGCGTTCCGATCTGACCGCGAATCTGCGGACTCGAAGTGTCTTCCGAGCCCGTGCCGCTGTGAATGTCGAGGTAGAGGAACGTCGCCGCGAAATCGGCGACGAGGCGCGGCGTCATCGGAACGTTCGCGTTGAGCGGGCTGGCGGGACTCGGGAACGTGAAGACCACCGGCCCGTTCTGCAGCACCGGCGCCTCGTGGATGTGCGCGGCGATCGGGCTCGGAACGTCGTGCGTGCACGAAATCGCGAGCGAGGTCGCGGGTCCGTCGAGATCGGCCGTACAGGTCGCGGTCGCGCTGGTCGAGTTGGGCGGAACGTACTGCGCGCCGTTCGCGGTGAAGTTCACGAGGTCGACGGTGCGCGAGAGGATCTGTCCGCGGATCTCGCCGGCCGGACGGCCGCTGGTGTGGATGTTGATGTAGAGATTGCCCGCGAGGAGGTCGCTGATCTCGGCTGGCGTCATGCCGGTCCACGTCGCCGTGATGGGACTTGCCGGATCGCCGAGGTCGAAGAGGATCGGGCCATTCACCCCGGCAGCGCCCTGATGGATGTGCATCACCGTCGCGCCGACGACGTCGTGCACGCAGGTGAGCGTGAACGTCGACGCGGGCTGGTTGAGCTGGCCCATGCAGCCGCCGCTCGCGACGCTCGGAACCGGCGGTACTTCCTGATCGCCGCGCAGATGAAAGACGAACGTTTGCGCGGATGCGGACACTGCAAACAGACAGATAGCGAGCGCGGGGAAGATTTTCTTGTGCATAGCGAACCGGACGAGATTGAATCACACTTCCGCGACATGCACATCGTGATTCCCGACGACTACCAGGACGCCGTCCGATCGCTCGACTGCTTCGCGAAACTGCAGGGGCATGACGTCACGATTCATCGCGACACGGTGAAGGACGTCGATGCGCTCGCGCAGCGCTTCGCGGACGCCGACGCGCTCGTGCTGATTCGCGAGCGAACGGCGATCACCGACGCGCTGCTCGCACGGCTGCCGCGCCTGAAGTTGATCAGCCAGACCGGCAAGGGCACCGCGCACATCGACGTCGAGGCGTGCCGCGCGCGAGGCATCGTCGTGGCCGTCGGCACCGGCTCGCCGTACGCGCCGGCGGAGCTGACGTGGGCGCTCGTGCTCGCGGCGATGCGTCGCATTCCGCAGGAGGCGGCGCGGCTGCGCGCGGGCGGGTGGCAGTCGACGCTCGGCACGCTGCTGCGCGGACGCACGCTCGGCATCCTCGGCTACGGCAAGATCGGCAGCCTCGTCGCCGGCTACGGACGCGCGTTCGGGATGCGCGTCATCGTGCGGAGTGGCGCCGCCTCGCTCGAACGAGCTCGAGTCGACGGCTTCGAGCCCGCGTCGAATCTCTTCGCGGAGTCCGACGTCGTGTCACTGCACGTCCGGCTCACGAAGGAGACGCGCGGACTCGTCACCGCCGCCGATCTCGCGATGATGAAACGCGACGCGCTGCTGGTGAACACGAGCCGCGCGGAACTGATCGCGCCGAACGCGCTCGTCGACGCGTTGCGCGCCGGCCGTCCCGGCTTCGCCGCCGTCGACGTGTACGAGGAGGAGCCGATCCTCGGCGCGGCGCATCCGCTGCTCGCGCTCGAGAACGCCGTCTGCACGCCGCATCTCGGCTACGTCGAAAAGGACAGCTACGAGCTCTATTTCGGTCAGGCGTTCGATCACGTGCTCGCGTTCGCGGCTCAGCTATACTGACTCCAGGTTCCCGATGCGTCCGCTCCTCGTCCTGCTGACCCTCTTCATCACGGTTGGCGCCACCGCCCTGGATCTCCCCCGCGCGAACGAAAAGTGGATCACGCTGCGCGTGGACGAGTTCGAGATCGTCAGCAACGCATCGCCGTCCGCGACCACCGACATCGCCGAGGATTTGCTGCGGATGCGCGCGGCCGTCGGGAAAGTCACGCGGCTCAACGTCCGCTCGCCGCTGCCGACGAAGGTCTTCATCTTCGCGAACGAACGGAGCTTCGCGCCGTATCGCGAGGTCGTGTTCGGGCGCGATGCCGACAACATCTCCGGCATTTTCCTCGGCGGCGAGAACGGAAATTTCATTCTGCTGCAGGGCGGCTCGCAGAACGGCGTCGACCGCATCGTCTTCCACGAGCTGACGCATTACTTCGTCAAGAACACCGTCGCCGGACTGCCGCTGTGGGTGAATGAAGGGATCGCCGAGTACTACTCGACGTTCAAGACATTCGGCGATGAAGTGCACATCGGACGTCCGATCGACGACCATGTGCTCTGGCTGCGCGGCAAAGCGCTCATCCCGCTGCGCGACCTCATCTCCGTCGACCGCGACTCGAAGATCTACAACGAGCGCTCGCGCCAGGGCGTGTTCTACGCGGAGTCGTGGGCGCTGCTGCACTATCTGATGCTCGGCAGCGAAGAGCGCCGCGGTCAGCTCACCACGTACCTTGCGCTCATCGCCGCGCACCGGCCCGCCGACGAGGCATTCACCGCCGCATTCGGCGTCACGTACGCGCAGATGGAAGTCGAGCTGCGCGGATACGTGCGGCGGAATGCGTTCCAGTACACGAGGTACTCGCTGCGCGACCTCGCGATGAGCGATGTCCAGAAGCCGGAGCCGATGACGTACGCGGCGGTCGTGTTTCAGATGGGGCACCTGCTCGCGAACTCCCCGCCCGCGAACGCCGGAGTCGCCGAGCAGTTCCTCGCGGAGGCATTGAAAGCGAATCCCGCGAATGCCGCGGCGCACGCGGACGTCGGACGCCTGCACGACCTCGCGGGCCGGCGCAGGGAGGCCGAGGAGTCGTACCAGCGCGCGGCGCAACTCGGCAGCACCGATCCGGAGATCTATCTGCTGTACGGATCGAGCGTCATCTCCCGCCTCGGCGACGAGGTCGAGATCCCAATGGCCGACGTGCAGAAAGCGCGCGCCCTCTTCACGCGCAGCGCGGAGCTCGACCCGAATTCGGCGCGCGCGTGGGCGGGCATCGGCGCGACGTACGCCGCGAGCACCGAATCTCCGATGGACGGGATCGCGGCGCTGCAGAAGAGCCTCGCGCTCGCGCCGGGCAATCAGGAAGCGGCGTTCTATCTCGTGCAGCTCTACTCGCGCTCCGGACGACGGGCCGATGCGCTGCAGCTCATCGACACGATCATCACGCCGGCGGGCGACCGCGAGATGATCGCGCGCTCGCAGGAGTCGCTGCTGATGGCCGACATGCTCGAGGTGGAATCGCTGGCGAACGCCGACAAGCTGCCGGAAGCGGTGGCGCTGGCGAAGACGATCATCGCGCGCACGACGAATCCCGCGCTCGCGGAACACGTCCGCAAAATGATCGCGTCGCTCGAGGAGTTCGACGCGACCGGCCACGCCATCGCCGCGCTCAATGACGCCGTGACGAAGGCGAACGAAGGACGGTATGCCGAGGCGCTGGCGATCGTCGACAACGCCCTGCCGGCCATCACCGACCCGGAAATGCTCGAAAAGGCGAAAGAGCTGCGGAACGAAGTCGCGGAGCGGGCGAAGCCACGCAAACGTCAGTAATGCGGCGCCGTACGCTTGCACTCGTCGTGGTGGCCTTCGCCGTCCGCATCGCGGCCATCGCCGCGTTCGGATTCGAGCGCGTGGAGTTCGGCGACGCCCGCGATTATCTCGACACCGCCGGCGCGTTGTGCGCGACCGGCTCGTATCCGGCGCAGGGCAACCTCCCCTTCTTTCGCGCACCGGGACTGCCGTTCTTCATCGCCGCCGTGACCGCGTGTCATCCGCAAAACGTCGTACTCGTGAAGCTCGCGCTGACGCTCGTCGACTCGCTCACCGTCGCGCTCATCGTCGCGCTCAGCTTCGCTCTCCTGCGATCGCCGGCGGCCGCATTGCTCGCCGGACTCGCGGCGGCGTTCCATCCGCTGTTCATCGTTGGCGTCACCGACATCCGCACCGAGCCGCTGTTCATGTTCTTCTTTTGGAGTGCGGCGACATTAGTCGCCGCTTTCCGTCCCGCGGCAGCTTCGCCGCCGCTTCCAAAGCGGCGACTGGCGTCGCCGCAGCCCATAGTCCTCGCAGGCGCATGTCTCGCGATGGCGACGCTGACTCGCCCTGTCACGCTCATCTTCGTTCCGCTCTTCCTGCTGGCCACGCGCAAACGCATGCTCTTCGCGCTCGGATTCGTTGCCGTCCTTCTGCCATGGACCGCGCGCAATTACGCGCGCTACGGCGAGGTCATTCTGATCAACAACGCCGGCGGCTACAGCCTCTGGCGCGGGACGCATCCCGAGATGGCGCGCATTTACGACATCGACGATCGCGACGCGTTCCATCGCGCGTCGATTGAGTTCGAGGAACAGATCACGAAGCCGGCGACGAGGAAGTTTCGCAGCAGCGCGGAATGGCGCGACGACGCGCTCGCGAACATCCGCAAGCATCCGCGGCTCGAAGCGAAGTTCGCGCTGAAGAAAGCGCTCCTCTACTGGCGGCCGTGGCTGAATCCGCAGGAGTACTCGACGCGCGTCGTGATGGTGTCCGGCATCGCGTTCGTCGCGCTGTACGCGCTCGCGATCCTCGGATTCGCGCGCATGCCTCGCACGATGGTGCTGTGGATCGCCGCGTTCTTCGTCCTCGGCTGGCTCGCGCACATCCCGCACCAGGTGGTCGCGCGATTTCGCTATCCGCTGACCGACCCGCTGCTGCTGATCGCGGCGGCGTACGCGATCGTCACGCTCCGAACTGGCGCAGGTGATGATCGAAGTGGCGATACGTCAGCACGCCCCACGCGCGCGTCGTGAGCTTGCCGAACGCCGGATGCTCCGGCCAGCTCGTCGCATCGCGGCATTTGGCGATCGCCTCGAGCAGCCGCGCGATCTCGCCCTTGCTGTGCTCGACCGTCCGGCTGTCCGAGGGCATCAGCTCCGGCGCGGTCGGCGCGCCTTTCGGGAACGGCGCGAGATAGATGATCAGCTGCTTCAGCGGGAAATAGCGGATCGGCAGGTTCTTTGGCTTCGGATGGAACTCGCCGAGGGCCATCCGCAGCGACTCGGTCATGTGCGCGAGCATCTTCTCCGCGTTCATCTTTCCCCATCGCGCGCGCGATTCCGTGGTGACGCGGGCGACGCGGGAAAGGATGTCGTTGCGCAGCGTGTCGTCGTAGATCGTTTTCATTCGTTACTCCAGTGAGACGCCGACGAGGCGTCCGATTCCGAACGTAAGCGCGGCCGCGATCAGGCCGAACGCGACCTGACGGAGTCCCGAGAACATCACGCCGCGTCCGGTGAACAGCGTGATCGCGCCGCCGACCGCGAAGAGCGCGATGGCGCTGAAGACGATGCTGAGCAGCACCGCCTGATTTCCATTCGCGAAGAAGAAGGGGATGACCGGCATGATCGCGCCGAACGCGAACAGCAGGAACGACGCGAGGGCCGCGGTCCACGGCGACCCGCCGAGCTCCTGCGGATCGAAGCCGAGCTCCTCGCGCGCGAGCGTTTCCAGCGCGGTGTCGGGGTTGCTCATCATGCTCGACGCGAACTCGCGCGCCTGCTGCTCGTCGAGTCCGCGCGCCTGATAGATGAGCGCGAGCTCTTCCTCTTCTTCTTCGGGCATGGTCATGAGCTCTTCTTCCTCGGTCGCGAGCTGGTGGCGATACAGCTCGCGCGAGCTCTGCACCGAGAGCCACTCGCCGAGGGCCATTGAGCCCGCGCCGGCAATCAGACCGGCGAGACCGGTGATGAGGATCGCGCGCTCGTTCATCGCTGCGCCGGCGACGCCCATCACGAGGCTGAGATTCGAGACCAGCCCGTCGTTCGCGCCGAGGACCGCGGCGCGGAGCGCGTTCCCGCCGGCGGTGCGATGGCGTCCCTCGATGCGCGCGACGTCGGAGCCGGCGAAGCCGCCGCGCATCGACGACATGAGCTGGATCACGCGCGAGTGCGAGCGCTCGTCGCCATGAAAATCGCGCGCGTCGGTCTGTCCCGCGTATTTGTTCGTGTCGGTCCGCTCGAGCGACTGTACGGTCGGCAGGACCATGCCGATGCCGAAGCGGCGCGCGAGGAATCCGAGCGTGCGCGTGCGCCACGACGGCGCGAAGTCCGGCAGCGTCTCGCCCGCGTCCTCGAGCTTTTTCCGCCAGCGATCGGCGTGCCGCCGCTCGACGCTCGCAAGCCGCCGGTACACCTCCGACAGCCGCTCGTCGCGCTCCGCCTTCGCCAGCGCGTCATACAGCGCCGCGCCATTCAGCTCGTCGACGAGATTCTCCGTGAGCCGCTTGCGCTCGCGCGCGGGCATCGCCATGGGGACAGGATACTTATAATCGCGCGCCATGCAGAACCGGTGGGTGGAGACGCCCGACAACGAGCTCGAACAACTCGTCCAGCAGTCGCGCCTCGTGGGGGCGGAGGAGGACCTCGTCCTCTGGGGCGGCGGGAACAACAGTGTGAAGTCACAGGCGACGGATCTCCTCGGCAATGCGATCGAGGTGATGTACATCAAGAGCAGCGGCAGCGACATGAAGTCGATCGTGCCGAAGCAGTTTCCGGCCGTGCGCCTCGACTACATCGCGCCGCTGCGCGCGCGCGACGAGGACATGAGCGATCAGGAGATGGTCGACTACCTCGCGCGCTGCCTCACCGACCCCGCGAGCGCGCGCCCGTCGATCGAGACGCTGCTGCACGCGTTCCTGCCCGCGAAGGCTGTCCTGCACACGCACGCCGACGCCATCCTCGCGCTCACCAACACGCGCGGCCGCGAGGAAACCGTCCGCGCCTGCTTCGGCGATTCCGTCATCACCGTCCCCTACCGCCGCCCCGGCTTCCGCCTCAGCCGCGACGTCGCCGACGCGTTCGACCGACAACCCGACGCACGTGGGCTCGTGCTGATGAATCATGGGCTGATTACGTGGGGGGAGACGGTGAGGGAGGCGTATGAGCTTCATGTTGAGTTGGTCAGCGCTGCCGAGAGATTTGTAGCTGGTAGCTGGGGATTGGTAGCTGGAGCTGCTTCGCGAGAGCCCAACTACCAACCACCAACCACCAGCCACTTCGCGCAGCGCCTGCACGGCTCTCTCCAAAAAATCCTCGAATTCGACGACTCCCCCGAGGTCCTCCAGTTCCTCGCTCGCGAAGACGCGGAGCGGATCACGCAGATCGGGGCGGCGACGCCGGACCATCTGCTCTACACGAAACGGTTTCCGCTGTTCGTGAAGGGCGATTTGCGGGAGGAGCTGGCGGCGTATCGGAAGCGCTACGCGGACTGGTACGACGCGCATCCGAGCGAGTTCGCGATGCTCGATCCGAATCCGCGCGTGATCCTGATGCAGGGCGTGGGGATGTGGACGGCGGGGAAGGATGCGCGCGCGGCGAGGATCGTGCGCGACATCTATCGCCACACCATGCGCATCATCGCGGCGGCGGATGCGGCGGGCGGGTACGAGACGCTGAATGATCACGACGCGTTTCATGCGGAGTACTGGCCGCTGGAGTTGTACAAGCTCACGTTGCTGCCCAAGGAGAAGGAGCTCGCGGGAAAAATCGCGATCGTCACGGGTGCGGCGAGCGGGATCGGGCGGGCGGTGGCGGAGCGGTTCGCGGAAGAAGGCACGCACGTCGTCGTCACGGACATCGATCTCGCGCTCGCCGAGGAGGTCGCGAAGAGCATCGTCGCGAAAAATGGACTGCGTCGCGCGATCGCGCTGCGGCTCGACGTCGCGAGCGAGGAGGACGTCGAGCGCGCGTTCGCGGAGACGGTTCGCGCGTACGGCGGAGTCGACGTGGTCGTGAGCAATGCCGGCATCTCGTCCTTCGGCAGCCTCGACGTCCTGCCGACGGCGGAGTGGGACCGCAGCTTCGCCGTCAACGCGCGCGGGCACTTCCTCGTCGCGCGCGCGGCGCTGCGCATCATGAAGGAGCAGGGCGTCGGCGGCAGCATCGTCTTCAATGCCTCGAAGAACGTGACCGCGCCGGGGAAGGAGTTCGGCGCGTACAGCGTGAGCAAAGCCGCCGAAGCGCAGCTGTGCCGGATCGTCGCGCTCGAGGGCGGCGAGTTCGGGATTCGCGCGAACATGCTGAACCCCGACGCGATCTTCGGCGGCTCGCGATTCTGGAGCGACGAGATGCGCTCGATGCGCGCGCAGGCGTACGGCGTCGACACGACGAAGCTGCCGGACTTCTATCGCAATCGCACGCTGCTGAAAGTCGAAGTGACCGCCGACGACGTCGCCGAGGCCGCGCTGTTCCTCGCCGGCCCGCGCTCGGCGAAAACCACCGGCGCGATGCTGCCGGTCGACGGAGGCGTCAAGGAGGCGTTTCCGAGATAACGGTTGCTGGGTTGCTGAGTTCCTGGGTTGCTGAAAGGCTCCCAGCAACTCAGTAACCTACGTTCACCGTTCGTTGACTAACCTTTTTGAAACCCCGGCGTAGAAGTTACGAATACTTTCGTACACTCGAAGACGGAGGGGTTTCGATGAAGGTGATGACGTTTCTGGGGATGCTTCTGCTCCTCGCCGCAACAAGCGCATTCGGTGAGTTGCCGCCGCCGGTGGCGCTGCAGCGAACCGACACGCCGATCAGCATCGACGGCGATCTGTCCGACCCCGCGTGGCAGAAAGCGGTGAAGTACGAGACCTGGTACGAGACCAACCCCGGAGACAACATCGAGCCGAAGCAGAAGACCGTCGGCTGGGTGACGTACGACTCGAAGTTCCTCTACGTCGCGGTGGAAGCGAGCGACGACAAGCCGTCGAGCATCATCGCCCCGTACGCCGATCACGACAACATCAGCGGCAACACCGACGACTACGCCGGCATCATCGTCGACACGCGCAACGACGGGAAGACGGCGTACCTCTTCCTCGTCACCGCGCGCGGCGTGCAGTACGACGCGATCACCGACGACGGCGGCAACGGCGAGGACAACGCTCCCGATTTTTTCTGGGACTCCGCCGCGAAGGTGACGGATCGCGGCTGGACGATGGAGATGCGCGTCCCCTTCTCCTCGCTCCGTTACGACAACCCGAACCCCGAGCAATGGGGACTCGTGGTCTATCGCAACTATCCGCGCGACCGCCGCTATCAGATGTTCACGAGCAAACTGCCGCGCGACTCCAACTGCTTCGTCTGCAACTTCGGCAAGGTGACCGGACTCCACGGCCTGCCCGCCGGCGATCACTTCGTCCTCGCGCCGTACGTCACCGCAGGCCAGCTCTCGGAGCCGCGCGACGGTCTCGGCACGCCGCTGCGCAGCGGCGACGTCGGTTCCGAGGCGGGGCTCGATTTCAAGTGGAGCCCGACTGCCGACATGGCCGTCGACGCGACGATCAATCCCGATTTCTCTCAAATCGAGTCGGACGTCGCGGTGATCTCGACGAACGAGCGCTTCGCGATCTTCCTCCCCGAGAAGCGGCCGTTCTTCCTCGAAGGCGTCGAGCTGTTCACGACGCCGATCCAGGCGGTCTACACGCGCACGCTGACGTCGCCGCGCTGGGGCGCGCGCACGACCGGAAAGACGGGACAGTACGCCTATACCGCACTCATCGCGCAGGACCGCGGCGGCGGCTCGGTGATCATCCCGTCGGCGTTCGGCTCCGACTTCGCGTCGCAGGATTTCTCGTCGCTCGCCGCGATCGGCCGCGTGCGGCGCGACTTCGGCCGCTCGTTCGTCAGCCTCCTCGCGACGACGCGCGAGTCGGAAGGCGGCGCATACAACCGCGTCCTCGGGCCCGACTTCCAGTTCCGCATCGGCGAGCATCAGACGCTGACCGGGCAGTTCCTCATCAGCCGCAGCGAGACTCCGGAGCGTACCGATCTCGCGGATGAGTGGAACGGGCAGAAGCTGAGCGGACACGGCGCGCACGCGTGGTACTCGTTCTCGACCGCGACGCAGGACTACTTCATCAACTACAGCGACTACTCGAAGAACTTCCGCGCCGACAACGGCTTCGTGCCGCAGGTCGACTACCGCGGGAGCTATGCCGAGGCGGGTCACACGTGGCGGCCGAAAGGGTTCTTCAGCCGTTTTCGCGGCTACGCGTTCGGCGAGTATCAGACGACGCAGGACGGCGATCTGCTGTTCCGCCAGGTGTCGACGGGCTTCGGCGCCGATGGAAAGCATCGTTCGTTCACGCGCCTCCGCATCGCGCACGAGTCGGTGGCGAATGAGGGCGAGGTGTTCGATCGCGACCGCCTCTATTACACCGTGCAGTTCGGCGTGAGCCGCGTGATCAGTTTCATCAGCCTCGACGGCTGGTGGGGCGATGAAGTCGATTTCGCGCAGAACCGCCTCGGTCGCGGCTCGAACATGAGCCTCAGCGCGACCCTGCGCCCGACCAATCACCTGCAGCTCGGCCTGACCACGAGCCTGCGCTGGCTGAACATCCACGACGATCGCCTGTTCACCTCACAGGTCGAGCGCCTGCGCGCGACGTATACGTTCAACTCGCGCATGTTCGTCCGCGCGATCGTGCAGAACCAGCGCACCAATCGCGACCTGATTCTCTCCGGCGGCTGCCCCGACGTCCCGAACGGCCTCCCCTGCAACGCCAACATTGCGCAGCACAGCGGCTCGCTCGCCTCGCAGGTCCTCTTCGCCTACAAGATCAACTGGCAGACCGTCTTCTACCTCGGCGCCGGCGATCTCGACGAAGTCGCGGGCCCGGAAGGCGATTTCGAGCCGAGCAACCGCCAGATCTTCGCGAAAGTGAGCTACGCGTTTCAGCGGTAGATAATCTGCCGCACCGCGCGGATGTCACCATCCAGCGGCCGGTCTCGAAAGACCGGCCGCGCCACTTCTCGCACGTGCAGGTAAAGCTCGCGCGTGCCGGCGCCGAGCTGAGTGGCGATGTTCGCGGCGCGGTCGCGCACCGCGTCCTCGAACTGGCGCGCCTGCGTTTCGGCGTGGGCGACGTCGAGGAGTTGCGGGGCGGGCTGGTTGGGGTCGTACTGGAAGACCGCGCGCCATTCGACGGCCTGGGCGGCGGCGAGGAGCTCGATCGCGAGGACGGACTTGACGTTCGACACGACGGTGCGCAGTTTGCGGCCGGCGTGCGTGGACATCGAGACGTGATCCTCGGCATTCGCGCCGGTGGGGATCGAGTCGACCGAGGCCGGGTGTGCGAGGACTTTGTTCTCCGACACGATCGACGCGGCGGTGTACTGCAGGATCATCAGTCCCGAGTTCACGCCGGGACGGGTGGTCAGGTTCTGCGGGAGGCCGCGGTTGTGCGCGCCGTCGAGCATCGTCTGCGTGCGGCGCTCGGAAATGCTCGCGAGCTCGGCGACCGCGATCGTCAGAAAGTCGGCGGCGAGGGCGAGCGGCTGGCCGTGGAAGTTGCCGGCGGAGTACGCGATGCGCTCGTCGCCGTGATACCACTCCGGCCAGTTCGCACGGAACTGCAGGTCGAACGGATCCGCATTCTCGGGAAAGAACAGCGGGTTGTCGGTGGCCGCGTTGAGCTCGCGCTCGGCGATGACACGCGCGAAGCGGATCGTGTCGCGCGTCGCGCCGTGCACCTGCGGCGCGCAGCGGATCGAATACGGATCCTGCACGGCGCCGGCACGCTCGACGAGGCGGCTGCCGAGGATCATGTCGCGCATGCGCTGCGCGCTTTCGATCTGGCCGAGGTGGCCGCGCTCCTGATGCACCTTCGCATCGAGCGCGCGCGTGCAGCCGGTCATCGCCTCGAGTGTCAGCGCGGCCGCGGAGTCGGCGACGTCGGCGAGGCGCTGCGCGTCGTGCACCGCGAGCGCGAGCATCGCCGCGGAGAAGTTCGCGCCGTTGACGAGCGCCAGGCCTTCCTTGAATGTCGGCTTCATCTCCTCGGCATCGAAGCCGAGGAGTTGCGGCAGCTCCGTCGCGTTGCGAAGGATAGGCAGAATTGCCTGTCGTCCCTCGTCGAGCACATAAAAACGGCCCTCGCCGAGGAGCGTCGCGAAGAGGTGCGACAGCGGACAGAGATCGCCGCTTGCGCCGACCGAGCCGCGCAGCAGCACGAGCGGGATCACGCCGCGGTTCAGCATCGCCTCGACGATCTCCACGAGCTTCGCGCGCACGCCGGAGTGACCCTTGAGGAACGCATTCAGTCGCGTCGCCAGCGCACCGCGCACGACCTCGGCGGGAAAGTAGTTCGCGAGATCGTCGGGGTCGTCGTTCTCGCCGACGCCGACGGAGTGCGAGAGCAGCAGGTTGCGCTGCAGCTGCTCGAGATCGTCCGGCGCGATCGCCTTGTCCTTGAACTCGCCGAAGCCCGTCGTGATGCCGTAGTCGCTCGGCACCGCCTTCCCCTCGGCCCACGCGCGGCGATAGTTCTCGACGACCTTCGCGATCAGCGCCTCGCTCCGCGCCACGCGTTCGCGCGTCGACGGATCGCACGCGACCTGCTCGCCGTCGCGCGCGATGCTCACGAGCTGCTCGATCGTCAGCGCGTTGCCGTCGAGGACGATCGTCATTCGATCTCCGCGAGCATCCGCCGGATCGACTCCACGAGCTCCGCGCGCGGGACGACGACCTGGCCGGCGCGCTGCGCGAGGTACTCCTTCCGGTCCGCGACCGGTTTCGCGCGCTCGCGTCCCGCGACCATGTCCTTCACCGTCACGGTGCCCTGCTGCTTTTCGTTCGAGCCGTAGAGGATGACCAGCGGGATGTCGTACTGGTCGGCGTATTTCAGCTGCTTGCCCGGACCCTTTGCGCTGCCGAGATAGAGCTCGGTCGGGATGCCGGCGCGGCGCAGTTCCCAGGTCATGGCGAGGTAATCGTCGCGGAGCGCGGCATCCATGTGCGTGACGAGGACGCGCGCGGTGGCTTTCTGTTTTCCGATGCGCTCGAGGTGCACGAGCGCGGCGAGCAGGCGATCCACGCCCATCGACGCGCCGACGGCGGGGATGCGCTCGCCGAGGAAGCGCATGACGAGATCGTCGTAGCGACCGCCGCCAAAGACGGAGCCGAACTGCGGCGCATCGAGCAGGATGGCCTCGAAGACGGGTCCGGTGTAGTACGCGAGGCCGCGCGCGATGGAGAGATCGAGCGCGATGGTCTCGTCGCCGTAGCCGAGGGAGTAGAGATGATTCGAGATCCGCTCGACGACGTCGATCTGCTCGCTCGCGCCGTCGACGCTCGCGAACAACTCGCGAACCTGCGCGACGACGTCGCGGCGCGCATCGGCCTTGATCGCGAGAAAGCGCTCGATGCGTTGCACCTGATCGGGCGTGAGGCCGACGCCGCGGATGATGTCGCCCGACTCGTCCTTGTAGCCGTCGATCAGCTCGAGGCGCACTTTCTCGATGCCGACTTTGTCGAGCTTGTCGAGCACGCGAAAAACATCGACGCCCTGCGCATGCGAAATGCCAGCGAAGTCGAGGAGCAGATTGAGGATCGCGCGGCTGGAGAAACGGACGAGATGACGGCCGACGCCAAGCGCGGTGAGCGAGTCGCTCATGCCGGCGAGGATCTCGGTATCCGCGATCTCGCTCTCGACGCCGACCGAGTCGAGATCGAACTGCGTGAACTCACGGTAGCGACCCTTGTCGGGCTTGTCCGCGCGCCACACCGACGCGACCTGGTAGCGGCGGAACGGCCGCGGGAGATCGTGGTACTGCGCGATCACGCGCGCCAGCGGGACGGTGAGATCGAAGCGGAGGCCGAGCTCTTCGCGCTCGGGATTCGTCACGCGGAAGATCGACTGCTGCGCTTCCTGTCCCGCGCTGCCGGAGAGGACGTCGAGGTACTCGATCGCGGGCGTCGAGAGCGGCACGAAGCCGTAGAGCTCATAGACGCCGCGGACCGTGTCGATCATCTTCTGCCGCGCGAGCATTTGATCGGGCAGAAGATCGCGGAGGCCGCGGGAAAGGCGCGGCTGTACGGGTTCGGTCATTCGGTTGGATTTGGTACCGCGGGGCGGGCTCGAACCGCCGACCCCCAGATCCACAATCTGGTGCTCTAACCAACTGAGCTACCGCGGCACGTGGAACGCGAATGATAACGCATGAACACCGGCCGGGCGGCTGGCTATTCTCACGTGAAGACGTAGCGGCGCCTGGTCTGGGAGGCCGTGCGATCGAAGGTCACGTTCTGAAACGTGCGCGCGCGTCCGCCGGCGTCGAGCGCGGAGATCGTGTAGGTGCTGGAGGGATTGTCGAACAGGCCAGGGGGAGGGCGGTTGGCGGGCGCGGGTACGAGCACGATCGAGCCTGCATCGATCATCCCCTTCCCGGCCCGCCACCGCACGCCCAACTGCTCATGAATCACCACCACATCGTGGAACCGAGTCGCGGCCGGCGATGCGTGGCTCACGGTGAGGCGACAGCCTCCGAAGCTGAGTCCTGCGGAAGGAAAGATAGAGGTACATCTCGAATGGCGCTGTTCAATATTGGACATCACTCCCGATCGAGGAACTCCTTCGCTTTCCCGCGATCGATGCTGATGGAGCGCGGGCCGGAGTCTTCGACGATGCCGAGCCGGCGGAAGCGCTGCATGAACGCGGTGATGCGCGGGCGCGTGGTGCCGACGATCTGCGAGAGCTCTTCGTGCGAGATGCGCTGTTCGACGCGAAGGAACGTCCCCTCCTCGACGCCGAACTTCTCGGCGAAGTCGAGGAGCACTTTCGCGAGCCGCTTCGCCGCGTCCATCGTGACGAGCTCGAAGACCGCGGTCTGGCGATCGCCGAGCCGCAGCGCGAGGTGCCGCACCAGCACGTCGATCCCGCCCGCGCGATGCACCTCGGCGAGAAACTCCCGCCGCGACGCGCGCCGGACGACCGTCGGCTGCATCGCCGTCGCACTCTCGAAGCGCTTGCGCGTTCCGGTGAAGCACGACTCGCCGAAAACCTCGCCGGCCGTGTAGATCGCCAGCAGGCAATCCTGCCCGCCCGCCGACGACATCGAGAGCTTCACCTGACCCGACTCGATCAGGTACATCGCGTCATCCTCGTCCCCCGGCGCGTAGATCGACTGCTGCGCGTCGGCCCGCACGCGCGCGGCCGAAACTGAGTCGCGGTCGAACACGTCGCTGAGACCTTTAGTGGGCATTTGCTCCGAAGCGCAGCGATCGTAGGCACCCCTGGATGCTGCGTCTGTTCAGAATTGAACATGCATTTCGGCATTGCCAGAACTGCGGCTACATCGCGAAGAAGTCAGCGCAATCGAGTGCGCAGCGCGCATGCGCAGCCGAATCGCCGCGGCTTTGGCCCAGGCGCACGACAGGCGACCCATCGTGCACCGCAGGGCACCGCCGCGTGTCGCCAGGAGTCCGGAACCACTTATCGTGCGCATTCGCCAGATCGCCAGGACGCGGAACGCGATCTACGGAAGGTGGTTCCGCGTTTTTTTCGCTTACACGGCGACCATCAGGACGTCCGCGAAAAAGCGGCGCGAGTCGGTCCAGGTCTGCTCGATGGCGAAGCCGCTTTCGCGCGCGAGCGACTGCAGCGCCGCGTCGTCGTACTTGTACGAGTTCTCGGTGTGGATGCTCTCGCCTTCCGCGAATGCGACGTCCAGCTCGAGCGCGTCGATGCGCACGGTCTGGGCGCGGCGGCTGATGAGATGCATCTCGATGCGGCCCGCGATCTCGTCGTAGAACGCGCGATGCTGGAACGCGGCGAGGTCGAAGTGCGCGCCGAGCTCGCGATTCATCCGCTGCAGCAGGTTGAGATTGAACGACGCCGTGACGCCGAGGGCGTCGTCGTACGCCGGCTCGAGGATCGCGCGATCCTTGCGCAGATCGGCGCCGAGCAGGAGCGCATCGCCCTGCGCGAGGCCGGAGCGAAGGTCGCGCAGCATCGCCACCGCGCCGGCGGGATCGAGATTGCCGATCGTCGAGCCGAGGAACAGCACGACCGTGCGCGCGCGCGGGCGGGGAAGCGCGGCCAGCGGAACCGACGGACGCGAGAAATCGGAAACGAGCCCGGTCACGCGCAGCTGCGGATACTCGCTCAGCAGATCGCGTCCGCTGCGCTCGATCACCGCCGCGTCGACGTCGACCGGCACGTACTCGACCTCGCGCTGCAGCGGCGCCAGCGCGTCCAGCAGGATCCGCGTCTTGCGCGCCATCCCGCTCCCCAGCTCGATCAGACGGACGTGCGGTCCGAAGGAAGCGACGATCTCCTGACGGAAGGAAGTCAGGACTTCGGTCTCCGCGCGCGTGACGTAATACTCCGGCAGGAAGCAGATCGCGTCGAAGAGCGCCGAGCCGACGTCGTCGTAGAACCAGCGCGGCGGCAGCGACTTCGGCGACGCCGTCAGCCCGGCGCGCACATCGGCCGCGAAATCGTCGCGCGGCGACTCGATGCGCACGAGACGGAAACGCGATTCAGGAGAGAGGGAAACGAGCGCGGCAGTCATTGTGGAAACCGAAACGGAATTGTATCGGCTGGACAAACCTTTCTGTGCTGGAATCGTCCAAACGCCCAGATGAGTCGGTACCTCGTCCTCTGTCTCCTGTTCACCGGCTGTTTCTCCGGGTATTCGACCGATGAAGCCGAGCGTGAGCTTCGCGTGCGGCGCGGCGCGTTCACGAGTGAGCTCGTGCTCTCCGGCGAGCTCGAGTCCGCGCGCGGCGACGCGCTCGCGGTGCCGCCGCTGCCTTCGTGGCAGACCGCGATCAAGTGGCTCGCCGACGACGGCGCGCACGTGAACGCGGGCGACCCGGTCGCGGAGCTCGACAACAGCGACCTCACCGCCGATCTCGACAGCCGCCGCCAGTCGCTCACCCAGGCGTTGCAGGAGCTGCAGCAGAACGAGGCGCAGTGGGCGGCCGATCTCGAGCAGAAACAGCTCGAGGTCGAGAAGAAGAAGGCGGAGCTGGACAAGGCGAAGCTGCAGAGCGTCCTGCCGCGCGACCTAATCTCCGGCCGCCAGTTCGAAGAAAACCAGAAAACGTTCCGCCGCGCGCAGACCGAGCACGAGAAAGCGCTCGACGTGCTCCGCTCGCGCCGCACCGGCGTCGACGCGGAGCGGCAGAATCTGATGCTGCGCATCGAGCAGGCGCGCCGCGCGATCGCGCGCTCCGAAGCCGGCATCACGGCGCTCGTGCTGCGCGCGCCGAAGGAAGGCATCGTCGTCATCCGCGATCATCCGTGGGAAGGGCGCAAGCTGCAGGCGGGCGACCCGGTGTTCGTCGGCTTCCCGATCGCGCTGCTGCCCGATCTCTCCTCGATCCGCGTGAACGCCTCGCTGGCCGACGTCGACGATGGCCGCATCGCGCCGGGCATGCCGGTGACGGTGACGCTCGACGGGTATCCGACGATGGAGTTCCGCGGACGCGTCTCCGCGATCTCCGCGGTCGCGCAGGAGAGCCGCCGGATGTCGCTGCGCCGGCAGTTCGAAGTGCTGGTCGAGCTCGAGCGCCTGGATCCGGAGCGGATGCGCCCCGGCCTTTCCGCGCGCGTCGTCGTGCGGCAGGAAGCGAAGAACGCGCTGCTGCTCGCGCCGCGCGCGGCGATCGATTTCTCCGGCAAGGCGCCGCAGGTGCGGCTCGCGAACGGGAAGGACGCGGCGGTGAAGCTCGGCTCGTGCAACGCGCAGGATTGCGTGGTGCTCGGCGGGCTCGAAGAAGGGCAGAAGCTGGCGGCGATCGTGGAGGCGAAGCGTGGTTAGAAAACGCGTCATCATTCCGGTCGCGGCCCTCGTCCTCTTCCTCCTCGGCGGCTGGACGCTGCGCAACAAGCTCGCGGCCGACCGGCAGGGCAACTGGGTTCGCACCACGCGCGGCGATCTCGTGACCGGTATCGAAGTCACCGGCACGCTGGCGTCCGAGGCGTCGCAGACGCTCGGGCCGCCGCCACTGACCGATGTGTGGGAGTTCAAGATCGCCTTCCTCGGGCCGGAAGGCATGGATGTGAAGAAGGGCATGCCCGTCCTGCGCTTCGACACGTCCGAATTGCAGCGCAAGCTCGACGCGAAATCGGCGGAAGCCGACGAGGCGCGCAAGCAGATCGAGAAAGAGCGCGCCGACCTTTCCCTCGGCACGAAGGACGAGCGCCTCAAGCTCGCCGAAGCCGAGGCGCGGCTGCGCAAGACGTCGCTGAAGCTCGAGGCGCCGCCCGACGTCGCCGGCATCAACGAGCGCAAGACCGCCGAGATCGAGAACGCGATCGCGCAGCGCGAAGCGACCGCGATCCGCTCGCGGCTCCGCTCGCTCGAACAGGCCGCGACGGCGCGCATCGCGCTGCTGCAAAGCAAGCTCACCGAGGCCTCGGGCGTCGTGACGCGGACGCAGGACGCGATCCAGCAGATGAACGTCGTCGCCCCGCGCGACGGCACGATCATCTACGTCACCAACTGGCGCGGCGAGAAGAAAAAAGTCGGCGACAGCTGCTGGAAAGCGGAGCGCGTCGTCGAGATCCCCGATCTCACACGCATGAAGGGCGAGGGCGAAGTCGATGAAGTCGACGCCGGCCGCGTCGCCGTGAAGCAGCGCGTGACGCTGCGCCTCGACGCGCTTCCCGACGAAGAGTTTCAGGGCACGATCATCAGCGCCGGCCGCACGGTGCAGCGCAAGAAAAACACGCAGGATCCGCTGAAGGTGCTGCGCGTCGAGATCAAGCTCGATCGCACCGACGCCGCGCGCATGCGTCCCGGAATGCGTTTCCAGGGAACGATCGAGCTCGCGCGCGTCCGCAACGCCGTGCTCGTGCCGCGCGAGGCGATCTCGGTCTCGAGCATCGGCCCGTACGTCCACCGCCGCAACGCCTTCGACGTCGACATCGTCCCGCTGAAGCTGGGACGCGAGAACGACAAGTTCGTCGAAGTACTCGAAGGCCTCAACGCCGGCGACCGCGTGCTCGTCGCGAAAACCACGGAAGGCGACAAAAAATCTTGAAACGTCTCCTCATCCTTGCGTTGTTCGCGCTCGCCTGCGGGCGCGCGTCGGACGACGTCGCCACGTTTCGCGTGCAGTCGAGCGAGTTCACGCGGCGCGTGACCGCCGAGGGCACGCTCAAGGCCGTCAAGGCCACGCCGGTCACGGCGCCGCACAACGCCAGCGTGCCGCTGAAAGTCGGCTGGATCGCGACGGACGGCTCGCTGCTGCGCAAAGGCGACGTGATCGTCCGCTTCGACGCGACCGACTTCGAGAACCTGCTGCTCACCGGACGCGAAGATCGCACCACGGCGAGCAACAAGCTCACGAAGGCCGGCGCCGAGGCGACGTCGACGCGCACGAACCTGCGCCGCGACGCGCGGCTCGCGCAGGGCGAGCTGGAGGCGGCGAAGCGCTTCAAGTTCGATGACGCCGAGATCTTCTCGCGCTACGCGCGCATCGAGGCCGAGGTCGACACCGACCTCGCGTCGAATCGCAAACGCCACGCGGAAGAAGTCCTCGTCGTGCGCGACAGCCTCGCCGGCGTCGAGCGCGACCTCCTCGGCATCGAAGATCGCAAGGCCGGACTCAAGATCAAGGAAGCCGAGGACGGACTGCAGGCGCTGCAGGTCGTCGCGCCGCACGACGGCATCCTCGTCCTGTCGCGCAACTGGCGCGGCGACATGATCCGCATCGGCGACACGATGTGGCGCGGCCAGCCGATCGGCGAGATTCCGGAGCTGCAGTCGATGAAGGCCGAGGTCTTCGTCCTCGAAGCCGACGCCGCGGGACTCGCGCCCGATCAGAAAGCGACGGTGACGCTCGAGTCGCATCCCGGCGTCACCTTCACCGGCAAGGTGAAGTCGGTCGACAAAGTCGCGCGCCCGCGCATCCCGCGCCAGCCGGTGCAGTACTTCGGCGTGACGGTGGAGCTGGAACGCAGCGACCCGAAGCTGATGAAGCCGGGCACGCGCGTGCGATCGGTCCTCGAGGTCGAGAGCCAGGCGCACGCGTTCGCGATTCCGCGGCAGGCGCTCTTCGAAAAAGAAGGGAAGAAGCTCGTCTATCGAAAGAAGGACGGGAAGTTCGAGCCGGTGGTCGTGACGATCGGCTCGTCGAGCGCGGGACGCGTCGTCGTGACGCACGGGCTGATTGCCGGCGACGAGCTGGCGCTCGAGGATCCGACGAAGGAAGATGAACGCCAATCCTGAGACCTTCCGTACGGCTCTCGGCAACCTCGGCACGCACAAACTGCGCACCGCGCTGACCATGCTCGGCATGATCTTCGGCGTCGGCGCGGTCATCGCCATGCTGTCGATCGGCGCGGGCGCGGAACAGAAGGCGCTCGAGGCCATCGGCCGCCTCGGCCTGCGCAACGTGATCGTCCGCGCGAAGGAAGTGAAGGCGGAGGAGCGCGCGGAGCTGCGCAAGAAATCGCTCGGCGTCTCGCTGCGCGATTCCGAGGCGATCGTCGAGGCGGTGCCGAACATCGAGCGCGTGCTGCCGCGGGTCGAGGTGAAGCCGTACAAGATCATGGCGCCCGGCGCGAAGACGAAGGGCAAAGTGTTCGGCATCTCGTGGCGCTATCGCGACGTCGCGGACGTCGGACTGACCGACGGGCGCTTCTTCGACGCGCGCGACGAGCGCGATCACGCGCAGGTCTGCGTGATCGGGCAGGAAGTCCGACGCTCGCTCTTCGGCTACGGTCCGGTGCTCGGGAAGCGGCTGAAGGTGAACGACGTGTGGCTGGAGGTCGTCGGCGTGCTCGCGAATGATCCGACGCCCGCGGCCGCCGCGCAGGGTCCGGCGACGTCGGGCGCGACGACGAAGGAAATCTGGATTCCGGTCACGACCGCGATGCGGAAGTTCGACCGCGATCCGCTCGACTCGCCGGTGGACGAGCTGCTGGTGACGGTGAAGGAAGGCGTGTCGACGCGCGCCACGGCGCAGATCATCGAGCCGCTGATCCAGCGCCTGCACGGCAGCGCGGACGACTACGAAGTGGTGGTGCCGGAAGCGCTGCTCGAGCAGAGCCGGCAGACGCAGCGCATCTTCAACATCGTCATGGGCTCCATCGCCGGGATCTCCCTGCTGGTCGGCGGCATCGGGATCATGAACATCATGCTCGCGAGCGTGCTGGAACGGACGCGCGAGATCGGCGTCCGCCGCGCCATCGGCGCGACGCGTCGCGACATCCGCGCGCAGTTCGTGGTGGAGTCGTTCGCGATCAGCCTCATCGGCGGCATCGCCGGCATCATCATCGGCATCGTCCTCGCCCGCATCGTCGCCGCCTACGCCGGCTGGCCCACCGTGATCACGATCTCGTCGCTGCTCCTGTCGACCGGCGTGTCGATCAGCGTCGGCCTCGTGTCCGGCATCTACCCCGCCGCCCGCGCCGCGGAGATGAATCCGGTCGAGGCGCTGCGGTATGAGTAGCGGCCGTCAGCCCCTGTCATCCTGAGCCGCGAAGACGGCGAAGGATCCCCCGATTCAGGCGCTGATCGCACGAGCGATGGGGATCCTTCGCCGTCTTCGCGGCTCAGGATGACACGCAGGCGGCGGAGGACACGCCGGGCCGCGATTCCCTGCTTCGTTCACGAAACGTTCGAACACCCGTTGCCGAACGGAACGCGGTTCGGCGCTAACATCGCTGGCGCCCATGAAACGCATCGCCCTCCTCCTCTTCATCGCCGTCACCGCGCGCGGGGCGACGACCATTCCGCCGATCGCGTACAAGCATCGCGTGCTCGCGAACGGGCTCGAGGTTTACGCGGTTCAGGACCGTTCGACGCCGACCGTCGCGATTCACGTGTGGTATCGCGTCGGAGGGAAGCATGACCCCGAGGGGCGCAGCGGGTTCGCGCATCTCTTCGAGCACATCATGTTCAAGAGCACGAAGAACATGCCGTCGGAGATGCTCGACCGCCTGACGGAGGACGTCGGCGGGTGGAACAACGCGGCCACCTTCGACGACATGACGGCGTACTACGAGGTCGTGCCGTCGAATTACCTCGAGACGCTGCTGTGGGCGGAGGGCGAGCGGATGGGCGCGCTCACGGTCGACGACGCAAACTTCGCGTCCGAGCGCGACGTCGTGAAGGAAGAGTTCCGCTATCGCGTCCTCGCGCCGCCCTACGGGATGCTCTTCCAGGCGATCCCGCAGGACTCGTTCGCCAAGCATCCGTATCGCCGGCCGGTGATCGGCAACATCGAGGAGCTCGATGCCGCGACGCTCGAGGACGTCCGCGCGTTCCACGCGAATTTCTATCGTCCCGACAACGCGGTGCTGATCGTCGCGGGCGACTTCGAGCAGCAGCAGCTCGATGCATGGATCGACAAGTACCTCGGCGCGATCGCGAAGCCGTCGGCGGCGATTCCGCGCGTGAACGTCGAAGAGACGCCGCGCGCGGAAGAGAAGCGGGTGACGGAGCATGGCGCGAGCGTGCCGCTGCCCGCTCTCGCGATGACCTGGCTCGCGCCGCGCTCATCGCATGAGGACGCGGTGCCGCTGTCGATGGTGACGACGCTTCTTTCCGAGGGGGAGTCGTCGCGGTTGCGCGAAAAACTGGTGCGCGGCGACGTCGCCCAGGAGGTGTTCGCGCAGGGCGATCTCCGCGAGGACCTCGGTCTCTTCGCGATCATCTCGATCATGGCCAGCGGTCACACGCCGGCCGAGGCGGAGAAGTTGATTCGCAATGAGCTGGCGGCGCTCGCGGCGAAACCGGTGAGCGCCGCGGAGCTCGAGAAGGCGAAGAATCTGATGCTCACCTCGGAACTGCGCGACCGCGAGACCAGCAACGGCAAGGCCTTCGATCTCGGCGAGGCGATCGTGGTCGATCGCGACGCGAACAGCGTCAACACCGATCTCGCGCGGCTGCAGGCGATCACGGCGGCGGACATTCAGCGCGTGGTGAAGAAGTATCTGATCGACGGCAAGCCGGTCGTGATCACGTATACGGATCAGGGAGAGTCGAAGTGAGAAGGCTGATTGCGTTCCTGCTCGCCGCGTTGCCGCTCGTCGCGCAGCAGTCCGCTCCCCCACCCGCGGCGCCGCGTGAAACGAAAGTTCCGCAGGCGGTCGAGAAGACGCTCGCGAACGGGCTGCGCGTGATCGTGGTGCCGAAGCCGGGGATTCCGCTCGTCGCGGCGCGGGTCATGATCAAAGCCGGCGGTGCCGCCGATCCGAAGGGACGCGACGGGCTGGCGCAGCTGACGACGATGGTGATCGCGAAGGGGACGAAGACGCGGAGCGCCGAAGAGATCGCGCGCGGCGTCGAGGCCCTCGGCACGACGATCAGTGTGTCGGCGGGGTGGGACAACAGCGCGGTCGACGTCAGCGTGATGTCGTCGAACCTCGCCAAAGCGATGGAGTACGTCGGCGATGCGGTGCGCAACCCGACGTTTCCGAAAGAGGACGTCGACCGCGAGCGGACGCGCACGATCGACTCGCTGCAGGTGACGCTGCAGGAGCCGAGCGCGATCGCGTCGATCGCCGCGTCGCGGCTGGTGTTCGGCGACGCGCCGTACGCGCACAATCTCGAGGGGCTGCCGGCGACGGTGGAGAAGATCACGCGCGACGATCTCGTGAAGTTTCACCGCGCGCATTACCGGCCGGAGAACGCGGTGCTGCTGTTTGCGGGCGATGTGACCACGGATGCGGCGTTTGCGCTGGCGGAGAGGGTGTTTGGGGGATGGAAGCGGGGCACGGGGTCTGAGGCGAAGGCCGGGGGCGGCGGACGGGACGTCCGCCCTCCGCGAGTCGTCGTGATCGATATGCCGGAGGCGGGGCAGGCGGCGGTGGTGGTGGCGCGGCGCGGGATTCGGCGGACGGATCCGGCGTACATGCAGGCGATGGTGGCGAATGCGATTCTCGGGGGCGGGTATTCGTCGCGGCTGAATCAGAAGATCCGGATCGAGCGGGGACTGAGCTACGGCGCGGACAGTGCGTTCGAGGCGCGGGCGGAAACGGGGCCGTTCATGGCGTCGACGCAGACGAAGCATGAGTCGGTGCCGGAGGTGATCGGCATCATCACCTCCGAGGTGAAGGGGCTGATCGACAATGACGTGCCGCAGACGGAGCTGTTGCCTCGCAAGGCGGCGCTGATCGGAAACTTCGTGTTCTCGCTCGAGACCACGAGCGGAATCGTGAACCGCGTCGCCGCGCTCGCGCTGTACGGACTGCCGCTCAGCGACGTCAATCGTTACATCCAGAACGTGCAGGCGGTGACCGCCGCCGACGTCCGCAAATTCGCGACGTCGAACTTCGCTGCCAGCGAGTTCAGCATCGTCGTCGCCGGCAATGCGAAGGAGTTCCTCGAGCCGCTGCGCAGGCAGTTCAGTGACGTGGAGGTGATCAAGCTCTCGGATCTCGATTTGGCGTTGCCAGGTCTGCGCGTGCGACTGAAGAAAGAGTAGTTGGTGGTTGGTGACTGGTGGTTCGACACCAATTACCAATCCCCAATCAACGCTTCTTCGCAAGCCCCCGCTTCGTCACGAGATACGTGGCGAAGCTGCCGAGCCAGTGGCCGCCTTCGTAGTGCTCGCCGGTGACGGACGCGAGTCCGGCGTCGGCGTGGGCTTTCGCGGCGGCGAGGAGGGTCGCGACGCGCGCGTCGTTCTTCGGCAGGCCGGAGGCGATGCCTTCGAGCATCCAGGCGCGGCTGAGATTGAGTCCGTCGAGGTGCGCGAGCTTCGGATCGGTCGGATCGGTGACGACGGCGGGCGTGAGCGTCATCTTCGGCATGAAGCGCGTCAGCCATTTCGCGAATTCGTCCGGCGGCAGTACGCGGCGCATCACGTCGGCCTCGGCGAGACACGGCGAGAGAAAGTCCTCGCCGGACGGCTCGTACGCGAGCGGGCAGTCGCGATCGTTCGCGTAGAACGCGCGGGCTCGCGAGCGGATCAGCGTCGCGAGCTCCTCGCCGCCGGCGCCGGAGTCGAGCACGAGTCCGAGGGCGAATGCGGTCTGACTGTGCTCGCCGGAGCGAACGGGATGCGAGAGCTTCGGCAGCCAGGTGCGGAGCCGCTCCACGGCCGCGGTCTCGAGCGGCTGGATCGTCGCGTACAGCGGATCGTTCGACTCCCGCAGCTCGCCGGTGAGCTGCAGCAGCCATGCGAGTCCGTATGGCCGCTCGAAGCTCGCGCGTCCCGCGCCCGCGAGGTACTCCACCTCGCGCGCGATGTTCGCCGGCGTGATGCTCCGCTCGAGCGCAGTGCGCGCTTTCGGTGCAAACGGCGCGTCGGGCGCGAGCCGCGCCAGGCGCGCGAGCAGCCAGTGCCCGTGCACCGACGAATGCCAGTCGTAGCAGCCGTAGAACGCCGGCGTGAGCTCGCGCGGCGGCGCAACGTCCTTATCGGCGTTGAGCGTGTGCGCGATCTTGTTCGGATACTCCTTGTGCACGCACGCGAGCGCGAGATTCGCGAAGCGCTCCGCGGCCTGCGGATCGAGCGTGAGAGTCGCGGCAAGAACGAGCGGCGTCAGCATCCGCGCGACTTTAGCGCATCTGCATCACGATCCAGACGATCAGGGCGATGGCGATGACGACGACGACCACGATCGTGATCGTGTTCGACTTCGTGGAGCTCGAGCTCACCGTCTCATAGACAACGCGGCGTTCGAATTGTTCTTCTTTGTCATCCGGTTCCGGCATGCCTGACGTCGCCAGCAACGGTGGTGCCACGGCCGAGGTTGCGGGAGGTGGCGAGGAAAATCGGGATCGAAAAGCAGCTCAAACCGGCGGCGATGCCGAACGCGGTGCCGAGGCCGAAGCGCTGGCCGATCGCGCCGATCGCGAGCGACCCGATGCCGATGCCGGTGTCGAACGCCCAGATCACGCTGCCGAACGTGCGCGCGCGGCTCCGCTCGTCGGTGGCGCCGACGATGAGCGTCATGAACGCCGGCCAGCAGCCGCCCATACCGAGGCCGAAGAGGATTGCGGAGAGGATCATCTCCCAGCGGGTAGTGGTGATCGCGAGGATCGCCAGCGAGACCGGCAACAGCACGAACGCGGGATACAGCAGCACGCGCGGACCGAAACGATCGCCGAGGCGCGAGGTGAAGATGCGGATGAGCACCGTGGAGATCGCGAAGACGGTGAAAAAGAGCGACTCCGGCGCGATCCCGCGCTCGCGCGAGAGGATCGCGACGTAGCTGGTGATGCCGCCGTAGCCGAATGCGGTGACGGTCATCGAGAGCGTGACTTTGACGACGTGCCAGTCCCACAGCTCCCCGACGCGCGGCAGCGAATGCTCGTCCGTGCTCGGCGCGCGCGAAGGAAAGCGCGATGCCCACGTCGCGGCCAGCGCCGCGATGACCGCGAGCTCGATGCAGAGCCAGAACCAGCCGAGCCGGTACACGAACAACCCCATCGCCGGCGCGACCGCCATCGCCGCCGTCGGCGCGAGTCCCCAGTACGCAAGCCCCTCGGTGCGCCGCGTCGCGGGGATGTACTCGGTCATGATCGCGCCTGCGGCGGAGAGGATCGCCGACCACACCGAGCCGTGCACGACGCCGATCAGCAGCACGACCGGCAGCCACGGCACGACCGCGTACGCCAGCGAGAAGAGGACGAAGAGCGACGACGCCGTGACCAGCATCCGCTTGCGGCCGATTTTGTCCGCGATCGCCCCCATCACCGGCGCCGCAAACGCGCTCGCCAGCGTGTACACGAACAGAAACGACCCCGCCGCCGCCTTGCTCCCACCCAGCTCCACGATCCGCAGCGGAATCACCGGCAGGAGCTGGAAGGCGGAGAAGAAGGTGGCGAACTGGAAGGTCCAGAGGGCCATGAATCGTGGCGTGAAGAGGGGTTCCCGGTCGGTCACTGCTCGGATTGTATGGGTTGCAACCACATAGAATGATCGCCTACGCCTCCGCGTTACCCATCGCAATGAAAGTGAAGCGCGCAGCAAAGTACGGTTTCTGCAGCGGCGTCCGGATCGCGGATCTGAAGGTGAAGCGATTTGCGGCGGCGGGTGGCCGAGGTGCGATCCTCGGGCAGGTGGTGCACAACGAGCGCGTGGTCCAGGAGATGGAGAACCTCGGCGTGCGCACGATCGACGACATCGTCGCGGTGCAGGAACCGACGATCGTGTTCTCCGCGCATGGCGTGCCGCCGTCCTTTCATGACCGCGCACGCGAGCATGGGCTGCAGATCCTCGACACGACCTGCAAGTTCGTCTACGACATCCATCGCGAGTCGAAGCAGGCGCTCACCGGCGGCTATCACCTCGTCTTCATCGGCGATCCGAAGCATCGCGAGGTGATCGGCTACACGAATGATCTCGATCCCGCGACGTACCACATCGTCTCGAAGATCGAGGAAGCGGAGTCGATCGACTGGCAGGCGTACGAGAAGATCAAGATCTTCTACCAGACCACGCTCAATGCCGAGGAGTTCGAGGACGTGGTGCGGATCATCGAGCGGCGCGCGGGACTCGTCGAGCGCGGCGACACGATCTGCTACGCCACGAAGGAAAACCAGGACGCCGCGCGCGTGCTCGCGCACGATCCCGAGATCGACGTCATCCTCGTCGTCGGCGGACGCAAGAGCGCGAACACGAAACACCTATGGGAAATCTGCCGCGAGGAAAAGCCGGCCTATCTGATTCAGGGCGCGGACGACATCGATCCGCAGTGGCTGCAGAACGCGGAAGTCGTCGGCGTCACGGCCGGCTCGTCGACTCCCGACTACGTGATTGAAGAGGTCGAGGCCGCCGTTGCAGCGCTCTGAGCGCTGAATAACCACCCGCCACTTTCTGTTTCGATGATCGTCCAATGAACATGACCCAACGTGCCCTCGCTGCCCTGATGCTCGTGGTTGTGTCTGCTTCGGTGTATGCCGCCGACGTGAACTGCAACGACACGAATGTCGAGGAACTGCGCTATTCGTGGCGGCTGAAAGGCGGCGTCCGCTTCCTCGCAGGTCTCGTCTTCCCCACCAACGGCGTCGGCAATCTGCGCACGACGTATCCCCTCGGCGACGAGCACGCGGTTCACAGCGAGCTGCTGATCACGGCCCCGAACGGCAAAAAAGGCGGCTTCTACTCGTACGAGTCGGACATGGACGACCGCGACGCGCGCACGCTCGTGACCGAGCATGGCTATGCGTGGGGAAAGAAGTCGCGCAGCGAGCGGACGATCTTCGACTACGTGAAGCGTCTCGCGCGCATCCGCAAGCAGACGCCGGAAGAAGTCGAGAATCGGGTGAAGGCGCTGCCGCCGGATCAGCAGCAGACGCGCGACATCCTCACCGCGATCTACTTCATGCGCCGGAACGCGCACACGCTGAACGCGCCGTTGCACACGAGCATCTACTCAGACGGCAAGGAGTATCCGGTCATCTTCAAGCCCGCCGCGAAGAACACGACGCTGACGATCGCCGGACGCCAGGTGCCGGTGAAAGAGTTCTCGATCGTCGACGCGCCGGGCGGCAAGAAGTGGCAGGGCGGCGTGAAGGTGTGGCTCTCCGCGGACGAACGGCGGCTGCCGGTGCGCATCGAGATCCAGCAGAGCATCGCCGCGATGCAGCTCGACCTGCAGTCCGTCGAGTCGTGCGCGTATCCGGAACGGATCGCGGCCCTTACGCCGTCACGTCTTTCGGCGCGCTGATCACCGTGCCCAGGCCGCAGAAAAGGCCGACGAGGTCCAGCAGCTCCGCGACGTCGACCGGCTTGCTGAGCACGACCGACGCGTTGAGATCCTGATCCGACGGATCGAGCTTGCCGGTGATCACGATGACCGGCGACTCGCTGCTCCTCGTGCGGAACCAGCGCAGCCACTCGCGCCCGTCCATGCGCGGCATGGAGAGGTCGAGGATCACCAGCTGGATGTCGGGATTCGACTCCACGAGCGGAATGGCCTCCTCGCCGTCGAGGGCGACCAGCACTTCGAACCCGTGCGGTTTCAGCAGCTCGCGGTAGTAGACGACCGTCGGCTGATCGTCGTCGATGACGAGCAGCTTGCGCAGTTTGAACGGCGTTCTTCGAGCTCGGATCAATTCGGGCACTCCGGAGTGCAAAGCGCGCGCCGGGCCCGGTTCACCTCGTCTCCCGCATCGGCGGAACGACGCCGGACGGGACGGAGGATTGCGGCGGCTCGAGCTCCCGCGGCAAGAGCGTAAATCGCGACGGGTCATAGCGCAACGCGAGCAGTTTCCCCTTGTGAACGCCCGCTTCCGCGGGCAGCTCGACCCGCAGCGTCAGGCCGCCGGTGATCATCCCGATCGCGATCCAGCGTCCGTCGGCAAAACCCGCCTCTTCGACCCCGAAGATGAGATCGGAGTCCTCGCCGGGAGCGGCGGCCGTGAAGTCGCCGGGCCGCACGAGCGCGACGCCGCTCCCCTGGAACGGCGGCGCGGCGAGCTCCCACGAGCCGATCGCCGACTCGGCGACATTGCCGCGAATCGCGATCGGGATGACGTCGACTTCTCCCGTCGCGATCGCGGCGGCATCGCTCACGGGACGCGCGAACACTTCGGCCGCGGTTCCGCTCTGCACGACCCTCCCCTCCTCGAGCACGACGATGCGATCGCTGAGCGCGAGCTCGCCGCGCGTCGCGGGGGCGGAGATCACCGTCGTACCGAGAACGCGCATCGTGCGGTAGAGCGCATCGGCGAGGCGATCGCGCGCGGCGGCGTTCACGCGCTCGAGCCAGCGGTCGGCGAGCACGATCGCGGGACGCAGCAGCTCGACGCGCGCGAAATGCACGCGTGCCGCTTCGGTCGACGAGAGCGAGTCGACGCGGCGCTCCAGCAGCGCGGCCAGCTCCCACTTATCGGCGGCGAGCGCGTACTCGCGATGGCGGTCTTCGCGATCGAGCGTGCGCGTGCGCACGGCCGCGATGAGCGCGTGCTGCACGCTCCAGCGGCCGGGCACGTCGATGTCGGAGGTGACATGCAGCAGCGGGCGTCGCGCGGCCCTGACGGTCGTGACGTCGCGCGTGCCCATCACGATCTGGCCGGTGGCCGGTTTGAGCTGGCCGGCGATGACGCGCAGCAGCGTCGACGCGCCCGCGGCGGGCGGTCCCGCGAGCGCGGTGTGCGTGCTCGCGGGAAACGTCAGCGTGACGTCGTGGAGGATTCCCGCGAACGAGACGCTGCGCAGCGCGACGTCGAGCACGCGAACATTCTAGGGGTTCCGGCGGCGTTGCTGCGGGCGCTGGTTCATCGGGCGCTGGTTCGGACGCTGGCGCTGCTGCATGTCGCGCGGGCGGTCGAGGGCGTCGCGCACTTTGTGCCACTGGTCGTCGCTCAGCACGCCGCGCATGTCCATCAGCATCGTGAGCTCGCGCTCGAAGAGCCTTCCGCGAGCGTCGCTCAGCTGTTTCGAAACCCGCAACACCTCGGCACGCCGCATCTGCGGCCGATCGAGCTCGCCGCGCAGCGAGATCTGCAGCTTCTCGACCTCGCCCTTCGCGTCGATCAACCCGTTCGCTGCGCCGCGGAAGATCTCATCCAGCTTTTCCTGCTGGTCGTTCGTCAGCTCCAGCCGCTGCACGATCTCCGGACGCTGCCACCACTTGCCGGGCGGCATCTGCTGCGCGTTCGCAAACGCAGCCGCGAGCAGAAGCAGCGCGGCAATCATCAGTCGCTTCGTCATAGGGACTTGTCTCCGTTCTTCGTCTCCGGCTCCACCCACGATTCCCACGCCACGACGGGCTGCAGGTCTTTCAGCTCCTCGGACTGCCAGGGGTCGGAGTCGTCGAGTCGTCGGGGGGCCGAGTCGTCGAGAGCGACGGTCGTGACGATCGGAGCCTTGTCGACTTGTCGACTCGTCGACTCGTCGACTCGGACCGCCACCACGCCGCCGAGGACGAGCACGATCGCCGCTGCCGCCGCGTACCGCGCGAACGCCGGAGCGCGGCGCTCCTGCACCCTGCGCAGGATCGAGAAGCGCTGCCGCGCCCAGAAGGTCTCCGGCTTGTCGTGCTCGCACGCGGCGAGGCCGCGCACCTTGCGCTCGAGGCGCTCGTACCGCGACGCGCACTCGCTGCACTCCGCGAGATGCATCATCACCGGCATCGACTCACCCGGCTGCGTGTAGTACGTCTCGAGCAGATCCGCTTCGCTGTAATGGTTCATTTGCTGCTCCCCTGGGTTCGCCATGACGCCAGCTCCTTCCGCACCTTGTGAATCGCGCGGAAGAGGTGCGCGCGGACCGTGCCCGCTCGCAGGCCGAGGTGCTCGGCGATGTCTTCGAGTGAAAGATTCTCATGATGCCGCAGGCGGAAGATCACCTTCTGCTGCGACGACAGCTGCCGCTCCGCGCGCTGGATCGCGACGCGCAGCTGCGACGACAGGATCTGCCGCTCCGGATCCGGCCGGTCATCGACCGGCTCGATCATCGTCGTCTCGTCTTCATCGTCGCGCGACGAGAAGAGACTCACGAACTTCTTCCGACGCAGCGAGTCGCGCGAGCGGTTGATCGCAATCCGCGTCAGCCACGTCTCCAGCTCCGACCGCCCCTCGAACCGCGAGAGGCTCGTGTACGCCTGGACGAACGTGTCCTGCGTGACCGTGTCGGCTTCCACCTCGTCCCGCAGGATCGCCCACGCGACGCGGTAGATCTTCCGCTGAAAGCGCTCCACGAGCACACCGTACGCCGCGCCGTCGCCGGCGAGCGTGCGGTCGATGAGATCGCGGTCGGTGGGGCCGCCACTCGGGTCGCTCAATCGGAACGCTGCCACGTTGCTTCTCACAGAAGTTCGACGGACGAGACCGAATTTCGTTTACAGGCGCGTCAGCGCGAACATGGTGACGTCATCGGCCGACGGGGCGCTCCCGCAGAACGCCTGCACGTGGGCGTCGATCCTCTCGAGGATCTGCGGCGCCGGCTGGCCGTGGAGCGAGCCGACGAGGGTCGCTACCGGATCCAGCCCGAGCTGCTCCTCCGCCTCGTTTTCGGCTTCGGTAACGCCGTCCGTGAAGAGCACGATCGAGTCGCCGGGCTCGAGCACGACGTTCTGGTTCCGGTACGTCGCATGGGAGAACAGGCCGACGACCATGTCGGTGGTCCGGAGTTGCGCGATCCCGTCGCGAGACACGACGAGCGGCGCGACATGACCGGCATTCGTGAACTCCACGCTTCCGGTTTTCGGATCGAGCACGCCCGCGACCAGCGTGACGAACTTCGTCGGCGCGGTCTTCGGGGCGAGCGTGACGTTCATCTCGCGCACGAGATCGGCGGGCGTCGGATCGGTGCGCGTGAAGATATTGAACGCCGTCGCGACGCTCGCCATCACCAGCGCCGCCGTGACTCCCTTCCCGCTGACGTCGGCGATGATGAAGTACAGCCGACCGTCGGGCCGCAGCAGCACGTCGAAGTAGTCGCCGCTGACCGTGCGGCACGGCTTGTTCGTGCCCGCGAACGCGTAGCCGGCGATCTGCGGCAGATCGGTCGGCAGGAGGCGGCTCTGGATGACGTACGCGGTTCGCAGCTCTTCGTCGAGCTTCGCCTTCGCCAGCGCTTCCTCGCGGAGGCGCGTGGTCTCGAGCTTGACCGCCGCGAATCGCGCGATCTGCGCGATCAGCTTCACGTCCTCGTGCGTGACCGCCGTGCCGCGGTTGACCTGGAAGTCGAGATAGAGCACGCCGAGGACGGCGTCGCCGACGAGGAGCGGCGCGCAGACCGCGGAGCGGATGTGCTGCGCGATGATCGATTCCGCGCGCGCGAGCTTGTCGTCCTGCACGGAGTCGACGAACGAGACGACGTTCCGCTCCTCGACGACCTCCGCGATCAGAGTCCGGCTGATGTAGAGGTCGAGCGACTCGCTGACGTCGTCGCGCCGCAGGCGCACGTTGCTGAACGACTTGCCGTCGGCTCCGAGCAGTGCCAGCGCCGCGCGCGAGGGCTTGAAGATGTCGGTGACCCGATCGAGGATGAACTCGAAGAGGTCGTTCATCGAGCGGTCCTCGATCAGCTCGAGCGCCAGCGCGCTGACGACGCCGGCGCGCACGCTGTCGTCGACGTGCGCCTCCTGCGCCTTGATGGCGAGGTTCGTCGCGTGCGAGTTGCTGTCGAGCGCGATGAGCTGCGACTGCGACGAATGCTCGCCGTCCGGCTCGAAGATCACCTCGCTGTCGCCGAGGATGATGCGGTCGCCGGGACGGAGGATGGAGAAGCCGTTGAGCTTCGTGCCGTTGAGCAGCGTCCCGTTGACGCTCCCGCAGTCGCGCACGATCCACTCCCCCGAGGCGAACTCGATCTCGGCGTGGCGCCGCGAGAGATACCGGTCCTTGATCGGGACCGTGCAGTCGGTCGCCCGGCCGAGCGTGATCGTGGTGTTGCTCAGATCGAGCTTCAGCGGGGCGAGGTTCGGCTGGAGAACCGTGAGACGGATTGGACGTGGCTCCATGGGCGAGGCGGTATTGTACGACGCACATGAATGTCGCCAGGCGATGGCTGCCGGTGGTTTTGTGGTCCGCGGTGATCCTCGCGGTCTCGAGCGACTGGTTCTCGACCGACAACACCGGCGCGTTCCTGCGGAGCCTCCTCGGCCGCGATCTGCCGTGGGCGCTGCACGTCGTACTGCGCAAGCTCGGACACCTCACCGGCTACGCCATCCTCGGCGCGCTCGCCCTCCACGCCGCCCTCGCCGACTTCCGCCGGCCCGTGCTCGCGTCGTTCGCGATCGTGATCCTGGTGGCCTCGATCGACGAGTGGCATCAGGCCACGACGCGCTCGCGGACGGGCACGCCATGGGATGTGTTGCTGGATGTTGTCGGCGGGGCGATCGCGATCGGGCTGCTCGTGCAAAAATGGCGGCCGCGATGAAACGGATGGTGCTCGCCATACTGCTGCTCGTGTCCGCACGAGCGGCGCTCGCCTGCTCGTGCGCCGGAGGAGGATCGGCGAAGGAGAACGCCCTCGGCTCCGACGCCGTCTTCGCGGGTGTCGTCGAGTCGATCGAGGATACCGGCCGCTGGGAACTGAAGGTCACGTTCCGCGTGCTGCAATGGTGGAAGGGCGACGAGTTGTCGGAATCGGTCGTCGTCATCACCGGCCGCGACGGCGCCGCCTGCGGCTATCCCGTCGTGAAGGGCCAGGCGTTCCTGGTCTTCGCCAGCCACACTCCGGAAAAGGGGTTGTCGCTTTCGCTTTGCAGCAGAACTTCGGCACTCGTGTGCGCGATGGACGATGTGAAGGCGCTCGGTCCGCCCGTGAAAACGTACGAGACCATCAAACGAAAAGCGCTCATCGCGCGCGAACAGCCTTACCCGGCGTACTCGCGGCCGTGCCTCCGCGCTCCGCTGCTGATCAGCGATCGCGGACTGGAGATGGACCGGAGATGCATATATGCGGTCGAGGGGGTGATCGGCCGCGACGGCGTGGTCCGCGATTTCAGGATCGTGCGACGGCCGCCGCAGGATTTCTGTCCGGCCGACGCGTACATCGCCGAGCGCGTCGCCGCGTGGCGCTTCCGGCCTGCAAGGATCGGCGGAAAGGCCGTCGAGACCCGGCTGATCTGGGTCTCCATGCACGATCCGATCACCGAGACCGAGTGGAAAAAAGAGCAGGAGAGTCATTGATGCGTTTGAAGAAGATGCTCGCGTTTGTGTCGTTCGCCGTCCTCGCCGTTGCCGCGCACGCGGCCGAAAAACAGCCGCTCACGCACGAGACGATGTGGCTGATGAAGCGCGTGGGCGCGCCGGCGGTCAGTCCCGACGGCAAGTGGGTCGTGTTCTCGGTGACCGAGCCGTCGTACGACTCGAAGGAACAGGTCGCGGACCTCTGGATCGCGCCGGTCGACGGCACCGCGAAGCCGCGCAAGCTCACCGGCACGAAGGCCGGCGAGAGCGGCACGGCGTGGGCGCCGGACAGCCGCCGCATCGCGTTCGCCGCGAAGCGCGACGCCGACGAGCAGAACCAGATCTACATCCTCGATCTCGCCGGCGGCGAGGCGCAGCGCGTGACGAATGTCTCCACCGGCGCCGGCTCGCCGAAGTTCAGTCCCGACGGCAATCGCATTTCGTTCGTGAGCACGGTCTATCCCGGCGCGCTCGACGATGAGGCGAACAAGAAGGCCGCCAAAGAAGAGAAGGACCGGAAGGAAAAAGTCCGCGCCTACGACTCCTTCCCCATCCGCGCATGGGACCGCTGGCTGGAGCCGAAGCAGCCGCACATCTTCGTGCAATCTCTCGGCGGCGGCGCAGCGAAAGACGTGCTCGCCGGCACGAAGCTCGTCGCGATGCCGGGGTTCGGCGGGACGGGAGCGGGCGGCGAGGGCGGCGAGTCGGTCAGCGCGGAGTGGTCGCCCGACGGGCAGTGGCTGCTCTTCGCGGCGACGACGGGGCGCAACACCGCCGCGTACTCCGAGGTCGCGTACGACCTCTATCGCATCAGCGCGAGCGGCGGCGAGCCGGAGCAGATCGCGCACGCGAACGGCGGCTACGGCGATCCGTCGTTCAGCCCCGACGGGAAGACGCTCTACGCGCAGTACGAGCCGAACAACGGCAAGGTCTACAACCTCAATCGCATCGTCGCCTTCGACTGGCCGTCGATGAAGAACGAGCGCGTGATCGCGAAGACCGACCGCGCGCCGATGGACGTCGTGGTGTCGAACGACGGGAAGACCATCTACTTCAATGCCGAGGACTCCGGACTCGTGAAGATCTGGTCGGTGCCGGCGACGGGCGGGGACGCGAAGCTGTTCCTCGACCCGCAGGCGGGCGTGTACACGGGACTGAAGTTCGCCGACAACGCGCCGGTGCTGGTCGGACAGTGGAGCTCGTCGGTGAATCCGGCGGAAGTCGTGCGCATCGATCTCGCGACAAAAACGCATCGCAACCTGACCGACTTCAACGTCGAGCAGTCGAAGACGATCGACTGGCAGCCGCCGCAGCACTTCTGGTTCACCTCGAAGCGCGGCCGCAAGATTCACAACTTCATCGTCCTCCCGCCGAACTTCGACGCGACGAAGAAGTACCCGCTGTTCGTGCTGATCCACGGCGGCGCGGCGAACATGTGGCGCGACGCGATCTCGCTGCGCTGGAACTATCACCTGCTCGCGAAGCCGGGCTACGTGATGCTGATGACGAACTACACCGGCTCGACCGGCTTCGGCGAGCAGTTCGCGCAGAACATCCAGGGCGATCCGCTGCGCACGCCGGCCGACGAGCTGATGGAAGGCGCCGATGAGGCGATCAAACGCTTCCCGTTCATCGACGCGTCGCGGCAGGTCGCCGGAGGCGCGAGCTACGGCGGCCATCTCGCGTACGCGCTCGAGGCGTGGTCGGGCGATCGCTTCAAGGCGCTGATCGCACACGCGGGCCTGATCAATCTCGAGACGCAGTGGGCGACTTCGGACGTGGTCTACGGCCGCGAGCTGATGAACATGGGACCGGTGTGGGAGCAGGGCGAGGTGTGGCGGACGCAGAGTCCTTCGCGCTTCGCAACGCAGTTCAAAACGCCGATGCTGCTCTCGGTCGGCGAGCGCGACTTCCGCGTGCCGATGAACAACACGCTCGAAGCGTGGACGATCCTGCAGCGCCTCAAAATCCCGAGCCGCCTGCTGGTCTGGCCGGAAGAGAATCACTGGATTTTGAACGCCGAGAACTCGCGCGTGTTCTATCGTGAAGTCGACAACTGGCTCAGAAGATGGGTCACCCCGGGGGCACAATGAAACGACTCGCAGTGATGGCGCTGCTCGCGCTGACGGCAACCAGCGCATACGCAAAACTTCCCTTCATCGAAGACGACTACGCGAAAGCGACCGCCCTCGCGAAAGCGAAGAACGTCCCGATCTTCGTCGAAACGTGGGCACCCTGGTGACACACCTGCCGCTCGATGAGGGCTTACGTCTACACCGATAAGTCCCTCGAGCGATATGCCGGACGGTTCGTCTGGCTCAGTGTGAACACCGAGGACGCGAAGAACGCGGCGTTCCTGAAGCGCTATCCGATTCCGGCGCTGCCGACGATCGTCGTGCTCGACGCGGCCGGGAAGGTCTCGATGCGCTACGTCGGCGGCGCGACGGTGCCGCAGTTGCGCAAGATGCTCGACGACGCCGGCGGCAAGTCGGCGCCCGACACTCTGCTCGCGACCGCCGATCGTCTCGCTTCCGACGGCGATCACGCCGCCGCCGCGAAAAAGTACGACGAGGCCATCGCGAGCGCGCCGAAAGGCTGGCGCAACTTCGGCCGCGCGGCGGAGTCGCTGATGTTCTCGCTCTCGATGGCTGACGAGAATTCGCGCTGCGCGACGCGCGCGATCGAGCTCTATCCGCGCGTGAAAGGCACCGCGTCCGCCGCGAACGTCGCGGCGACGGGCCTCTCGTGCGCGCTCGGCCTCGAAGACAGGAAGGACGCGGCGACGCTCGAGAAGCTGACGCGCGAGGTGTTCGACGATCCGGCGATCGCCATGTCGGGCGACGATCGCTCCAGCCTCTACATCACGCTCATCGACGCGCGCGATACCGCGAAGGACGCCGAAGGCGCGCTGAAGCTGCGCCAGGAATGGGCCGCGTTCCTCGAGAAATCGGCGGACGCGGCGAAGACTGCCGAGCAGCGCGCGGTCTACGACTCGCACCGTCTCTCCGCGTACATGGACCTCGGCACGCCGGAAAAGGCGATCCCGATGCTCGAGCAGTCGCAGCGCGATTTCCCGAAGGACTACAACCCGCCCGCGCGTCTCGCGCTCGCGTACAAGGCGATGAAGGAGTACGACAAGGCGCTCGCCGCGTCCGATCGCGCGCTGGCGCTGGTCTACGGTCCGCGCAAGCTGATCGTTCTCGGCGCGCGCGCCGACATCCAGCTCGCGAAAGGCGACGCCGCCGCCGCGAAGGAGACGATCGCGCAGGCCGTCGCCTACGCGAAATCACTCCCCGAGGGGCAGCGGAGCGAGCGACGCATCGCGGCGCTGGAGAAGCGACTCTCTTCGATGCAGTAGCACGGCAAGGACGATCACGGCGAGCAGCGTCGCCGCCGTGATCGCCCTGCCGATCACGAAGCTCCGCGGCCAGTACTTGAAGCGCACGTGATGCCGCCCCCGCGGCACGTGCACCGACACGAACGCGTGATTCGCGATCTGCGTGTTGATGCGCTTCCCGTCGACGTACGCGCGCCAGCCCGGCCACGCCGCGATCGATGTCACGACCCAGCCGTCACGCTGCATGTCGGCGTCGATGTCGTATCCGAGGCGCGCCTTGCGGATCGCCAGGGTTCCGGGACCGTTCTCGCGCTCGTACGCCGCGCCATCGGCCTCGATCCACGCCCGCTCGCCGAAGTCATTCGCGAGCGCCATGTGCATCAGGTTCAGGTCGCCGGCATCGCCGACGCGCACGCTGCGCGGCACGAACGCGCGGTCGAGCACGCGCTCGTTCTCGATCAGGATCGTGCCGCGCATGCGCGACACCTCGTGCCATCCCGGCGGCGGCGGATCGCGATCCCACGTGATCGCATAGCGGACATTGAGGAACGACAGGAACGGCCGCGTCAGATCGTCGACTCGGCTGAACCACACCGGCTGCTCGCTCCCCCACAACAGGAACGTCTCGCGCAGGCGGAGGAACGTCATCGCCGAATAGCCGCGGATGTCCTCGAGCTCGTACATCGTGCTCGTCGCCGGCGGAAACGCGAGGCCGTGGCCGGCGATGCGGAACGGCGTGTCGATCTTCTTCAGCAGCTCGAGGATCGGAATCGGCGGATAGCTCTGCCGCTGCGTGAAGCTCTTGTAGATGTCGCCGACCGAGAGCGCGCGCTGAATGACGATCGCGACCAGCAGCACGCGCAGCGCCGCGCGTCCGCTCATCAGTGCGATCACCGCGACCGCGAGCAACGCGATCTCCGCGAGCATCACGTAGCGCCCGAAGTACTGCGCAAAATCGGCGGCGATGAGCGGCGTGCGCGCGAGCCACGCGTTGCCGATCGCGACGACGATCAGCCACGCGGCGAGCGTCCATGCCGCCGCACGATCGCCGCCGCGGCGGCAGATCTCCTCCGCGCCGAGGGCCGCGAGGACGACGAGAAAGAGCGCGGCCGCCGTCGCGAGGCGATCGTTCAGCGCGATGTTGAACACCGGCAGCTTGCCGAGGAGCGTCGTCAGCGGCTTCCACTCCGCGCCGGCGAGGAGGCAGAACGCGCAGAGCGCGCCGAAGAACCACGTGTACCGCGAGCGGACGCGCCAGAGCGCGTAGAACGCGAGGCCGATGAGGATGCTGCCGACCGCGCCGATCATGAACGAAGGCGGCGCCTGCGCCCCGAGCTTCCAGCTCCGCCCGTGCAGCCAGGGGAAGAACGTCATCCCGATGCGCGCGAGCACGTGCCCGGGCGGAATCGAATACGCGACGTGCGGCGCGATCTGCCGGCGCGTCGCGTACTCCTGCGTCCACGGCAGCGCCTCGAGGAACGGCAGGAGGTGGATCGCGGAGAGGAGCAGCGCGAGCACGCCGGCCGCGAGCGCGAGTGACGCCGCGCGGATCGCGGTGCGCCGATTCTGCGCGAGCTCGAAAACGCCGTAGATCAGCGCGGTGAAGACGACGTACAGCGCGGACTCGGGATGTCCGGCGGCGAGGATCGCCGTGAACGCGAATGCGAGGAGCAGCATCGCGCGCCAGCCCGGCTCGCGCGTCACGCGCCGCACGCTGGCGAAAACCAGCGGCGCCCACGCCCACACGATCCCCATCGCGACGAGGATGAAGAGCACCAGCGAGCTTGCGAACATCCATCCCGCGGCGGCGATCAGGGCGGAGCTGTCGCGGCATCCGAGCTCACGCGCGAGAACGAACGCCGTCAGCGCCGCGACGAAGAGCGAGATCGAGGCGCTGAACGTGAAGCTGAGCCCCACGGGCAGCAGGCACGCGATCCACGTCAGCGGCCACGTCACCGACGCCTGCACGCCCGCCAGATGCGGCTCGCCCGCGTACGTGAACGGGTTCCACAGCCCCCACTCGCCACGTGCCAGCGACCACTGCGTCGCCTTCCGCCACGGAATGAACTCGAGGAAGACGTCGGTGTGAATCCCGGTGCTCACCCGCTCCACCCCGTACTCCGCCTTCAGCCAGTTCATCGGCACGAAGTCGTACGGCAAATCCACCGGCGCCAGCACCCGATTCGCGACGAGTGCATACCCCGTGATCGCCAGCGGCAGGAGAAAAAGGACCAGCGCTGCCCAGCGGGAGAGAGGGCGGACGAGGCGGTGCGTCAGCGCGAGAAGGGCGAGCGCGGTGAGGGCGTAGAGAAGGAAAGGCATTGGAGGTTCGAGGTTCGAGGTGCGAGGTTCGAATCAGAACGACTGCATCATTCTGCCCTCGAACCTCGAACCTCGAACCTCAGCTTTGCGATCGTATACAAAATCCACCATCCCGCCTTCACCACACCGGATAAGGTCCCACTAATCTTCGATTTCCCCACTCGCCGACGATATCGCACCGGCACCTCGGCGACACGGGCGCCGAGCTGCAGCGCGCGCACCTGCATCTCGACGGTCCAGCCATAGCGGCGGTCGCGCATGCCGATGCGGTCGAGGAGGTCGCGGCGGATCGCGCGGAACGGACCGAGGTCGGTGTAGCGGTGGCCGTAGATCCAGGCGATGAGCCGCGTGGCGAGCCAGTTGCCGAAGCGCTGCTGCAGCGTCAGCGCGCCGCGCTCGACGACGCCGAGGGCGCGCGAGCCGATCACGAAATCGGCGCGGTCCTCCTCGATCGGCGCGAGCAGCAGCGCGATCTCCGACGGATCGTCCGAGCCGTCGGCATCCATGAACAGCACGATCTCCGTGTCCGCCGGCAGGCGCTCGAGCGCGCCCGCGCACGCCGCGCCGTATCCGCGCGCGGCGACGTGAACCACCGTCGCGCCGCGCCCGCGGGCCACCTCCGCCGTCCCGTCGCGGCTCCCGTTGTCGCCGACGATGACGTCGCGCACGAGCGCGCGGTCGACGCCGTCGAGCAGCGCGCCGATCGCGCTCTCCTCGTCGAGCGCGGGGATGATGAGGGCGACCGTCGACGCCACGGGCGCGATTATCGTCGCAAAAACGAATCGGGCCGCGTCGTCCGCGGCCCGATTCGTTAATGGGTCCGATAAGGTGGCACTTGTACGACCTAGTGGGTGGTCGTTGGTCAGCCGTGGGTGATCGAGAGAGAGAGATTCGCAGGCCCCGCGACTATGTCAGATCCGCTTCGGAGAGCTGCCTACCCCCACCGAACCCAGATGCATGATAGTGCATTCGATCCGGAAAGTCCACACTTCCGGAACTCCTGACTCCGATAGTTTCCTTTTAGAGGCTGTTCAGGATCGACGGACGAGCTTCCTGGCGAAGTATCCGGCCCCAACCAGCCCCACCACGACGGCGATGATGGTGAAGGTGAAGCTGCTGCCGCTGAAGATCTCCGGGTAGCGGATCATGTTGTGAATCATCACGCCGGCGACGACGAGATAGAGCCCGATGCGGAGGGTGTAGAGGATCGGCGACGGCCGGCGCGAGCGCATGGTGTCGCTCCAGAGGATCCAGAGCATCACGGTGATGGTGGCGATCGCCATCAGCCCCGGCGAGAGCATCGGCATCATCATCCGAGCGCGTCGTACTCCTCGGGTTTGTATCCGAGGACCGCTTTCTTCTTTCCGAGGACGAGCGGGCGGCGGATCAGGTTCACGTCGTCTCTCATCAGATCGAGCGCCTCGGATTTCGAGACCGCTCGCGCGCCGAGGCCGCGCTCCTTGTACGCCGGACTCCGGGGGTTCAGCACGGCGTCGACGCCGTACTGATCGATGAGCGACGCGAGCAGTTCCCGGCTCGGCGGCTCTTTGGCGAGATCATGTCGAACGAGCTCGAATCCGCGACCTTCCAGGTCGGCGACCGCTTTGCGGCAGCTCGTTCAACTCGGCTTGAGGTACAGCTCGAGCTTCTTCGTCATTTCTTCCTCACCCACCACGCGTCGGGATTCGCCGGCGGCGCGGCGTTCGCGGTGGCGTACTTCGGCGCCAGCTCGTCGAGCATCTGCTGGACGTCGGGCGTGCAGCTGCCGCCGCACTCCCCCATGGTAGCGGTGGTGCGATTGGCGATCTGGGTCATGGTATGCGCCCCCTCGCGGATCGCGCGCTCGATCGTGCGGTACTTGATGTTGTTGCAGCGGCAGACCGTCTTGAGACCGCGGATCAAATCATCCATTCCGCCCGCCCTTAACACGCCCTCCCGGACCCGGCTTCCCGACGACGGGCTTCGGGCGGGCGGGGCTGGCCACGGCGGAGGGGGGCAACCTGAGTTTGGGGAGCGAGCGCGAGAGCGAAAACGCCCCGCTCGCCGACCGCTGCTTCCCGACCTTCGGACTTTTCACGCGAACCTATCGTAGTAGAATGCGCCGCACTTCGTCCGCGGAATTTTGACGCGGACGGGACGTTAGCGATTCCGCTCGCGCGTGTGGGGCCGTAGCTCAGTTTGGGAGAGCGCCTGAATGGCATTCAGGAGGTCGTGAGTTCGATCCTCATCGGCTCCACCATTTCATTCGAAGTATCCAACGATGTCGATGAGGAATTGCACCGACCCGCCGGCAAAGTTGAAGTTGTACACATCCAGCTGCCCGGCGCCGGACAACAGCACGATGGCATTGTTCGCGCGGGTCTTGTCCAGGCGGTAATTCAAATTGCTGACGAACGGTCGCGTCACGCCGGCCGGATAGAGAGTCAGCCATCCCTCGCCCGAGGGATTGACGGCCGTCACGTTGACGGCGACCGCGTACGCGCTTGCAGGAATCCCGCAGACACCCGAGAACTGCACCCTGCGCACGCCGTTCGAAGCGAGGGCGGGTCCGGTCGTGCGCGTGTCGATGATGCGGCATGGCGTGACCGTGTAGTAAAGCGATGCTCCTGCGCCGCGCGTGATGATGGGGACGTTCGCCGTCGCCGTGGTCGGACATCCGGCACCGATCGCAACCGTCGCTCCGAGCGTCACCTGCCCGCTCGCACCGGCCGTGTATTCGATCTTCCGGGTCCCCTGTCCTGAATTGATCGACCCGTTGGTCACCACCCACGTGTACGTCGCGCCCCCGCCGGCATCAGCGACGGATGCGTAATTGTGAATCCCGTTTGCATAGACGGCGCTGCTCGCCGAGAGATCCACAGTGGGTCCGGCACCGACGGTGACGTCATGCGTATCGCTCGCGCTGCAGATGCCGTTGCTCACGGTCACGCTGTAGGTCGTGTTCGACGACGGCGAGACGTTGATGGTCTGCGTCGTTGCTCCGCCCGGTGACCAGAGGTAACTCGTGAAGCCCGCGCCCGCATCGAGCGTGATCGCCGGCGAGCCGGTGCAATATGTGGCCGGGCCGGTGATCGTGACCGAAATCGGTGCCGACACCGTCACGTCATGCGTGTCGCTCGCGCTGCACGTGCCGTTGCTCACGCTCACGCTGTAGGTCGTGTTCGACGACGGAGAGACGTTGATAGTCTGCGTCGTCGCTCCGCCGGGGGACCAGAGATAGCTGGTGAAGCCCGCGCCCGCGTCGAGCGTGATTGCCGGAGAGCCGGTGCAGTACGACGTCGGGCCGGTGATGGTCACCGATGGCGGTGCGCTCACTGTCACGTCGTGCGTGTCGCTTGCGCTGCATGTACCGCTGCTCACGGTGACCGTGTAAGTCGTATTCGAAGAAGGCGAGACGTTGATGGTCTGCGTCGTTGCTCCGCCCGGCGACCAGAGATAGCTCGTGAATCCCGCGCCCGCGTCGAGCGTGATCGCCGCCGCGCCGGTGCAGTACGACGGCGGGCCGGTGATCGTGACCGATGGCGGTGCCGACACCGTCACGTCATGCGTGTCGCTCGCGCTGCACGTGCCGTTGCTCACGGTCACGCTGTACGTCGTGTTTGACGACGGCGAGACGTTGATGGTTTGCGTCGTCGCTCCGCCCGGTGACCAGAGATAGCTGGTGAAACCCGCGCCCGCATCGAGCGTCACCGCAGCCGCGCCGGTGCAGTACGACGGCGGGCCGGTGATCGTGACCGATGGCGGTGCCGACACCGTCACGTCATGCGTATCGCTCGCGCTGCAGATGCCGTTGCTCGCGGTCACGCTGTAGGTCGTGTTCGACGACGGGGAGACGTTGATCGTCTGCGTCGTCGCGCCGCCCGGTGACCAGAGATAGCTGGTGAACCCCGCGCCCGCATCGAGCGTGATTGCCGGAGAGCCGGTGCAGTATGTGGTCGGGCCGGTGATCGTCACGGTCGGCGGCGTGGCGACGGTCACGTCATGCGTGTCGCTCGCGCTGCACGTGCCGTTGCTCACGGTCACGCTGTACGTTGTGTTTGACGATGGCGAGACGTTGATGGTCTGCGTCGTTGCGCCGCCCGGCGACCAGAGATAGCTGGCGAAGCCTGCGCCCGCATCGAGCGTGATTGCCGGAGAGCCGGTGCAGTACGACGTCGGACCTGTGACCGTCACCGATGGCGGTGCGCTCACTGTCACGTCGTGCGTGTCGCTCGCGCTGCACGTGCCGTTGCTCACGGTCACGCTGTACGTCGTATTCGAGGAAGGCGAAACATTGATCGTCTGGGTCGTTGCGCCGCCCGGTGACCAGAGATAGCTGACGAAGCCCGCGCCCGCGTCGAGCGTGATTGCAGCAGCGCCGGTGCAGTACGTGGTCGGGCCGGTGATCGTCACGGTCGGCGGCGTGGCGACGGTCACGTCATGCGTATCGCTCGCGCTGCATGTGCCGTTGCTCACGGTTACGCTGTAGGTCGTGTTCGAAGAAGGCGAAACATTGATCGTCTGTGTCGTCGCTCCGCCGGGAGACCAGAGATAGCTGGTGAAGCCCGCGCCCGCATCGAGCGTGATTGCAGCAGCGCCGGTGCAGTACGACGTCGGGCCGGTGATGGTCACGGTCGGCGGCGTGGCGACCGTCACGTCGTGCGTGTCGCTCGCGCTGCACGTGCCGTTGCTGACGGTGACTGTGTAAGTCGTGTTCGAAGACGGCGAGACGTTGATGGTCTGCGTCGTCGCGCCGCCGGGGGACCAGAGATAGCTGGCGAAGCCCGCGCCCGCGTCGAGCGTGATTGCAACAGCACCGGTGCAGTACGACGTCGGGCCGGTGATCGTGACGGTGGGCGGCGTTGCGACCGTCACGTCGTGCGTGTCGGTCGCGCTGCACGATCCGTTGCTGACGGTGACCGTGTAAGTCGTGTTTGACGACGGCGAGACGTTGATGGTCTGTGACGTCGCTCCGCCCGGCGACCAGAGATAGCTGGTGAAGCCTGCGCCCGCGTCGAGCGTGATCGCCGGAGAGCCGGTGCAGTACGACGTCGGGCCGGTGATCGTGACGGTGGGTGGCGTTGCAACCGTCACGTCATGCGTATCGCTCGCGCTGCACGTGCCGTTGCTCACGGTGACCGTGTAAGTCGCGTTTGAGGAAGGCGAGACATTGATGGTCTGCGTCGTTGCGCCGCCCGGTGACCAGAGGTAACTCGTGAAACCGACACCTGCGTCAAGCGTGATCGCAGCAGCGCCGGTGCAATAGGTCGTCGGACCGGTGATCGTCACCGATGGCGGTGCGCTCACTGTCACGTCGTGCGTATCGCTCGCGCTGCATGTGCCGTTGCTCACGGTGACCGTGTAAGTCGTGTTTGACGACGGAGAGACGTTGATCGTCTGTGTCGTCGCTCCGCCGGGTGACCAGAGATAGCTCGTGAATCCCGCTCCCCCATCGAGCGTGATTGCAGGCGAGCCGGTGCAGTAGGACGTCGGGCCGGTGATGGTCACGGTGGGTGGCGTTGCAACCGTCACGTCATGCGTATCGTTTGCGTTGCACGATCCGTTGCTGACCGTGACCGAGTACGTGGTGTTCGAGGACGGCGAGACGTTGATGGTTTGTGTCGTTGCGCCGCCCGGCGACCAGAGATAGCTGGTGAATCCCGCGCCCGCATCGAGTGTGATCGCCGGTGAGCCGGTGCAATAGTTCGTCGGGCCGGTGATCGTGACGGTGGGTGGCGTTGCGACGGTCACGTCATGCGTGTCGCTCGCGCTGCACGTGCCGTTGCTCACGGTGACCGTGTAAGTCGTGTTTGACGACGGAGAGACGTTGATCGTTTGTGTCGTCGCGCCGCCGGGAGACCAGAGATAGCTGACGAAGCCCGCTCCCGCATCGAGCGTGACCGCCGGAGAGCCGGTGCAGTATGTGGTCGGGCCGGTGATCGTCACGGTCGGCGGCGTGGCGACGGTCACGTCATGCGTATCGCTCGCGCTGCACGTGCCATTACTCACGGTCACGCTGTAGGTCGTGTTCGAGGAAGGCGAAACATTGATGGTCTGCGTCGTCGCTCCGCCGGGCGACCAGAGATAGCTGGTGAAGCCGGCGCCCGCATCGAGCATGATCGCCGGCGTGCCGGTGCAATATGTGGTCGGACCGGCGATGGTTACCGATGGCGGTGCCGACACCGTCACGTCATGCGTGTCGCTCGCGCTGCACGTGCCGTTGCTCACGGTCACGCTGTACGTCGCGTTCGACGACGGAGAGACGTTGATGGTCTGCGTCGTCGCGCCACCGGGAGACCAGAGGTAACTCGTGAAACCGACACCCGCGTCAAGCGTGATCGCAGCCGCGCCGGTGCAGTACGTCGTCGGGCCGGTGATGGTTACGGTGGGCGGCGTAGCGACGGTCACGTCATGCGTATCGCTCGAGCTGCACGTGCCGTTGCTCACGGTCACGCTGTAGGTCGTGTTCGACGACGGAGAGACGTTGATGGTCTGCGTCGTCGCTCCGCCCGGTGCCCAGAGATAGCTCGTGAATCCCGCGCCCGCGTCGAGCGTGATTGCAGCAGCGCCGGTGCAATAGGTCGTCGGGCCGGTGATTGTGACGGTCGGCGGCGTGGCGACCGTCACGTCATGCGTGTCGCTCGCGCTGCACGTGCCGTTGCTCACGGTCACGCTGTAGGTCGTGTTCGAGGACGGTGAGACATTGATCGTCTGCGTCGTTACGCCGCCCGGCGACCACAGATAGCTGACGAAGCCCGCTCCCGCATCGAGCGTGACCGCAGCTGCGCCGGTGCAGTACGACGTCGGTCCGGTGATGGTCACGGTCGGCGGCGTAGCGACGGTCACGTCTTGTGTATCGCTCGCGCTGCACGTGCCGTTGCTCACGGTGACCGTGTAGGTCGTGTTCGACGACGGCGAGACGTTGATGGTCTGCGTCGTCGCGCCGCCCGGTGACCAGAGATAGCTCGTGAAGCCCGCGCCCGCGTCGAGCGTGATTGCTGCAGCGCCGGTGCAGTACGTCGTCGGGCCGGTGATCGTGACGGTGGGCGGCGTGGCGACCGTCACGTCATGCGTATCGTTTGCGTTGCATGATCCGTTGCTGACCGTGACCGAGTACGTGGTGTTCGAGGACGGCGAGACATTGATGGTCCGCGTCGTCGCGCCGCCGGGAGACCACAGATAGCTGGTGAATCCCGCGCCCGCGTCGAGCGTGATTGCAGCAGCGCCGTTGCAATATGTGGTCGGGCCGGTGATCGTGACGGACGGCGGTGCATTGACCGTAACGACGATCGCGTTCGAGGCCGCGCTCGTGCAACTGCCGCTGGTCACGCGGACGGTGTAGGAGCCGCTGGCCGTTGCGACGTACGTGTCATTCGTCGCGCTGCCGATCGGCGAGCCGTTGAGATACCACTGATTGCCGGTGGCGCTGCTCGAGCTGAGAGTCACGCTTCCGCCCGTGCAGAACGTGGTCGGGCCGCCGGCGGTGATCGTCGGCGCAGCGGGATTCGCGGTGATCGGAACATCGATCGAGCTCGCCGCCGTGCATGCCGAGGCGTTGGTGATCGTCAGCGTCAGCGTCGTGTTGCCGGACGCACCGGCCGTGTACGTCACGGTCTGCGTCGATGCGCCGCCGGTGATCGTGCCATTGGTGATGCCCCACGCATAGCTCGTCATCCCCGCCGCACCGCTCGCGGTATTGCCGGTCGAGCTCGCGCAGACCTGCGCCGGCGCCGGAGTGATCGCCGGCGCCGCGCTGCTGCAGTCGGCCAGCTGGTAGCAGACCGTGACGTCGCTGAGAGTCGGCGTCATCGCCGGATCGGTCGTCGACAGATAAGCCTTGTACTTGAGATAGCGATTGCCGTTGAACTGCGCGAGCGACGCGCCACTGGTGGTGAAGAACGTGGACGCGGTGCCGTCGGGGCCGACGAAGCTGAATGGACCGCCGGAGTTGTTGCTGCCTGCCGCCTGGAAGCGGACGGTCGTATTGGCCGGAATGGTCGAGGTCCAGGAAAGCGTGGTCCATGTCGGCGAGGAGCCGAGGACGGAGTTGCTGTCTTTGACGGACGAGATGAGGTTGCCGGACGTCGTGTACGTCGCCGGCGTCATGTACGTTTTGAACGCGTAGTCGCCGCTTCCGCTGTCGACGCTCCACGAGCCGCCGCTGTTGGACGACGTCTGTTGATTGCCGTTCGCGTAGTTGTTGCCGTTGGCCTGATGCCACGCGTACGTGCCGGCGCCCGAGGTATGCAGCGTGATGTGATAGGTCGTACCGGAAGTGAGGGTGGCGGGGCTGGCGAACGTCGCCGTGTAGTAATTGGTGCCGCCGATCCCGGTGATCGTGGCCGTGGCCAGCAGCGTCGCCGGCAATCCCGCGCTGCTGCTGCGGATCTGGACGACCGCGCCGGACGAGCAGGTGGTGCAGAAGAGCTTCACGTCGACGCGGGTCAGTTTTCCGCTGGCGCCGGGCTTGAACGACTGGCCCAGCCATGTCGTCGTCGAGAACACCGGACAGCTCGCGCAGTTCGCATCATTCGACTGATCGAGCGCCTCGGCACCCGACACTGCGAGTTTCACGTCGCCCGGGCTCACCGAGACATCGACGTTCGTTTTCGTTCCGGCGTCGAAATCGCTCTGTGTCGTGTCGGTGAAACAGGCACTCGTCGTGACCGGCGTCAGCGAGAAGTTCTGCACCGTCGTGCCGCCATTGGTGACGACTACGCCGTTGATGGTGCTGCTGTTGTAACCGCTCTTCGACGCCGTGACATTGTGCGATCCGGTGACGATCGGCGAGAACTGATAGAAGCCGCTGCCATTCGTGGTCGTGGAGTACGCACCGGTGGTCACGCTCACGCCGCTGAGCGGATTTCCCGCGGACGTGATCGTGCCCTGGAGCGTACCGAACGTCGCACCACATGGCGGAAAGACGACCGCGCTCGAAGCCGCGGCACTGCCCGACATCGGCGTGAGCGTGGTGCCGGGACAATTGTTTTTGGCCACGACGAAGTAGTAGTAGGTGAAGCCGGGGAGCCCCGTGCTGTCGTTATACGACGTCGACGAAAGGCCGGACGCGAGCGGCGAACCGCCCGGAAAAACGGCAGTCGTCGAACGGTAAACGGAGTACGTGCCGCCGGTCGCGTTCGTGCCCCAGCTCGAAGGCGCGGACCAGGACACGTCGACGCTCGGCGTGGCGCACGATCCATTCGGCGTCGCGCTCAGCGCGGTGACCGCGGAGGGTGCGGAGCAATGGATGATCGTGGCGGACGCCGCGTCTTCCCGTCGCGTCGGCGAGACCGTGTCGGCGAGCGGAAAGAAATTTCGGGAGTCCATCCAGAACGGATGCACCTGCCGGTTCGCGGCAACGATGCCGGAGTAGTCGCCGTACTGATTTCCGTTCCTCGACGAGTTGTCGGTCGTATTCTCGTCGGAGTAGTTGACCCCGTTTCTCCACACCACGCCGCCGTTGTCCGTGACGAGAATGTTCGGCTCGAAGGAGACGCCGCCATTGATCGAGCGCGCGTAGAACACCTGCGTTTTGCGGTTGTTCGTCGGGTCGAGGCGCGTGTCGTACCACGACACGTGCAGCGTGCCGTCGCTCTGATCGACCGAAGCCCACGGAAAGAACTGCGTGGCGGTGCCGGCATCGTCGTTCACTTTGAGCGGCGAGGACCACGAGATGCCGCCGTTCGTCGACACGATCAGTTTCGTGTCGATGTTCGTGCCGGAGGTCGTGCCCGTTGGAAAGTCGTTGTAGACGACGTAGAGGTATCCGAAGAACGGCGAAGCCGGGTTCGAGTCGAGCGCGATCGATCCGAAGGAGTTGAGACCGCGGCTCTCCTGCGCGGGCGGCTTGTTGTTCGTGCCGAAGGAAAGCAGGGCCGGCGAGGCGATGGTGATCGGCGCCGACCAGGTGTTGCCGCCGTCGACGGATTTCGAGAAGAGAATGTTCTCGGCCGTCTGCGGATTGCCGACCAGCCTGTTCCAGATGATGTAGACCGTTCCATCGGCGCCGACGACGACATTGCCGCCGATCGCGGATGTCGACGAGGGAAGGATGACCGTGGTCCAGGCAGCGCCGTCATCCGAGTATGCGATGCGCTCGACATTGTTGTCGTCCCAGATCACGTAGATCCGGCCCGGATGCGATTTGGCCGATGCGGGACCGGGCGAATTGTCGACGGCGATCATCTCCTTGTCGTCGCCGTGACTCGAATCGCCGCTGTGATTGACGACCGTGCCGAAGGATTGCCAGGAGCTGCCGGCGTTACTGGTTCGGGCGACGACGATCGAATAGCCGCAGCTCGTCTGCGCGCTGTTGCAATTCAGCAGCATGTAGGCCACGTAGGCGCGGCCCTGGGAGTCCCACGCCAGCGCGGGATCGCTGCCGAAGAAATAGACCGGGGCGGTGATGGTGCCGTTGATGTCCGCCGGCCATGGAGCGCATCGATAGGTCCAGGTCGCGCCGCCGTCGGTCGATCCGTAGAGCGCCTGCGTTCCGTTCGTCGCGCCTCCGCCGGGCCGCAGGCAGTTCGGATCGGCGTAGAAGTGATTCGCTCCGGCGACGAGTTGCTGCGGATTGTTCGGATTCACCGCGATCTGCATCTCGCCCTGATAGTTCTCGACGCCGTTCGCGGGATCGACGTTCGCGCCGATCGACGCGGAAGACGGACGGACCGTGAGCGAGCGCAGAAACATCTCGCTGGCGTTGTCGGGCGGCTGGAGGGAGAGTCCTTCCGTCCCCGGCGGAACGGTGGCGGAGTTGTTGAGGCCCGGCCCGCGATTGAGCGCGCGCCACAACTTGCTCTGGCATTCGATTCCCGGCGAGGCCTCCATCATCGAGCGATGTTCGACGCGCCACTTCTCGAAGTCTTCGAGCGGATCTCCGGTCCTGCTGCGCACCAGGTCGATGATTTCCTGGGTCAGCAGTCCGCGGCATTCGGCGACGTCGGGAAGATCGGGCGTCGTGGCGAGCGCGGAGCTGCCGGCAAAAATCGACTGCGCGCTGGCCGGGCCAATCGACCAGAGCAGTATTCCGAGCGCAAAAACGATACGTTTCATGAGCATCCCCGGTCCTGGTTGGTTCGCAGTGTACGCGCTCTTACATCGCAAGCGTCGGCATGTCCGCGGCGCGGTCCAGCGCGCGAACCACATCCATCGCGCTGCGAAAACGCTTCGCGGGGTCGTGTTCCAGGCACCTCAGGATCGTGCGCTCCCATTCGGTCTTCAGGTTCGGAACGAAGTGAGCCGGTGTGGTGGGCGGTTCGCGAAGGCGTTTCGCGAGGATGTTCATCGGCGTATCGCCCTCGTACGGGAGCCGGCCGGTGACCATTTCATAGATGATCATGCCGAGCGCGTAAATGTCCGTCGCCGCGGTCAATGGAGTGCCCTCGATTTGTTCCGGCGCCATGTACGCGGGCGTGCCGATGATGGCGCCCGTCTTCGTGAGCGACGGCTCGCCCTCCTCGGGATTGCTGAGGCACGCGAGGCCGAAATCCATCAGCACCGCGCGGCCGCCTTCCGCGAGCATCACGTTCGCGCTCTTGACGTCGCGATGAATGAGTCCCGCGGCGTGCGTGGCGTCGAGAGCGGCGGCGACGTCGCGAAGGATCGCCAGTGCCTCGCGCTCGTTCAGCCGGCCTTTTTGCTGGATGAAGTTCTTCAGTGGCACGCCGGTGACGTACTCCATGCTCACGAAGATCGTTTTTCCCGGGCCGGCGCCGTCGTATCCGACGTCGAAGATGCGGCAGACGTTCGGATGTGCGACGCGGCGCGCCAGCTGAATTTCCTTTTTGAACCGCGCCAATGCCCGCTCCACGTTTTCGCCGGGCGTGAGAATGGTCTTCAGCGCGACCAGTTCCCCGTCGAATTCTCCATCCTCGGCCGCGTAGACCGCTCCCATCCCGCCCTGCCCGAGAAGACGCACGATGCGATACCGCTCCCCGATCGTCTGGCCATCCTGAAACGAGGACGCGGTCCTCACGGTCGCTTCAGGGACGACGCGGACGGTATCGTCGACCGCCGGCGGAGTGCGGCGCCTGAGAGCGAAGACCAGCAGCAACACGACGACGACTCCGGCCAGCATCGAAACCGGCAGGATCCATTTGTTCGTGACGCGAGGAGGGACCTGCACTTCGATGACGCGATCGAACGTGCGGATGGAGTGCTTGCGCCGGTCGCTGAGGATGTTGTTGACGGTCAGGAAGAGGCGCTGTCTTCCCTCCTGTTTCGGCGTGACGACCCACTGCCATTCCGTCGTCTCCCCCGGCAGCACGGCCTGCGTTTCGTCGGTGAGCGCGCGAATGTCGAAGGCCGTGCCGGTGAGCCGCGCTTCGACGGTTTCCGCGATCCGGATCTCCGCGGTCTCGGTCCTGTCCGTCGCGTGAAGCTGCTGTTCGAGCTCATTGGCCGGCCGCTGGCGATCGAGCAGCAGCTTGATCACGCGCTGCTCGTCGAGATTGATGCGATCGGGAGTGTCGAACGCGATGTTCGCGGGAACGAAGTCCGGCTCCACAGTTGTCGTCGTTGCGATCGTCGTCGTGGGGATCGTCGTCGTTGCAACCGTTGTCGTTGCGATCGGAGGCACCGTCCGAGTGTGGATTGGAGCGGGAGCGGGCGCGGGCGGGGGCGCCTCCGTACGTGGCGCCGGAGCAGTCTTCCGCGAGCTCGCGCGCGCGATCCAGTCGCGGAGTTGTGGCGCATAGCGCGGGTCTTTCAGCACCACGCCCTGCTGCTCGGAGATCTTCCATTCGCGCAAGGCGCCGTCGAGATCGCCGAGGTGGAACTTTGCGATCCCGAGGTGGAAGTGCGGCACGTACTCATTCCAGCCGTTCTTCGACTGCTCGGAGATGAATTCGTCCGGCGCCTCCGCGATGGCGCGCTGCAGTTCCTCGACGGCGCGGGCGTAGTCCCTGACCTGGATCGCGCTGAGGCCGCGGCTGTACGCCTCATCCCATACGTCGGCCGCCGCGATGGACGGCAGTGCGAGGGTGAGGATGAGCAGCGTGCAGCGGACCGGACCCCGGTGACGCATGTCATCATTATTGCTCTGCATGGCGGTTCCCGCGATCTCCATCATCCTCCGCACTCTCGGACGCGCGCAGCTCCCCGACGCGCTCGCGAGTCTCGCGTCACAGACGCGGCGCGACTTCGAGGTCGTCGTCGTGGACATGAGCGGCGGAACGATCGCGCCGCTGCTCGAACGGTTCGCGCCGCGGTTGCCAGCGCTGCGCGTGGTCGCGTCGCCGCGGTGTGCGCGGCCAAAGGCGCTCAACGCGGGAATCGCGGCGGCGTCCGCGCCGGTGATCGGGATCCTCGACGACGACAATCTCTACGATCCGGCGCAGGTCGAGATCCTGCTCGCGGGGCTCGAGTCGACGCAGGCGGCGTACGTCTACGCCGGCGTGCGCGACACGACGTACAGCACGGGCGGCGAGTGGATCGCGACGCGCGAGGTCGTGCGGCCGTTCGTGTTCGACGAGTTGCTCGGCAGCAACTTCATCTACGCCACTGGCTCCGCGTTGCGAAAGAGTCTGTGGGAGCGCGTCGGCGGGTATGACGAGCGCTTCGACGTCCTCGAGGACTGGGACTTTCTGATCCGCGCGGCGCAGGCGGGCACGATCGCGTCCCTCGGCGTAATCGCGGGCGAGTCGCGCAAGTTCACCGGCATCGCCGGCGCGTCGACGTTCAATCTCGAGGTTGCACGCGTCTGCCGATGCTACGCGCGGATTCACTGGAAGCATCGCCGTCTCTACCTCGCACGGCGGCTTCGCTTCGGCGGTTTGGCGCGGCGAGGGTGGCGCTTCGTCCGGCTTTTCACCGATCATCTCCGGAATGGTTCCCGATCTCACTGATCCCTCGATCCCGCGGCTCGTCGTCACGGGACACCCGAATCACGAGCTGGCGATCTTCGGGTTCGTGCAGCGCGCGCGGCCGCATCTGCTGTTCCTCACCGACGGCGGCGGGCAGGAACGGGTGGACGAGTCACGCCGCGCGCTCCACTCCATCGGCGTTCTCGATCGCGCGAAGTTCCTCGGATGGCGCGAGCAGACTCTGTACGACGCGCTGCTCGCACGCGACGTCGCGCTGCTGCGCCGCCTCGCCGGCGAAGTGCGCGCGGTCCTGATCTCCGTCGCCCCGCGACAGGTGATCTGCGAGAGCATCGAGCTGTACAACCCGCTGCACGACCTCACACTCCCGATCGTCCGCGCCGCCGCGCGCGGTCTCGATGACCTCGAGATTCTCGAGTTCCCGCTCATCGCGCAGGAGCCGGCAGCCAACGAGCGGTACCGCGTGCAGCGCTTTCCCGCCGGTCGCACGTCGATCGAAGTCGCGCTCGACGACGCGGAGCTCGAGAACAAACTCCGCATGCGCGATCGCGAATACCGCTCGCTGCGCCGCACGACCGGCAACGTCATCGACGTCTCGCGCGAGCAGGCGGGAACGGAAGTATTCGCGCGCGCGACCGACGCCTTTCCGACGCCGGGACGAGATCACGTCCTCCGCTACGAGTGGCGCGCGCGGCTGCTGCAGCAGCGTGGCGAGATCGCGCGGATGATCACGTTCGCCGAACACTTCCTCCCGGCGGCGACGGCGCTCGCCGACGGCTAGAGGAATCCCCCTTCCCCGCCCTCCGTTTGCGCAGCCGTGCTCGCCGAAAAAGTGCTCCGGAAGTACGCGTCGCGCGGAAGTGTCGCGCGCGGCGACGTCTACTTTGCGCAGGGGCATGTCCGCCGTCTCGAGGAGGTGGCGCCCGGCGTCATCGAGGCCGACGTACAGGGCACGTATCTCTATGCGGTCGAGCTGAGGATCGCCGGCAACGCGCTGACGGTGCGCTGCAACTGTCCGTGGTTCGAAGAGCACCACGTCACGTGCAAGCACGTCTGGGCCACGATTCGCGCGGCGAGCGCGGACGGGATGATTCCCGAGCGCGAGCTGCACTTCACGTCGAACGGCGCGAAGCGCGGGGAACAGCGTCCCACGTGGCAGCGCGTCCTCGAGGCGGTCGGTCCCGCGCGGCCGCCCGGTTACTCGACGACGCCCGCGAACGTACCCGAGGAGATCCTCTATGCGATCACCGGCTACCCGCGGGCGCGAACGCTGACGCTTCAGATCCTCGGGCGAGCGCATCGGAAGAACGGCGAGTGGGGCAAATGGAAACCGCTCGCGCTCGGCCTCGATCAACTGCACGTCCTCTCCCCCTTCGACCGCGAGAGCATCGCGCTGCTGCATCAGACCGCGTGGAGCACCACCGTCGAGACCGCGGTCAGCATCCACGCCAGCACGACCGCATGGTGGGTGGAGAGGCTCGCGCGCAGCGGACAACTCCGGGTCCTCGACAGTGACGACGAGCCGTTCGCGATCGCGTGGGATGACGGGCCGTCATGGACGTTCCGCGTCGCGATCGTCAGCGATCCCGCGGCGTCGCGGTATCGGATCGCGGGCTCTCTCGAGCGCGACGGCGAGGTGCTGCCGCTCGAGCGCGTCGACGCGATCATCGGCGACGTCCTCTTCACCGGCGGCCGCGCGAGCCGCTTCGAAAGCGGCGGCCACGAGTCCTGGCTGCAGGTGCTGCGCGCGAATGGAACGATCGAGGTTCCGCACGCCGACGGCGATCGCTTCCGCCAGGCGCTGCTGCGCGCGCCGATGGCGAACATCGCGCTGCCCGAGGAGCTGGGGTGGACGGTCGTCGACACGACGCCGGCGCCCATCCTCTCGCTGGCGCACGGCGGATGGGACAGCGAGCTGCACGCCGAGCTGCTGTTCCACTATGGGGAGTGGCGCGTTTCCAGCCGCTCGGTCGAGACGCAGACGACGATCGGCCGCCGTCTGATTCGCCGCGACCGCGCGCGCGAGGACGCATTCCGCGCGCGCCTCAGCGCGCTGCGCGCCGTCGCGGTGTGGGACGGCTATCGCGTCCGCCTCTCGCAACTCGAAGAGCTCGTGCGGACGCTCACCGCGGAAGGGTGGACGCTCGAGATCGACTCCATGCCGGTGCGCGTCGGCGGCGAGCTCGATGTCGAGATCTCGAGCGGCATCGACTGGTTCGATCTCAACATTCACGCGACGTTCGGCGACGTGCGCGTCGCGCTGCCGGAGCTGCTTGCGGCAGCCGACGCGAAACGCACGCTGATGCGGCTCGCCGACGGCTCGTACGGCATCGTCCCGGCGGCGTGGTCCGATGCGCTCGCGCCGGTGCTCGAGCTCGGGAAGCGCGAAGGCAGCGCGGTACGCTTCCACTCCGCGCAGGCGCTGCTCATCGATACGATGCTGCAGTCGAAAACGCGCAAAGCCGATCGCGCGTTCAACGAGCTGCGGAAACGCATCGCCGACGCGTCGCCCGAGCCGCGGCAGGAGCCGCCGACGCTCACCGCGACGCTGCGTCCCTACCAGCGCGCAGGCCTCGGGTGGCTGCATTTCCTCCGCACGACGGGCCTCGGCGGCTGCCTCGCCGACGACATGGGTCTCGGCAAAACGGTGCAGGCGCTGGCGCTGCTCGAAGAGTTGCGCGCGGGCGGCAACACGCGTCCGTCGCTGGTCGTCGCGCCGCGGTCGCTGCTCTTCAACTGGGCCGCGGAGGCGAAGCGATTCGCGCCGCGGCTGCGCGTCGTCGAGCATCATGGCGCCGACCGCGAAGCGAACGACTTCACCGGCTGCGACGTCGTGCTGACGACGTACGCGACGATGCGGCTCGACGTCGCGAAGCTCGCCGAGACGGAATTCGAGTACGTGATCCTCGACGAGTCGCAGGCGATCAAGAACGCGACCAGCCACGTCGCGAAAGCGAGCCGCCTCCTGCGCGCGCGCCATCGCCTCGCGCTGAGCGGCACGCCGATCGAGAATCATCTCGGCGAGCTCTGGAGCCTGTTCGAGTTTCTCAATCCCGGACTCCTCGGGTCGATGCGCTCGTTCAGCCGCACGTTCGCCGCGAAGACGACACCGCCCGAGCGCCGCGATGCGCTCGCACGCGCTCTCCGTCCGCTCATTCTCCGCCGCACCAAGGAGCAGGTCGCGCCGGAGCTGCCGGCGCGCACCGAGCAGACGCTGTTCTGCGAGCTCGAAGGCAAGCAGAAGAAGCAGTACGACGAGCTGCGCGATCACTACCGCGCCGCGCTCCTCGGCCGCATCCGCACGAGCGGCATCGAGAAGTCGCGCATGCAGATTCTCGAGGCGCTGCTCCGCCTGCGTCAGGCCGCATGCGATCCCGCGCTCATCGATCCCGACACCGACGCGTCGAGCGCGAAAATGGAGCTGCTCATGACCGAGCTGCGCGACGTCCTCGAGTCCGGCCACCGCGCGCTGGTGTTCTCACAGTTCACGTCCTTCCTCGACATCGTACGCGGCGCGCTCGACGTCGAAGACATTCCCTATCTTTATCTCGACGGCAAGACGCGTGACCGCCAGTCGCTCGTCGAGCGCTTCCAGAGCGCCGACGGTCCGCCGCTGTTCCTGATCAGCCTCAAGGCCGGTGGCCTCGGTCTGAACCTCACCAACGCCGATTACATCTTCCTGCTCGATCCCTGGTGGAACCCCGCCGTCGAAGCGCAGGCGATCGATCGCGCGCATCGCATCGGCCGGCAGAAGCCGGTCGTCGCGTACCGCCTCATCGCGCGCGACACGGTCGAGGAAAAGATCCTCGAGCTGCAGGCGCGCAAACGCGAGCTCGCGGAATCCATCATCTCCGAGGACAACAGCGTGCTGCGCAAACTGCAGGTGGAGGACCTGGAGCAGCTGCTGGGCTAGTACGAACGGGTCATCCCTTGTCGGAAGGGATCCAACACCTCGACACCGGCATTCCAGGAGATGGTCGTTTTCATAGCCGGTACGATACCGTCTTACATCACTTGTCAACCATTCGCCGCACCATGACCAGCTGGCCGAGGTGATAGGCGTTGTGGTCGGCGGCGAGGAGGATCTCGCGCAGGATGGTCTGGCCGTCGCCGTGAGGAATGAGTGCGTGGAGGTCGGTCCCTTCGTCGGCGGCGAGGTCGGTGAAGGCGCGGAGATCGGCGCGGAAGGCGGCGACGCTTTCGTCCCACGCTGCGTCGCTCGGCGGCGCCACGGTCGCCGGCCAGTAACCCTCGGGAAACTGCGGCGAGACGTGGTCCGCGTTGCGCGCGAATTCGAGAATGTCGTGCAGCGCGAGGCGGAGATGCTCGAGCAGTTCCCACGCGGAGTGCGGAGCGCCGGCGGGCCGCACCCCGCGCGACGCGGGCGGAAAGTCCTTCACCGCATCCTCGAAATTCAGATGCGCGTTTCCCCAACCCATGAACTGCACGAGGTGATTGCGGAGCGATTGATCGTTCGTCATCCCGCCATTGTCCCTCTCCTGATCCTCGACTGCAGCTCGCGAATCACGGCGCTGCCCGCGGTGTCGGCGACGTCGACCCATTCGCGCAGCGCGTCTTCGACACGCGGATCGAGCCCGTCGTCGTGCATCGGGTGGAACACCGGCGTGCGGCCGCGCGCGATCTCTTCACGCAGCTCGAAGAGGCGTCGCAGCGATGCGGGTCGCCCGAGGAGCGCTTCGACGGCGCTGGCGAGCCGCACGATCGAGCTCTCCTCGTCCTCCTCGCCGCGCGCGAGATGCAGCAGCTGGAAGAGCGCGGTCGCTTCGCCGCGATTCGCGACCTGCAGCGTGCCGAGTCCGAGTCCGTCGTACCAGATCGCGACCTGTTCCAGCGGCAGCCGCTCGATGCCAAGCGCGTACTCGAAGACGCGCGCGTTGAAGGCCAGCTCGCGCACGCGCAGCTTCGGTCCCGAGATCGCGACCGTGCCGCCGAACGAGCCGGGCGTGGCGAGGTTGAGCAGCAGGTACGCGTCGTGGAAAAACAGGTCGACGTAGCCGGGCGCGTGCAGCCGGTCGACGTCGCCGCACACCTCCATCGCCACGCGCGTCTCCGGCGTCCCGCGCTCCTCGGGCCACTGCGCGCGCATCCGCACGTCGCCGTACACGCGCTCGCGCACGACGTCGGCGGTGGTTCCGGCAGCGCGCACGATCTCCGCTTCGAATTGCATCCGGTTCATGATTCGTCCCTCCGCGCAACAGGATCTCCCGGCGTGCGGAGGGCCGGGGAAATCTCTACTCCGCGTGCGCGCCGGCGATGCCTGTCCCCTCGGAGGGGTGCCCGTCCCTCGGACGCAAGTCCACCGTCCGTGGACGCGAGATAATCGCGCGCGCATGATGAAAACGCGCCGCCTTGCACTGCTCGCGCTTCTCTTTCTCACCACCACGCTTTCCGCACAAATCGATCAGGCTCGCTTCGCCGAAATGCGGTGGCGGATGATCGGTCCGTTCCGCGGCGGACGCACGGTCGCGGCGGTAGGCGTGCCGTCGCAGCCGAATGTGTTCTACATCGGCGTGAACAACGGCGGCGTGTGGAAGACGACCGACGCGGGCCGCGTCTGGACGCCGATCTTCGATGATCAGCCGACCGGCTCCATCGGCGCGATCGCCCTCGCGCCGTCGGATCCCAACATCATCTACGTCGGCAGCGGCGAAGGTCTGCAGCGCCCCGATCTCTCGACGGGCGACGGCGTTTACAAGTCCGCGGACGCGGGAAAGACGTGGACGCACCTCGGATTGCGGGAGGGCCAGCAGATCCCGATGATCGCCGTCGATCCGCGCGATCCGAATCGCCTCTTCGTCGCCGTCCTCGGCCACCCGTACGGCCCCAACGAGGAGCGCGGGATCTTCCGCTCGACCGACGGCGGGCGCACGTTCGAGAAAGTGCTTTACCGCGACGAGAACACCGGCGGCATCGACGTCGTCATCGATCCTTCGAATCCGCGAACGATCTACGCCGCGCTGTGGGAGGCGCGGCAGGGACCGTGGGAGAACGGCGCGTTCACCGGCCCGGGCAGCGGCGTGTACAAGTCGGCCGATGGCGGCACCACGTGGAGGCAGTTGACAAATGGTTTGCCCCCGGGTGAGCTCCTCGGCCGCGCGGGACTCGAGGTCTGCGCGGCGAATCCGCGGCGCCTCTACGCGATTGCGGGAACGAAGAAGGAAAGCGGCGGCGTGTATCGCTCCGACGACGCCGGCGAGACGTGGGCGCGGCTCAATGACGACGAACGGCTGTGGGGACGTCCCGGCGATTTCAACGAAGTGCGTGCCGATCCGACGAACGCGGACATCGTCTACGTCGCGAACATCGTGACGTGGAAGTCGACCGACGGCGGGAAGACGTTCGCGGCGTTGCGCGGCGCGCCGGGCGGCGATGACTATCACCGGCTGTGGATCAACCCGAACGATCCGAACATCATCCTCAACGCGTCCGATCAGGGCGCGGTCATCACCGTCAACGGCGGCGCGACGTGGAGCTCCTGGTACAACCAGCCGACCGCGCAGATGTTTCACGTCTCGACCGACAACGCGTTTCCGTATCGCGTCTGCGGCGGGCAGCAGGAGAGCGGCTCCGCGTGCGTGCGGAGCCGCGGCGACGACGGACAGATCACGTTGCGCGAGTGGCATCCCGCCGCGGCCGAAGAGTATGGATACGCGGTGCCTGATCCGCTCGATCCCGACCTCGTGTACGGCGGCAAAATCACACGCTACGACCGTCGCACCGGACAGGCGGAAGTCGTGACGCCGAAGCCGCTGCGCGGCGCCAACTATCGAATGGTGCGCACGCAGCCGATCGTCTTTTCGCCCGCCGATCCGCGCATCCTCTACTTCGCATCGAACACGCTCTGGAAAACGACGAGCGGCGGACGCGAATGGACGGAGATCAGTCCCGACCTCACGCGCAAAACGTGGAACGTGCCGGCGAACGTCGGCAAATACGCCGGCACCGAGGCCGCGACGCCGAGGCAGCGCGGCGTGATCTACGCGATCGCGCCGTCGCCGCTCGATGTGAATCGCATCTGGGCCGGCACCGATGACGGGCTCATTCACCTCACGACCGACGGCGGCAAAACGTGGAAGGACGTCACGCCCTCCCAGCTCGTGCCGTGGGCGAAAGTCTCGATCCTCGAGGCGTCGCACTTCGACGCGAACACCGCGTACGCCGCGATCAACACCTTCCGCCTCGACGACCTCCGCCCGCACATCTACCGCACGCGCGACGGCGGCAAAACGTGGACGCACGTTGCGCGCGGCATTCCGGACGGCGGGATCGTGAACGTGGTGCGCGAAGATCCGAAGACGAAGGGACTGCTGTTCGCCGGCACCGAGCGCGAGGTTTACGTTTCCTTCGACGACGGCGATCGCTGGCAGTCGCTCCGTCTCAACATGCCGGCGTCGTCGATCCGCGATCTCGTGCTGCATGAAGACGACGTCGTCGTCGCGACGCACGGCCGCGGCTTCTGGATCCTCGACGACATCGAGCCACTGCGCCAGCCACCCCGGCTGTTGCTCAAACCGCAGCGCGCGTGGCGCGTCCGCTGGAACATGAACACCGACACGCCGATCCCCCCCGACGAGCCGGCGGGACAGAACCCTCCCGACGGCGCGATCCTCGACTATCACCTCGCCTCCCCCGCATCCGCGGTGACGCTCGAGATCCTCGACAGCAGCGGCGCGCTCGTGCGCCGCTTCTCCAGCAGCGACGAAGCCGCGCCGCCGAAAGACACCGGCAACGTGCCGTGGTACTGGATCCGCCCGCCGCGCGTCCTCGCGACCACCGCCGGCATGCATCGCTTCGTCTGGGACCTCCACTACCCGCCGTTCCCGCCGAAGACGCCGAGCTTCCCGATCGCCGCGATCGTCGGCAACACGCCACCCGAGGAGAGCTCGCCATGGGTCCTCCCCGGCACGTACACCGTGCGGCTCACCGCCGACGGAACGACCGCGACGCAGCCGCTCGTCGTGCAGATGGACCCGCGCGTGAAGACATCACGCGAAGGACTCGAGCAGCAGTTCGCGCTGTCGATGAAGGTCTACGAGCTACTGAAACAATCAACGAACGACGAGCGCTCCGAACGGCTCCGCACGCTGCTGGAGATCCTGCAGAAAGCCGACGCCGCCCCGGCCGCGCAGGTCGTGGCGGCGGTGGAGGAACTGGAACAGGCGGCGAAGTAGAGGTATCCTGAAGGCATGAAAAGCATCCTTCTTGCCTTCATGATTGCCATCACTGCTGTCGCCGCGCAGGCGCAGACGCAGGGCGTCGTCGCCGTCGGCACGTTCACTGCGACAACGACCTACCAGGACCCCGGCATCGTCGGGTACGTGGCCTATCTCGATCTCAGCAAGAGCAACTTCACGCCGGTGGTCACGCCGCTGGACGTCGCATGCCGCAGCGCAGGCGACGGGCAGGTGCGCGCGATCCCGACCAGATCCTTCGCCGAGCTCAATCACACTCTGCTCGCGATCACGGCGAATACCGGCTACGACCTCCCCGCCCTGAACAGCTGCTGCGTCCCGGCGGGCGTCATCATCGCGAAGGGAAGGCTCGTGAACCCCGGACAGACGGGCGGGCCGACGCTCTACTTCCCGAAGGCTGCCACCTCGGCCACGATCACCAGCGGCAACCTGCCGGCCACCGGCGTCGAATGGGCGGTCGCGGGCTCGACGAACACGAACAACAACTGCACGGATCTTTACCAGCCCGGCACCGCGCTCATTTATACCGACAGCACGGGGCGGCATCCGGGGGCCTGTCCGGGCCCGAAGGCGCTGAGCATCGCGGCACGCGGCGCGGCGGGCCTCGACAAGACCGGCAGGATCCTCATCATCGCCGTCGTTGAAGGCACCGAAAACTCGTCCGGATTGAAGACGCTCGACTGGGCGTACCTGATGATGGGCCTCGGCGCGTATTCGGCGGTGAACTTCGACGGCGGCGGCTCGACGACCTTCTACTGGACGCCCGACGACCATGGGCTCCCACAGTCCGAGGCACTCGCCACGATGCTGAAAGACGCGAAGTTTCCGTCGGACCAGCACGACAACTGGAACAACCTGGCGTTCACGACCGCGGTCGGGGAGCCGAAAGACCCCATCCGGTTCGACAATCAATGCCCGGATCCCAAGAACCCCCTCACCTGCGGCCGTCCCATTTACGGAAGCCTTGGATTCACATACCAGCCGTAGTCACCGCGATGCTGTCCTGCGCGGCAGCGCCATGACGTGCGACGCGAGCAGCTTCCACTGCCCGCCGACCTTCACGTAGGTGTCGGTGGTCTGGTACTCCGCGTCGCTGTCGTCGGCGCGGCGACGGTTGCGGGCGCGAGCAGGCAAAGCAGTAGCAGAGCGATCGAGAGATGCTTCATGGTTTCCTCCTTCAGTGTTGCGTCAAGAAGCGAACGGCGGCCGCGACGACCTCGGGGTCGCGCAGCAGTCGCCGGTGTCCGAGTCCGGTGGTGGTGATCAGTCGCGCGCGCGGCCACGCACCCGCGATTTCCGCCCCTTCACTCCACGACGTCTCGCGGTCTTCGCGATCGTGGATGACGAGCAGCGGCGGCGTCTCGAGCCGTTGCGGCAGCGAGGGAACCTCGAAGTCGGACCAGCTCGCGCCGAGGCGGCGCTCGACGTCGTCGGAGAAACGCCGCGCGACGCTGCCGGTCATGCCGAGCGCCTGCTGAAACATCGCGCGCAGCGCGAGCGGACTCGCCATCGGCGCGATGAACACTGCCGCCGGCACGCGCCAGCCGGTGCGCATCGCCAGCGACGCCGCGGTACAGCCGCCGGAGTGCGCGACGAGCCCCGCGACGTCGAAGCGCCGCGAAAGCTCGACGAGCACGTCGCCGAAGTCGTAGAACGTCGACTGGCGCGCGCCGAAGCGGCTCGCGCCCGACTGCCCGTGCGCCGGCGCGTCGAACGCGATCACGCGAAACCCCGCGCCCGTCAGCGGCGCGACGAAACTCTGCATCTGCGCCGCGTACCCGCCCCACCCGTGCATCAGCACGATCGCCGGCCCGATCCCCCACATCCACGCCGCGACGCGGCGTCCGTTCACCGTCAGGTCGAGCGACTCCCCCGTCGCGAGAAACTCGCGCGCGGCGGCGGACACGCGCGGTCGCGACGGCGTGAACCAGAGCCGGAAGGCGATCCGCGACGCGAGCGCCGGCGCGATCGCCGAGAGCGCGCGGAAGGCGGCGCGGAGGAGGCTGGGACCCGTGGGAGCCGGCTGGAGAACGAGCTCGCGTGCATTCATACCAGGTAATCTGGATTCGTTACTTGGAAATGTCAAGTGCTTACTTGGGTGTATCATGACCTCGCATGACCGGACGGTCCTACGAGCATTACTGCGCGATCGCGAAGGCGCTCGATCTCATCGGCGAGCGCTGGACGCTGCTGATCGTGCGCGAACTGCTCGACGGGCCGAAGCGCTACACCGACCTGCTGTCCGGGATCCCGGGGATCGCGACGGACATGCTGGCGGCGCGGCTCAAGAGTCTCGAGGAGTCGGAGCTCGTCGAGCGCCGCACGCTTCCGCCGCCGGCGGCGTCGACGGTCTATGAGCTGACGCCGCACGGCCGCAAGCTGGAGTCGACGATGCGCGAGCTGGCGATCTTCGGCGCGTCGTTTCTCGAGCGCCGCAAAGGCGAGGCGTTTCGCATTCAGTGGCTCGCGTATCCGCTGCGGATGATGTTCCGTCCCGAGCGCGCCGGTGATACGAAGCTGGTGATTCAGTTCGAGACCGCCGGCGAGGTGATGCACGTGCGCGTGGCCAACGGCGCGATCGACACATCCCTCGGCGCGGCGGAATCGCCCGACGTCGTCGTCGCCGGCGACATCGCGACGCTCGCCCTCGCCGCGCGCGACCGCGCCGCCGCGAAGGACGCGGCGGCGCGGGGGAAACTTCGCGTGACCGGCTCGAAGGAAGCGATCGGCCGGTACGCCGATCTGTTCGGACTGCGCTGACGCTTACGCCGCGAGTCCGAGTGCCGCGCGCAGCTTGCCGGCGTTGCGCGTGATCCACGTTTCGAACGACTGCACGCCCGGCGTGATCGCGCGGCTCGGGATGTGAAGGCGGTAGAACTCGAACATGTCCGCGAGATCCTCGGCACCGGGAAATCCGAGTGCCGCAAAGACCTCGCGCGGCACGTACACGTAGCGAATGTCGGCGCCGGTGGCGCGGCTCATCGCGGCGGCGTACTCGGTCGGAGGAATCTCATCGCCCGCGAGCGGCACGACCTTGCCGATGTACTTCTCCGGCTCTTCGAACATCGGCGCGACGACGAGGCCGACGTCCTCGACCGACATCGCGGCGAGCGGCCGGTCGCCCTGCGGGAAGCCGAACTGGTACGTGCCGTCGGCGACGGGGCGCGGCGGGAAGAAGTAGAGGAAGTTCTCGTAATAGAACGGGACGTGCACGAACGTCGACGGGATGCCGAGGCTGCGCGCGAGCTCTTCGTGCTCCGCCTTGAGGTCGAAGTGCGGGCTCTTGAGCGCGCCGCCGGTCGCCTTCTCGATCGGCGGGAGCGTGCTGAAGATGAAGTGCGCGACCTTCGCGCCGGCGACGGCTTCCACGAGATTGCGGCCCTGCTCCGCTTCCTTGTCGAAATGCTCCCAGAAATTCGTGACGCCGAAGATGCCGTACACCCCCTGCATCGCGGCGCGGAGGCTCGCGGGATCATCGAGATCGCCCTGCACGATCTCCGCGCCGAGCTCGCGCAGCGACTGCGCGGCAGGTGAATCAGGTTTGCGCGTGATCGCGCGGACGTTGAACTGCTTGCGAGCGAGCAGCGCGCGGGCGACGCTTCCACCCTGCGCACCGGTGGCACCGAAGACGAGAATCGTTTTGCTGGTCATGTTCGTATTCTCCTTTATTTGCTGGCGGTCTGAGTCGGCGGGGGCAGCGGCTGCTGCACCTCGTTGTGAATCGGCTTGAGCGTGCGGGTGTAGGCGAAGACGGCGGCGAGGTCTTCGTCCGTCATCTCGCGATAGTTGAACCACGGCATCGGCGGCAGCAGCGGGCGCGCGACGCCCCAGTGACGGCCGTTGCGGATCGTGTTCCTGAAGATGTCGAACGTCCAGATGCCGGTGCCGGTGTGAATATCAGGCGTTAGATTCGCGGCGAAGCTGACGCCCCACGGGCCCGAGAACGCGGTGTTCGTCGGCGCGCCCGCCCAGCCCCAGCGATCGGACTTCAACTGCGCGGCCGCGGTGATCGGGAAGTCCTGCGGATGTCCCGAGAGCGAGCGGCTCATGTCGGGTCCGGGCTTGCCGTCCGGCTGGATGATCCAGGGAGTGTGGCAGTCGTTGCAGCCGCCGATCGTGACGAGGTACTTGCCGCGCGCAACCTGTTCAGCGCGCGAGAGTTGCCGCGCCTGCGGCCGCGGCGCCGGGACCGGGCGCGAGGCCTTCGCGGCCACGATCACGGCCATCGAAGTCACGAGAATGGTTGCGAAAAGAGTCAGTCGGGTTTTCATCGTCTCCTCCGTTGTCTTGTCGCTGTGCAAGATGGGAGGAGCCGATTACGGGCGGCTTACCGGGCCGATTACCGCGCGATTTTTTGTTCGGCGTGCTCGTTTTGTAACAGGCGGCGGTACAGCGTCGCCGTCTCCGGCTCGGGCGCGGCCTGGAGATCGTCGCGCAACCGCTGTTCGAGCTGGCGATAGACGAGCAGCGACTCGGAGCGGTCGCCGAGGCGCGCGCGGCAGATCATCAGCTGGCGCGCGGCCGGTTCGTGGAAGGGATCGCGCGCGATCACGCGCGCGTACGTCTCCGCGGCGTCGGTGAAACGGCCGCGCGACTCGTGCGCCTGGCCGAGCGCGAACAGGCCGCGGAGATGGAGCTGGCGGAGCTGCGCGCGAATCGGAAGGCACCACTCGCCCGCATCCTCGCCCTGGAGGAAATCGCCGGTGTAGAGCGCGAGCGCGCGCTCGAGACGCGCGACGTCGTTCTGCCGCAGCGCCGCCGTGACCTCGTCCTCGAAGCGGCGCGAGTCGACGACGTGCGGGATCGCGACGACGTAGCGCGCGCCGTCGACGACGACGGCGTCGGAGCGGCCGAGGAGCTTGCGGAGGCGGTGCAGCGTGACGTGGAACGCGTTTTTCACCTGCTCGCCCGTCGCGTCGGGCCAGAACGCGACGCCCACTTCTTCCTTCGTCGGACCCTTCGGATGCGCGAGCAGGAACACGAGCAGCTCGCGGACGCGATTCGCCGCGCGCGCGTCGGTCGCGAGCGGCTTGCCGTCGAGCGTGATCTGCAGCGGACCGAGGTCGCTGATGCGCAGCAGCGAAGCCGCCGCTTCGTTGGTGAGCGCGAGCTCGCACGCGTCGTCGAAGGAGAGCTGACTCCCCGCGGCGAGCGCCGCATCGAGCTCGTCCTGCGACATCGGCTCGCGCAACTTCGCCAGCAGTTGCTCATGCTCGCTGGTCTCGTGCACCAGCAGGCGCGCGCCGATCGTGCGCAGCATGGCGTCGGACGCGCCGAGGAGACGCGCGGCTCGCGAGGGCTCCGCGGTGCTCGTGCACGCCAGGACGCGCAGCGAGCGCGCGGAAAACCAGAGATCGTGTCGCAGGCGCGTTTCGATCAGCGCCTCGCGCGCGAACCGCGCGGCGGCAGCGTCATCGCGCCGGCGGAGCGCGAGCAACGCACGCGCGTTCAGCACGAACGGCAGTCCGAGGGGATGCTTCGTCGGCGACCAGATCGCCTCCGCTTCCTCCAGCGCGCGATCGGCCTCCTCCAGCGAGCCCCCTCGCTGCGCCACGAACGCCTCGGCATTGGTCAGGCAGTACGCCACATCGTACGACGTGCCGGCCGAGCGCGCGAGCGCCACCGACTCCGCCGCGCGCGCCGACGCTTCATCGAGCTCGCCGGTGTTCGCGAGCAGTTGCGCGAGCGCGGAGAGCGTCAGCGCGAGCTCGCGCGACTCGCCCAGCTCTCGCCACATCGCTTCCGCTTCCTCGAGCCAGCGGCGTCCGGCCACGAGATCGCCGGTGTAGCCGGAGAACGCGCCGGCGGCCGCGAGCGCGCCGGCGCGGTCGCGCGTCGTCGCGGCGGACGAACGTTCGAGCACGCGCGTCATCCAGCGCAGCCCCTCGCTCCAGAGAATGCGGTAATACCAGTACCAGCGAAACGCGGCGGCGAGCGGCAGGGCGATCGCATCGGGCTCGCGATCGAGACTCCAGTCGAGCGCCGCGCGGACATTGTCGTGTTCCGCGTCGAGGCAATCGAGCCGCGCCATCACCGCGCTCATCGGATCGACCGTCGCGTCTCGCGCCATCGCGAGAAACGCGAGCGCGTGCCGGCGCCGCACGTCGTCCGCCTCGCCGCTGGACGCGAGCCGTTCCGCGCCGTACTGGCGAATGGTTTCGAGGAGGAGATAGCGCACCGCGCCGCGCCGGCTGCACGTCGAAACCAGCGATTTGTCGACGAGCCCCGTCAGCAGATCGAGGTCCGCGTCGCCGACCGCCTCCGCCGCTTCGAGCGAGAACGTGCCGGCGAAGACCGAAAGGCGCGCGAGGAGCGTCTGCTCGCGGTCGGAGAGCAGCGCGAAGCTCCAGTCGATCGCCGCGCGAAGCGTGCGATGCCGCGCGATCGCCGTGCGCGCGCCGCCGGTGAGGATCGCGAATCGATCCTCGAGCCTGCTCGCGATCTGTTCCGGCGTGAGCACGCGCACGCGCGCCGCGGCCAGCTCGATCGCGAGCGGAATGCCGTCGAGCCGCCGGCAGATTTCCGCCACCGTCGCCGCATTCTCCTCGGCGAGCATAAACGCCGGATCGACCGCCGCCGCGCGCTCCGCGAACAGCTGCGCCGCTTCATCCGGTGCGATCGGCGGGACCAGCCACACGCGCTCTCCGCTGACGCCGAGCGGCTCGCGGCTCGTCGCGATGATGTGCAGCTTCGGGCAGCGCAGCAGCAGCGTGCGCGCGAGCTCCGCGCAGGCGGCGATGAGGTGCTCGCAGTCGTCGAGCACCAGCAGAAAGTCGCGCTCGCGCAACGCCTCGACCAGCGCATCGACGCTCGCGCCGTCGCGCACCGACAACGCCGCCGCCACCTGCTGCGGGACGCGCACCGGATCGACGCACGGAGCGAACTCGACCCACGCCACGCTGTCCGCGCGCTGCCAGTCGATGCGCAGCGCCAGCTCCGCGGCGAGACGCGTCTTGCCGCTGCCGCCGACGCCGGTCAGGGTCACCAGCCGCTGCGCCGCCACCAGCGCGTCGAGATCCTGCAGCTCGCGCTCGCGGCCGACGAGCGACGTCAGCGACACCGGCGGCCGCGACGCGACGGCACCCCCACGGGCATGCATGCGCCAATTTTACCCGCAGCTCAGGAGTGGCATCTCCTCCGCAATACAGAGGTCATGAACGACAGAAAATTCATGGCGGCCGCAGCGCTGGCGATGCTCGTCGCAACCGCGCCCGCGGCCCTCGCAAAAAACACCTCACGCGATGCTCAGTTCACCAGCATGTTCGAGCAGTTCGACCGCAATCACGACGGCGTCCTCTCCCGCACCGAGTTCCCCGGCGACGCCCTGCAGTTCGGCTTCACCGACCGAAACCGCGACGGAGAGATCTCGCGCGCCGAGGCGCGACGGATCTTCTCGATCGCCTTCAGACGCCTCGACCGCAACCGCGACGGCGTGCTGTCGGAGGAGGAAGTGACCGTGAGCCGCTAACCGGCAGGCAGCCGCTTCACGCTGTCGACGCGCACGATCTGCCCGATCGCCGAGGCATCGGGCGGCGGCGGCTCGTCGAGCCACTCGACGACGCCCGCGAACTCGCACAGGTCGTCGTTCGCGCACACCGCGAGAATCTTCTTCCCCGCTTCCGAGTCGTTGCGAAACCGCATCGGCGCAAAGTCCCCGCTCTCCGCGCCGACGTAGTTGAACATGGAGATGGGCTGCGCGACTTTGATTTGCCCGGACCACGTGCCGGGTACCTGGTTCTCGCTGGTGGTGGTCGGTTCCGGCTGCGGCTGCGTCTGCGCCGCCGCCGCAGGTGTCGTGTCCGTGACAGCGGCGACTTCCTTCGGTTTCTCTTCCGCGCAGCCGCCGAGCAGCAGCACGCTCAGGGTGCTCGCGATCAGTAGTTTCATCTCTCTCATCGATGCTGGGATACACAATAGGTCGGGTCGTACCCTGCCGGCTCAAGCCGTATTTACGACGCTTTGCGATGTGTTTTGACGGGTTGACGCGGCTCGCGAGTCACAAGGCGATCTGCAAGACCAATCTCCAATTCGCGAAGATGTTCAACGTAACCTTCGGAGCCGCCGTACCTTGCCAAAAGACGAGCGCGCGTTTGATGAACCTCTTCGACGATCGGATCTTCAAACTTGTTCGTCATCGCTGTCTCCCAGAAGCTCGTGCGGCGTGCAGATGAGCGGAGGTTCATAACCCTCCGCGCGACATACATCGTAAACCAACGGTAGCGTCACCGCATTCGCAATGTGCTTGCAGTTCCACGTCGCAAGAAACTCGATGCCGTGAACAGCCGCGATCGCGATATGCAGGGCATCGTTCTCCGCTTTGGACGGAATTTGCGTTCGCCGGAGCAGCTCGAGCTTCAATTTGTGCGCGTGATCGGGCACCCGTAACAGCGACACTCCCTGTAGGAACCGAAGACGTTCTGCTGCAAGGCCCGGATCTCCATCCGACACTTCGTCAATCACGAGACTGGAGCCGAAGAGATCGAAATCGGTACGCCGAGTCGTCCACCACCGGCGGGTAAGCTCCTGATGGGCAGCCACCTGAAGATCGTTTCTATTCAGCCAACCAACGAGGTAGCTGACGATCGTTGTCTCGATGTAGACGCTTGGCTTCACGCGTAAGCCTGCGATCACATGTCAATACCTAGTACAAGTATCGGCACTTGGATCGCACTCTTGAAGTGTGGAAGATAGCGTACTATCTTTTCGAACGTCAGGCTGCCTTCCCAATTTTGCTTGCACTCTGAAGTTAGCCGTGACTGGCAGCTTCGTGTCGTCGCGATGTAGATTCCAACGTCTATCTTGTTGAGCGCGGAGTAGGATGCCGCCTGAAATTTGAGAAGATCAATCCCGAGGAACGAGCCATGGCCGAAGCCGACCTCGACGCCCACACGCACCTTCAGAAAGTCCATCCTCGCGCCTGGATCGCCGGGTTCATCGAACAGCGCTGGCTGATCCTCCCACCCTCTCGCCACGAATCGTTCTCGTAGAACGGAGTTGAACTTCGGTCGCGAGAGAGACTGGATCTCAATACTTGAAGTAGAGTTGACGAAGTCAGAGCCGGTGCTTCCGCAGTGACCGTTCTTTCACGTTCGACGGGTAAGGTCAGCTCTGCGGAGCACGGTCTTGCCATCTTGCTAACATCGCCTCCCGCGAGATTCCCTACCGATTCACAGAGCTCATATCCGGATACCGCTCCCCAGCCGCCACCCCCTTCGGCGCGACGGCATCGATGCGCCGCAGGTCCTCCGCGGACAACGCCATATCGAGCGCGGCCACGTTCTCCTCGAGGTAGCGCACGTGGCGGGTGCCGGGGATGGTGGCGATGTCGGTGCCCTGGTGCAGGACCCAGGCGAGGGCGAGTTGGGAGGGGGTGACGCCTTTCTCCCGTGCGAGCTCTTTGATCTTGTCGACCAGCTCGAGGTTTTTGGCGAAGTTCTCGCCCTGGAAACGGGGGGCGCGGCGGCGGAAGTCGTTGGGGTCGAAGTCGTCGAGGGACTGGAAGCGGCCGGTGAGGAAGCCGCGGCCGAGGGGGCTGTAGGCGACGAAGCCGATGGCGAGCTCGCGCACGGTCGGCAGGATCTCGTCCTCGGGGTCGCGGCTCCAGAGGGAGTACTCGGTCTGCAGTGCGCTGATGGGATGGATGGCGTGCGCGCGGCGGATGGTCGCGGGCGCGGCTTCGGAGAGGCCGAGGTAGCGCACCTTGCCGGCGCGCACGAGGTCGGACATGGCGCCGACGGTGTCTTCGATCGGCGTCTTCGTGTCGACGCGGTGCTGGTAATAGAGATCGATGACGTCGACGCCGAGGCGTTGCAACGAGGCGTCGCAGGCTTTGCGCACGTAGTCGGGGGCGCCGCTGATGCCGAGGAATGCGCCGTCGTCGCCGCGCATGTTGCCGAACTTCGTCGCCAGCACGACTTCATCGCGGCGGTCGCGAATGGCCTTGCCGACGAGCTTTTCGTTCGTGAACGGGCCGTACATGTCGGCGGTGTCGAGGAACGTCGCGCCGAGGTCGAGCGCGCGGTGGATCGTCGCGATCGCCTCCGACTCGTTCGACGAGCCATAGAACTCCGACATGCCCATGCAGCCGAGGCCGATCGCGGCGACGCGCAGACCCTGATTTCCGAGAGCTCGTGTTTGCATTGGTTCCTCCGTTTGCAGCATATGTGCAGGAACATACCGCAACCATGACCATGAACCTCAGCATCCTCGATCAGTCGCCGATCTCCGAGGGCGCGAGCGGCGCAGATGCGCTCCGCAACTCGGTCGATCTCGCGCGGTACGCGGAGCAGCTCGGGTACGCGCGCTACTGGGTCGCCGAACATCACGGCACACCGGCGCTGGCATCGGCGAGTCCGGAGATCCTGATCGGCGCGATCGCGGGCGCAACCTCGCGCATTCGCGTCGGCAGCGGCGGCGTGATGCTGCCGCATTACAGCCCGCTGAAAGTCGCGGAGACGTTCAGCATGCTGAGCGGACTCTTTCCCGGCCGCATCGATCTCGCCGTCGGGCGCGCGGCCGGAACCGATCCCACGACGGCCTTCGCGCTGCAGCGCGATCGCCGCCAGGCGGGGCCGGATGATTTCCCCGCGCAGCTGTACGAGCTGATGGCGTATCTCGACGACACGATGCCGCCGGATCATCCGTTCGCGCGTCTGACGCTGCTGCCCGGCCGGCCGGAGCTGCCGGAGCTCTGGCTCCTCGGCAGCTCGCCGCAGAGCGGAATCTGGGCGGCGGAGCTCGGGCTGCCCTACGCGTTCGCCGATTTCATCAACCCGCGCGGCGCGGAGATTGCGGCGCATTACCGCGAGCAGTTCACTCCGTCCCCTCGCAACACCGTACCCCGCACCGCGGTCGCGGTGTGGGCGATCTGCGCGGACACGGATGAGGAGGCGCACCGCGTCGCCGCCAGCGCGCGCATGATGTTCACGCTCTTCTTTCGCGGCCAGCTGATCCCCATCCCGCCCGTCGAGAAGGCGCTGCGCTTTCTCGAGCAGCAATCGCCGACGGAAGAGCCGATGCCGAACGGACGCCGCGCGATCATCGGCACCCCCGAGGTCGTTTGCCGCGGGATCGAAGACGTCGCGCGCGAGTACGGCGCGGACGAGATGATGATCGTGACGATCACGTTCGATCACGCCGCGCGGCGGCGCTCCTACGAGTTGATCGCCGAAGCCTTCGCGCAGCGCCAGGCGTCGAAGCTCTCCGCGTGAAGCACGCGCTCGAAACGGACGTCGAAGTGGCGATGCTCGCGGAGAAACGTCGCGAGCATCGGAGGCGTGTGCGGATGCGCGACGAGGACGAGGCGCGGATCGGAGCAGATCGCGCTCGGCAGGTCGGTGATGCCGTAGCGGCGCAACAGATCCTGCGTCGGCGGCATCCGCGTATCGCCGCCGAGGGAGATGAACGCGAATGGCGCCATCTCGGCGCGCAACGGCCGCCAGTAGCTCTCGTACGGAAACGCGCTGCCGTGCAGGACGAAGAGCTGCGCGCCGGTGGCCTTCAGCGCCGCGACGTCGCGACGCACGCGCGCGACCGTTGCCCGCCGCTCGATCGACTTGCGGTACAGCGCCTTCGTGGACGGGCCGGCGACCCAGACGGCAATGACCACCGCGAGCACCGTTCGCCACGCGCGTGGTTTCTGTTCCCAGCGTCGCGCGGCGATGGTCAGCGTCGTCGCGAGGAGAATCAGCAGCGGAAACGTCACGTGTGGCGGCGGTGGCTTGAGGACGTAACTGACGCCGGCCACGAGCACGACGAGCGTCGCGGCAGCGGCGACTCCGTAGACACGCGCGCCTCGTGCGAGCGCGAATGCGGCCAGGAGCAGCAGCACCCACCGGTTGTCGTAGAGAAACGTGCTCACGAGCTCGCGCGCGCGGCGCAGATCGGGCCTGTTGCCGAAAATCGCATCGGCCCGGCGCACGCGCTCGAGGCTGTAGACCTCGCGATCGGCGAAGAACCAGTCGCGGAGGAGCGCGAGGTCGTTGCCGCTCCATCCCACCTCGTCGCGGAGTCGGCGCAGCGCGGCGGGGGTGATCTGTTCGTACGCGACGAACTCGCTCAGGTGCGTGCGGTGCAGGTGGTATTCGTGGAACTCATCCCATCCCGCTGACTGTCGATAGACCGCGACATTGATCGCGAACAGCACGATCGCCACGACGACGGCGGCACACGCCGCAACCACGGCGTCGCGGCGCCACAGCGGCCACGCGAGCAGCGCGCCCGCGATCGCGATGAGCATCGCGCCTTCGAAACGGATCAGCGACCCGGCGACGAAGAGCAGCGCGCCGGCGACGAGCTGCAGCCGACGCGTCGCGTGCAGGAGCAACGCGATGCCCGCGGCGGCGCAG
>Ga0207708_10000048_pt1 | contig 114754 bp, 117 predicted proteins | sample KBSK5101metaG_FD_184340 | JGI IMG/M metagenome (GOLD analysis project Ga0207708, IMG submission 184340) | Corn, switchgrass and miscanthus rhizosphere microbial communities from Kellogg Biological Station, Michigan, USA - KBS K5-10-1 metaG... | ecosystem: Host-associated > Plants > Roots >...
GGTGGCCAACGCCTTCGCGCGTAGCACGGATTGCCGCACCGACGCCACCGGCCGCGGCGACGTGGTTGTCCTTGATCAGCACGGCGTCGTCGAGCCCGAAGCGATGGTTGACGCCACCGCCGGCGCGCACGGCATATTTCTGCAGGGCGCGCAGCCCGGGCATGGTCTTGCGCGTGCAGCAGATGCGCGCCTTGTGGCCGCGCACCGCCTCGACCAGCGTCGCCGTCGCCGAGGCGACGCCGCTGAGATGGCCGAGGAAGTTCAACGCCGTGCGTTCGCCTGTTAACAACGCACGCGCCGAGTCCTCGAGGTTGGCGAGGACTATTCCTCGTGTAACTTTCGATCCGTCTTCGACCTCAGCGACAAAGTTAATTTGTTGGCTCAGCGCGAGCATCACCTGCCGCGCGATCTCCAGACCAGCGACGACCCCATCCTGCTTCGCGATGATGCGCCCGCGCAACGAAGCATCCCTCGGCACGATCGTGTCGGTGAGCGACAAGGAAGAGCTCGCCAGGCTGCAGGCGAACGATCCGGCGATCCGGGCGCAGATCGGGTTGAAGTACGACGCCTACGAGATGCCGCAGGTGGTCTACAAGAAATAGGGACTGTCCCTATTTTTCGTCCCGGCGCAGGGCCTTGAAGAGCGCCGGCTCCCACGACCGGACCGCGAGAAGAACGCTCACCGGCTGCCGTTGCTCGAGCGGCAGTCGGGCATCGGCATTGTGCTGCTCGCTGTATTCGCGAGCGATCTGCTCGATCTGGCGAAGCAGCGCCACCTGGGCTTCGGCGCAGACGCGCACGCTGATCAGGCGCATGAGCTCGCCCTTGCCGCCGAAGGAATGATCGAAGAAGTCGGGCGTCTGCGACCTCACATAGCGCATGATCGGGCCGTCCGGAATCCAGGAGAAGGTGCGCGAAATGCGAAGCCGGATGCGGTTCTTCTCGTGCAGCTCCAGGATCCCGATGCGCTCGAGGCGCAACAGAAGCTGAAGGCACTGAGCGTCGGTCAGCTTGTAGGTTTCGACGATGTCCTCCGCCCGAAGCTGCTGCAGCGCGGACACCGCCACCAGCAGCAACGCCGGATCCGACATCAGCTCTTCTTCCTGTTCCTGCGTCAGCCGGTTGATCAGGCGGCTTTCCCTTGGCATGCCGCGCGCCAGCTCGGCCAGATCGACCTGGACCAGCTCGCAAAGGGAATCCAGTCTCTCGACGGTGCAGTTCTTGACCGCGAATATTCTCTTGACGGTCGCTTCGGAGATGTCCAGCGCCCGGGCGACGTCGGCGTAGGTCATGCCGCGCGCCTTGAGATGCATCTTCAGACCCTCGAAAACGAATGCGGAGGACACGCTGCCTCACCCAAGATAAGTATCATAAAATGATACCGTAATAGGGATCGACCGCAACTTCGTATCGATTCCTTGAACCTGGGGAGCGACTCTCGGGATACTCCTCCGCAGGCGGGGCGTCGCCTCGCATTCGAGAGGAGGAAACGTGAACACCAGGATTCTTGCGGCGGCTACCGTGGTTTTGGCGTCGGGCGCACTGGCCGGCTGTTACGTGATGCCGATGGACCTCCGGTACACGCCATCGGAGCAGGCCGCCATGGCCGCCGGCAAACCGGTTCCGTCCGCGCCACCCCAAGGCGGACCCACAAACCTTCAGGCGCGGCTTTATCCGCTGAACGAGATCGCCGGCGGGATGGGACCGCTCACAGTGATACTCAGCGACAACGCGAGCGGACATGCGAGTTTCGCCGTGACGTATGGCGGTGAACAATTGCAGGGCGAGGCGACGCGGGTCGGGCCCCAGTACCCGGGCTTCGGCAAGGTGCACAGGGAGGTGTATGGCGACGGTAGGATGCCGGCAGGGCAGCGCGGCATCGCGAGCGCGGCCGGGGCTCGCGGCTTGTACGTCAATTGCGAATACGCGATCACGGCGTCGAATCGCGGCGCAGGGGCGTGCCTGTTCTCGAACGGCGCGAAGTACCAGGTGCACTTCGGCAGCTAGAACGGACAAGGCGCCGACATGAACATCGACATCTGCATCAGCAGGGCGATCTACCGCGGGCTCAAGGGATACGGCATCGAGCGGCTGACGCGATGGACGCTGAGCACGGCGCGTAGACGCATGAGGCTCGCGCGCTCGAGACCCGCCTTCCATGTCTGAGCGCAGTCAATTCAGGCTGCTCGGCGAGCGGCGCTTCGGCCCGTTCTTCGGCGTGCAGTTCCTCGGGGCGCTGAACGACAACCTGTTCAAGCAGGCGCTGGTGATCCTGCTCGCCTACCAGACGAGCTCGTTCACCGCGATGTCGTCCGACACGCTGCAGAACGTCGCCCAGGCGCTCTTCGTCCTGCCCTTCTTCCTCTTCTCCGCGACGGCGGGGCAGCTCGCCGACAAGTACGAGAAGTCGACGCTCATCACCGTCACCGTCGCGCTGGAGCTCGCCATCATGGCGCTCGGGGCGGTCGGGTTCGTGTCCACGAACCTCGCGCTTCTTCTCGGCGCGCTCTTCCTCGGCGGCGTGCAATCGGCGCTCTTCGGTCCGGTGAAGTACGCCATCCTTCCGCAGCATCTGAAGGAGAGCGAGCTCGTAGGCGGCAACGGGCTCGTCGAGATGGGCACCTCGGCTGCGATCCTCGGCGGCATGATGCTCGGCGGCTGGCTCGTCATCCAGCCCGGCTGGGGCGTCGCCGCCGTGGGCGTCCTGACGTGCGCGATCTCCGCATCCGGCATCGCGCTCTCGCGCTTCATCCCCAAGGCGCCGCCCGCCGATCCGGAGCTGCGGATCAACTGGAATCCCGTCACCGAGACGATCCGCAACCTCCGCTTCACCGCGCAGCACCGCACGGTATTCCTGTCGATCCTCGGCATCTCCTGGTTCTGGTTCTACGGGGCGCTCCTCGTCACCCAGTTCCCCAACCTCTCGCGCAACGTGTTCGGCGCGAGCGAGTCGGTGGTCACGCTGCTCCTGGTCGTCTTCTCGCTCGGCATCGGCCTGGGCTCGATCGCCTGCGAGCGCCTGTCCGGGCACAAGGTCGAGATCGGGCTGGTGCCGCTCGGCTCGATCGGCCTTTCGGTGTTCGCGTTCGACCTGTGGCTCGCGACCGACCGCGCCTTCGCGCTGGCCGGCGCGGAGATGGGCGCGGTGATCGGCGACCCTGCCGCGCGGCGCGTGCTCATTGATCTCTCGCTGATCGGCCTCTTCGGCGGCTTCTACATCGTTCCGCTCTACGCGCTGATCCAGACCCGCAGCGACCCGCGGCACCGCTCGAGGATCATCGCCGGGAACAACATCCTGAACGCCGCGTTCATGGTCGCCGCCGCAGGCGTCGCGATCGGCCTCTTCGCCGCCGGCCTGACGATCCCGCAGCTCATCCTGGTGCTCGCGCTGATGAACGCGGGCGTCGCGCTCTACATCTACACCCTGGTCCCCGAGTTCCTGATGCGCTTCCTGGTGTGGATCCTGATCCACTCGGTGTACCGGCTGCGCAAGGCGGGGCTCGAGCGCATTCCGCAGGAAGGGCCGGCCATCCTCGTCTGCAACCACGTCTCCTACGTGGACGCGCTGGTGATCACGGCCGCCTGCCGGCGGCCGATCCGCTGGGTGATGGACCACCAGATCTTCAGGGTGCCGGTGCTCTCGTTCTTCTTCCGCACCGCACGGGCGATCCCGATCGCGCCGGCGAAGGAGGATCCGGAGCTGCTCGAGCGCGCCTACGAGCGCATCGCGGCGGAATTGAGCGCCGGCGAGCTCGTCGGCCTCTTCCCGGAGGGCCGGCTCACGTCGGACGGCGAGATGAGCGAGTTCCGCGGCGGGGTGATGCGGATCCTCGAGAAGACGCCGGTCCCGGTGGTGCCGATGGCGCTCTCGGGCCTGTGGCAGAGCCTCTTCGCGCGCAACCGCGACAAGCTCCGGCACGTCATGCGGCTCTTCCCGAAGATCCGCCTCGCCGTCGGCGAGCCGCTCGCCCCGCAGCAAGTCTCGCCGCAGGGCCTGCAAGCAAGCGTGCTCGCGCTGCGCGGAGCGTGGAAATGACCCTGCGCCGCGAATACCTGGTGCTCTTCGTGCTCGCGGCTCTCGCGCCGCTCCTCTACTTCGGCGCGGCGCCCATCCTGCAGCCCGCTGCCTACCACGACCTCGCCGACCAGCGCTCGATCCTTGGTATCGGACATTTCTGGAACGTAGTGTCGAACCTGCCGTTCCTGGTCGTGGGCCTGATGGGACTCGATCTCCTGCGGCGCAAGCCGGAGGAAGCGGGCGCGGGCTGGGCGGCGCTTTTCGGCGGCAACGTGCTCGTGGCTTTCGGCTCGGCCTGGTACCACAGCAACCCGAACGACGCCACGCTGATCTGGGACCGCCTGCCGATCGGCATCGCGTTCATGGGATTTTTCACCGCGCTGCTGGTCGAGCACCTCGAAGGCACGGCGCGCGAGCTTGCGCGCCGGCTCCTGGCGCCGCTCATCGCCCTCTCCGCCGCGGCGATCTGGTGGTGGCACGAGAGCGGCGATCTCTCCCTCTGGGTCTGGGTGCAGGCCGCGCCGATGCTCGCGGTCGTCCTCGTCCTCGCGCTGCTCCCGGGCCGCTACACGCACCGCCGCTATCTCGCGTATGCGCTCGCCTGCTACGCCGCGGCCAAGTTTTTCGAGCTCGGGGACCTGCAGCTCATGCAATGGACCGGCGGCCTGATGAGCGGCCACACCCTCAAGCACGTCGCTGCGGCCGCCGGCGTGTGGTGCTTCTACGTTATGCTGCGCGAGCGAAAATCGCTCGCAGAGTGAATATCCGCGACCTCCCCGGCCCGCGCGGGCTGCCGATCCTCGGCAACTCGCTGCAGGTCAATCCCTCCCGGCTGCATCTGGTCGCCGAGGAATGGAGCCGCAGGTACGGAGACTATTTCCGCTTCAGGCTCGGCGGCCGGGAATTCCTGGTGATCAAGAACGCCGAGGCGATCGCGTCGGTCCTGCGCGACCGCCCGGACGGGTTCTCGCGCCCTTTGCGCCTGAGCGGGATCGCCAGGGAAATGGGCTTCGACGGTCTCTTTTCGGTCAACGGCGAGCAGTGGCGCCGCCAGCGGCCGATGGTGATGGCGGGCCTGGACCCCGCGCACATCAAGTCGTACTTCCCCGCGCTGGTGAGGGTCACCCGGCGATTCGCCGGACGGTGGCAGCGCGCGGCGGCGGCGGGCGACGCAATCGACCTGCAGGCGGACCTGATGCGCTACACGGTGGACGTCACCGCGGGGCTCGCCTTCGGCGTCGACATCAATACGCTCGAGTCGGACGAGGAGGTGATCCAGAGCCACCTCGACAAGGTGTTTCCGGCGCTGCACCGCCGGCTCTTGTCGCCCTTTCCCGATTGGCGCTGGCTCAGGCTGCGGACAGACCGGGCGCTCGCCTGGCACCTCCGCGAGCTGCATCGCGCGGTGGCGAATTTCATCGCGATGGCGCGGAGCCGCATGGACGCCGACCCGACGCTGCGTGCGCAGCCCGGGAATCTCATCGAAGCCATGATCGCCGCGCGCGAAACCGAGGGTAGCGGGCTGCACGATGCCGACGTCGCGGGCAACGTGCTCACCATGCTGCTCGCCGGCGAGGATACGACCGCCAACACGCTCGCCTGGATGATCTGGCTCCTGAGCCGCCATCCCGAGGCCATGCGGCGGGCGCGCGACGAAGTGCACGCCGTCGTCGGCGCGCAGGCGCTCCCCGCGCAGTACGAGCAGCTCTCGGCCCTGGCGTTCGTGGAGGCCTGCGCGCACGAGACCATGCGGTTGAAGCCGGTGGCGCCGCTCCTCATCGTCCAGGCGGCGCGCGAGCGTGTCGTGGCGGACATCGAGATTCCCGCCGGCCACCTCGTGATGCTGCTGATGCGCCCCGCGGCGACCGACGAGCGCCACTTTCCCGGCGCCCGGATGTTCGACCCTGCACGCTGGCTGGCGGACGGTGCGCCAGGCCGGGCCGCAAGCTCGGCCAAGCGCGTAGCGATGCCCTTCGGCGCCGGGCCGCGCCTGTGTCCCGGCCGCTATCTCGCGATGCAGGAGATCAAGATGGTCATCGCCATGCTCTTCGGCGGCTTCGAGATCGAAGCTGTGAGCACGCCCAACGGCGGCGAGCCCCGGGAGCATCTGTCGTTCACCATGGTGCCGACGGGGCTGCGCATGCGGCTGCAGCCGCGCAAGCCGGGCCCGCCTAGCTGACGCCGCTCAGCGGCGCTCGAAGTCCGACTTCACCGGCCCGCAGCGGGGCGAGGGATCCGGCACCGAGGTGCATTTCTCGAATGCCTCGGCCTTCATGATGCCGTTGTCGGCGACGAACGGCGCGAAGCAGGCCATGCTTTCCTTGTACTGCCGGTGCGCCGCCTCGCACTCGGATTCGCCGAAAGGCTTCGGCTTCGCCGCCGGCTGCGATGGAGGCGCCATCGCGGTCGCGCTTGCCTTCTCACGCGCGCGATCCGCCGCCGCCCGATCTTCCGCGGCCTTGCGGTCCGCCGCCGCCCGGTCCTGCGCGGCCATGCGGTCCGCGGCGGACACCTCGAACTGCGTCGAATCGATCCGCTTCGCCGTCTTCTTGTACCTCTCGGGCACCAAGTCCGACACGTGCACCTTGCCGTTCTCGTCTACCCAGCGGTACATGTCCACCGCCGCGGCCGGAGAGCACGACAGGATAAGAACGACCGCAAGGATCGGAGCTCGCACGCCCCGAGTCTAGCCTCGGGATGCGCGGGCCGCCGTGAACTGCGCCGCGTACGGACCACTGCTTCCTACGGCAGCCCGTACTGCGAGCGCCGCCACGCCCGGCCGAGCTCGCGCGCGCGCCGCCGCACCGTCTTCGCCGGCAGGTGCCCCGGCAGCGCGGCCGCCGCGGCGCCGGGCCGATTGCTGAACGGGAATATCTGCGCATAGTCGAACAGGCCGCTCTGCAAAACGCGCCGGGTGTCGCGATGCTCGCCTTCCGTCTCGGAGGGGAACCCGGCGATGATCTGCGTGCCGAGCGACACGCCCGGCGCCTGCTCGCGGATCCTGCCGAGCGCGGGCAGCACGTGATGCATGAGGTAGCCGCGACGCATCAGCTTCAGGATGCGGTCGCTGCCGCTTTGCAAGGGCGCCTGCAGGTAGGCGATCTTCCCGGACTGCAGCAGCGGAATCAGGCGCCGTTCCTGCGTCCGCAGCCAGCGCGGGTCGTAGAAGTGCAGGTAGAGCGTGAAGTTGCCGTCGATGCGCACGAGCTTCTCGAGCAGGTCGGGAAACTCGACGCCGACGTCCTTGCCGTAGGCGCCGATGTCCTCGCTCGTGAGGACGATGCGCCTGGTGCCTCGCGCAACGACCGTCCTGACGTGGTCGGTGATGAGGCCGAGCGGCAGGCTGGTCGTGCTGCCTTTCGCCATCGGGATGACGCAGAACGAGCAATGCCCGAGGCAGCCGCGGCTGATCGACAAGGCATACCCGTGCGGATTGGCGGCCTGGCTCGCCGCGAGCATGTGCTTGAGGAAAGGGACGCGCCGCAACGAGACGTGGTGGTCGACGCGGTGGAACAGCCCGGCGACGCGCGCCATCGCCTGCAGCTTCCAGTCTCCTCCCTCGAAGCCCTCCGTGCCCATGAACCGACCGCGCGGGTCGGACAGCTCCAGGAATTGATCCTCGGCGTCGTCGATGCAAAGCAGATAGGCGAGCTGCTTCTCGTCGCTCGGCGCGAAGTATTCGCAGCGATAGTGCTCCTGCAGCCGGGCGGGACTGATGCCGGCGATGCATCCGGTCACGATGAGCTTCGCCGACTCCCTGGCCTCGCTCTCGCACTTGCGGATCAGGGCGAGCGACTGCTCTTCCTTTTCCTGGTTGAACGCGCAACTGTCGAACAGGATGATGTCCGCGTCCGCCGCGCTGCTCGCGCGGGCGGCGCCGTGGCGAAGGATGAAATCCTCGTAGCGGTTGAAGGAAATCCGGGAGGCCGTGCAGCTGAGCTGCCCCGCGACGTACAGGCGCTTTCCGCCAAGGCGATTGCTCAGCCGGCTGCTGGGGGGCGGCGACGCCGCCTTGCCAAGGAAATGGACCAACGGCGCCGACATGCGCGTACCTCCGGCGACGAGAGCTTACTCGCCGTGAACACGCGCGGCGCCGGGGAATTCCGCGCGAGCGGCGCGCACCGTCGGAGCTTGCAGGCGCGTCAGCTTTCGTCGAACTACGGAATGCCGGCGATATTCAGAAAAATAGGGACTGTCCCTGTTTTTGAACTAGCGCAGCAGCTTGCCGTTCGGCCCGATCACCGTGAGGTCGACCTGGCCCCAGCCGCGCCGCTCCTTGGGCGAGTAGTGCACGTACACGCCGCCGAGGTCATGCTCGCCCATCGAGTTGAGGGCATTCAGCACCTTCTCGCGCGTCGGATTCTTGCCCGCGCGCCTGAGCGCCTCGACCGTGATCTTGCCCGCGACGAAGCCCTCCAGCGTGGAGAACGAGAGGGGCTCCTGCGGCGCGTATTGCTTCATCAGCTTCTGGTATTCGGTGACGAGCGGCAGGGTCACGGCGAACGGGAACGGCACCGACTGCGCGATCACCAGTCCGCGCGCCTTTTGCTCGCCGACGACCTTGACCACGTCGCCGGGGGGCACGATGGACATGGCGTAGAGCTGCGCGTCCTGGGCTTGCGAATTCTTGATCTGCTTGATGAACTCGAGCGAGTACTTGCCCGAGATCAGCATCAGCACGGAGTCCGGAGACTCTTTCGCCACCGCCGCGACCGCGGCCTTCATGACCGCGTCGAACTTGTCCTGCGCCTGCGCGTCGATCGGAACCCACGCCACCACGTTGACGCCCGCGTTCTTCGTCTCCTCCTGGGCGAGCTTCATCATCGCCGGCCCGAAGGTGATGTTCCAGTAGACGACCGCGAGCTTCTTCTTCTGCGTGTTCGCCGCCTCCTTGATGAGGGCGATGACCTCGTCCGGATAGCCCGAGCGGAACGGGTAGAAGTTCGCCGCGCCGACGATGCTCTTGTCGCCTTGCAGGGGTGCGATCAGCGCGATGCCCGCCTGGCCCGGGAGGTTGGCCTTCGACACCTCGGTGATGCCGCCGGTGTTGACGTAGCCCGCGAGCGCCACCACGCGCTTGTCGGCGATGTACTCCTGCGTGATCGCGACCATCTTGCCGGGGGTCAGGTCGTCGTCCTTGGTGACGAGCGTCACCTTGCTGCCGCCGACTCCGCCGCTCGCGTTGACGTGGTCGAAGTACACCTTGATGCCGGCCTGGAGGCCCTTGGCATTGGCGGTCGTCGCGGGATTGCTGATCGCGGCGGCCTGGCCGACGAGGAGCTCGTCCCCGAGAGCGGGCTCGGCAAGCAAGATGCAAGAAAAGAGCGCCGCGGCGAGCGGAACGGGACGAAGCGGGCGGTACACGAACATCTTGTTTTCTCCCCGAAGAAGAGCTTGAATAGCATTCGGGCGTCACGGACGCGAAGGAAATTCGTGTCCTTTTGTCCGGGAGACAATGGCTGTCGTGAACCTTGCGTCGTTTCTGGTGCGGCCTGCGGCCCTCTCCCTGGTGCTTTCCCTAGGGCTTCTTCCGCTCGCCGCTTCGGCGACCATCTACAAGTGGACCGACGAGCACGGCACCACGGTCTATTCCAACCGGGCGCCGGCGGCCGAAGCGAAAGTGTCGAACGTGCAGGTCGCCTTGCAAGACGAGGCGCCGGCATCGGCCCCCGCACCGGCCAATCCGGACGAGCTCCAGGCGCGCGTGCGGGCGCTCGAGCAGCAGATCCAGGCGCTGCAGGGCCAGCCTACCGCTCAGGTTCCGCCACCGGTCAGTTATTACCCGCCTCCGGACTACTACCCGACCCAGCCCTATCAGTCCTCTCCGTCCTATCCGGCGGACTACTATTCGTCGATGTACGGGTACGGCTATCCCTACTATCCGTACTACCCGTCGTACATCGTCGTCACGGGAAGAAGGTTCGTCCGGCCGGTGCACCCAGTGCACCGCGGATTCGTCGGAGCCCGCCCCGTGCCCGTGAGCCATGCCATGGGCGCCGCCGTGATGGGCGGTTCGCGCCGCCGCTGAGGCCTCACCAACGCAGCGTCGGGTCTTTCTCGCGCTGCTTGTTCATGAAGCGAACGAAGGGATCGGTCCTCAACAGCCTGTAGCAGGCGTGGATCGCGGGCTGCCAGTTCGCGTCGGCGAGGCCACCCGCCTTGTCCGCATCCCACAACGGATTCTGGATGTCGGCGGCCAGGTTGATCTGGCGGCGCACGCCATCCTTGATGAATTCATCGAAGATCGCGCGAGCGCGCTCGGGAGACAGCACGACCCGACCCGTCGGCGGGAATTCCGGATAGTGCTTCGCGTTCTTGCACGCGACGAGGAAGTCCAGCTCGTTGTCGTTGAACTCCCCCCTGCAATGAGCCTGGAATTTGTGCAGCCACATGGGCGACGAGAGCACCGCCTCGAATTTCATTTCGTGGGTATTTCGCAGCTGCCTGGCGAACGCCGCCGCGGCCTCGGACATCCTCTCCACGTGAAGGCGCGAGCTGATCGGGATGGTCCTGCTCTGCTTGAATTGGGCGGCGACCTCGTCGCACTTGCTTTTCAATTCGAGCATGTACTCGGAGGCGGGGAGGACGTGCCTGCGGAACTCCACCCGCGTCAATGACTCGACGAACTTGGTATCGGCGTTCGGGGCGGATGGCCCGAAAATCCGCCAGTTGATGAGGTTGTACTTGCGCTCGGCGGCTTCGCAGGCCGTCCCCAGGCCCGTCTCACCGGACATCTTTGCGATGACGCCCTTGTTGATGTCCCAGTCGGACTTTCTCAGGATCTGCGGATATTCGACTTTCGCCATGCACCCCTCCCCAATGGCCTGAAATCATAGTTGCATTCCGGCCCGGGTCAATGGTCCCCCGCCGCTCACCTGCCGGCGTATGCGATTCGGTAGATCACGCCGGCCTTGTCGTCGATGACGAGCAGCGCGCCGTCGGGCGCGACGACCAGGTCCACCGGGCGTCCCCATGAATCGTTGCCCTGCAGCCAGCCCTGCGCGAAGGGCTGATAGCTGACCGCGCGGCCCTCCTTCAGCTTGACGACAGTGATGCGATAGCCCGATTTCGGGTCGCGGTTCCACGACCCGTGCTCGGCGATGAAGATCGCGCCGCGATACTCCTCCGGGAACAGGCTGCCGGCGTAGAACCGCATGCCGAGCGAGGCGACGTGCGCGCCGAGCTTCTGCGCCGGGGGCGCGAACTCCTTGCAGGAGCGCCTGGCGCCGAACTGCGGATCGGCGACGTCCCCGCCGTGGCAGTAGGGAAAGCCGAAATCCATGCCGGCCTTCGGCGCGTGATTGAGCTCGTCGGGCGGTACGTCGTTGCCGAGCATGTCGCGGCCGTTGTCCGTGAACCAGAGCTGGCGCGTGGCTGGGTCCCAGTCGAAGCCGACGCTGTTCCTCACACCCCGGGCGAAGATCTCGCGCTTCCCGCCGGCGGCGTCCAGGCGGCTGATCGTGCCGTACTCCCCCTTCGTCTCGCACACGTTGCACGGCGCACCGATCCCGACGTAGAGCAGCCCGTCGGGCCCGAAGCGAAGCGTCTTCAGCCCATGGTGGCGATCGCGCGGCAGGTCGTCGGCGACGACGGCCGGCTTCGGCGGGCTCTCGAGGCTCGCCTCGATGTTGTCGTAGCGCAGGATGCGCCCGATCTCGCCGACGTACAGCGCGCCGCCGCGGACCGCGACGCCGTGCGGCGCCTGGAGATTGCGCGCCACCGCGACCGCGCGCCTGCCGCCCGGGGGCACCGCGTACACCGTTCCGGCGCTCGTCCCGACGAAGAGCGTGCCGCGCTCGCCGAGCGCGAGCGAGCGCGCCTGCTCGAGCCCTTCGGCATAGACGCTGATGCGGAATCCCGGCGGTAGCCGAATGTCCTCGAGACGCGGAGCCGCGATGCACGCGCTGGAAATGAAAAGAAGGAGACATGCGATGTGGGGTTCTCTCAATTGGCTACCCTGCCTTTCCAAAATAACCTCAATGGGCACCCGCCGCAGTGCCACCCGCCCCGGGCCGCGGCGGCCGCGCGATCCATAGCAGCGGGATCAGCACCAGGAGCAGGATGGCCGAGGCGTAGAAGAGGTCGAGCGCGGAAAGCGTGAAGGCCTGCTGGTTCACGATCTGGTTGAGGAGCGCGTACTGCGCGTCCTGCGGCATGCCGAGCGCGCCGAGCGAGCCCAGCGTCGCGGCAGTCGCCGGATCGCCGGGCGTGAGTCGCTCCACGATGTGGGCGTGATGCAGAGCGGCGCGGCTCTCCCAGAGGGTCGTGGCGATGGAAGTGGCGAACGCGCCGGCGGTGATGCGCAGGAAGTTGTTCAGCCCCGAGGCGGCGGCGAGCTGATCCTGGCGCATGCCGGCGAGGGCAAGCGACACCAGCGGAATGAAGAAGCAGGACACCGCCGCGCCCTGCAGGATGGTCGGCACGACCAGCGTCCAGATATCGACCTGCGCGTTGAAATGCGAGCGCATCCACGCCACGACGGCGAAGATCACGAGCGAGGTGGTCGCGAGCAGCCGCGTGTCGACCCGGCCGCCGAAGCGCCCGACCAGCGGCGTGAGCAGCAGCGCGAGCAAGCCGACCGGCGCGAGCACCAGGCCCGCGTCGGTCGCGCTGTAGCCGAGGTACTGCTGCAGCCACAGCGGCAACAGCACGATACTGCCGAAGTACGCCGCGTAGGCGAGCGAGATCGCCACGGTGCCGGTGGAGAAATTGCGGTCGCGGAAGAGCGACAGATCCACCACCGGATTCTTCTCCGTGAGCTCCCAGACCATGAACAGGCAGAGCGACAGCGCGGCGGCGACCGCGAGGGCGATGATCTCCGGCGAGGCGAACCAGTCGAGGTCCTTGCCCTTGTCGAGCATGAGCTGGAGCGATCCCACCCAGAAGACGAGCAGCGCCAGGCCCACAGCGTCGATCGGCCGCTTGACGCGCGCGGTCTCGCGGCTGCGGTACATCATCCAGGTCATGGCGAGCGAGATGAGGCCCACCGGCACGTTGATGAAGAAGATCCACGGCCAGGCGAAGTTGTCGGTGATCCAGCCGCCGAGCACCGGGCCGACCACCGGAGCGACGAGGATGGTGAGCGAGAAGGTGGAGAGCGCGATGCCCGCCTTCTCGCGCGGGTAGGTGGAGAGAAGCAGCGTCTGCGAGAGCGGGATCATCGGCCCGGCGACCGCGCCCTGCACCACTCGGAAGAAGACCAGCATCGGCATCGAGACCGCGAGGCCGCAGAGGAGCGACGCGACGACAAAGAGCGCCGTGGTGGCGAGGAACAGGCGCACCTGGCCGTAGCGCTCGGTGAGCCAGCCGGTGAGCGGCACCGAGATCGCGTTCGCCACCGCGAAGGAGGTGATGGTCCAGGTGCCCTGGTCGGGCGACACGCCGAGGTCGCCGGCGATCGCCGGGATCGACACGTTGGCGATCGACGTGTCGAGCACGTTCATGAAGGTGGCGAGCGCCACCGCGAGCGACGCGACGACGCGCGCGCTGCCTTCGAGCGGCGGCGGGCCGCTCGGTCTATCGGCGGGCGCTTGCTCCGCCATGCGCGCTTTCCCCATTCATCCCGGCGAGGTTGCCGCGGTTCGGGGAAGCCGTGTTCTCAGCGACGATCCGCTCGATCACCTGTTCTGCCTCCGCGTCGATCGAGTTGAAGGCCTGCGTCTCGTAGGCGGGCGCCTGGCGCGCGACGCGCTGCAGGCGCTCGTCCGAACGCCGGTGGGTGTCGACGTCGACCCGCATCGAGAGGCCGATCTGCAGCGGATGCGCCTCGAGCTCCTTGGGATCGAGGAGGATGCGCACCGGCACGCGCTGCACCACCTTGATCCAGTTGCCGGTGGCGTTCTGCGCCGGCAGCAGGGCGAACGCGCTTCCCGTGCCGGCGCTGAAGCCCGCGAGCTTGCCGTGGAACTCGATCGAGGAGCCGTACGCGTCGGCTACCAGCGTGACCGGCTGCCCCGGCCGCAGGTTGGCGAGCTGGTTCTCCTTGAAGTTCGCGTCGACCCACACCTGCTCGAGCGGCACCACGGTCATGAGCACGTTGCCCGGCGCGACGCGCTGGCCCACCTGCACCGAACGGCGCGCCACGAACCCGCCCATCGGCGCGGGAAGATCGGTGCGCGAGCAGGCGAGCAGCGCCTCGCGCACCCGCGCGGCGGCGTTCTTCACGTCGGGATGGTCGTGCACATCGGTGCGATCGACCTGCGCGCGCTGCGCCTCGAGCTGCTTCCGGGCCGCTTCCAGGGTGGCGCGCGCCGAGCTCACGGCGTCGATCGCGTGCTGCAGCTCCTCGCCCGACACCGCGCCGCTCGACTCGATCGAGCGCCGCCGCGCGAGGTCCTGCTCGGCCTTGCGCAGCTCGGCGCGGCGCATGACCACGTTCGCCTCGCCCTCGGTGCTCGTGGCGCGCAACGTCCTCACCGAGCGCACCGTCTTCGCGAGCTGCGCCTCGGCCTGCTCGAGCGCCACGCGCGCATCGGACTTGTCGAGCTCGATGAGGCGCTGGCCGCTCTTCACGTAGTCGGTATCGTCGGCGTAGATCGCGAGCACGGTGCCGGCGAGCTGCGGCGTGATCTGCACGAGATTCCCCCCGACGTAGGCGTCGTCGGTGGTCTCGTGGTACTGCCCGTGCAGGAAGTACCAGAGCGCAACCGCGCCGCCGGCGACCGCGAAAACGGCGAGCACAGCGAAAAGAAGGATTCGTCGCTTCATTGCATCGCCACCTTTGCTTCGTAGCCGCCGCCCAGGGCGCGCATCAGGTCGATGGACAGCGCGAGCTCGCGCGATTGCAGGTCCGCGCGGAGGTTGCGCTGCTCGAGCACCGCCATCTCGGCCGTAAGCACCTGCAGCAGGCTGCCGAGGCCGGCCTTGTAGCGCGTCACGGCGAGCGCATAGGCCTCTTCGGCCGAGGCGAGCGCGCTCTCCACTTCCGTGCGCTGCGCGTTGACCGAGCGCAGCGAAGTGAGCTGGTCGACCACCTCGCGCAGCGCGTCGGCGAGCGTCTGGTTGTACTGCTCCACCGCCGCGTCGTACTCGGCGTTGCGCTGCGCGAGCGCGCCGCGCAGCCGCCCGCCGTCGAAGATCGGCAGCCGCACCGCCGCGCCGATGCTCGGGATCGCGCTCGCGGGGTCGAGCAGGTGCGAAAGGGTCACCGACTGGAGACCGACCAGCGCCGAGAGGTTCACGTCGGGGTAGAACTCGGCCTTCTGCGCCGCGACCTGGCGCGACGCGGCTTCGGCGCGCAGGCGGCTCGCCACGACGTCGGGCCGGCGGCCGAGCAGGTCGGCGGGCACGCGCGAGGGCAGCGCGACGCCGGCCATCCGCAGCGTCGGCCGCTCGAGGGCGAGCCCGCGGTCCGGTCCCTTGCCGAGCAGCGCCGCGATCTGGTTGCGCGCGAGGGCGATCTCCTCCTCGACCTGCGCCACGCGTGCGCGCGCCGCGGGGATCGAAGTCTCGACCTGCTTCAGCTCCAGGCGCGAGTCGAGGCCGGCGCGCACCCGGTCGTTGGTGAGCGCCTGGACCTTCTCGCGGTCCTCGAGCGCGCGATGCGCGAGGTCGAGCTGCTCGTACGCCCGCGCGAGCTGCACGTAGGCGCCGGCGAGCGCGGCGGAGAGCACGAGCCGCGAGGTGAAGGCGTCGGCCTCGGCGGCCTGCGAGCGGCCGAGCGCCGCGTCGTAGGCCGCGCGGTTCTTGCCCCAGAGATCGAGCTCGTAGTCCGCGTTCAGCGCGACCTCGGTGGTCGTAAACGTCGAGCCGCCGATCGGCGGCGGAAAGATGGCGTTCTCGGAGAAGCGCTGGCGGGTCACGTCGCCGCTCGCGTTCACCTGCGGCTTGCGCACGGCGCCGGCGACCTGCGCCGCGGCGAGCGCCTGGTCGACGCGCGAGCGGGCGAGGCGGATGGTCGGGCTGCCGGCGAGGCCCTCCTCCTCGAGCGCGTCGAGCTGTGGATCGCCGAAGCGCTTCCACCAGTCGAGCTCGGGCCAGGCTGCTTCCATGTTTTCATGGGAAAGACTCTTGTCCACCTCCAGCGAAGATGCGCCCACCATGGCGCTGCGGTGGGTGATGCCACCCGGATCGGCGCAGGCCGCGAGCAGCGCGAGACCGAGAACGGAAAGCCGCCTCATTCGCCGCCCACGTTGTCGAGCACGCGCCTGAGCAGGCCTTCGAGCGCCCTCGCCTCGGCGGGTGAGAAACCGCGCAGCGCGCGGTTCAACATGGCGATCTGTACGCGCGTCAGGTCGGCGTGCACCTGCCGGCCGCGCGCCGTGATCTCCAGGCGCGCGCTCCTCCGGTCGTCGCGCCCGCGCACGCGGCGCACGAGGCCCATCGCCTCCAGCTTGTCGACGAGGCGTGTCATCGCCCCGGGATCGTGCGAGAGCTGCTTGCACACCTCGGCGGCGGTGCTGGCGCGCTCGTCGACGAGGAACACGAGCACCAGCGCCTGCGCGGTGTTCAGGCCGAGCGGCGCGAGCTCGCGGTCGAACGCCTCGACCAGCGCCTTGCGCGCAAACCCGATCAGCGCGCTGACCGAGTCGCGGCTGCGGAAGGTGGCGGCGCGGTAGATCGGCGCCCGCTCGCGATCGGTCGGCACAGGCTTTTTGATTGCCTCGGCAATCATTAGTTCGACTGGCAAGCAACGGCCGTGCCGTTTCGATTCGGTTCGCGGCCGCAAGGTTGGCGCAAGGCCGTTTCGTCGTACGATAAGGACGAAGCTCACGAGAAAGGAGAGGAAGAACACTATGGTTCGCTATGCCGCCGCTGCGCTTGCCTTGCTGTGTCTCGCTTCATCCAACCAGGCGCTCGCGCAGGCTGAGCCGCTCAGGATCGGCTTCCTGACCGTCCGGACCGGACCCCTCGCCGCCGGCGGGCGGCAGATGGAGGAAGGGATCAACCTCTTCCTGAAGGAGCGCAACAGCACGCTCTCCGGTAGAAAGGTCGAGATCGTCTTTGCCGACACCGCCGGCCAGCCGGCGCAGGCGAAGTCCAAGGCCCAGGAGCTGGTCGAGCGCGAGAAGGTGCACATCCTCGTCGGCCCGCTCGCCACGTTCGAAGCGCTCGCGATCGACGACTACGTGCTCCAGGCCAAGGTGCCGCTCCTGCCGCCGATGTCGGCGGCGCAGGTCGACCTCGCGCAGCGGAAGCTTAGCGACTACGTCATCCACACCTACGGCACCGCGGCGCAGGCCATGTACGTCATGGGCGACTATGCGGCGAAGAAGCTCGGCATGAAGCGGGTGGCGATGGTCGCCGACGACTTCACCTACGGCCACGAAGGCGCCGCCGGCTTCCACAAGACCTTCGAGGACGCCGGCGGGCGCATCGTGCAGAAGCTCTGGCCGCCGCTCAACGCGCCCGACTACGGCTCGTTCATCGGCCAGCTCAAGAGCAACGTCGACGGCGTCTACGCCGGCTTCGCCGGCTCCAACCCGCTGCGCTTCCTGCGCACCTACCGCGAGTACGGGTTGAAGCCGGTGGTGATGGGCAACCCGACGCTCACCGACGAAGGCATCCTCAAGAACATGGGCGACGAGGCGATCGGCGTCTACACCGCGAGCTGGTACACGGTCGACCGCGACGCGCCGGACAACAAGCGCTTCGTCGAGGCGATCCGCAAGGAATACAAGGTGACGCCCGGCTTCTATACCGCCGCCACCTATACCTCGGGATTGTGGATCGAGGAGGCGATGAAGCTCGTCAAGGGCAAGTTCGAGGACAAGGCGGGGTTCGTAAGAGCGCTGCACAACGTCAAGCTCGATCACGGCCCGATGGGGCCGTTACGCCTCGACGAGTACGGCAAGCCGATCCTCAACGTCTACGTGCGCAAGGTCGAGCGGCGCAACGGCGAGCTCGTGAACGTCACCGTCGCCACCTACCCGGACGTGAGCCAGTTCTGGACCTACGACCCGAAGGCCTTCATCGCGGGGCCGCAATTCAGCCGCGACTATCCGCCCGCCAAGTTCTCCGAATAAATGGTGACTGTCACCATTTAACCCTAAGGAGCCAGCTTTGATCCTGCGAACGATGTTTGCCTTGGCCGCCATGTCCCTGTGTTCTGCTCTCGCATTCGCGCAGGGCAACAAGAGCGATCACGGCGCGCCGGACGAGTGCAAGCAGATCGCCGAAGCCTGCAGAAAGGCGGGCTTCATCAAGGGCGACTGGAAAAAGGGAGACGGGCTCTGGAGAGACTGCGTCAACCCCATCGTCCAGGGGAAGACCAGCGTTCCCGGGGCGACCAAGCCGCTACCGGCGGTCGACGGAAAACTGGTCGCCGACTGCAAGGCCAAGCATCCGAAGTTCGGCGGCGGGAAGGTGGGCTCCGCAAAGTAAATCTAGAGGCTGCGCTTGCGGTCCTCGGCGTCGATCCACGCGTCCATGCGCTGCCTGAGCATGGTCAGCGGTAACGGGCCTTCTTCGAGGATGGCGTCGTGGAAAGCGCGCAGGTCGAAGCGCTTGCCGAGCCGCTTCTCGGCCTTGGCGCGCAGATCGAGGATGGTGAGCTCGCCGATCTTGTAGCCGAGCGCCTGGCCGGGCCAGACCATGTAGCGCAGCACCTCGTTGGTCGCGCCGCCCTCGCTCTGGCCGCATTCCTCGACGAAGTAGCGGATCGACTGCTCCCGCGTCCAGCCCTTGGCGTGCAGGCCGGTGTCGATCACCAAGCGGCAGGCGCGGAACAGCTCGAACGAATAGCGCCCCATCAGCTCGAGAGGATCGCCGTACAGGCCGAGCTCATGGCCGAGCGACTCGGCGTACAGGCCCCAGCCCTCGCCATACGCGTTGAAGAACGTGCGGCGACGGAATTCCGGCACCTTGTTCTCGAGCTTGATGCCTGTCTCGAGATGGTGGCCGGGCATGCCCTCGTGGGCGAGCAGCGCCGCCAGGCCGACCGTGGAAACCCGCCGCGGATCGACGACCGGCATGGCGAAGATGCCGGGACGGCCGTCGTCGGTCGGGCTGTAGTACTGCGCCGGAGCCGAGGCGGCGATCGCCGGGTCGGTGAGCTGGATCTCGAGGCGCGCCTTCGGCAGCCGGCCGAACAGCTTCGGCAACTGCGGCACGATGCGCGCGTTGATTGCGTTGAGATGCTCGATCACCTGCTCGCCGGAAGTGAACGGATAGGTGTCGCGTTTGGCCTGCACCCACGCACCCGCCTGGCTCACCGAGCCGCTAAACCCGGCCTTCGCCGCCGCGGCGACGTACAGCGCCTGCACGCGCTTCACTTCGCGCAGGCCGAGCTCGTGGATCTCCTCGGGCATGAGGTCGGTCGTGGTGTCGCTGCGCACGGCGTAGCGGTACATCTTCTCGCCGCCGGGCAGCGCGCCGAAGCCGTCCGTGGTGCGCGCTTTCGCCAGATAGTCACTGCGCACGTAAGTCGCGAGCCGGCGCAACGCGGGGAACGTTTCCTCGGCGAGCAGACGGCGGTAGTCCGTTTCGAGTCGGCCGCGCGCATCTGCGTCGATCGACGCCGGGAACTGGGTCATCGGCTTCCACAGCGCGCTCTGCGTCATGTCCTCGGGCGCCAGGCGCTCGAGTTGCGCGAGCGCGCGCTGCGTGATGACGCGCGGCGTGGTGATGCCGGTGGCGGCTCCGTCGCGCATCACCCGCTCCACGGCTTCGAGGTAGGCCGGATAGCGCTGCAGACGGCGGAACCAGGCGCGATAGTCGGCCTCGTTGCGGAAAGGCTGATGGCCGACGATTCGCACCAGCAGGTGTGCGACACCGCCGTCGAGATGCGAGAAGACGTTGTGCTGGTAGAACGGATAGGACAGCCACTCGAGCGAGTCGCGCGCGCGCCACGCGAGCAGCGCGTGCGTGATCTTTTCGCTCGGCGCGAGCTCGCCGACCGGGATGCCCTCGAGCTCGCTCAGGATCCACCGGTTGTGCGCGCGCTGGCGCTCGCGGTGCTCGTCGCTGACCGTGATCTCGAAGCGGTCCTGGCGCGGGCCGGCGCCGCGGCTGAAGATCTCGCCGACCGGAAAGAGATCCAGGGCGCGCTCGTAGGACTCCGCGGCCAGGAGCTCGAGCCGCTGCGACGCCGTCTGCGCCGCGCACAGCGCCGGCGCGAGCAGCATCAGCAGCAAAACAGGGACCGCCTCGATTTTTCTCACTTGAGGGGCTATTTTGCGACAGCCGCAGGCCCGTGACACGCCTTGCGCGTCTGCCGCCCGTACCCAGTTCTGGACCGGCGGGGAACCGCTTGCGTCCGGCATCCGCAAGAACCAAACTATGCCTTCCCCAGGAGGTGGCCATGAACAAGCTCGCGTCCAACCTTCTTTGGCCCGCCATCGGCGTCATCGGCGCCTTCGCGTTCGGCGCGATCGCCCTGAATCGCGGCGAGTCGGTCAGCGCGGTTTGGCTCGTGACGGCCGCGCTCGCGGTGTACTTCCTCGCGTACCGGTTCTACAGCAAGTTCATCGTCGAGCGGGTGCTGCAGGTGGACCCGAAGCGTCCGACGCCGGCGGTGCGGCACAACGACGGCATGGACTACGTGCCGACCAACAAGTACGTGCTCTACGGCCACCACTTCGCCGCCATCGCGGGCGCCGGACCGCTGGTCGGGCCGGTGCTCGCTGCGCAGATGGGCTACCTGCCGGGGACGCTCTGGATCCTGGTCGGCGTGGTGCTCGCGGGGGCGGTGCAGGACATGATGGTCCTCTTCGTCTCGGTGCGGCGCGACGGCCGCTCGCTCGGCGAGATGGTCAAGATGGAGCTCGGGCCGGTTCCGGGCTCGCTCGCCCTGGTGGGCGTGCTCGCGATCATGATCATCATCCTCGCGGTGCTCGCCCTCGTGGTGGTGAAGGCGCTCGCCGAAAGCCCGTGGGGCACGTTTACCATCGCGGCGACGATTCCGATCGCGCTGCTGATGGGCGTCTACATGCGCTTCATCCGCCCGGGGCGCGTGGGCGAAGCCTCGGCCATCGGCGTGGTGCTGCTCCTCCTCTCGATCTGGGGCGGCCGCGTGGTCGCCGAGAGCCCGAGCTGGGGTCCGGCGTTCACGCTGCACGGCACGCAGATCGCGTGGGCGATCATCCTCTACGGCGCGGTGGCGTCGAGCCTGCCGGTGTGGCTGATGCTCGCGCCGCGCGACTACCTCTCCACGTTCCTCAAGATCGGCACCATTGTGGCGCTCGCGCTCGGCATCTATTTCGTCGCGCCGCAGCTTCGCATGCCCGACGTCACGCGCTTCGTCGACGGCACCGGCCCGGTCTTCTCCGGGACGCTGTTCCCGTTCCTCTTCATCACCATCGCCTGCGGCTCGGTGTCGGGGTTCCACTCGCTCATCTCCTCCGGCACCACGCCGAAGATGATCGAGAGCGAGGGCCACATCCGGCTCATCGGCTACGGCGGCATGCTCATGGAGTCGTTCGTCGCGATCATGGCGCTCACCGCCGCGTGCGTGCTCGATCCGGGGATCTATTTCGTGATGAACAGTCCCGCGGCGGCGATCGGCGCGAGCCCCGAGAAGGCGGCGCAGGTGATCTCGAGCTGGGGCTTCGTGATCACGCCGGAAATGATCACCCAGACGGCGAAGGACATCGGCGAGACCACGATCCTTTCGCGCGCCGGCGGCGCGCCCACGCTCGCCGTCGGCATGGCGCAGATCCTCGCGCAGGCGCTCGGCGGCAAGAGCCTGGAGGCGTTCTGGTACCACTTCGCGATCCTGTTCGAGGCGCTCTTCATCCTCACCGCGGTGGACGCGGGCACGCGCGTCGGCCGCTTCATGATCCAGGACATGCTCGGCCACCTCTGGGCGCCGCTGGGCAACACCGAGCTCCTGCCGGCGAACTTCGTCGGCACCGGACTGTGCGTCGCGCTGTGGGGCTACTTCCTCTACCAGGGCGTGGTCGACCCGCTCGGCGGCATCAACACGCTGTGGCAGCTCTTCGGCATCGGCAACCAGATGCTCGCCGGGATCGCGCTCCTCCTGTGCACGGTCGTGCTCATGAAGATGAAGCGCGAGCGCTACGTGTGGGTGACGCTCGCGCCGACGGCGTGGCTCCTGGTGACCACGCTCACCGCCGGCTGGCAGAAGATCTTCCATGCCAACCCGGCGATCGGCTTCCTCGCGCAGGCGCGCCGGTTCGCCGACGCCGCGGCGAGCGGCACCGTCCTTGCGCCGGCGAAGACCCTCCAGGAGGTGCAGCGCGTGGCGTTCAACAACTACCTCGACGCGGCGGTGTGCGCGTTCTTTGTGCTGCTCGTCGCCGCGATGTGCGTCTACGCGATCGTCATTTCGCTGCAGGCGCTGCGCGCGACGCAGCCCACGGCCCAGGAATTCCGCTATGCGTGAAGCCGGAAGAAGCCAGGAAGGCGTGTTCCCGCGGCTGCGCGCGGCGTGGCTCGGCGTGTTCGGCATCCCGAACTACGACGCGTACCTCGCGCACATGCGCGCGACCCACCCGGGCGAAACGCCGCTCGGGCGGGGCGAGTTCCTCGCCTGGGCGCTCGAACGTCGCTACGCCAGGCGTGGGCCGCGCTGCTGCTGACTTACAGGGGCTTGATGTTCGACGCCGCCGGGCCCTTTTGGCCCTGGGTGACGTCGAAAGAGACCTTCTGGCCCTCTTTCAGCGACTTGTAGCCCGAGCCCTGGATCGAGCTGTGATGGGCGAACAAATCCTTGCCGCCGCCGTCCGGCGTGATGAACCCGAAGCCCTTGGAATCGTTGAACCACTTCACGGTACCGGTTGCCATTTCATTTCCCCTTCTCGAGGCGATGTTGACGAGGCTGTCCGAGCCCCGCTGCGGGCACGATGGTCAAGGAAGGGAATCGACTGCCACTCGGGACGCCGCGCTAGGCGGGTTGGAAAGGACGCGTATTCACTCTTGAGATCCTGCGGGCACGAATGTACCACGGGTTCGGGCTGTGGCAATGAACTATGACCGCGATCGCTAGAATCGCGGCGCTGCTCCTCCTTCTGGCCCCCAGCGTCGGCTACGGACAATCGGTGTCCGCCGCCGACGCTCGGGCGGTGCGGACGGTGATCGAGGCGCAGCTCGAGGCGTTCCGGCGCGACGACGCGCCGCGCGCGTTCTCCTACGCCGCCCCCGGGATCCGCGACAGCTTCGGCACGCCGGAGAAGTTCATGGCGATGGTGCGCGAGCAGTATGCCGTGGTCTACCGCCCTCGCAGCGTGAGCTTCGAAGTGCCCCTGCTGGTGGGGGACGACCTCGTCCAGCCGGTGCGCATGACCGACGGCTACGGGCACGCCTGGATGGCGATCTACCCGATGGCGAAGCAGCCCGACGGCAGCTGGCGCATCAACGGCTGCCACCTCGCGCGGCTGCCGGCGCGGGAGACGTAGCAGGGCTTCATGGCCCCTGGTTCCAAAGCGAGACGACGAAGCGCAGCTTTCCCGTGACCCCGGGAGAACGAGGCGGTGTCGCATCCGCCGTGACAAAGGGAATCGACACGGCCACCTTGCCGTTCTTCAGCTCTTTCGGCGAGACCGGGGTGCTGCCCTGGCCGACGTTGGCGCTCTGCCAGTCGTAGGTCACCTGCCAGTCGCCGTCTTCCTGCTCGGGCGGCTTCAGCTCGATGACCACCGAGTCGCGGAACAGGTACTCGCCTTCGTAGTGCCGATCCGGCCAGAACTGCTTCTCGACCTCGTAGTCGGGCACCCGGATCGCGAGCGTGACGCTGTACGCCAGCGTGTCGGTATTCGGATTGATCTTGTAGCGCTTCGCGAGAAACACCGTCGACAGATAGACCTTCTCGGGAGATTTGGCCGTGGCCTGCTTCAGCACCGAGTGGTCCCGGCAGGCGACCGAATCTTCCTCGGCCACGCGCCGGGTCAGATACCAGCGCTTGCCGCGCGGCGAAGCGAGCACCTCGATCTGGTAGAGGGCGTTCACCTTTCCCCTGGCGTCGTCGGCTTCGAGCTCCTCGGGAACGCGCACGCCCTCGATGTCCAGCCACAGGTCGACGCGCACGTCGCCGAACAGGAAGCGCACCAGGTTCTGGTACGCCTCCTCGCTGTTGACGATGCCGTAATGGCCGGAATGCGAGCGATAGGCGTAGGCCGTGGCCGAGGGCTCCGAGAACACGCCTTTCGCGTTGACTCCCCACACCGAGGCGTTCGCGACGCGGACCAGCCCGTCGCTGCCGTTGCCGGCGAAGGTGCGCGAGAGGCCCGCCGCGACCTCGTAGTCGCTGCGATTGGTTCCCACCATGCAGAAGATGCGCTGGGAGGGAAACAGCTCCTCCGGCATCCAGTCGACGCGCTTGGTCTTCTTGTAGATCGGCTTCAGGTCGAGGTACCCGGCCATCCGGTCGCGGCTGAAGTTGTCGATGTCGTTCTGGGTGAGCCATTCCGGGACGTTGATGCCGCCCATCTCGATGCCGTTGTGCGGGGTGGCGTAGGTGAAGAACTTGTCGACGCACTTGCGCGCCTTGTCCTCGCCGAGGTCGGGGTTCTGCAGGAATGCCCGGCACACCAGCCCGCCCATCGAATGCGCGACCAGGTGGCAGCGGAAGTCGGCGGGCTTCACCCCGCTGTCCGGGTTGCCGCAGACGAGGTCCTTCACGCGCAGGATGAGCTTGCTCAGGCCTTTCGCGAACGACTCGATGTCCGGCGTCTTGCCGGTGCCGAAGAGCGTCGAAGCCGAGTCGTAGTAGCGGTAGATGATGACCGAGCGGGTCCGGATCGTGCCGGTGAAGTCCGCGTCGTCGATGTCGACGCCGTTCTCGTACACGTCGCCGTACTGGAAGTCCGACTGCAGCCGCACCAGCGGCGATTCGAAGATCAGCTTGCGCGGCGGCGCTTTCGGATCGGGCGTGGCGCGGATCACGGTCGAGCCGATGTTGAAGCCGCAGAACGGGTCTGCCGTGGTCTCGTCGATCTCGCCGCGCGACATGGCATAGCCGCGGACGTAGATGATCGGCCAGCAGCCGTTGGGATCGCTCATGCTCGTCTTCTCCCTGGGGTTTTTCGCAGGAGAGCATCATAATCGCGAGTTTCTGCGCGCAGCCAGAGCGTGGCCAGCCTCCATTCCAGGATTCGCGAACGCCTGCCCGCGATCGAGGCCTCGGCGCTCGCGACCATCGGCCTCGTCGGCGCCTCGCTCTGGCTCTTCATTTCGATCGCGGGCGAGGTCCTGGAAGGCGAGACCAGCGCCTGGGACCGCAGGCTGCTTCTCGCGCTGCGCAGCGCCGCCGACCCGGCGCTGCCGTGGGGACCGGCGTGGGTGCAGGAGATGGCGCGCGACTTCACGGCGCTGGGCGGCGTCGCGGTGCTGACGCTGATGACGCTCGCCGTGACCGGCTATCTCCTGCTCGCGAGAAAGCGCCACGCCGCGCTTGCGGTGCTCGTCGCCGTCGCGGGCGGCCTCATCCTGAGCAGCCTCCTGAAGCTCGGATTCGACCGGCCTCGTCCCGACCTCGTGCCGCATGGGAGCTTCGTCTACACCGCGAGCTTCCCGAGCGGGCATTCAATGATGGCGGCCGTCACCTACCTGACGCTGGGCGCGATGCTCGCGCGCGTTCAGGCGGGCACCGCCATGAAGATCTATCTCCTGTCGGTCGCCGTCGTTCTCACGGTGCTCGTCGGAGTGAGCCGCGTGTATCTGGGCGTGCACTGGCCGACCGACGTAGCGGCCGGGTGGGCGGTGGGCGCGGCGTGGGCGCTCCTCTGCTCGCTCGTCGTGAGACGGCTGCAAGGACGCGGCCAGGTCGAGCCGGCGACGGGCTAGAGGACGCTCGCGACGATGTTGATGCTCAGCGCCAGGATGATGGTGTAGAACGCGAAGGACAGAATGCCGTGCCAGAGCACCAGGTGTCGCATCGGCCGCGAGGTCACCTGCACATCCGAAACCTGGGCGGTCATGCCGATCACGAACGCAAAGTAAATGAAGTCCCAGTAGTGGGGCCTCTCTTCGCCCGGAAAATTGAGCCCGCCCGTGGCATCGGATTCGGGCGTGGCGGGATCGTCGCGGTAGAAGCGGTGGGCGTAGTGCAGCGCGAACATGACGTGCGTGAGGAACCACGAGCACACGATGGTGAACACCGCCAGGGCCACCTGCACGCGGGAAGGCTTGAGGTCGGTGTCCGCGGCCTTCTGAATGAGGAAGAAGATCGCGGCGAGGCTCGCGGCGACCGCCAGGAGCACGAAGACCAGGATGGCGACGCGCCCCTGGTCGTTCGCGAGCACCGTCCGCTGCATCAGCTCCGGCGGGGTGCTCTGCACCACCCACCATGTGGTCATCAGGAACACGACGACCGCACCGTCCCAGGAGACGGCCAGGCGCGCCGCGGGCGGCAGCATTGCGGGTAGCAGGAACGCGAGCGCCCCGGCCGTTACCAGCGCAAGGAATAGGCGGCGGTGGGAGTTCAGCCGCGAGCTGACCTCGGCGCGCGGCCGCTTGGCTGCCTTCATGCCGCCAGTTTAGTCGGCCCGCAGTTTAGTTGGCCCGCAGTTTGGCCTATGGCCCGCGATATCCCGCCGCGACGTGATGCGCCTAGCCTACGACGCCTATGCAGGGACTCGATGCGCGCGCGGCGAGAGCGGCCTGGACCGTCGGGCTGGTCGTCCTCGCGTTCTATACCGTCTACCTGGTGCGCAAGACGCTCCTCGTATTCGTGCTCGCCCTCTTCCTCGCCTACCTGATCGCGCCCCTGGTGAGGGTGATCGAGCGCGTCAACTGGCGCCGGCTCCCGCGCACGGTGTCGGTCGCGGAGGCGTTCCTCCTCGTCGTGGGGCTCGCCACGCTGGGATTCGCGCTCCTGGCTCCGTCGGCTTCCGACGAAGCGCGCAAGCTCGCCGAGCAACTGCCCAAGCTCACGGAAAAGAGCGCGCTCATGGAGAAAATCGAGCTGCCCGCCTGGCTCGAGCCCTACCGCGAGCGCGTCACCGCGCTGGCGCAGGAAGCGATCCAAGACGCGGCGCAGGCCGTGATTCCGCTCGCCAAGAACCTCGCCGCCGGAGCCGTCCACTTCGCGGGAAACCTGGTGTTCGTGGCGCTCATTCCCATCCTCGCCTTCATGCTGGTGAAAGACGGCCCGCAGATCGAGCAGGGGCTGCTGCGCGAGCTGGGGCCCAATGCGCCGCGCCGCAGGATCGTGAGCATCCTTTCGGACCTGCACGAAGCGCTCGGGCAATACGTGCGCGCGCTCGGCCTGCTGGTCCTCGCCACGCTCGTCGCCTACGCGGTCTTTTTTGGCCTGCTGCAGGTCCCTTACGGCATTCTCCTTGCCGCGCTCGCCGCCGTGCTGGAAGTGATCCCGGTGCTGGGCCCGCTCACCGCCGCCGTACTGTCGCTTTTCGTCGCGGGGATTTCCGGGTACGACCACCTGCTGTGGATGGTGGCGTTCTTCATCGGCTACCGCATCTTCCAGGACTACGTGCTAGCACCCTGGCTCATGGGGGGCGGCATCGGCGTGCATCCGGTGCTGGTCATTTTTGGGCTGCTCGCGGGCGAGCAGCTCGGAGGAATCGCCGGGGTCTTCCTTTCGATCCCGGTCATCGCTGCGCTCGCCATCCTCGCGAGGCACGTGCGCGGCAAGGACCCCGGCGCAGCCCTGCAGCCGTAGAATCGGCGAAGCGCCCCAGCGCAAGGAGGAGCCTATGACGCTGAAGGAAGTCCTGGCGGCCAAGGGCCGCCGAGTGATCACGGTGTCCGGCAAGTCAAGCGTCGCCGACGCGATCCGCACCATGCACGCCGAGCAGGTGGGCTCGGTGGTGGTGCCCGACTCGGGCGCGTGCCCGGTCGGCATCTTCACCGAGCGCGACGTGCTGCGCATGTATGCCGAGGGGGACCGGGACTTCGACGCGCTGCCGGTCGAGTCGCGCATGACGTGCAGCGTCATGTTCGGTCGGCTGTCGATGGCGGTCGACGAGGCGCTGGGACTGATGACCCAGCACCGGTTCCGCCATCTGCCGGTGGTCGAGGAGGGCAAGCTCCTCGGCGTGGTGTCGATCGGCGACCTGGTGAAGATCAGGCTCGCCGAAACCGCCGAGGAAGCTCAGGCGCTGCGCGCCTACATCAGCTCCTAGCGGCCAGAAAAAAGGCTAGAGGGCCTTGATGTTCGCGGCCGCCGGGCCCTTCTGGCCCTGCGTGACGTCGAAAGAGACCTTCTGGCCCTCTTTCAGCGACTTGTAGCCGTCCATCTGGATGTTGCTGTGGTGGGCGAAGAGATCCTTGCCGCCGTCGTCGGGGGTGATGAAGCCGAAGCCCTTCGAGTCGTTGAACCACTTCACGGTGCCTGTAGACATTTGTGTCATTCCATTCCTGAATTGCATGTAGTGCGCGGACAAAGCCGAGACGCGCTTCCGGGCGAGATGTTCAAGGGAGGAATTGGACTGCCGCCAGGCACCGCTCGTTGGAGCGGCGGAGAGGGACTGCGAATTCACTGCTTGAGTATCCTGCAGCGCGCACTGTAACACATCTGCGCGTGGCCGGGGCGCTACACCTGGCGCGTCAGGTGCCAGCCGGCGCAGTTGCCGCAGCGATAGGCGCCGAGCGCGGGGAGATTGCGCCGCTCCATGCAACGCGCCGCCATGACCATGGCGTCGACCTGCGACCAGTAGCGGCGCTTGCTGAGACAGCTGCGCTCCTTGGAGGACGTGAAGCCGCTTTGCTGCAGACTGATGGACACCCGCGATTCCTTTACGTTGGGCGCGCAAACTAACACGGTTTTGACCGCTAGTGGCGCGGGCCTTTCCGGCCGCCCTCGTTCGAGTCGGGCGTGGAGCGCCGCGGCGCGCGCGCGGCAGTGGCGTCAAGGAGCAGTCCCACGGCCTGCAGGAACACCGCCTGCGGCACCTCGTCCTCGCCCGAGAGCATGCGCTCGAGGCTGTCGGTGGAGGTATTGAGCGCGTCGCCCAGCGCGTCGAGCCCGTTGCAGAGCTGCACCGCGCGACGCAGCGCCATCATCGGGACTTCGGAGTTCTTCATTCCGCATGGTAACGCCTCGGCGCCTATACTGCCCGCGATGCGCCGTGCGCTCTTCCGACGCACTTTCCTCTGGGCCGCTGTGCTCGCGTTCGCGCCCGCCCGCGCCGACGAGATCACGGAAACGCTGAACACCGTGTGGGAGGTGTTCTGGCAGCAGCAGGGCTACCTGCAGACGGTGTCGAAGTGGGGCGAGCCGATCCGGGTCAGCGTTTCCGGCGCGGGCTCTCAGCGCCATCGCCCGTTCGTGCTCGCGCAGCTCGGCCGCGTGGCGCGCAGCGCCGGGATCGAGCTCGCCGAAGCGCAGCCGGGCGGCCCGCCAGCGAACTTCGAAGTCGAGATCGTTGCCGATGACCTGACGCGCGTCGGGTTCTACTTCGCCTGCCGCACCTTGCGCACGCCGAGGGTCGGGGTGATCCAGCGCGTGAAGATCACCGCCGAGGAGCGCGCGCTGCGGCGCTGCATGCTCCACGAGGCCATGCACGCGCTGGGCATGCCCGGCCATCCGCGCGGCGGGTCGATCCTCTCGTACTACCGCAGTTCGGACGAGCTCACCGCGACCGACGAGCTCCTGCTCAAGCTGTGGTATTCGGACGAAGTGAAGCCGGGGATGTACGCGCTGCCCGCGCTCGCGGTCTTCGCCCGAGCGCTGGCGCAGAGCGCGCCCGAGGGCGAGGCGCGCCTCGAAGCCGAGCGGACCACGGCGCAGTTCCAGCGCAGGGCGCGCGCGCAACTCGAGTCGATCGCTGCCGGCAAGGGCGAGCCGCCGCGGATCCTGTTCCAGTCGTCGACCTTGACGCCGGCCGGGCTCGCGCGCGGCCGGATCCAGGCGCAGCTAGAGCTCGATCAGGCTAAGCAGGCCGATCGATGAGCTTCGCCACCCGCTCGCGCAGCCCCTGCAGGCCGAACGAGACGTCCTGGATCGCGCCGTTCACGAAGAACGTCGGCGTGCCGCGCACGCCGCTCTGCTCGCCGCCTTCGATCTGCTCGCGCACGCGCTGCAGGTAGAGCTGCTCCTGCATCTCGGCCTCGTAGCGCGCCAGGTCTAGCTCGAGGCGTCGCGCGTAGCCGCGCAGGTGGTTGGTCTTGAGATGCGCCTGGTTCTCGAACAGCGCGTCATGCATCGGCCAGAACTTGCCCTGTGCCGCGGCGGCCTCGGAGGCGAGCGCGGCGCTGAGCGCGTGCGGATGCACGCCCTCGAGCGGGAAGTGGCGCCAGACGAGGCGCACCTTCCCACGCCAATGCTCGAGGATGAGCTTCACCGCCGGCGCCGCCTGCCTGCAGTTCGGGCATTCGAAGTCACCGTACTCGACGATCGTCACCGGCGCGTGCTCGCCGCCGACGAGGTGATCCGCGGCGGCGACCGGGATCGCGAGCTCGAAGGGACGGCTCATCAGACCTTCACGCCCTCCTCGGCGACCACGCGCTGCACCGCCGGGCGCCTGAGCATGCGGTCCTTGAGCGCGCTGTAGTTCCTGAGCTCGGCGACCGGCAGCTCGCGGCGCACGCCCCAGGCGTAGAACACGAAGGCATACGGGTCGAGCACCGAGTAGGCGTCGGAGAGCCACTCGCGTCCTGCGTACAGGCCGTCGATCTGCTTCAGGTAGTCGTGGAAGCTCTTCTTGCCCATCGCCTGCAGCCCGGGGAACGCCGACTTGTCCTCGGTGTAGCGCTCGGGCCGGCCGATGTGCGCGTGCGCGGGATGCACGCTCGAGGCGAAAAAGCCGATGGTCGAGAGCGCCTTCGCCTCCGACACCGCGTCGAGCGGCCACAGGCCGAAGCGCTTGCCGAGGAACGGCAGGATCGCGGTGTTCTCGGAAAGCGGCGTGCCGTCGTCGAGCCTGAGCGCGGGCACGCGCCCGAGCGGATGGATCTTCAGGTATTCGGGCGTCTTCTGCTCGCCTTTCGCGAGGTCCATCTTCTTCGCCTCGTACTTCTGTCCGCTCTCCTCGAGCACGATATGGGCGGCCATCGAGCAGGCGTTGGGGGCGTAGAAAAGCGTCAGCATCGCGGTGCTCCTGTAGTGGTGGGGATTACCGAATTCTAGTTCGCGGCCGCGCCGGCGACCAGCCGCTCGATCTCGGCCGCGAGCGCAGCCGCGTCGTTGGCGAAGTAGTGCGTGTGGGCGCCTGCGCCCAGGCAGAACTCGCTGCGGTCGCCCGCGCGCTCGGCCGCCACCCAGCCGGCGGCGCCGGCTACGGCGACGCCGAACTTCGGCCCGGCGAGCGCCGGGTCGGTGCTCGGCGTCCAGATGAAGCGCCCGACGTAGTCGCCGGAGCGACACGCGTTCACCCATTCGGTCGCGCCGAGCGCCGCGGCGGCCGGGGCGGCGTTGGCGAATACCGGCTCGCGCGCGCCCATCCAGCGGTAGAGCAGCGGAAAGCGCTCCGCGTAGAGGTCGCGCAGCGGCGAGCCGACGGTGACGAGCGAAAGGCTCATCGCGCCGACCAGCTCGCGCAGCCGGCCTTGCGCGTGCAGGTGGCGCAGGAGATCCGCGCTGATCACCGTGCCCTGGCTGTGCGCGACGATCACGACGCGCGCATAGCCCGCGGCGCGCAGGTAAGCGAGGAGCGACGCGTAGCGCGCGAAGATCCGCGCGCGCGGCGGCCGCCGGTTCGGCGGGTCGGCGAAGTAATTGTCGATGTCGAGCACCGCGTCGATGGCGACGCGAAGGCGGCCGAAGGTCCGAGTGAAGCGCGCGCCGAGCGCGGCGAGCGTCAGCGCGCCGCCGGCGAGCCACTTGCCGACTGCGACCAGCGTCTCGCCCTCGAACAGCGCCAGCACGTCGACGGTCCACACGGTGAGCTCGCCGCCGACGCCCATCGTCAGCGTGAAGGTGCGCAGGATGAACGCGAGGTAGAGCACGCTGCCGGCGATCGCGCCGGCCGGCAGCAGGTACTTCGCCGCGGTGCCGAGCCCGCGCACGCCGCCCGAGAGCCAGTTGCCGAGCCGCCGCGCCCATTCGGGCGCGCCTTGCCTTACGCCGCCGCCCGGCTCCAGGTTCGCGGTCGGCGAGATCTCCTCCAGGAGCGAGGGCAGGAGCACGAACAGCGCTGCGGCGAACCCCAGCAGCAGGGCGAGCACGAGCGGCGTAAAGAACGCGCCGAGAGTCTGCACGCGCTCCTCGAGGAAGATCTCGGCCGATCGGTAGTTGGTGCCGAAGAGGATCGGATGATAGAGGAATTTGTCCAGCGCGCGGCCCGCGACGTAGCTCACCACCGACCACAGCACGAGGGAGAGCACCACGAAGAGCGAACTCGACCCGATGAGCCCGAGGCGCGCGGTGTGGAGCGACGCCTTCGCGGCGCCGTCGCCGCCGCGGCCGAGCCAGCCTCCAAGCAGCAGGGCAGCGATCTGCACCAGGACGAACGCCGCCCACGCGAGCAATTCGCCGGCGAGGAGCCCCTCGGTGACGTGGAGCGCCGGCGTGACCATCCACTCGAACTGGGTGGTAGCCTCCTCCATGAACATCGCGCCGTCGATGCAAAGCGCGGCCACCGCCGCGACGACCACCAGGTGGCCGAGCACGCGCACGCCTTGCGCGACCCCGGAATAGCGCTCGACCAGGTAGGCGCCCAGCACCGTGACTGCGACCGCGCTGGCCGCGAAGTACAGCCGCGCCACCCATTCCTCGGCTGTGAGCGCGACGAGCGCCGCGCCGACGCTGGCGAGCGCGGCCGCGAGCAGCACGAGGAGCTTCACCCAGCCCCAGAAGCCCGACGTATCGCGCAACCACGCGAGGCCGGCGAGCGCGGCGAGCACCACCGCCGCCGCCGCGAACGCGGCAGCGAGGAGCTGCCCCTGGAGCTCGGGCGCCACGAGCGCCGCCGCGCCGAACACGAGCATCAGCAGCATCGGGAGCTGCAGCAGGGCGATCGGCCCCTTCATCAGCCACGCCGCCCAGGCGTGGAAGCGCTGCAGGAGCTGCCACCCCGCTCCGCCCTGCCTCGCGAGCGAGACCTGGTCGACCACATCGGCCGCGAGCGTGCTGAGGTGAAAGAAAAGCTGGTAGAGCGCCGACAGCGCGCGCAGCCCGCCCTTTCCGAGGCGCGACAGGTCGGCCCAGTACATCTCGTACACGTCGAGCGCCCGCTGATCCGTCCGGCGGCGCAGCGACACGCGCGTCGACTCGTAGAGCGCCTCGTCCTCGGGCAGCACGAGGCGCCCGAGCAGATAGTCGTTCAGCGCCATGCCGAGATCTTTCGGCTCGTGCGTCTCGGGCCTTGATTCGCGTTCCCCTGCCATTCGGGGCGACGCCGCAATCTGCTCAACCGCGGCTTGGTGCGCCTGGTAGAACCCGCTCGGGGTTCCAGGCGCGCGCCGCGCGCGCTCCTGCTTGCGCGCCTCCTGCACCACCGGCGCCGGCGCCGCCGCCTCCGCGAGCGGCCCGCCTCCGGGCTCGAGCTTCTCCACCGGCACCAGCACGCCCTGGATCTCGCCCTGCTCGTAGCGCGCCGTGCCGTGCTCCTCCACGCACAGGAGCCTTGCCACCTCCCTCACCGTCTGGCCGGGCTTCTGGTCCGCGATCCCGTGCACGACGACGATCGCGACGCGATCGGTTGTCATCCGGTTGGATTATCCGGCGTTAGGGAAACCGAGCGGCTTCGATTGGTCGCCCGCTCCCCGCCCGCGCGATCCGCTGCGCGGGCAGCGCCCCCCGCTCACCTCCGTGGTCGGGGGGCGTTTTTTCGTGCTGACCTACTTCCCGCCTGCGAAGCAGTAGAACTTTCCGGCGCCGCCGGTCTTCACCAGCGCCTCCTGGCTGCAGCCGGCGCTGCCATGCGAGGAGTTCCACGACTTCATGTGGCGCGTGTCTGCCAGGCCCTGCAGGTCGTGGTGGCCGACGATCGCCGAGCCGTCGCCGCTCTTCGACCAGTTGCCGCAGTTGGTGTCGCCACCCGCCGTGGAGTACATGCCCATGGGATCGGAGCCGGTGAGGATGTCGTGCTCGTTCGGGGTGTCGCCGCGCCCCTTCACCTGCTCGCCTTTCTCGGTAAGCGCGTTCTGCTTGTTGATTTTGTTCTTGCTCGAATGCAGGTCGTTTACGTTGTTCGCGACCACCACGCCCTTGGCGTTGCGCCACGGGCCCTTGCCGATGCGGTCGCGCGCGTTCTCGCCGGCGGCGCCCTTGGGCTCGGTCGTGCTGAGGTAGGCGTGCCAGTTGGTGAGCTTCGAGCCCGCGGCCTTGGCAAGCGCATTGCAGTGCTCGTCGGCGCCCTTCAGGCCGCCGAGATCGCCACCCTTGCCACTGCCTTCGCTCGTTACGAAGAAGGTCATCTGGCCGCCGCCGCCCTTCGCGCTGCTCTTTTTGTCCTGCGCGTATGAGGACCCGGTCATGCCGGCCGAAACCAGGAACACCGCCGCAACGATTGCCGAAAGCTTCATGAAACCTCCGAGTGGGGTTAGGGGAGCCGAAGTGTTGCCGCAATGGGGTCAACAAACAAGCGTTTTCGGATATTCCCGTACCTAGTCGCCGCGCCAGCCGCTGTGGAGCGGGAAATAGAGTCCCCGGTTCGCACCGCCGAGCGCCGCGGCATAGGCATCGAGCTGAGCGTCATAGCGGCTGCGTTCCCGGTCGAGGAACGCCTCGACCTCGGCGCCTTCGTGGCGGCTGGTCTTGAAGTCGACCACCCAGAGCCGGTCGTCGCGATCGCGGAATACGCGATCCATCACGTAGGTCAGCCGGCTACCGGGCGCGTGGACCCGAATCCTGTACTCGCTGTGCGCGAGGCCATGCGGGCCGAGGATCCAGCGCCCGCGCTCGTCGCCGAGGGTGTTCTTCAGCGCCAGGGCGACGGTCTCGGCGGAGCGCTCGAGCTCCGCAGGAGCGACCCCACGGCGTTGAAGATCGCGCGCAAACGATTTCTTGAGGGATGAAATGCGAGAGGCGTCCCAGCCGCGCAGCTCGTCCTCGGCGATGCGCTGCAGCCAGCGGTGCACCACCGTGCCGACATGGCGCGCGGTCTCGCCGGCCCACGAGAACTCGATCTCGTCTTCCGTGAGTCTTTCCGCTGGTGCCGTCCAACGGGCGGGTGGCGGAGCAAGCACGCGCTCGAGGTCGAGCGACAGCCGCGTGAGCGTGGTGAAAGGCGCGCGCGACGCGTGCATGAAGTCCATGGCAAGCTGCTCCGGAACCATGCGCGCGTAGTACGCCTCGGCGACCGGCCACGCGCGCGCGAGGAGCGAGCGCGGCGCCGGCGCACGCGGCGAGCCGTCGTCCTCGCACTTGGTGCAGGCGAGGAGGTGCAGGCGATTCTCGGCCCGCGTCGCCGCGACGTAGAGCAGGCGCGCGGCCTCGAGATCCTCGGCTTCGACCTCGAGGTTGCGCAGATAGCGGTACGCGAGATCCTCCTCCGCACCGCTTTCTCTCATCGGGGCGAGAAGCACTCCGCTCGAACGCTCTCTGAACAGGAAAAGCGGCGTATCGCTCCTGCCCGGACCCTTGTCGAGGCCCGGCACGATGACGGTGCCGAACTCGAGGCCCTTCGCCTTGTGGATCGTCATGATCTGCAGGTCGTCGTCGCTCGCCTCGAGGTCGGGCAGCGCGTAGAGCTGGTGCAGGCTCTCGTCCAGCGCGGCGAGGTCCTCGAGCTCGCCCGCGCGCTCGAGGCTCTCGAGCTCGTCGAGGTAGATCTCGGCGTCCTCGAGGTCGGTCGCGCTCGCGACGCAGGCCGGGCCGCCAAGCGCGAGCCAGACGCCCTCGACTCGCTCTCGAAGGCTCCCGCGCCCGCGGTTCGCGATTGCTTCACCGAGGATCCGGCGGAAGCGCTCCAGCTTTTCGTTTTCCTGGATGAGCTCCCACACCGCGGCATAGCGATCCTTGGCCGCAATCTCGTGGAGATCCCGGAGGGATAGGCCAGCCCAGGGTGCGCGCAGGATGGAGAGCCACGCGATCCGGTCGCCAAGGTGCGAGAGTGCCCGCGTGAGCGCATACAGGTCCTGCACCACCTGCTTTTCGCCCAGGTGCTCGATCTCGATGGCGCGGAAGCGGATGCCGGCCGCCTTCAGCGCGGGCACGATGTCGGCCAGCGCGTCGCGCTTGCGCACCAGGATCGCGGTGCGGTCCTTCGCCTCGCGCACCAACTCCACCACGCGGCTCGCCTCGGCTTCGCGGTCGGGCAGGGCATGCCACGTGGCGGCCTCGCCGCCGATGGCTTTCTTGCCGGGATGCGGCGCGGCCGGCGAATACGGCACCGCCCCCGAGGCCGCGTCGGCTTCCTTCGGCAGGATCTGCGAAAAGGAAGCATTGAAGCATGCGATCAGGTTCTTCTGCGAGCGGAAGTTGGTGGAAAGCGTGATCGGCTCGAGCTTCACGCTGCCGAGCCCGTTCTCGCGCGCCTGAAGGAAGAGCGCGACCTCTGCCGAGCGCCAGCGGTAGATCGACTGCATCGGGTCGCCGACGAGAAAGAGGGTTCTTCCGGAGCCCTGCTTTTCATCCTCTCTTTCCCATCCGCTCGTCAGCAGCGTCAGCAGCTCCCACTGCGAGATCGAGGTGTCCTGGAATTCGTCGACCAGGATGTGCTTCACGCGGTAGTCGAGCGCGAGCAGCAGGTCGGTTGGGGCGTCGGGGCGGCCGAGCGCGCGCACGGCCCCTTGCGCGACTTCCGTGAAATCGGCTTCGCCACGCTCGCCGAACACCACCTTGAGGTGTGCGGCGGCGTAGGGCAGGAGCCTGAGGATCGCCTCGAGCACTTCCCACTGGTAATCGGTGTAGCGCTCGGGCGGCATCTCCTGAAGCGCGACCAGCGCCTCCCGCAAGCCCGGCGTCGCGACGAGCTCCGGTGGAGCGGGTGGACGCTTGGTCCAGGTACGTTCAGTTTTCGTCAAGTATTTCTGGGCCATCTCTATCGACGCGTCCGGATGGACCCTGCGCGCGGCGCCGAGGATGCGCGCGCGCTCGAGCGCGAAGCTCGCCTCGAGCCGGTCCCGTGCGTGCACCGCGCCGGTGGTGCGCAGCCACTGGTCGCGCTTGGCGAGCATCGAAGAGAGCAGCCACACCGCGGTGCCGAGGTTGTTGTCGAGGTGCGCTAGAAGCCGTTCGGCCTCGGGCGAGAGCTCCTTCAGGGTGCGCAGGGCCGCTTCGCGGTAGTGCGGCCGCGCGTCCTCGACCAGCCCGGGCTGCGCGCCGAAGCGCGCGAGCACCGGCATCTGCCGGGTCAGCGAGGCGCAGAGCGCGTCGATCGTCTGGATGCGCAGGCGATGGCCGAGCTCCTTCGCCTCGGGCGTCGCCTCCAGCACGCGCTTGCGCATCTCGGCGGCGGCCTTGCGCGTGAAAGTGATGGCGAGGATCTCCTCGGGGCGCTCGACCGTGGCAAGCAGCTTGAGGAAACGCCGGACGAGAAGCTCGGTCTTACCCGAACCCGCCGGCGCCTGGACGATGAACGAGCGCCTCGGGTCGAGGGCGGCTTCGCGGGCGTCGGCGTCTGGAAGGTCGCTCTTCTTCACGGTTTACGGGCAAGAACTTTGCTCATATCCTTTTTTGGGGGTAACCCAGTGGCCATCCAGCTCTACGACCTCGCCGCAGCCGAAGACGACCGGCGCTTCTCGCCCTACTGCTGGCGCACGAAGATGGCGCTCAAGCACAAGGGGCTCGAGTTCGAGCCCGTGCCGTGGCGCTTCACCGAGAAGGACCGCATCGAGTTCACCGGCTCCGCCACCGTGCCGGTGATCGTCGACGGCAAGCGCGCCGTGTACGACTCGTTCGAGATCGCGGTGTATCTCGACGAGGCCTATCCCAGCCGGCCGGGCCTGTTCGAGGGCACCGAGTCGCGCGCGCTGTCGCTTTTCATGCACCACTGGGCGTTCCGCTCGCTCCACCCGCCGCTCCTGCGCGCGATCCTGCTCGACCTCTACCGCCATCTCCACGAGAAGGACAAGGCCTACTTCCGCGAATCGCGCGAGAAGCGGCTCGGCGGGCGGCTCGAGGAAGTCGGCGCCGAGCCCAAGAAGTGGCTCGCCGAGTTCCGCGGCGCGCTGGAGCCGCTGCGGCCGGCGCTGGTGCAGAACCCGTTCGTGTCCGGCAAGGGGCCCGGCTTCGCCGACTACATCGTGTTCGGCACCTTCCAGTGGGCGCGCGCGGTATCGCCGCTTCGCCTGCTCGAGCCCGACGACCCGCTGTTCAAGTGGCGCGAGCGCATGCTCGACCTCTTCGGGGGTTATGCGCGCGAAGCCAAGGGGTACCCGGTCTGGGTTTGAGTTTTTTTTCACTCCGGTCCCTCCTCTTCGTCCACCTCCTCCAGCACGTTGAACTTCTCGTAGACGCGGCATAGCGTCTGCAGGTCGCAGCGCAGGCAGGTCTTCAGATCGCGCTTGGGGTCGACCGCGGCATCGCCGGCGGCGAAGCCGGTGCCGAGCGCCTCGGTTTGCTTTTTCCACTCGGCGAGGAGCGCGGGCCAATTCTTCGCGACCTGCACCCGCGGCATTGCCTCCTTCGACTTGGCAAACCCGGTGAAGCGCATCGCGCCGCGGCGCAGCTTGGCGAACGCGACCGCGGCGAGCTCCTCCGGCGCCGCCACCGCGTAGAGCGGAAGCTGCGGGTCGTCGGGACGCGGCGGTTCCCAGTCCTTCGGCGTGACGCGGTAGCCGCTCTTGTAGTCGATGAGGACATGGCCGCCCTCGCCTTCGAGCAGCCGGTCCATCCGGTCGATGCGCGAGGAAAGCTGGAGGCCGGCGACGGCCACGCTCCTTTCGTGCTCGACGAAAAGAACTTCGAAAGGCTTGCGCGCCTTTTCCACGGCGAGCCATTCCTCGGCGAGCCTCGCGAGGCGCACGTGCTCGAGCTCGGCGAAGCGGCCTTCGATGCCGGCTTCCTTCACCGCCGCTGCCGCGGCGCGTGCGATCACCGGAGCGAGCGGCTCGCTCTGCAGCGCCGCGCTCGTCTTCAGCTCGGCCCAGATCCCGCGCATCAGGGCATGCAGCAGTCTTCCCCGGTCCGAGGCATCGGGGCCGGCGAGCGGTGCTTCGAGCGGCGCGGCGCCGAGGCGCCAGCGCGCGAACGCGCGGAACGGGCAAGCCGCCTGGTCGGCGAGCACCCGCGTGCCGCCCCGCACCGGACCAGGCGGGACCGAAGGTCCGTTCGCATCCTCAAGGGTTTGAAAGTTCTTTTTCTTGAACAAGAGGTCGCGAAGACGAGGAAACTCGGGCAGATCAAGCGAACCGTCGGAAACGGACGCGATGAGCGGGCTCGGGGTGAGGTCGCGGTCTTCCTCTTTGGCGGGCCAGGAGACCACGACTTCGGCCGCCGCGGCGAGCCATTCTTCGGTGAGGCGGCGATCGAGCGCGGCGGAGGTTTCCGGCGAGGCCTGCGGCACGCCGGCCTTCTTCTGCAGGGCCACGGGGATGAACGGATTCGGATGCGCATCGAGCGGCCAGGCCGCGTCGGTCAGCCCGCTCACCCACAGGCAGTCGAAGCGCAGCCCCGCCGACTCGAGCACGCCGAGGACCTGGATCGGCGCCGCCGGGGCGTCGGCGGCGCTCTGGAACAGCGTCTCGCGGCAAAGATGCGCGAGCGAGGCGTACGCCTGCTGGATCGGGACCGGCTTCGAGACGCGCTCCAGCTTCGCCAGCTCGCCGAGCGCCTCGTGCCACTTGGCGATCGCCTGGAACTCGTCGGAGTCGCTCGCGCGCTCGCCTGGGAAGCCCGCCGCCTCGAGCAGCGCCGAGAAATGCCGCGCCCAGCCTGAAAACGTGCTTTTCGACTCGGTCCTCAGCTGAAAGACCCTTTCCAGGCATTGCCGCAGGAGAGCACAGTGCCCGGCCGAAGCCACGAGCCTGGGAAGCGAGACGCTCGCGCCCAGCGTCTCGCGCAAGTCGCGATCGAGCCGCGCGCGGCGCGTCATCTCGGTCTCGGCGCCGCCGAGGAAGGGCGAGCGCACCAGGCGGCTGATCCCGGCGAACTCGATTTCCTGGAACGAAAGCCGGATGAGGCTCAGCGCGAAGTGAACCGCGGGCGCCTCCGCAAGCGGCTCGCCGAGCGAGACGTTGAACGGCATGGCGCTTTTCCGCGCCCCGGGCAGGTTGTAGCCCGGCTGCATGACGCGCGAGAACACCCGCACGACCTCCTTGCGCCGTTGGGCGAGGTCGGGCACGACGACGCCGATGCGGCGCGCGCCCTCCTCCAGCCGCGCGCGCCCCCAGGCTGCGGCGCATTCGAGCTCCTGGCGCGCCGAGCGGAACGAGAGCTTCATCGCGCTACCGCCGCTGCGCTCCGGGCCGCAATGCGCGAGCTCGAAGCTCGCAAGCAGCTCCTTCGTCTGCGGCGGCACGATGTCGAACGCATAGGCGACCAGCAGCTTTGGTGCAGCCGTTGTCTTCACGCCTTTCAAACCCAGAATCAAATCGGGGAGGCGAGCCGAGTCAGTCTCGCCGCGCGTGCGCGCCTCGTATTTCCGCGCCCACTCGCGGAACGCCTGCGCGTCGTCGCCGCCCGGACCCGCCGGGATGCGCCATGCGTGCGCGAGCCGCCACGCTTCGCGGCACTGCGCGGCGGTCTGCGGGATGGAAAGGAGATCCGAACCGGCGAGGATCTCCTCCCAGATCGCCTGCTCCTGCGCCGCGGTGAGAAGGAGCGGCAGGTCGCGCTCGGAATAGAACGCGTCCTCCCACAGCCGCACGATGAACGCGTCGAGCGGCAGGATGTCGGGCGCTTCCCACGCGCCCAGGCCGCGCGCCGCCTGGTGGGCGTCGAAATCCTCCATCAGGCTCTGCGCGAGGCGGCGGTTCGGGGTCACCGCCGTGATGCGCGCGGCGTGGCCTTCGCCGAGGCGCGCGAACAGATCGGACTTCGAAATGGCCAACTTATCTCTCGAGAATCGCGGTGACGCCCATGCCACCCGCGGCGCAGATCGAGATCAGCCCGCGGCCCGAGCCGCGCTCGGCGAGCTGCTTGGCGAGCGTGGCGACGATGCGCGCGCCGGTGGCGGCGAAGGGATGGCCGATGGCGACGCTCGAGCCCTTCGGATTGAGCTTCGCCCGATCGATCTTCCCTAAAGCAGAACCTCTCTGTAGGCGGGAACGACAGTATTCCTCCGACTCCCACGCCTTCAGCGTGCAGAGCACCTGCGCGGCGAAGGCCTCGTGGATCTCGTAGATGTCGAAGTCCTGCAGCGTGAGGCGAGCGCGGTCGAGCATGCGCGGCACCGCGTAGGCCGGCGCCATGAGCATGCCTTCCTTCGGCCCCGCCATGCCGACGAAGTCCACGGCCGCCGCTTCCGAGAAGGTCAGGTAAGCGAGAATCTTCCAACCCCGAGTCCGGGCAAGTTCCTCTGAAGAAAGAAGCACGCAGGCCGCGCCGTCGGTGAGCGGCGAGCTGTTGCCGGCGGTGAGCGTGCCCGCCGACGACCGGTCGAACGCGGTCCTCAGCGATGCGAGCTTCTCGAGCGAGGTGTCGGGGCGCACGTTGTTGTCGTGGCGCAGGTCGTTGAACGGCACCACCAGATCCTCGAAGAAGCCGGCCTTCCACGCAGCCGCCGCGTTGCGGTGGCTGGCGAGCGCGAGCTCGTCCTGCTCGGCGCGGCCGATGCGCCACTCCTTCGCCATTTCCTCGGCGTGCTGCCCCATCGAGAGCCCGGTGCGCGGCTCGGCGATTCCCGGCGCCGAGGGCTTGAGATGCCCCGGCCTCAAGCCCAGCCAGGGGGAAAGGCGTTCTCCGGCGGTGCGGCCATGCGCGCTGGTCAGAACGATCTTCTGCAGCTCCGGGGCGTAGGTAAGCGGGATGTCGCTCGCCGAGTCCACGCCGCCCGCGATGCCGCACTCGATCTCGCCCGCCGCAATGCGGTGGGCCACCTGCACTGCGGCGGTGAGGCTGGTGCCGCACGCCCGCTGCACGTCGTAGGCGGGCGTCTCGGGATGCAGCCCGCTGCCGAGCGTCGACTCGCGCGCGAGATTCCAGTCGCGCGAGTGCTTGATCACGGCTCCGGCGGCGACTTCTCCGATCCTTTCGTTTTCCAAGTGACAACGGGAAACGAGGCTTTTCAAGGCCGTCGTGAGCATCTGCTGGTTGCTCGCCTCGTTGTAGGCGGTATTGGCGCGCGCGAACGGAATGCGCACGCCGCCGACGATGGCGACCCGGCGCGGGGAGGGAGTCATGGGTTTAAACTAGCGAGAGGAGGAGCGTTGGGATGCACATGATAGCCAAGGTCCTGGCGGCGGCAGCGCTTGCAGTCCTCGCCGCGCCGGTCTGGGCGCAGGACTATCCGGTCCGCGAGATCCACTCGATCTGCAACTTCGCCGCTGGCTCGGGCGCCGACATCGTCGTGCGCTACTACAGCGACCGGCTGTCGAAGCTGGCGGGAAAGCCCGTTCTGGTGGAGAACAAGCCCGGCGTGCAGGGCACGCTCGCGAGCGATTACGTAGCCAAGTCGAAGCCCGACGGCTACACGCTCATGATCACCCCGGCGAGCTCCACCCTCGCCACCGCGCCCTACATCTTCAAGAAGCTGCCGTTCGATCCGCTCAAGGATTTCGCCCCGGTGACGAGCGTGGCCTCGCTCAGCTTCGTGCTCGCGGTCGACGCCGCCGGCCCGATCAGGTCGATCGACGACCTGGTGAAGTCGCTGAAGGCGAAGCCCAACCACGGCTTCTACGGCACCGGCTCCAACACCGGGCAGGTGGCGGCGGAGCTCTTCAAGGAGAAGATGGGCCTGTCCACGGTTTACGTGCCCTACAAGGTGACCGTCGACGCGCTCACCGGCGTGGTCGGAGGCAGCGTCGACTTCATCTCGTACGACACCACCTGGGCGGTGACGCAGCATCCGCAGCGCATCCGCATCCTCGCGGTCACCGCGGCGAAGCGGCAGAGCGCACTTCCCGACGTCCCGACCCTCTCCGAGCTCGGCCTGGGCGAGTTCGACATCGCGCCTTGGTTCGGCGTCGTCGTTCCCGCCGGCACGCCGCGCCCGACCATCGAACGCCTCGCGGGCTGGTTCAACCAGATCACCAACAGCGCCGACGCGAAGCAGTTTCTCGCCCGCGCCGCGCTCGACGCCTTCCCCGGCTCGCCCGAGCAGATGGCGGCGCATCTGCGCACCGAGGCCAAGCGCTGGGAGCGCTGGGTGAAGCTCGCCAAGATCGAGCCCCAGTAATGGCGTACGACCTCCTGATCAGGAACGGGCTCGTCGTCGACGGCACCGGCGCGCCCGGCCGGCGGGCCGACGTCGGCATTTCAGAGGGCAGGATTCTTTCGATCGAAGATCGAGTCTCGGGACAAGCCGCGAGGACCATCGATGCATCCGACCTGGTCGTCGCACCCGGCTTCATCGATCCGCACACGCACTACGACGCGCAGATCTGCTGGGACGGCGCGCTCACGCCCTCCTCCTGGCACGGCGTTACCTCGGTGGTGATGGGGAACTGCGGCGTCGGCATCGCGCCCTGCCGAGCCGAGGCGCGCGAGATCGCGATGCGAGACCTCGTCAACGTCGAGGCGATTCCGTTCGAGGTGCTGGCCGCGGGCATCACCTGGGACTGGGAGAGCTTTCCCCAGTACATGCGGGCGGCGGCGCGGCGAAATCCCGCGCTCAACCTCGCGTTCCTCGCGCCGCTCACCCCGTTCCGGCATTACGTCATGGGCGAGGCTTCGATGGAGCGCGCGGCCACCCCGGAGGAGACAGCAAAGATTGCTTCTCTTCTGGGTGAAGCAATCGATCAGGGTGCGTTCGGTTTCTCGAGCACGCTGCTGAACCAGCATCTCGGATACCAGGGCCGGCCGCTGGCGTGCCGCAACGCGAGCCGCGAGGAGCTCAAGGCCTATTGCAACGCGCTCAGGGAGCGCGGCAAGGGCGCGATCGAGATCGCGATGACGCGCCAGATCGGCGTGATGGACGAGCCCGAGCTCGAGCTGCTCGACTTCATGCTCGCCGAAAGCGGCCGGCCGATCACGTTCATCGCCATGTTCGACCGCGACGACATTTCGGAGGCGCTGCGCACCTCGCTCAGGAAGAGCGCGCCCCTCATCGCGCGCGGCGCGCGGCCGCAGACCTCGCCGCTGCCACTGACGCGCGAGATCAACATGCGCAACCCGTTCTCCTTCGCCGCGTTCCCGTCCTGGAAGCGTGTATTCGAGGACACCTCGAAGGCCGCGCAGGCCGCGGTCTACAGGGATGTCAATTTCAGAAACCAGTTCAGGGAGGAGCTGAAGCGCCCGGCCTCGTTCGGCAACTGGGAGCGGATTACCGTTCATGAGGTGAAGAACCCTTCGCTCAAGGAGTATGAGAATCGAACCGTGGCGGAGATCGCCGCCGAGCGCGGGGTCGACGGCGTCGACGCGCTGCTCGACATCACGCTCGCCGACGATCTGCAGAACGAATTCACCATGCAGTCGTTCAATACGCGCGTCGAGCGCATGACCGAGATCCTGCGGAACAAGGACATGCTGCTCGGCCTGGGCGACGGCGGCGCGCACCTCGACATGCTGTGCGACTCGGGCTATCCGACCTACGTGCTCGGCACCTGGGTCCGGGAGCGCAAGGCGTTGAGCCTGGAGGAGGCGGTGCGGCGGATGACCTCGGATCCGGCGGACTTCTTCGGCATCCGCGGCCGCGGCCGGCTCGCGCCGGGACTTGCTGCGGACCTCACCGTGTTCGACCCGGCGAGCGTGGCCTCGGTCGGCCGCCCCGAGCGGCGCTACGACCTGCCCGGCGGCGCGAAGCGCATGGTGATGCGCTCGAAGGGCATCGAGTACACCGTGGTGAACGGCGCGGTCGCGTGGGAACGCGGCGCGCTCACCGGCGCTTCGGCGGGCCAGGTGCTGCGCTCCTGACCGCGCTTCCGACGTCGCTCCTCACTTAACGGTCGGCCCAGGGCATCTCCTTCCACATCGCGCGGTACATCATGTCGGCCTCGCGCACCAGCGCCTCGTATTCGGCGGGCGCGAGATAGCGCAGCGGCGCGAAGAACTGCGCTGCCTTCGCCTGGAACTCGGGATCGGCCACGGACACGGCCACCGCCTTCACCAGGCGCTCGCGCACGTCCTTGGGAAGGCCTTTCGGGCCGACCATGCCGCGCAGCGACGACATCTCGATGTCGTAGCCCTGCTCGCGCGCGGTCGCGAGCTCGGGCGCGAGGTTGGTGCGCGCCGGGCTCATCTGCACCAGGTTGCGCAGCGGCGAGCCGCCCTTCTGGTACTGCAGCGCCTCGCCGATGTTGATCGCGGCGACCATGATCTGCTTGCCCAGGATCGCCGCGCGCACCTCCGCCGAGCCCTTGAACGGGATGTGGCGCATCTTCACGCCCGCCGCGCGCTCGAACTTGAGCATCGCGAGGTGGTCGTCGGAGCCGATCCCTGTGGTGCCGACCGTGACCGCGCCCGGATTGGCCTTGGCGTAGGCGGCGAGCTCGGCCAGGTTCTTCACGTTGGTGTCGCTGTGGACCGAGAAATTGCACGGGTCGTCGATGATGTTGCCGAGGTAGTCGAAGCGCTGCCACGTGAACTGGGCCGGGCGCTCGATCGGTATCGTGAGGAGCGGCGGCGTGTTGACGAAGCCGATGGTGTAGCCGTCGGCCGGCGCCGCCGCGAGCGCCGCGAAGCCGACCTCGCCGCCCGCGCCGGCGCGGTTGACGATCACGATTTTCGCGCCGCCGAGGTTTTTCTCGACATAGGGCGCGAGCGCCCGGGCGATGAGATCGGTTCCGCCGCCCGGCGGGTACGCGACGATCAGGGTGATCGGACGTTCGGGATACGCGGCATGCGCGGCGTGTCCCGCCGCCGCCAGCAAGAGCGCCATGAGGAGCCTCATCGATCCTCCTTTTCTACAGGCGCAGAGTATGATCCTGCTCGCACTCTCGCGCTGACGAAAGGTGCTCATGAAACTCCTGATCGGGATCCTCCTCGCGCTGGCCGCCTTGCCCGCGGCGGCGCAGACGGCGCGCATCTACGTCACCAACAGCGCCGGAGACAGCATCCACGTCATCGACCCGGCCACGAACAAGGTGGTGCAGGTGATCGAGGGCATCGAGGCCGCGCACGGCATCGACTTCTCGCCCGATGGCAAGCGCGTCTACGTCAGCAACGAGTCCGACGCCACGCTCGACGTGTTCGACGCGAAAAGCGGCCGCCTCGCCTCCAAGGTGAAGCTCTCGGGCCATCCCAACAACATCGCCGCAACGAGGGACGGCGGCCGCGTTGTCGTCGGCATCGCCGAGGACCCGGGCGCGCTCGACGTGATCGACGCGAGCACGCTCAAGGTGGCGAAGAGCATCCCGGTGAACGGGCGCCTGCACAACGTCTACGTCACGCCCGACAACAAGTACGTCATCACCGGCTCGATCCGCACCAAGATCCTCACCGTGATCGACCTCGCCGCCGAGAAGGTCGCCTGGGAGCTCAAGCTCGACCAGGGCGTGCGCCCGATGGCGCTCGAGGCGGGGCCCGACGGCGCTGTGCGCCGCGTCTTCGCGCAGGTCTCGAATATCAACGGCTTCGTGGTGATCGATTTCGCCGCGCGCAAGGAAGTGTCCCGCATTTTCCTCCCCGATAACGGCTTCGGTGCTGCCGAGCGGCGCCTCGACTCGCCCTCGCACGGCATCGGCGTCGCGCCCGACGGGAGGACGCTCTGGGTGACGAGCATCTCCGCCAATTCCGTCTATGCCTACTCGCTGCCCGAGCTGAAGCTTTTGGGCGAGGCGCGCCTGCCGGAGGTCAAGGCCGACGGGCGCAAGCCCACCAGCTCGGTGCCGAACTGGGTCACCTTCACGCCCGACAGCAAACGGCTTTACATCTCCAACGCCGCCGCGAGGTCGGTGTCGGTGATCGACACCGACGCGATCAAGCTGATCGCCACCGTGCCGGTCGGCGAAGTGCCCAAGCGCATCAATACGCTGGTGCTGCGCTAGCCGCCGCCGACCCAGCGCGCGAGCGTCTTCCAGTCGGCGTCGTCCCGGTTCTCGAACTGCCGGCCGCCGGAGTGGTAGGCGTCGCCGCCCGCTTCGGGGGCGAGCGGGTGCAGGAGCAGCAGGCTCGACCCGGGCTTGCCCGGCACGACGAGCCGCGACACGGTTTCGAAATTGCGCCGCGACTGCTCCTCGCTCCACGTCTTGGCTCCGGGCGCAAGCTTCTCCAGCTTGAGGAGGTTGTTGCTGCGGTCTGAATGGCAGACGACGCAGCGCGTGTGCCCCGGGCGCTTCTTCAGGAAGATCGGCTCCACGCTCGACTTGAACTGCGCGTAGTCGAGCGTTTGCGCTCCTACGCCTGCGGTGAACAGCAACATCACGAGCGCGAACGACAGGTTGATGGGAGCTTTCATGATGCGCCGAACAGCCGGTTGAGCTCCTTCGCCGGGACCGTGTCGCGGACCCACGTAAAGCCGCCCTGCTCCTTCATCTCGTGCGCCGCCTTGAGAAACGACGCCAGCGCCAGCCTGTTGAGCGCGCCTCCGACGCTGATGCGCTTGACGCCGGCCTTCGCGAGCTGATCGGCGGTGAGCGCGGGATCCGCGGCGCTCATGACGATGTTGAGCGGCTTCGTGACGGACGAGGCCACGCGGCCGATGGTCGCCAGGTCCCGCAGCCCAGGGGCGTACAGCACGTCGGCACCCGCCTTCTCGAACGCCTGCAGCCGGCGGATGGTGTCGTCGAGGTCGCGGCGGCCGTGCAGGAAATTCTCCGCTCTCGCCGTCAGCGTGAAAGGGAACGGCAGCGAACGCGCCATTTCGGCCGCGGCGTGCACCCGCTCCACGGCGAGGTCGAATTCGTAGATCGGTTGCTGCGCATCGCCGGTGGCATCCTCGATCGAGCCGCCCACCACGCCCGCCTCGGCGGCGAGGCGGATCATCTCGGCGGCGGCGCGAGGCTCGTGCGCGTAGCAGTTTTCGAGGTCCGCGCTCACCGGCAGGCGAGTCGCGCCGGCAATCTCGGCGCAGTTGGCGAGAACCTCGGCGCGGCTGACCGCACCGGTGCCGTCGGCGCGGCCGAGAGTGTTGGCGAGCCCCAGGCTGGTCGTGGCGAGCGCTTCGAAGCCGAGCGCGGTCAAGAGCCTGGCAGTGCCGGCATCCCACGGGTTCGGGATGATGAACGCGCCGTCGCGCTGGTGGAGCGCCCGGAACGCAGCCGCCTTCTGTGTCTGAGTATTCATCGCAGGAGAAGTGGAATCGCGCAGACCACCAGTATCGCGCATACCAGTCCCTTGAAGAGCCCCTCGCTCATCCTGGCGTGGAACCGGCCGCCGAGGTAGATCCCCAGCCCCATGATGGGAAGCGCGGCCGCGAATACCGCGAGCGACTCCGTTCCCAGCTCCCCCACCGCGGCGTACGCCACCAGCCGGATCAGGCTGAGCGCCAGCAGCATCGCCGAGATCGTGGCGCGAAAGGCGCGCTTCTCGAGCGCGCAGGCGTTCAGGTACATCGCGAAGAAGATCGACGCCATCGCGCCGAACATCGTGCCCACCACGCCGGAAAGCACGCCCGACGCCGGCCGCACTGCCCCCGCCGGCAGCGGGTCGCCCGCCGCGGGATGCGCGATCATCCACACCATGTAGCCCGCATAGAGGAGGATCAGCACGCCGAGCGCGCGGGCCAGCGCGGCGGCGTCGAGCGTCTTGAAGAGGTAGAGCCCCGCGCCGATCCCTACGATGCACCACGGGAGAAAAAGCCCGAATGCGCGCTTGTCGACGTGTGCGCGGTCGCCGCCCAGGATGGTCGCCGACGACGCGATGCCGAGCAGCGTCCATGCGGGAGCCAGCACCTTCACCGGAATCACCAGCGCGAGCAGCGGCATCCCGATCAGGCCGCCGAACCCGGTGCTGCCGCGCAGCGAGTAGGCGAGCAGCAGGACGGCGGCGCAATACGCCATCTCCCCCGCCGTTAGAGAAGCTATCCCTGCCAGACGCCGTAGCCCTTCTCGCGCAGCGCGATGGCGAGCTCGACTTCCATGTCGCGCGCGCCGTCGTACGGCATCGGGTTGTACGGCTCGTAGAGGCGCGGCAGGAGGTGCAGGCCGTAGAGGCGCACGAACTTGTTCGACTGGATGCCGGCCTTGTGCTTGTCGAAGCGCACGTCGGGCGAGAGCCCCGTCATGCCGACGTACACGCATGGAAAGCCCAGGCGATAGTCCTGGTTCGCCTTCCTGAAGCGCGGCTCGTTCAGCACTTCCTTCGAAAGCTCGACGACGTAGACCGAGTGATGCTGGGGCCGGCGGCGCCGGGCTCGCATGCCCTCAGTCGAGGTTGAACTCCCGCCGCGTCTGTTCGACCACGCGCCGGACGATGCGCCGCTCGCGCCGGTCGAGCGGATGATCGGATTTCACGCGCGCGTAGCTCCAGTTGCATCCGGAAGGATCCCGGCTCGGGATCGCCTTGATCGAGGTGACGCGGGTGCCTTCGCACTTCTCGTAGGCAGCGAGCTCCCAGTTGAGGAGCTGGACCAGGTCGTGTTGGCTCAGCGATTCGTGCTTCGCCTGGCTTTTCATGAAACCTCCTTCTATTCAGTCGAGCGGCTCGAGCTTGACGATCGAGGCGCCGTGGTTGGAGCCGACCCAGAACGTGACCGGCGTGGTCGAGTTGTCGACGTGCACGCGCCGGATGTTGGTCTTGCGCGGCAGCAGGTACTGGACCGTCGACCCGGACTTGGTGTCGAGGCGCGTCACCTGGTCGTCGATCATCGAGCCGGTCCAGGCCTCGGCGTTCTTGTCGAAGGCGACGTCGTAGGGCGCCGACCAGCGCGGGCCGACCGCCCAGTCCTTGAACTCGCCGGTCTTGGTGTCGAGCATGCCGATCTTGTCGCCGCGGTACTGCGCGAACCAGAGGCGGTCCTGCGCGTCCATCTGGCCGCGGCGCGGCGCCAAAACGGCCGCGGGAGCCGCGCTTGTTACCGGGATTTCGAAGAGCGTGATCTCGCCGGTCTTCGCGTCGATGCGGCCGATGTGCTTCTGGCGGAAGTCGGTGAACCAGGCGTTGTTCTTCGAGTCCGGCACGACGTCGTAGATGTTGTGCGGCTGGCCCTTCGGCGCGTCCTTGAACGGCTCCCAGGTCTCGATCCGGCCGGTCTTGACGTCCAGCCGGTGCACGCCCGCGAAGCCGTTGTTCTGGCTCCAGACCTTGCCGTCGACGTGCGAGTACTGCGGGCTCACCATGTTCACCTGCGCCGCGTCGATGTTGCGCTCCTGCGGCAGCGTCCAGTAGGTGAACTTCTGCGTCTTCTTGTCGAACTTCACGATCGTGGCCTGGTACATGTTGCCGAGCCACAGGTTGCCGTCGCGGTCCTCGCGCAGGCCGAGCAGGCCGGTCGGAAACTCGGGCTTATGCTTTCTTATTTCGAACTCTTTTACCTGCCCGGTCTTCGGATCGAGCCGGCCGAGATTCTGCTCGCCGAAGCTCGAGTACCAGGCGATCCCCTGCTTGTCGACGACCACGTCGTGCGGCTCGATCGTCTCGCGCGGCAGGTCGTACTCGGTATAGACCACGCGCGTCGCGCGGCCCTTGGGCCGCGGGTAAGTCTTCAGCTCGTAGCCCCACTTCGGCGACTCGGCGAGATTGACCGTTGAGAGGTACTCCGCCGTCGAGCGGTACACCTGCACGCGCTGGTCGCCGCGCTCCTCCATCAGGCGCTCGGCCTTGCGCAGCTGCGGGTGCTGCGGAATGCTCTGGTTCACGTAGCCCTGCATGCGCGGCAGGATGGCCTTGGTGAACGTGTCGGCGTCGTAGCGCGAGCGCGCGACGCGCTCGAGCGTGTGGCAGCCGACGCAGTTGAGCAACTGGCCTTTCTGGCGGTCGTCGCCGGGCATGCTGTTCATCCACTCTCCGTTCGAGAGCTGCGCGGCGAGATCCTCGGTCTTGCGCAGCTTGAGGTCGGCCGCGGTCGCCGACTTGCCGACCTGGACGGCGGATGGCGACGCGAGCTCGTAGCCGGCCGCCCGCACCTTCATCGCGTACTTGCCGGGCGAAAGCTTCGCCGCTGGAAAGCTGTAGCGCCCCTCGGCGTCGCTGACCACGGTGATGGTGATGGTCGAGCCGGCCTTTTTCGCGCTGACCAGCACGCCCTCCATCGCGCCTTCCTCGGCCGAGCTCACCGTGCCGGCGAGCGCCGCCGGTGCCTGAGCGTGCGACGGCATGGCGAGCATTCCAAATAGAAGAACGACGGCAGCGCGTTGCAGGGCGTTCATCGGGGGGGCTCCTCCTGGGCCGCAAGAATACGCCGATCAATCCGGGATGCGCAGCCGCGATTTGATGATCTTGCGCGTCGGCGTGAGCGGCATTTCGGCGACGATCACCAGGCGTTCGGGCAGCTTGTTCTTCGCTATTTCCTTGCTCATCAGATAGGTGACGAGCTCCTCGAGCGACACCGGATCGGCCGGATTCTTCAAGCTGACAAAAGCGCAAGCTTTCTCGCCGAGCACCGGATCGGGCATCGGCACGAGCGCCGACTGCAGCACCTTGGGATGCGAGTCGAGCAGCATCTCCACGTCCGCCGGGTTGATCTTTACGCCGCCGCGGTTGATGAGGTCCTTGCTGCGGCCGGTAATGGCGAAGTACTTGCCGCGCGCCTCGCCGAGATCGCCGGTGCGGAACCAGCCGTCCGCCGCAAACGCCTTTGCCGCTTCAGTCGGATCGTTCAGATAACCGGAAAAAAGCGAAGGACCGCGAACCTCCAGCTCGCCTTGACTGGAGAGCCGCACCTCGGTTCCGGGGCTCGGCCGGCCCGCGCTCGTCGCCGACATTTCGAACGGATCGCCCGGGCGCGTGTAGAGGCCGGCCTGCAGCTCGGTCATGCCCCAGAGCTGCGTCACCGCGCAGCGCGGCAGCTTCTCGGCGAAATACCGGACGAGGGCAGGCGGTGCGATGGATCCCGACACGATCGCGAGCTCGAGCGAGGACCAGTCGTAGCGCTCGAACGCACCCGCGGCCCGGCATGCCGCCACGTGGGCGGGAGCGGTCCAAAGCGCGGTCGGTTTCAGATTCTCGACTGTGGAACCGAGCTCGTCCGGTTTGAAGGCGGGAAGGAGGACCGTGCACGCGCCGACCGCCCACGCGCAATGCAGCGAGTAGAGGCCGTAGAGGTGGGAAAGCGGCGCCGCGCAAAGAACCCGGCTCTTTTCATGGAGGCCGTGCTCGGGCGCGCTGACGCGGCCGTTCCCGAGCATCGTTCGGTACGAGTGGACTACGCCTTTCGGCGCGGCGGTCGTGCCGGACGTATAGAGCAGCAGGAACGGGTCGCTTGGCCCTGGTTCACCGAAGTCGGAACCGAGGGGCTCGCCGTTTTCGTTTTCAATGTCGGCGAACGCGAAGCCGCGGCCCTGGAACATCTCCTTCGACTGCGGCAGGCAGATGGCGAGGCGCGCGCCGCTGTGGCGCATCAGCGCCTGAACCTCGGCGCCGCGGTAAGGCATGTGCAGCGTGCACGTGACCGCTCCCAGGTGCGCGATCGCGAGATAGCCGAGGATGAACTCCGGGGTGTTCGGAAGCTGGACCGCCACGACGTCGCCTGGCCCGACCCCTCGCGCGCGCAGGCCTGCTGCCACAAGAAGGACCCGCCGTTCCACATCCTTCCACGACAGCACGGTGTCTTGGAAGGCAAGCGCCGGCGCGTCGGGGCGCTCGCGCACGTGACGCGCGAGCCAGCGCGTGAGCGTGTCGTCGGCCCACCAGCCGTGCGCCCTGTATCGAGCCTCCCGCTCGTCGCGATGCATTGCGAAGTATATTAATCGGATGGAAGAGGCGCTGATCCTGTCGCGGGTCCAGTTCGGGCTCAACATCGGCTTCCACATCCTGTTCCCGACGATCACGATCGGCCTCGGCTGGATGCTCTTCTATGTCCGAGTGCGCTACGAGCGCACCCGCGACCCGGCGTGGCTGCGGACCTACAAGCTCTGGGTGAAGGTGTTCGCGCTGTCCTTCGCGATGGGCGTGGTGACGGGCATCACGATGAGCTTCCAGTTCGGCACCAACTGGCCGGGCTACATGAACACGGTCGGCAACATCGCCGGACCGCTGCTCGCCTACGAGGTGCTGACCGCGTTCTTCCTCGAGGCGACCTTCCTCGGCGTGATGCTCTTCGGCATGGACCGCGTGCCGGGCTGGGTGCACGTCGCCGCGTCGGGAATCGTCGCCTTCGGCACCACGGTATCGGCATTCTGGATTCTGGCGCTCAACTCGTGGATGCAGACTCCGACCGGCCACGAGCTCGCGCAGGGCGAGATCATCGCGGCGAGCTGGCTCGCGGTGATCTTCAATCCCTCGTTCCCCTACCGCTTCATCCACATGCTGCTCGCTTCCGGCATCACGGCGTCGTTCGTCGTCGCCGGCCTCTCGGCGTGGCGGCTGCTCAAGGCGCCGCAGGACGCGGCGGCGCTGAAGACGCTGCGCTTCGGCGTGCACGTCGCGGCGGTGCTGGTGCCGATCCAGGTCGTGGTCGGCGACCTCCACGGCCTGAACACCTTCGAGCACCAGCCGGCCAAGATCGCCGCGATGGAAGCGCTGTGGAAGACCGAGCGCGGCGCGACGCTCACGCTGGTCGGCTTGCCGAACGAGCAGGAGCGCCGCAACGATTTCGCGATCACCGTGCCGAAGGCGCTCTCGCTCCTCCTGGTGCATGACTTGAACGGCGAGGTGAAAGGACTGGAGGAGTTCGAAGACACTCCGCCGGTGGCGCCGGTGTTCTTTGCGTTCCGCGTGATGGTGGGCATGGGCGTGCTGATGCTTCTGCTCGCCTGGATCGGGTCTTTTATCCTGAGAAAACCGCAAGCTCCGCGCTGGCTGCTGTGGGCCTTCGCCGGGTTCACGTTTTCCGGCTGGGTCGCGACGCTCGCCGGGTGGATCGTCACCGAGATCGGCCGCCAGCCGTGGCTCGTGACGGGCATCCTCTACACCGAGGACGCGGTCGGCGTCATCACCGGCGGCGAGGTGGGCGCGAGCCTCACCGCATACGTGCTCACCTACACGGTGCTGTTGATCTCGTACGTGGTCGTGCTCACGCACATCGCCGGGAAGGGATCGGAATGAGCGACTGGCTGCCGGTAGTCTTCACCATCCTCATGGGCGTGGCGGTCCTCGTCTACGTGGTCCTCGACGGCTACGACCTCGGCGTCGGCATGCTCCTGCCCGCGGCCGAGCGCCAGGAGCAGGATCGCATGGTCGCCTCGATCGGGCCGTTCTGGGACGCGAACCAGACGTGGCTCGTCCTCGGCGTCGGCCTGCTCCTCGTCGCGTTCCCGGTGGCGCACGGCGAGGTGCTCGGCGCGCTCTACATGCCGGCCATCGCGATGCTCGTCGGGCTGATGCTGCGCGGCGTCGCGTTCGAGCTCCGCATGAAGGCCGAGGGCTGGCACCGCGAGCTGTGGAACTGGCTCTTCTGGGCCGGCTCGACGCTCGCCGCGTTCTCACAGGGCCTGATGCTCGGCCGCTACATCACCGGGTTCGAGGCCGGAGCCGGCTTCTGGCTTTTCGCCCTGCTGACCGGCGCGAGCCTGTGCGGCGGCTACGTGCTGCTCGGCGCGACCTGGCTCATCCTGCGCACCGACGGGCCGCTGCAGGCGAAGGCGGTAGCGTGGGCGCGCTGGGGGCTTCTCTGGGTAGCGCTCGCCGTGGCGCTCGTCAGCCTCGGAACGCCGCTCATCAGCGAGACGGTGCGGGAAAAATGGTTCACGTTCCCGCGCGTCACGTATCTCTCGCTCCTGCCGCTCGCCACGGCCTCGGCCTGGTTCTGGGTCTGGTTCAGGCTGAAGAAATCCGACACCGCGCCGTTCTTTGGCGCGGTCGCGATCTTCGTGCTGTCCTTCGCCGGCCTCGCCTACAGCCTGTTTCCGTTCGTGGTGATCGACCGTCTCACGATCTGGGAAGCCGCGGCCCATCCGAGCTCGCTGCTGTTCGTGCTGGTCGGGACCGCGATCGTGCTCCCGCTCATCGCCGGGTACACCATCTATTCGTACCGCATCTTTCGAGGAAAAGTAGGCACCGGCGCGCGCTACGAGTAGCCCGGCTGCGAAACGAATCGCACGCAGTGCAAATTTCTCCCGGGCCCCCCGCCTGGGCAGTTGGAATAATCGCGTCAGGGGGATGCAAGGACGGGATCGATGAATAAGAAAAACAAGCTCGCGGCTGTCGTACTCGGTTGGCTGCTATGCACCGGAGCGCACGCCGAGCCGGGAATTACTCCGGCCGAGATCGTTCTCGGCCAGGCGGCGGGCTTCACCGGGTCGGTGGCGGGCACGGTCAAGGAGCTCACTGCCGGCGCAAGCGCCTACTTCGACCGCGTGAACGCGACCGGCGGCGTGCACGGCCGCAAGATCGTGCTCGAGTCGCTCGACGACGGGTTCGATCCGAAGCGCACGCCCGAGGTGGTCAAGAAGCTGATCGACGAGAAGCAGGTCTTCGCGCTGTTCCTTTCGCGCGGCACGCCCACCAACGAGGCGGCCTACCCGGTGCTCGAGGAGGCCAAGGTGCCGCTGGTCGGACCCTCGACCGGCGCGATGTCGATGTACGACCCGCCGCGAAGGTACCTCTTCCCGGTGCGGCCAAGCTACCACTCGGAGACCGCGAAGATCGTGGCGCAGCTCGTCTCGACCGGAATCAACCGCATCGCGGTGTTCCATACGGACGACTCGTTCGGCAAGGACGGCCTTACCGGAACGCTGAACGCGATGAAGGCGCAGGGGCTCAACCCGATCGTCGTGGCGAGCCATGCGCGCGGAACGGTCCAGGTCGAGCAAGCGGTCGCGGCGATCGCGAAGTCCGAGGCGCAGGCGGTCATCATGGTCACGGTGCTCGACGCGGGCGTCGCCTTCATCAAGCAGATGAGGAAGACCGGGGCGAGCCCGCTCTTCGTGACGCTGTCGAACAACAGCTCGAACGCCTTCATCAAGAACCTGGGCGAGGACGGCCACGGCGTCGCGGTGAGCCAGGTGTCGCCCTATCCGTTTTCCCGCACCATGCCGATCACGCAGGAATTCCACGACGCGATCAAGGGCCGGCAGGACGTCGCGGCTTCGTACGCCTCGATGGAGGGCTTCATCGCCGCCAAGGTCATGGTGGAGGGGCTGCGCCGCGCCGGCCCGAGGCCGACGCGCGAGAAGCTGATCGCGGCGCTGGAATCGATGCAGCGCCTCGACCTCGGCGGCGTGGACGTGACCTACGGATCCCGGAATCGCACCGGCACGCAGTACATCGACCTCACGATCATCAACCGCGCCGGAATGTTCGTCCGCTAGCAGCTCATCAAAAACAAAGAGGGCGGACCGCAGTCCGCCCTCTTCACGATTCGCGCCGGCGAATCAGGCCGCGCGCGGGATCGGGATGAAGAAGGACTCGCGCACCACGTCTTTCCCTTCGATCAGCTCCTCTGCGCCGCGGCGCTCCTCGTCGAACACGACCGCGGCGAGCTTCTGCAGTGTGTCGCGCGCCTCGTCGATCGTGCGGCCGTGCGAGTTGACGCCGGGCAACTCTTCGATGAATCCGATGTAACCGCTATTGGACTTCAGGTATACCGCGGTGAAGGCAAGCCTTCCTGTTTCCATCTTGTCCCTCCGAACGAACAATTCGAGAGCCTACGCTATTACGCTTTCAAAAGTATGACTGAGTACTTGCGGGTTACATTTCAAAATCGTTGTGGTCGTATGCACCACAAAAATTTTGCGTTGCGAAAATTGCTGCGCCGCTTCTGCTTTACTCGAGTGAAAAAATTGCTGCGCTGCTTCTTTGTTTCTCTGTCCGATCGCGGGCTGCGAGAGCTATTTTTCGAGCCAATGTTTTTTTTGTTTCACGGCCGCCCACTCGTCGGCGTCCGGCGGCGCGGGCTTGCGCTCGATGATCGGCTTCCAGATCTTGGAGAGCTCGGCGTTGCGCGCGATGAATTCCTGCTGCGCGTCGGGCACGTCGTCCTCGGCGTAGATCGCCTCGACCGGGCACTCGGGCACGCACAGCGTGCAATCGATGCATTCGGCGGGATCAATCACCAGCATGTTCGGGCCTTCCCGGAAGCAGTCGACCGGACAGACGTCGACGCAGTCGGTGTACTTGCACTTGATGCACGACTCGGTTACTACGTAAGTCATACAGGTTATAAGAACGCGTTGCGAATCAGCTATTTAGTATATCCCTTGGGAAGCGCTCGCGCCGCCCCCATAATAGGAGCCAACGTCGTAACACCCACGAGGAACCATGAGCAGCACAGGAATCGCCGCAATCCAGCATGTGACGGACGACACGTTCGAGCCCGAAGTCCTGAAATCCGACACCGCAGTCCTGGTCGATTATTGGGCCGAGTGGTGCGGCCCGTGCAAGTCGATCGCGCCGATCCTCGACGAGATCGCGAAGGAATACGAAGGCCGTCTGAAGATCGCCAAGATCAACGTCGACGAGAACCAGCAGGTTCCGGCGAAATTTGGCATCCGCGGCATTCCCACGCTGATGCTCTTCAAGAACGGCAACGTCGAGGCCACGCGCGTCGGCGCGCTGTCGAAGTCGCAGCTGACCGCTTTCCTTGACAGCAACATCTGAAGCTTTTAGGCTTGCCTAGGTAAGGGCCCCCTCCATCCCGGAGGGGGGTGAATCCAACAAGGTTGTCCAGCGCCACGGCTCCGGCGCACGTTTCTTACGTATGTCCCCAACATGAGCAGGTCACAAGCGGCACAGCCCGAAGCGGTCCGTTCACCCCAGGCGCAGGAACCCGCGCCCGCGCAGGGAACCGCGCCCGCGGCGGGCGCCGGCACCCCGGTCGCCATCCCGATGCATCTCTCGGAGCTCAAGGCGCACCACGTCTCGCAACTGGTGGAGATGGCGGTATCCAATGGCATCGAGAACGCGAGCCGGCTGAGGAAGCAGGACCTCATCTTCGCCCTGCTCAAGAGCCAGGCGAAGAAGGGCGTCTCCATCTTCGGCGACGGCACGCTCGAAGTCCTGCCCGACGGCTTCGGCTTTCTGCGCTCGCCCGAGACCTCCTACCTCGCGAGCACCGACGACATCTACGTCTCGCCCTCGCAGATCCGGCGCTTCAACCTGCACACCGGCGACTCGATCGAGGGCGAGATCCGCACGCCCAAGGACGGCGAGCGCTACTTCGCCCTCGTCAAGGTCGACAAGGTCAACGGCGAGGCCCCCGAGGCGGCCAAGAACAAGATCCTGTTCGAGAACCTCACGCCGCTGCATCCGGACAAGGCGTTCAAGCTCGAGCGCGAGATCAAGGCCGAGGAGAACCTCACCGGGCGGGTGCTGGACATCGTCGCCCCTATCGGCAAGGGCCAGCGCGGCCTCATCGTCAGCCCGCCCAAGGCCGGCAAGACCGTGATGCTGCAGCACATCGCGCACGCCCTGGTCGCCAACCACCCGGAGATCACGCTGATCGTGCTGCTGATCGACGAGCGCCCGGAGGAAGTGACCGAGATGTCGCGCACGGTGCGCGGCGAAGTGGTCGCCTCCACCTTCGACGAGCCGGCCTCGCGGCACGTGCAGGTTGCCGAGATGGTGATCGAGAAGGCGAAGCGCCTGGTCGAGCACAAGAAGGACGTGGTGATCCTGCTCGACTCCATCACACGCCTGGCGCGCGCCTACAACACCGTCGTCCCCGCCTCCGGCAAGGTGCTGACGGGCGGCGTCGACGCCAATGCGCTGCAGAAGCCCAAGCGCTTCTTCGGTGCGGCGCGCAATATCGAGGAAGGGGGGTCGCTCACCATCATCGCCACCGCCCTCATCGACACCGGCAGCCGCATGGACGACGTGATCTACGAGGAATTCAAGGGCACGGGCAACCTGGAGGTGCACCTCGACCGCCGCATGCACGAAAAGCGCATCTACCCGGCGATCAACGTCAACCGCTCGGGCACGCGGCGCGAGGAGCTGCTCATCGACCAGCCGGTGCTGCAGAAGGTCTGGGTGCTGCGCAAGCTCCTGTTTCCGATGGACGAGCTGGAGGCGGCCGAGTTCCTGATCGACAAGCTGCGCGCGACCAAGACCAACTCGGAGTTCTTCGACTCCATGCGACGGGGCTGAAGGCAGGAAAAGAGAACAACAAGAACGGCTTTCCTGGGAGAAGGGGATGCTCGACACCACGCGCAAGGTGGCGACACCCGAAGGCATAGAGCTGACCCTGCGTCTTGCCGGACCGGTGCCGCGCGCCATGGCCTGGGCGGTGGACCTCGCGATCCGCGCCGGCATCGTGTTCGCCGTGATGAGCATCGCGCTGCAGTTCGGCCGCGCCGGCTGGGGATTGGTGCTGCTCACCCTGTTCTTCGTCGAATGGCTGCTGCCGGCATGGCTCGAAGCCGCCTGGCGCGGCCAGACGCCGGGCAAGCGCGTCATGCGTCTCGCGGTGCTGAACGACGACGGCACGCCGGTGCGCTGGCCCGCCGCGCTCACGCGCAACCTCCTGCGCGCGGTCGACTTCCTGCCGTTCCTCTACGGCGTCGGGCTGGTGTCGATGCTCGCCAGCCGCGACTTCAAGCGCCTGGGCGATCTCGCCGCCGGCACGGTGGTGGTGTATCAGGCCGAAAAGGCGGAGGCGAACAAGAACATACCGGCGGCGCAGCCGATCGCGCCGCCGGTGCCGCTCACCCTGGAAGAGCAGCGCGCGGTGCTCGAGCTCGCCGAGCGCTCGGTCACGCTCACCCAGGAGCGCGTGGAAGAGCTCGCCGAGCTGCCCACCCCGCTCGTCGGCGGCCTGCACGGCAGTACAGCGGCTTTGCGCCTGCTGGGCATTGCCAACCACATCGCTGGAAGATGAAGCAAGCACCCTTCGAAGCCGCGCATGCCCACGAGTGGCGCGAGTTGGAGGATTTTCTCGAGACTCCAGGATCCAAGGCATTTCCTCCGGAGGAAATGCCCGCCCGCTACCGGCGCCTGTGCCAGAGCCTCGCGCTCGCGGCCGACCGCCGCTATAGCCCGGCGCTGGTCGACCGGCTGAACGAGCTCGCGCTGCGCGGACACCACGCCCTCTACCGCAACCGCGGCCGCCAGGGGCAGCGCGTCGCCGAGTTCATGCTGGGCGGGTTTCCCGCGCTGGTGCGGCAGGAATGGCGCCTCGTGGCAGGGGCTGCGGCGCTCTTTTTCGGCCCGCTATTGGCGCTGATCGGCGTGCTGCAGGTATACCCGGAGTTCGTCTACTACCTGCTCTCCCCCGAGCAGATCGCGAGCTTCCACGAGATGTACGACCCGGCCTCCAGGCGCCTGGGCATGCGCGAGGCCGACACCAACGTCGTCATGTTCGGCTTCTACATCTGGAACAACGTGCGCATCGGCTTCCAGACCTTCGCCGGCGGGCTCGCCTTCGGCGTGGGCTCGATCTGGTTTCTCGCCTCGAACGGGGTGGTGATCGGGGCGGTCGCGGGCTACCTCACCGAGATCGGCTACGCGCGCACCTTCTGGTCGTTCGTCGCAGGTCATTCGTCGTTCGAGCTGATCGCGATCGTGCTCTCGGGCGCGGCGGGCCTGCGCCTGGGGCTCGCCGTCATCGCCCCGGGCGATCGCTCGCGCAAGGCCGCGCTGGTCGCGGCGGCGAAGCCCGCGGTGCGCGTGATGTACGGGGCGGCGGTGCTCTTCCTGATCGCCGCCTTCGTCGAGGCCTTCTGGTCGCCGCACACCGCGATTCCCTTCGGCGCGAAGATCGCCGTGGGCGCCGCCGGATGGGTGCTGCTCGCGGCGTACTTCGCGTTTGCCGGGCGCGCGCGTGCAGCCGGCTGACCTCTCCGTCGCGCTGCGCAGGCGCTCGCCGTGGGAGGCGACCGACCTCGGCCTCGCGATGCTGCGGCGCTGGTGGCGGCCGGTGTACGCGGCGCACGCTCTCGTCGTCGCGCCGGTCGCGCTTGCGCTCGTGGCGCTCGGCTGGGCGTTCGACGCGGTGTGGGCGGCGATGCTCGCCATATGGTGGCTCGAGCCGCTCTACGATCGCGTCGTCCTTCACGTTCTTTCGCGCGCGGTGTTCGGCGAAATATCGCGTCCGCTTTCCGTTCTGCGCTCCTGGAGGGACTGGAAAGGCGGGCTGCTCGCCGCGCTCGCGCTCCGCATCGTGGTGTGGGACCTCGCGCGCTCGTTCAACTTGCCGGTGCGCCAGCTCGAAGGCCAGCGCGGCCGCGAGGCACGCGAGCGCCAGCGTCTTCTGGGCAGGCGCGCGCGCGGCCAGGCGGTGTGGCTCACGATGGTCTGGCTGCATTTCGAAGCGGCGCTGCTGTGGTCGGCGGGCGCGCTGGCCGGGCTCTTGCTGCCGGCCGGCCTCGAGCGCGCCCCCGGGGGCGAGGATCGGATCCTTTCAGGCCTCGCCGATCTGACGAAGATGGCGTCGGTCTCCGACGCGCTGATCTACGCCGCGGTGATCCTTTTTCTCGAGCCGTTCTATGTGGCCGCAGGGTTCGGGCTCTACCTCAACCGGCGCACGCTCCTGGAAGGCTGGGACATCGAGGTAGCGCTGCGCCGCATCGCCGAGCGCCACGCGGCGGCGTTGCTTTCGATTCTGTTCGCTGGCTTCGTCTTCTTCGGCCCGTGCTTCTCGGGTCCTGCGCTGGCGCAACAGAAAAACCCGAAGGAGGCGATCGCCGAAGTGCTGAAGGCGCCCGAGTTCGGCCATTACCGCGACACGACGCGCTGGGAACGGCGCGACCCGGCGAAGCCGCCCGATCCGAAGACGCCCGATCTCACCTTCTGGCACGCCATCGGCTACGCGCTCGCCAAGGCGGCCGAGGTTGCGCTGTGGGTGGCGGCGATCGCCGGCCTCGGCTACGCGCTCTGGTGGCTCGCGCGCCAGCTGCCGCGCGCAGGCGATGCGCGGCGCGAAGCCTACCAGCCGCCCCCGGTTCTCTTCGGCATGCAGCTCGCACCCGACACGCTGCCGGTGGACGTGCCCGAGGCCGCCGCCCGGCTCGCAGCCGCCGGAAAGCTCCGTGAGGCGTTGAGCCTGCTCTACCGCGGGGCACTGTCCGAGCTTGTGCACAAGCGCGGCGTCCAGCTGCTCGCGAGCCATACCGAGGGGGAAGCGGTGCGCCTCGCCGGGATGGCGTACTTCGCCGCGCTGGTCGACGCCTGGCGCCGCTGCGCCTACGCAAGACGCCTTCCGTCGAACGATGAAGTTGAACAGCTAGCGAGGAACTACAGGGAAGCCTTCGCATGAGGAGCTGGCTGCTGCCGTTCGCGCTGGCCGCGCTGCTTGCGGCGGGCGTGGTGTGGTTCCTGTCCACCCACGAGCGCGTGCCCTCGCGCGAGTGGGTCGGGCCGTCGGCCGAGGCGCGGCGCGACATGTATCTCGCCGCCGGCCGCTTCGCCACGCGCATGGGCCTCCCCACGCGCGAGCTGCGCTCGCTGCCCGACCTCGACACCCTGAAGCCGAAGAGCGTGCTGCTGCTGCCGAACCGCCGCCAGGCGCTCGACCCGCGCCGCCTGCGCGCGATCGTTGCGTGGGTGGAGGCCGGGGGCCATCTCATCGTCGAGGCGGAGCTCGTCGGCGTCGCCGATCCGCTGCTCGACCTCGTCGGCGTCGAGCGCCTGCGCGGCGCCGCTCCCGCGAAGCCGGTTCCGGTCGAGCTCGCCGACGGAAGGAAGCTCGCGGTCTCGCTTTTCGGCGCCATGACGCTCCAGGCGGCCGACGCGGACGAGAAGGGCCGGTTCGTGAGCTTCGACTACGGCGAGGGCGCGGTGAGCGCGCTCGTCGGCCTGCACTTCGCCCGCAACCCGCTCGTTGGCGCGAACGACAACGCCGAATTCCTCTGGCACCTCGTCAGCCTGACGCCAGCCGCCGAGCTGCAGATCTATCTGCGCCCGGAGCGCCTGTCGCTGTGGGGATTTCTCCTGCAGCACGCGGTCCCTGTGCTCGCTGCCGCGGCGGCGCTCGTGGCGCTGTGGCTCTGGCGCATCGCGCCGCGCTTCGGCCCGGTGCAGCCCGATCCGCCGCCGGCGCGGCGGCGCCTCCTCGATCACCTGCGCGCGAGCGGCCGCTTCTACTGGGCGCAAGGACTGCGCGGACGCCTGCTCGCCGCGGCGCGCGACGCCGCGCTGCGGCGCATTGCGCGCGCCCAGCCCGACTTCGCCCACGCGAGCCAGGCCGAACGCGCCGCGCGCGTCGCCGCGCTCGCGGAAATCCCGCCGGCCGAGGCGCAGCGCTTCATGAGCGCGGGCGTGAACCTTCCCGGCGCCGAATTCATTCGCGCCATGCACACCGCCCAGCGCATCCACAGCGCACTGGAAAGAGGCACCAAGGAGAGATAAGCGATGAAAGAAGAAAACTTCGCCCAGGCAGCAAAGATCGCAGCGGCCCTGCGCGCCGAGGTCGCAAAGGCGATGGTGGGGCAGCGCGAGGTGATCGACGCGGTACTGTGCGCGCTGCTCGCGGGCGGCCACGTGCTGGTCGAGGGCGTGCCCGGCCTGGGCAAGACGCTTCTCGTGCGCGCGCTTGCGCGCGGCATCTCCGGAACGTTCGGCCGCATCCAGTTCACCCCCGATCTGATGCCCGCCGACGTGACCGGCCATACCCTGTACGATCCGAAGGCCGAGGCGTTCGTCGCGCGCCGCGGCCCGGTGTTCGTCAACCTGCTTCTCGCCGACGAGATCAACCGCGCGCCGGCGAAGACCCAGGCAGCGCTCCTGGAGGTGATGCAGGAAGCGCAGGTGACGATCGAGGGCCAGGCGCACCCGCTCGAGCCGCCCTTCATGGTGCTCGCGACCCAGAACCCGATCGAGCACGAAGGCACCTATGCCCTGCCCGAGGCGCAGCTCGACCGTTTCCTCCTCAAGGTGCGCATCGACTATCCGTCGCCCGCGGAGGAGACAGCGCTCGTGCGCCACGTCATCGAGGGCAAGGTCGGCGACAAGCTGAACGTCGACCAGGTCATGCCGCTGGTCAAGCCCTCGACCGTGCTCTCGCTGCAGGCAGTGGCGGCGTCCGTGCGGATGGACGACGCCGTGCTCGACTACGCGGTGCGCCTTGCGCGCGCCACGCGCAGCTGGCCCGGGGTCGTCGCCGGCGCCGGGCCGCGCGGCGGGATCTCGCTCATGCGCGCGGCGCGCGCCGCGGCGCTGCTCGAGGGACGCGACTACGTCACCCCCGACGACGTGAAGCGCATGGCCCTGCCCGCGCTGCGCCATCGCATCGCGCCTTCGCCGGAGCTCGAGCTGGAAGGCAGGGATACCGATGCAATCCTGAAAGGCCTGCTGGAAAAAATCGAAGCGCCAAGAAAATAGAAATGCAGACATGATCCTGCCGGCGCCCCGCCTGCTGTGGATGCTCGCGGCGCTCCTTGCTGCCGCGTTCGCCGCGTCGATCTACGGCGTGCAGGCGCTGTGGTTCGCCGCCGCCGCGGTCGTCGCGGCGGCGGCGCTCGTCGATGCGCTGATGGCGCTGCGCCTGCCCGCGCCCGAGCTGGCGCGGCGGGTGCCCCACGCCCTGGCGCTCGGCGTGCGCACCGAGGTCAGCCTGAGGATCCTGAACCGTGCCAAGCGGCCCATCCGGCTCGAAATCCACGATCATCACCCGGCCTCGCTCGAGGCCGAAGGGCTGCCGCGCGCGGTGGCGCTCGCCGCGGGAGGCTGGACCGAGCTGCGCTACCTGGTGCGGGCGATCGCGCGCGGCGAGGCGCGCTTCGGGCGCGCCGAGGCGCGCCTCGCTTCGCCGCTCGCGCTCTGGCAGGTGACGCGGCGCGCCGGCGAGGAAGCGCCGGTGCGCGTCTATCCGAACTTCCAGGCGCTCGCGAGGTACACGCTGCTCGCCACCGACAACCGGCTCTCGCAGATCGGCGTGCTCCAGGTGCGCCGCCGCGGCGAGGGCACCGAGTTCCACCAGCTGCGCGAATACCGCCAGGGCGATCCGCAGCGCGCGATCGACTGGAAGGCGACCGCGCGCACCGGGCGCCTGATCGCCCGCGAGTACGAGGAGGACAAGGACCAGCGCGTGCTGGTGGTGATCGACTGCGGCAGGCGCATGGCGTCCAAGGACGCGGCACTCTCGCACTTCGATCACACGCTGAACGCCGCGCTTCTGCTCGGCCACGTCGCGCTGCGCCAGGGCGACGCGGTCGGCATGCTCACGATGGGCGGGGTGCAGCGCTACCTCGAGCCGCGCAAGTCCGTGGCCGCGGTGCACGCGATGCTGAACCAGGCCTACGACCTCGAGCCGACGCTCGCGGTGCCCGACTACGATCTCGCGGCACGCGAGGTGATGCGGCACATGCGCCGGCGCGCGCTCGTCATCCTGCTCACCAACCTGCGCGACGAGGACGACGAAACCCTGCTGCCCGCGCTGCGGCTGCTCGCCACGCGCCATCTGGTCGTGCTCGCCTCGCTGCGCGAGGCGATCCTCGGCCGGGCCCTCTCGGCGCGCGTCGACAGCTTCGATCGCGCGCTGACCCATGCCGCGGCGGCCGACTACCTGGCGCTGCGGGAGCGCGTGTTCCGGCGCATCAGCGCCGCCGGGGTCATGACCCTCGACGTGGAGCCCGAGCGGCTCCCGATCGCCCTGGTGAACCGGTACCTCGAGCTCAAACGGGAGGGAAGGCTTTGAAGGCAGGCAAGGAAGGCTTTAAGGCAGGGAGGGAAGGCTTTGAAAAGCCCCGATTTTCCGGGTTTTCCTTTATAATGCGCGCCCCATGAAACAAGGCATCCACCCCGAATACCGGCCGGTGATCTTTCTGGACACCAGCGCGAACCACGCCTTTCTGACCCGCTCGGCCATCGACACGAAGGGCCGCGAGACCATGAAGTGGGAGGACGGCAGGGAATATCCCGTAGTGAAGCTCGAGGTGTCGTCCGAGTCGCACTCCTTCTATACCGGCAAGCAGAAGATCGTCGATACCGCGGGCCGGGTCGAGAAGTTCAAGCGCCGCTACACCAAGAAACCGGCGGACAAGAAGTAGGCCGTCGGGGGACGATGATCCCCGGCCTGGCCTTTCCTCCGCTCCGGCTGCCGCTGCCGCCCACGGCGCTTGCGCTCATCGCGCTGGCGTTCGTCCTGCCCGGGCTCGCCGGCCACGAGCTGTGGAAGTCGCAGGACGCCATCGGCCTCGGCATCGTCTACGACATGGCGAAGAGCGGCGAGCTGGTCGTGCCGCGCGTGAGCGGCTGGCTCTTGCTCAACGATCCGCCGTTGTATCACTGGGTGGCGCTCGCTTTCGGCAGCGTGTTCCAGTACGTGATCGAGTTCCACTCGGGCGCGCGGCTCGCGAGCGGCGCCTTTGTGCTGCTCGCCTTCTGGCTCATTTACCGAGCGGGCCGCGACTGGGTCATCACGCAGGACCGGGCGGCTAGCGCCTCCGCCGCCACGTTGCTGCTGCTCGGCTCGGTCGGCCTGATGGTGCACTCGCACGAAGCCGTGCCCGAGCTCGCCACGCTCGCCGCGCTGTGCGGCGCGTTCGCCGCGCTCGCTTCCGCGCAGCGGCGTCCCGTTGCCGCAGGGCTCGCGTTCGGCGCGGCGCTCGGCGCGGGGTTCGCCTCGTCGAGCTGGGTGACGCCCGCGGCGATCTTCCTCGCGGTGGTCGCGGCGCATTTCGTGCATGCGCCCTGGCGCACGCGCCGCGCGCTGCTGTTTCTAGGCGTCGCGACCGTGGTCGCGCTCGGCCTGGGAGCGCTCTGGCCCGTGGCGCTTTTCCGGCGCGCCCCGGAGGCCTTCGCGCAATGGTGGGGGTTGAACGTACGGCCCCAGCCCAACATCGGCGCGAGCGCGCGCTACTTCCTCAACAACATCGGCTGGTTCGCCTGGCCGGCGTGGCCGCTCGCGCTGTGGGCGCTCTGGTCGCTGCGCCGGCGCTGGCGCGAGCCGCAGCTCTTCGTTCCGGCGCTCGCCCTGCTGATCATGCTCCCCGCGCTGGCGGTGTGGGGCCAGCCGCAGAGCGTGACGCTGCTGCCGCTGCTCGCGCCGCTCGTCACGCTGGCGGTGCAGGGGGTGCCGGGCCTGCGGCGCGGCGCCGCGGCGGCGCTCGACTGGTTCGGCCTGGTCACGTTCGCCTTCTTCGGCGGGCTGGTGTGGCTCGGCTATGTCGCCATGATGACCGGACTGCCGCCCAAGATCGCGCACAACTTCGCGAAGACCGCGCCGGGCTTCGTCGCCGAGTTCAATCCGTTCCTGTTCCTGGTGGCACTCGCGCTCACCGCGACCTGGATCTACCTGATGTTCTTCACCGCGTATTCGCCCACGCGCAGCATCGCGCGCTGGGCCACCGGGATCGTGCTGCTCTGGGGCACGTTCGCCACGCTGTGGATGCCGTGGGCCGACCACCAGAAGAGCTATCGCACGGTCGCGCTTCAGCTGCGCTCGAAGATCCCGGTCGGCACGACCTGCGTTGCGCAGCGCGGCCTGGGCGTGCCGCAGGGCGCCTCGCTCGACTACTATGGCGACATCCAGCCGCGCGCGTTCGAGATCGGAAAGCCGCGCGAGTGCCCGCTGGTGCTGGTGCAGGGTAGCCCGCAGCACGAGTTCGACGCTCCAGGCCCCGGGTGGACCAAGCTCGCCGACGTCGGCCGGCCCGGCGACAAAGGCGAGCGCTTCCGCCTCTATCGACTCGGGAAATGAACACCACCCCGCCCACCGAATGCAAGGCATGGCAGGACCTCGTGCAACACGCCGAGAGCTGGCGCGGCGTGCACCTGCGCAGCCTCTTCGAGCAGGACCTCGCGCGCGGCAGCCAGCTCGCGGCCGAAGGCCCGGGCGTGCGCTACGACTATTCGCGCCAGCGCATGGGCGCCATGACGCTGCGCCTGCTCGTGAGGCTCGCCGCCGAGCGCGGCTTCGCGGAATGGCGCGAGGCGCTGCTCAGCGGCAAGCCGATCAACAACACCGAGAACCGCCCCGCGTGGCACACCGCGCTGCGCGCTTCCAATCCTCCCGCCGAGGTGCGCGAGACCCTGCAGCGCGCCAAGGCGCTCGCCGCCCGCCTGAGGCGCGAGCAACGCTATCAGCGAATCGTGAATCTCGGCACCGGCGGGTCGGATCTCGGGCCGCGCCTTCTGGCTGATGCTCTTCAAGACAAGGTACTGGATGTGCGCTTCGCGGCGAACATCGACCCGAAGGATCTGCAGCGCGCGCTCGACGGCGCCGATCCGGCGAGCACCCTGATCGTCGTCGTCTCCAAGACCTTCACCACGCGGGAAACGATGGCGAACGCGCAGGCCGCCAGAGGCTGGGGTGCCAGGGACTTCATCGCCGTGACGGCAAACGTAGAGGCCGCCAGGCAATTCGGCGTCCAGGAGATCTTCCCCATGTGGGACTGGGTCGGCGGCCGCTTCTCGGTCTGGTCGGCGGTCGGCTTCGCCGCGATGTGCGCGATCGGGCCGGATTCGTTCCAGGAATTTCTGGATGGGGGAGGCGACGTAGACGAGCATTTCGCCCGGGCGCCGCTCGAGAAGAACATCCCGGTCCTGATGGCGTTGGTCGGCGCGTGGAACACGAACTTCCTTGGCCTCGCAACGCACGCCGTGCTGCCGTACTCCAACGCGCTGCGGCTGCTCCCGTCGTACCTCCAGCAGCTCGAGATGGAGTCGAACGGCAAGCGCGTCGACCGCGAGGGCCGCGAGGTCGCCTATGCCACCGCGCCGATATTGTTCGGCGCCGAGGGCACGGTGAGCCAGCATTCGTTCCACCAGCTCCTGCACCAAGGCACGCAGGCGGTCGCCTGCGACTTCATCGAGCTCGGCCTCGACCGCGACCTCAGCGCCAATTGCCGCGCCCAGGCGGATGCGCTCGCGTTTGGCACGAACGACCCGTCGCTGCCGTCGTATCGGCAATATCCGGGCAATCGCCCTTCCAGCATGCTGATCTTCGACGACTTCAATTCGAGAGCACTGGGCAGGCTGATCGCCCTCTACGAGCACAAGGTCTTCACCCAGGGCGTCCTCTGGAACATCAACAGCTTCGACCAGTGGGGCGTCGAATTAGGGAAGCAACTTGCGAGCAAGTTGCTCGGGGGCTCATAACTTGCTCGAAAGATCATCAAAGGAGAACGGTAATGGACCAGGAGACCTTCAACATCAGCATCCGCAAGTTCCTCAAGATGGTGGGCGTGAGCTCGCAGCGCGAGATCGAGCAGGCGGTGCAGAAGTCGATGCAGGCCGGCAAGCTGAAAGGCGACGAAGCGGTGCCGGTGAAATGCACCCTCGAGATTCCCTCGCTCGGCGTGCGCGTGCCTTTCGACGGCGAAATCCGCCTAAAATGACCGCGTGAACAAGGCGCGGGAATTCGATCAATCGGTGCTCGCCGAGCTGAAGGCGCTGCTGGGCGAGCGCGTCTCGACCTCGGCGGCGGTGCGCGAGCACCACGGCAAGGACGAGTCGTATTTTCCCTATGCGCCTCCGGACGCAGTGGTGTTCGTCGAGAGCACCGAGGAGGTGCGCGACGTGGTCGACATCTGCCGGCGCCACCGCGTGCCGATGATTCCGTTCGGCGTCGGCACCTCGCTCGAGGGCCACATCCTCGCGGTACAGGGCGGCGTGTCGATCGACCTCTCGCGCATGAACAAGGTGCTCGCGGTGCACCAGGAGGACCTCGACGCCGTGGTCCAGGCCGGCGTCACGCGCAAGCAGCTGAACGAGTACATCAAGCACACGGGGCTGTTCTTCCCGGTCGATCCGGGCGCCGACGCGACGCTGGGCGGCATGGCCGCAACCCGCGCCTCCGGAACCAACGCGGTGCGCTACGGCACGATGCGCGAGAACGTGCTGTCGCTCAAGGTCGTCCTCGCCGACGGGCGGATTATTCAAACTTCCAGAAGGGCAAAAAAGTCCGCCGCGGGCTACGACCTCACCCGCCTCTTCGTCGGCTCGGAAGGCACGCTCGGCATCATCACCGAGGTCAGCGTGCGGCTCTACCCGGTGCAGGAGGCGATGTCGGCGGCGGTGTGCGCCTTCGACTCGGTCGACGGCTGCACGCGCACCGTGATCGAGACCATCCAGGCCGGCATCCCGGTGGCGCGCTGCGACATCGTGTGCGACAAGACGGTCGCGGCGATCAACAAGTTCAAGAAGACCAATTACCGCGTCGCGCCCACCGTATTTTTCGAGTTTCACGGGTCGAAGACCTCGGTAGTGGAACAGGCCGAAGCGGTACAGGCGATCGCCAAGGAGCACGGCGGCCAGAACTTCGTGTGGGCGACCAGGCCCGAGGAGCGCAGCCAGCTCTGGCAGGCGCGCCACGACGCGTACTTCGCCTGCCTGCAGATCCGGCCCGGCTCGCGCGCGGTCTCGACCGACGTCTGCGTGCCGATCTCGCGCCTCGCCGAATGCGTGCACGAGACCATGGAGGACGTGAAGAGCTACATCGCGCCGGTCCCGCTCCTCGGGCACATCGGCGACGGCAACTTCCACCTCATGTTCCTGGTCGACCCGGCGAAGCCCGAGGAAACGGAGCTCGCCAAGGCGTTCAACAAGCGCCTAATCGAGCGTGCGCTGCGCCTGGAAGGCACCTGCACCGGCGAGCACGGCGTGGGCATGGGCAAGATCGGCTCGATGCGCATGGAGCTCGGCGACGACGTCCTGGACCTGATGCGCGACATCAAGAAGGTGTTCGACCCCGACAACCTCATGAACCCCGGAAAGGTCGTTCCATCATGAGCGCCGAGAAGCGTCTCAAAGAGCTCGGTATCGAGCTCGGCAGCGTGTCCGCGCCGGTCGCCAACTACGTGAACGCGGTGCGCACCGGCAACCTGCTGTTCCTCGCCGGCAAGGGCCCGCGCGCAGGCAAGGACGGCAAGCGCCCCAAGGGCAAGGTCGGACGCGAGTACACCGTGGAGCAGGCGTACGAGCATGCGCGCACCGTGGGCCTCGACCTCATCTCGGTGATGCGCGCCGAGCTCGGCAGCCTCGACAAGGTGAAGCGCATCGTCAAGGTGCTCGGCATGGTGAACGCCGTGCCCGACTTCGAGGATCAGCCGAAGGTCATCAACGGCTGCTCGGATCTCTTCGTCCAGGTGTTCGGCGAGCGCGGCAAGCACGCGCGCTCCGCGGTCGGCATGGGCTCGCTGCCGATGGGCATCCCGGTCGAGATCGAGTGCATCGTCGAGGTCGAATAGGAATTCAGATGGTCATGACGGTCTTGCGGTAGAACTTCAGCTCCTCGATCGACTCGAGGATGTCGGCAAGCGCCTCGTGCTTGCCTTCCTTGCTGAAGCCCTTGAGGAGCTCGGGCTTCCAGCGCCGCACCAGCTCCTTCAGCGTGGAGACGTCCAGGTTGCGGTAGTGGAAATGCGCCTCGAGGCGCGGCATCCAGCGCGCGAGGAAGCGCCGGTCCTGGCAGATCGAGTTGCCGCACATCGGCGAGGCGTTCGCCGGCACGAGCGGCGCGAGGAACTCGAGCGCCATCGACTCGGCCTGCGCCTCGGTGAGCGACGCGGCCCTGACGCGGCCGACGAGCCCGGTCTTGGCGTGCGTGCCCTTGTTCCACGAGTCCATCGCCTCGAGCACCTCGTCGGGCTGGTGCAGCACCCACGCCGGGCTCTCGGCGAGGATGTTGAGCTGCGAATCCGTCACCAGCAGCGCCATCTCGATGATCCGGTCGCTGTCGGGCTGCAGGCCGGTCATCTCCATGTCGATCCAGATCAGGTTGTTCGGCGAACTGGAAGACGAGGCGGTCATGCCTTATTCTCTCACGCACATGTCGAACGCCCTGACCTGGACATTTCTCGCCGCGCTGGTCGCGGCCAGCGTGACTCGCCTGTGGCTCGCGCTGCGCCAGATCCGCCACGTGCGCGCGCACCGCGGCGCGGTCCCGCGGACCTTCGCCGAGGCGATTCCGCTCGCGGCGCATCAGAAGGCCGCCGACTACACCGTGGCGAAGGCGCGCCTGGGCCTGGTCGGCCTGTTCGTCGGCACGCTGCTCGTCCTGGGCCTTACCTTCGGCGGCGGCATCCAGCTTCTCTCCGACGCCTGGAGCGCGCTGTTTGCGCCGGGATCGCTGCCGCATGGAACGGCGCTGCTGCTGAGCATGTTCGCAGTCCAGTTCGTCGTCGGCCTGCCAGTCGCCATCTACCGCATCTTCGTCGTCGAGCAGGAGTTCGGCTTCAACCGCATGACCTTCGGCCTGTTCCTGACCGATCTCGCCAAGCAGCTCGCGGTGTCGCTCGCGCTCGGCGTGCCGCTGCTGCTGGCGATCCTGTGGCTGATGGAGAAGATGGGCACCTTCTGGTGGGTATACGCGTGGGTGCTGCTGGTCGCGTTTCTCGTCGTCTTCATGATGATCTACCCGGCGCTCATCATGCCGCTGTTCAACAAGTTCACTCCGGTGACCGAAGGCGAGCTCTCCACGCGGGTGGCGGCATTGCTCGCGAAGTGCGGCTTCAAGTACCGCGGGCTCTTCGTCATGGACGGCTCCAAGCGCTCGAGCCACGGCAACGCCTTCTTCGCCGGCTTCGGCGCCGGCAAGCGCATCGTGCTGTTCGACACGCTGATCCAGCGGCTCAGCATCTCCGAGGTCGAGGCGGTGCTCGCCCACGAGCTCGGCCACTACAAGCTGCACCACATCGCGAAGGGAATCGCGCTCAGCGCGGCCCTGAGCCTCGCCGGCTTCTGGATCCTCGGCCAGGTGTTCGACCAGCCATGGTTCTTCTCGGGCCTGGGCGTCGCCACCCCCAGCATGGCGGCGGCGCTCGCGCTGTTCCTGCTGGTGATACCGGAGTTCACCTTCTTCCTGGACCCCTTCATGAGCCGCTACTCGCGCAAGCGCGAGTACGAGGCCGATTCGTACGCCGTGCGCTACGCGCAGTCCGCCGACCTCGAGCAGGCGCTGGTCAAGCTCTACAAGGACAACGCCAGCACGCTGACCCCCGACCCGGTGCACTCGGCGTTCTACGATTCGCACCCGCCGGCCGCGGCGCGCATCGCGCGACTGAAGACCGCGTAGTGAAGCGAGTCTTCGGCTCCTACAATCAGCAGCTCGTCCACCACGCGAAGAACCTGCTCGAGGCCGCGGGCATCCCGGTGCTGGTGCGCAACCAGTATCTGTCCTCCGCGATGGGCGAGCTGCCGCCGGCCGAATGCGAGGCGCAGATCTGGGTTCTTGAGGATGCGGACCTCGCCCGGGCGGAGGAAATCCTGCGCTGGAGCCCTCCCGCGGGGCCCGACTGGACCTGCGAGTGCGGCGAGACGCTCGGAGCGCAGTTCAGCCAGTGCTGGCGCTGCGGCGCCTATCGGAAAGGCTAGCTCAGCGTCGACGAGGCCTGCGCAAGCGGCGGGCATTCGCCGACGCACGGCGGTGCACCGGCCCCAGGCCTTTTTCCAGGACCCTGGTCGCGCTCGCCGCCGCCGACCATGGGCTTGGCCAGGGCGACCACCACTGGCGCATCGCCAGGAGCGCGTACTGCTGCTGCGCCTTCGCCATCTCCAGTCCCATGGCGTTCATCGATTCCCAGAAGGCAAGCACCTTCTCCGTCCCCATGAGTTCGAGCTCGCGCCGGTCGCGCGCGCTCGGGTTGCCTCCGGCGGCGAGCATGCGCGCTGCGCGCAGTGCGACAACCTGGGGCGCGGCAATGGACAGCTCAGCGAGCTTCACGAGGGATCGACTGCGTCTGCGGCGTCTCACCTGGACGTTCCAAGCACCGAGCGTGCCTAGAGCAGGCGCGCGACCGTCACCACCAGCAGGACGAACACCCACAGGACGAGCGCCCTCCAGACGAGGCCGACGGTGCTGTCGAGGAACGGCCCGTCGGCGGGCTCGCCGACGCCGAGCTCGGGACGCGGCTGCATGCCCTCGACCTCCTGCACCGGCATTCCCAGGCGCAGGCCCATCGCGCCGGCGCCGGCGGCGAGCACCACGCCCTCGTTGGGCTCGGACCATGCGCGCGCCTGCGTGCGCCAGCAATAGATCGAATCCTCGAAGTCGCCCACCACGGCGAACGAGGCCGCCGTGAGGCGCACCGCGGGCCATTCGATCAGCTCGAAGGCGTTTTCGGCGAAGCGGCCGAAGCCGCCGAGCGGTTTCCAGCGCTCGCGCAGGAACGCCGCGACGCGGTAGAGGATGGCGCCGCTCGGTCCCGGCAGCAGCACGTACCAGAAGATCACGCCGAACACGTGCCGCTGCGAGGAGATCAGCGCCTCCTCGATCGCGAGCCGGATCACCTCCTCGCGGGTGCGCACCACGCCCGAGGCCCCGCGCCACTCCTCGAGCAGCGCCCGCGCGCGCTCGATGTCGCCCGACTTCACCGCGAGCTGCAGCTCGGTGAAGTGGTGGCTGAACTGCCGAAAGCCGAGCGTGAGATAGAGCACTGCGACGTTGAACGCGGCCGCGAGCAGGAAGTGGACCGAGGCGAGAAGATGGTGGATCACGATCGCCGCCGCGAGCGGCGGCAGCACCGCCACCAGCCAGGCCACCATGCCATGGCTCTTCTCGCCGCCGTTGAACGCGTGCTCGAGCCAGCCCGCCCAGGCATCGAGCGCCGGCTGCACGGTCCTTCGGCTGTCGAGCGGCCGCCATTGCTCGGCGAGCAGGGCGACGACGATGGCGAGCACGCTCATGGCGGCATTCTATTCAGCCAGGTGCCGGTACAGGTTCATCAGCATTCCCGCGGTAGCGCCCCAAATCGTATAAGTCCCGTAGCGCATCACGTAGTAGCCCGCGGTGCGCCCCTGCAGCTCGCGGGTCTCGCGGCGGTGATTGCCGGGGTCGAGCAGGAACGCGAGCGGCACTTCGAAGACCTCTTCCACCTCGCGAGGGTCGGGGACGAGCGCGAGCGGCGGGGTGACGAGGCCCACGACCGGCGCGACCCGGAAGCCGGTGCGCGTGTGGTAGTCGGGCAGCCGCGCGAGCACCTCCACGCGCTCCATCGCCAGGCCGATCTCCTCCCGCGCCTCGCGCAGCGCGGTGAATTCCGGCGTCGGATCCTCGGGCTCGGCGCGGCCGCCCGGAAAGCTGACCTGCCCGGAATGCGCCTTCAGGTGCGAGGTGCGCTTGGTGAAGATCACCGTCAGGCCCGACGGATGGTCCACGATCGGCACCAGCACCGCGGCCGCGGTCGGAGTCGCCACGACCGATTCCCGACGGTCGTCGTCGCCGTATACTGAGAACGCGGGCGGGGTGCGCTTCAGGCGCTCCCTCAGGCCCGCGACATCAAGAACCATACGGAGACAGGGACATGAAGCGCATTGCATTGACCGTTGCAGCACTCGCATTCGCCTCCATGGCGTGGGCGCACAACTGCCCCAACGAGGTAAAGGCAATCGACGCGGCGCTGCCCAAGGCCAAGCTCGACGCCAAGCAGACCGCGGAAGTGAAGAAGCTGCGCGACGAAGGCGAGTCGCTCCACAAGGCCGGCAAGCACAACGAATCGATGGCTACCCTCGGCAAGGCCAAGGGCATCCTCGGGATCAAGTAACTTCGGCTAGGGCTGGAGGACGATCGAGCCGGTCGTCTTCCGGCCTTCCAGGTCGCGGTGCGCCTGTTGCGCATCGGCGAGCTTGTAGCGCTTGCTGGTCTCGATCTTCACCTTGCCGCTCTTCACCACCTCGAACAGATCGTTGGAGCGCTCGACGAGGTCGGCGCGACTCGCGATGTGCGTGGCCAGAGTCGGCCGGGTGACGTAGAGCGAGCCCTTGGTCGACAGGATTCCCAGGTTGACCGGCGGAACCGGCCCGGAGGCGTTGCCGAAGGACACGATCAGGCCGCGCGGCCGCAGGCACTCGAGCGTCCCTTCCCAGGTGCTCTTGCCGACCGAATCGTAGACCACCGGCACCTTCTTGCCGCCGGTGATCGCCAGCACGCGCTCGACGAAGTTCTCGCGGCTGTAGTTCACGACGTGCTCGGCGCCGTGCGCCTTGGCCAAGGCACACTTTTCGTCCGAGCCGGCGGTGCCGATCACCGTGACACCCAGGTGCTTCAGCCATTGGCAGGCGATCGTGCCTACCCCGCCGGCGGCGGCATGCCACAGCACGGTCTCGCCTTTCTTCACAGGGTAGGTGGTGTGGATGAGGTAGTGCACCGTCAGGCCCTTCAGCATCATTGAAGCGGCCTGCTCGTCCGAGATACCCTGGGGCAGCTTGACCATTCGCTCCGCAGGCACGATGCGCACGTCGCAGTACGAGCCGGGCAGGCCGGTGTAGGCGACGCGATCGCCCGGCTTCAGGTCGGTGACGCCCTGCCCGACCGCCTCGACGACGCCGGCGCCTTCGTTGCCGGCGACCTGCGGAAGCTGCATCGGATAGAGCCCCGAACGCTGGTAGACGTCGACGAAGTTGACGCCGATGGCGGTGTGGCGGATGCGCGCCTGGCCCGGGCCGGGATCGCCGACCTGGACATCGTCGTACTGCATGACCTCGGGACCACCCTGCTTGTGGAATCGGACTGCCTTTGCCATGGAACACTCCTATCTGAAGACGGTCAGGACGCCGGTGTAGCCGTACAGCCGGTCGCGGGAGATTTCGCCGTTGCAGAAGAATCCTACCAGCGGAACCTCGCCGAGCGATCGCTTGACGAGGTCCAGTTCCGCACCCCGCCTGCCGAACATGTGCTCGCCGCGTGCCACGCATGAGTAGTAGAGCGCACCGCGGGGGTGCGGCGCATCGCGTTTCAGGCTGGCGAGGATGCCTTCGAGGTCCTTTCCGGCTGCCGCCGCGTCGCGCTTGCAGAAGAGGATCTCCATGCCGGGCTCGACCAGGTCGCCGATCGCGAGCAGCCCGGCCTTGGGGTCGACGCCGACGATATTGCGCGCGGTGTAGTCGCCAGTGTCGCTTCCCGGCACCGGCAAACCGACCAGAAGCTGCGTCCGTTCCCCGCCGACCGCCTCGAGCATCACTTCGAGCGCGGGGCGACCGTCGAGTCGCGCGATGAGGTTGTCCTCCCCCTCCGTGACGCGGAAACGTCCCGGGTAGGGGGTGCAGCCCTGCGTCAGGCGCGTCGCGACGGCGACCTCCTCTCCCAGAACCGCGCCGGAAAGGCCGCCGGTCAACACTTCGTTGGCGATCTGCACGGTCCGCGAGCGGGAGCTCGACACCCCGCCGACGATATAACCTGCCGTTCGCGCGGCTCCTCGCGCGCCTCGGCCAGCGACCTTGGCGGACATGTCGGCCACCAGCCCGGGCAGATCCGGCGCAGCCGGGTCGGCGTGAACCACGGCGAAGCTGCCGCTCGACTTGAGCGGTGTGCGGCCGGAGAACACCGAAAAGGCGTCCACATCCGCGACCATGGCAGCCAGGGCCGGGCCATCCTGGTATTCCGTGCCGGTCGCGAGGACTCCGGTTCCGACGGTACCGATCCAGTCGTCGACCCCGGTCTCGCTTTTCAGGGTGGAAAGAATTTCCTGGGAAGCGTCGACAAGCGCATCCGTGAAGTAGACGAATCCCAAACCCCGGCCGGGGCGGCCCAGCGCCTCGACGCAGGCGCGCCAGTCGGGCCCGTGCGCGAAAGCAAACGTCTGCATCACTTCTTCGGGGGGCTGGTTGCCTCGCGCATCGCCAGGAGCGTCGCTCGCTGCAACTCCAGGCCCTGGATGGAGAACCTGACCATGTTGAGGTTCATGTTGAGCCAGCCCTCGATCGAGCGCAGGTCGGCGATGCGCTTTTCGATCTCGGCCGGATCGAGCGTCGGCATGGCCATGCCCGGAATCGGCACGCCGAGCGGGCCCCAGAGCCTGCGGAAGAGCTCGAACGGATCCTGCGGCGGCGGCTGGTCAGGCATGGACGCGACCTTCGCTGTAGTCGAAGAACTGCCGCACCTCGGCGTCGCGCCGGCGGGTGTCATCGTAGCCGAGCTCGATCAGCGCGCGGCAGAAGGGTTCCTCGAACAGGAGGTAGCTCGCAAGGTTCGAGCCAGAGCGGTTCAGCGCGCCGGTGGGGCGCAGGATGAAGCGCACGGTGGGCGGCAGCTCGTTCACGAACCGCGCGGCGATGCGCTCGAGCGGCTGGGAGGGGGTGATGAACAGCACCTTGACCGGTCGCAGCTGCGAGTCCTTGAGCGCCTCGGGCGGGATGAGCGCGAGCGTGCGGTTGATCCGCTCCAGGCGCTCGATGTCGACCATCAGGCTGTCCAGGAAAATGCTGTTCAGCGCGTGCCCGGCGATCTGTGCGAGGGACGGGTACACGTTCGAGCGGGCACGCGGCTGCTCGATGCTCTGGCGCCCCGAGCCGACGATCAGCACCCGGTCCGCTCCCAGGTGCAGCGCCGGGCTCACCGGCGCGATCTGGCGCATCGAGCCGTCGCCGAAGTACTCGCGGTGCAGCTTCACCGCCGGGAAGATGAACGGCAGCGCCGCCGAGGCGAGGAGGTGGTCGACCTTCAGCGAGACTGCCGCGCCAATGCGCTGGTTGCGCTCCCAGCCCTCGAGGCCGCTGCCCCCCTGGAAGAAGGACACGCTCTGGCCCGATGTATAGCCCGAGGCGGTGACGCAGACCGCGTAAAGCACGCCGGAATCCAGGTGCATCTGGATTTTCTCGGTCGCGACGTTTTTTTCCAGGAGGGCGCGCAAGGGCGTGTTGTCGAGCAGCGAGACCGGGTTGCGCCGCGACATGAGCATCGTGGCCGTGAGCCAGCGCGCGCCGCTTTTCATAACGCTCCAGGCGTCGGTGCGATAGATGTGATGGCAGCGCATGCGCTCCCAGAAGGCGAGCAGCCGCGACACCGCGCCGGTGAAGTCGTCGGCCGCGGCGGCAAGGCATGCGACGTTGATCGCGCCGGCCGAGGTTCCGGCGAGGATCGGGAACGGGTTGCGCGCGGGCCTGCCGAGGATGTCGCGCACCGCCTTGAGCACGCCCGCCTGGTAGGCGGCGCGCGCCCCGCCGCCGGTGAGCACCAGCCCCGCCCGCGGCTTCATCCGGCTCGCCGGGAAGGTCGCGACGTTGGTGACGGCGTGCTCTGACATCAGGGTGTCATCAGAGCAGAGTCTGCTCCTGGCCTCGCGGAGCATTCGCGTCGGCCACGGCGAGCGCCGTCATGTTGACGATGCGCCGCACGGTAGCCGAGGGGGTGAGGATGTGCGCCGGGCGCGCCGCGCCGAGCAGGATCGGGCCCACCGTGACGCCGCCGCCAGCGGCGGTCTTGAGCAGGTTGAACGAGATGTTGGCGGCATCGAGCGTCGGCATGATGAGGAGATTTGCCTCGCCGCGCAGCCGGGAGTTGGGGAACACCCGCAGGCGGATCACCTCCGAGAGCGCGGCGTCGCCGTGCATCTCGCCCTCGATCTCGAGCTCGGGGGCGCGCTGCACGATCAGCTCGCGCGCCTGTCGCATCTTGACGGCCGAGCCGGTCTTGAGCGAGCCGAAGTTCGACGCCGAGAGCAGCGCCGCCTTCGGCACGATGCCGAAGCGCCTGATCTCCTCGGCCGCGAGCAGCGTCATCTCCGCGATCTGGTCGGCGTCGGGATCCGGGTTCACGTAGGTGTCGCAGATGAACACGGTGCGCGCGGGCATCATCACCACGTTCATCGCCGCGTAGCCGCGCAGCCCTGGCCGCAGCCCGAGCACCGCGTCGATGAAATGCAGATGCATCGCGAAAGCGCCAGAGGTGCCGCACAGCATGCTGTCGGCCTCGCCTTTGTAGATGCCCACCGCCCCGATCAGCGTCGAGGTGCGGCGCATCTCGACCCGCGCGAAATCCGGCGTCACGCCCTTTCTCTCGGTGAGCTTGTGGTAGGTGGTCCAGTAGTCGCGGTAGCGCGGGTCGGACTCGGGGTTGATGAGCTCGAATTCCCTGCCGGGACGCACGCGCAGCCCCAGGCGCTGCAGGCGCTGCTCGACCACCTGCGGCCGCCCGATGAGGATCGGCTTCGCCAAGCCCTCGTCCACGATGATCTGCGTCGCGCGCAGCACGCGCTCGTCCTCGCCCTCGGCGTAGACCACGCGCCGCGGCGCCGCCTTGGCCGCGCTGAAGAGCGGCTTCATGATCAGGCCCGACTGGTAGACGAACTGGCTGAGAGACTCGCGGTAGGCGTCGAGGTCCGCGATCGGGCGCGTCGCCACGCCCGAGTCCATCGCTGCCTTGGCCACCGCCGGCGCGACCCGGGCGATGAGCCGCGGATCGAATGGCCTCGGGATGATGTAGTCCGGGCCGAAGCTGATCGACTCGATGCCGTAGGCGAGCGCCACCTGCTCCGAGGTCTCCGCCTGGGCGAGCTCTGCGATCGCGCGCACCGCCGCGATCTCCATGTCGTCGCTGATGGTGGTGGCGCCGACGTCGAGCGCGCCCCGGAAAACGAACGGGAAGCACAGGACGTTGTTGACCTGGTTTGGGTAGTCCGAGCGCCCGGTGGCAATGACGCAGTCGGGCCTCGCCGCTTTTGCCTTTTCCGGGGATATTTCCGGCTCGGGGTTCGCCAAGGCGAGAATCAGGGGGCGCTCGGCCATCTTCTTCACCATCTCGGGCTTGAGCACGCCGCCGGCCGAGAGGCCGAGGAAGATGTCGGCGCCCGCGATGACCTCGTCGAGCGTGCGCGCGCGCGTCTCGATCGCGAAGCGCTCCTTGTCCGGGTCCATCTCCTCGCGGCGGCCCTTGTACACCACCCCCTTGATGTCGGTGACGGTGATGTTGGCGCGCGGCATCCCCATCTTGACGAGGAGCTCGAGGCAGGCGAGCGCGGCGGCGCCAGCGCCCGAAGCCACGAGCCTCGCCTCTTCCAGTTTCTTGTTGACGACTTTCAAGCCGTTGTAGACGGCGGCGCCCACGGTGATCGCGGTTCCGTGCTGGTCGTCGTGGAAGACCGGGATCTTCATGCGCCTGCGCAGCGCACGCTCGATCTGGAAGCACTCGGGCGCCTTGATGTCCTCGAGGTTGATCGCGCCGAAGGTCGGCTCGAGCGCGGCGATGATGTCGATGAGCTTCCCCGGATCGCGCTCGTCGAGCTCGATGTCGAAGCAGTCGATTCCGGCGAACTTCTTGAACAGCACCGCCTTGCCTTCCATCACCGGCTTCGCGGCGAGCGGCCCGATGGCGCCAAGGCCGAGCACCGCGGTGCCGTTGGTCACCACGGCGATCAGGTTGGCGCGCGAGGTGTACAGCACCGCCGTCGCCGGATCGTTCCTGATCTCCTCGCACGCCGCGGCTACCCCGGGCGAGTAGGCGAGCGCGAGGTCGCGCTGGTTGGTGAGCTGCTTCGTCGGCAGGATGGAGAGCTTCCCCGGCGGATGGCGCCGGTGGTATTCAAGCGCGCTTTCCTTGAGCTGCTCGTCCACCGAAAAATTATAATCCCCGGTCCCATGCGGGTCCCCACGGCAAGGCGCGCGATGGAGATCGAGCCGTTCGAGGTCATGGACGTGCTCTCCCGCGCGCACGCGCTCGAAGCGCAGGGACGGCGCGTGGTGCACATGGAGATCGGCGAGCCCGACTTCACCGCGCCCGCGCCCGTGGTCGAGGCCGGCGTGCGCGCGCTGCGAGACGGCAGGACCGCCTACACCGCGACGCTGGGGCTGCCCGCGCTTCGCGAGGCCATTGCAAAGCACTACCGAGACAAATTCAAAACCCCGGTAGACCCCGACCGGGTGGCCGTCACCGCAGGGGCTTCCGGAGGCCTGCTGACGGTAGCCGCGCTCTACGTCGACGCGGGCGACGAGGTCCTCGTGCCCGACCCGGGATACCCGGGTTATCGCCACTTCGTGCGCGCCTTCGAAGGCGTCGCGCGCGCTCTTCCGGTGGGTGCGGCGGAGAACTTCCAGCCGACGCTGGACATGGTGCGAGCGGCCTGGGGGGCACGGACCAAGGGCCTGCTTCTCGGCTCGCCTTCGAACCCCACGGGTACGTTGATCGACGGCGCCGAGCTGCACCGGATCGCGGCCTACGTCGCGGATAAAGGCGGGGTATTGCTCGTCGACGAGATCTACCAGGGGCTGGTCTATGGCGCCGAGCCCACGACCGCTCTGGGCCTGCCGGGCGAAGTGGTAATCGTCAACAGTTTCTCGAAGTACTTCTGCATGACCGGCTGGCGGCTGGGCTGGGTGGTCTTGCCGACTGGGGCGGTGCGCGGGTTCGAGAAGCTGGGCCAGCACCTGTTCATTTCGGCGCCCGCGGCCGCGCAGCATGCCGCCGTGGCCGCTTTTTCCCCTGAAAGCATTTCGATCCTGGAAGACCGCAGAAGGGAATTCGCGGCCCGGCGCGACTTCCTCGTCCCCGCTCTGACGAAAGCAGGGTTGGCGATTCCCGCCGAGCCGCGCGGCGCCTTCTACGTGTACGCCGACTGCGGCCGCGACTCGAAGGCCTTCGCGCGCGATCTGCTGGAAAGCGAAGGGGTTGCCGCGACGCCCGGCGCCGACTTCGGCGCGAACCAGACCCAGCGCTACGTCCGCTTCGCCTACACCCGCAGCATGGCCGATATCGAGGAAGCGGCGCGCGGGATAGCGCGGTTCTGCCGCTAGGGAACGGAAAAACCGGGCCCCCGCCCCCGACTAAAGCATTCGGGGGTGACGTTCCTTCGCGGGGGCGAATTCCTAGAAGCTCGCCTGCGCAACCTGCGACCGACGCGCCTTCTGCCTGATCGGCTCCAGACGCATGCGCTCCTCGAACACCTTGGCGGCGTAGCGCGAGGTCGGCTCGTCGAAGGCGCCGGCGTAGCGCTGCAGGGCGGCTTCCTGATCCTGCAGGCGCCGGTAGTACTCGTGCAGGATCTGCGCGCCGACGTGGATGTTGACCTCGGGGTCGAGCAGCGCTTCTTCCCCGCCGTGGTCGAGAAGCTTGTCCAGGTGGTATTTCGGGATGATCTGCATCAGCCCCTTCGCCCCCACCACGCTCTCGGCGACGGGGTTGAAGCGCGACTCGATCGCGACCACCGACAGGATGAGAACCGGGTCGACCGAGTAGCGCTTGCCGGCGCGGTAGGCGATCGAGACGAAGCTGGTCGCGGCGGTCTCGGCAATGCGCCAGCGCTTGGCGATGAACTCGGCGAGCGCCTGCTGCTCGCGCTCCTGCAGCGTCTCAGGAAGGGTCGGGTCGGCCGTGACGCCGCTCCCCGCCGATGCGTCGTCGGCGGCCTCCGCCGACCCGAGCGCCGGTAGCGTGTTTCTAATTAGGTAGCGTTCCGAGGGCAGCAGGATCACTGCCACTGCGGCGGCAAGGCCGAAGAGGGCAAGCGCGGCCTTGGTCAGCGAGTACAGGCGCGACAGATGCAAGGTGAAAGCCTTCATCTTGTTCCTCCGTGCTCCCTGGGTTGCGTGTTGCCGGGACTGATTCTATAGGCGCCATGCGTGAAAAAGTACCATCGCGCCCGTTTGTGGCATTTTCACCACTGCGGCGCAACAAATTTCTATTCTCACAAGATATCAATGGCTTGCGTCCAGCCACGGAGACCCGACTGGCGTTTCGCCGAGGTATTTTTACGTTTGGTGAGGCCGTAGCGCGCCGGCCGGTAGAATGCCGACAGCAGGCGAAGCTCCCCCGAAAGGGGGCTTCGAAGGGAAGCCTCGCGGACCGGCCTAAGTCTTCAGTCTTGGGCCGCTTGACCAAGCCGGTCCGCGAGCTTCGAGGGCCGGCGGGGGGCTTGCGCCCCTCGCCTCGTCCCCCCGGTCCCGGGTTACGGCCTGGAACCGGTCGGGAACGGCCACGCGGCCGCTGGATTCAGCGCTTGCGCGCCCGAAGTCTCAGCGGTGGATGGCGCCGGTACTTCCGGAGTGCTCGCCATCGTCTCCGCAGGGCTGGCCGTGCTGGCGGCTTTGCTTGCTTTCTTCTTTTTTCCCGCCTTCTTCTTCTTCTTGGCGGATTTCTTCTTGCCTGCCGCCTTCTTCTTACCAGCTGTCTTTAACGACTTCCTTTTCTTTCGTGATGATGCTTTCCGCTTCTTCTTTTTCTTGCCGCCCTTCTTCGCTTTCTTCTTCGCCATCTTGATACTCCTTCAGGTTGTTGAACAAAAAGAAGCCCGGCCTTGAAGCGCCGGACTTATCCAACCGCCGGCGAAGGTTCCCCCGCACCGGCCTGCTGAATCTGGTTCTGCTTGACGTCATGATAGAGGATGTCGGAGTCCAAGCGTATCCCGCCTTCCCAGGTTACGGTCGCGGTCTCGGGGTCCACGCTCACTTTTTCGAACTCGCGCACGTCGCGCCACAGCTGGAAGGCGCCGATCTCGAGCAGGTTGCCGAGGAACACGCTCCCCTCCAACCCGTCCTCGAACCGAAGCCACAGCTTGTAGTCTTCTTCCGCCTTGCACGCGGTGATTCGCATCTCTTCCCATTCCTCGTTCATGTGGGTCAATCCCTGCCGTTGAGCAGCTAATCCCAATTCAGCGCGCCGCCGGTCTGGTACTCGATGACGCGGGTCTCGAAGAAATTGCGCTCCTTCTTGAGGTCGATCATCTCGCTCATCCAGGGGAACGGATTGGTCGCCCCCGGGTACAGCGTCTCCAGGCCGATCTGCTGGCAGCGGCGGTTGGCGATGAACCTCAGGTATTCCTTGAACATCGGAGCGTTCAGCCCGAGCACCCCGCGCGGCATGGTGTCCTCGGCATAGCGGTACTCGAGCTCCACCGCGCGGCGGAAGAGGGCGTTCAGCTCCTCGCGGAACTGCGGCGTCCACAGCTGCGGGTTCTCGAGCTTGATCTGGTTGACGAGGTCGATGCCGAAATTGCAGTGCATCGACTCGTCGCGCAGGATATACATGTACTGCTCGGCGGCCCCGGTCATCTTGTTCTGCCGCCCGAGCGCCAGGATCTGGGCGAAGCCGACGTAGAAGAACAGGCCCTCCATCAGGCAGGAGAACACGATCAGGCTCTTCAGGAGCTGCTGGTCGGCTTCCGGGCTGCCGGTCTTGAAAGCCGGGTCGGTGAGGGTGTCGATGAAGGGGACCAGGAACTCGTCTTTCTCGCGGATCGAGGTCACCTCGTGGTAGGCGTTGAAGATCTCGCTTTCCTCGAGGTCCAGGCTTTCGACGATGTACTGGTAGGCGTGGGTGTGGATCGCCTCCTCGAACGCCTGGCGCAGGAGGTATTGGCGGCACTCGGGGGCGGTGATGTGCCGGTAGGTGCCCAGGACGATGTTGTTCGCGGCGAGCGAGTCGGCGGTGACGAAGAACCCGAGGTTCCTCTTCACGACGCGCCGCTCGTCCTCGGTGAGGCCGCGCGGGTCCTTCCACAGCTCGATATCGCGGCTCATGTTGATTTCCTGCGGCATCCAGTGGTTGGCGCAGGCGGAGAGGTACTTCTCCCAGGCCCACTTGTACTTGAACGGCACCAGCTGGTTGAGGTCGGCCTTGGAGTTGATCACCCGCTTGTCGTCGACGGTGACGCGGCGGAAGGCATTCCCGGCCGGTGCCAGCTCTTCTTTTTGTGCGGCGCTCGTGGGCACGAAGCCGGTGCTCGGCTGGATCGCCAAGCCGGGAATGGGGGGGGTCAAGGAAATGGAGGTGGTCAATCCCGCCTCCTCGTCAAAGCTGAGCATGGGCCTGTCCTCGGGTGGTCGTCGCGGGCAGCGCGAGGAGCTCCTCGTAGGCCGCTCTGCGGTCGCCCTCGGTCGAGTGGTGCATCTCGCAGGTGGCGATGTAGAGGTTCCACTCGCTGCCGGCGAGCGTCATCCAGTAGCCGTACTTGGGGTGCTCCCTGATCAGCCCCGGCGCGGAGAGGTCGGCGGCGTGGCCGAAATGCACCGCATGGAACATGAGCAGGCGCCAGCCCGGGACCATCACCGCATAGAGCCCCGGCGCCCGCGGCGGCGACCACAGCCGCGAGATAAAGGGACCCGCGAACTGCCGGCTGCCGAGGGTAATCACTGACATGCCTCGCAGTCGGGGTTCTCGATCGAGCACACCTTGGGCTCTTCCATCGCCGGAACCGCGTTCAATTGGCCGGTCTTGGTGGTCGACTTCTCGGCGTGGGTGGCCCCCATCGCGCGCAGGTAGTAGGTGGTCTTCAGGCCACGGATCCAGGCGAGCTTGTAGGTGTCGTCGAGCCGCCTGCCCGAGGCGCCGCCCATGTAGATATTGAGCGACTGCGACTGGTCGATCCATTTCTGCCGCCGCGCCCCGGCCTCGACCAGCCACTTCGGCTCGATCTCGAATGCGGTGGCATACAGGCGCCTCAGCGCCGCGGGCGCGCGGTCGATCCGGGCGAGGTTGCCGTCGAAATACTTGAGGTCGGCGATCATGACCTCGTCCCACAGCCCGGCCTGCTTGAGGTCGGCCACCAGGTATTCGTTCGTGACCGTGAACTCGCCCGACAGGTTGGACTTCACGAACAGGTTCTGGAAGGTGGGCTCGATCGAAGCCGACACGCCGACGATGTTCGCGATGGTGGCGGTGGGCGCGATGGCGATGCAGTTGGAGTTGCGCATGCCGTGCCGCTGGATGCGGCCGCGCAGGGCCTCCCAGTCGAGCGCCGAGGAGCGGTCGAGCTCGACGTAGCCGCCGCGCTCGGCGGCGAGCAGGTCGAGCGTGTCCTGCGGCAGGATGCCGCGGTCCCAGAGGGAGCCCTCGAACGACGAGTAACGGCCACGCTCCTCGGCGAGCTCGGTCGAGGCCCAGTAGGTCGCGTACGCCACCATCTCCATCGAGCGGTCGGCGAACTCCACCGCCTCCTGGCTCGCGTAGGGCACGCGCATGCGGTGCAGGCAGTCCTGGAACCCCATGATCCCCAGGCCTACCGGGCGGTGGCGCATGTTGGAGTTCTTCGCCTTGTCGACCGCGTAGTAGTTGATGTCGATGACGTTGTCGAGCATCCGCATCGCGGTCGAGACGGTTTTTCTCAATTTGGAAAAATCCAGTCCCTTTTCGGTCATGTGCGCGACCAGGTTCACCGAGCCCAGGTTGCACACCGCGATCTCGTCGGCCGAGGTGTTGAGCGTGATCTCGGTGCACAGGTTCGAGCTGTGAACCACGCCGACGTGCTGCTGCGGGCTTCTCAGGTTGCAGGGGTCCTTGAACGTGATCCAGGGATGCCCGGTCTCGAAGAGCATCGACAGCATCTTGCGCCACAGCTGGACCGCCGGGATCTTCTTGTGGAGCTTGAGCTCGCCGCGCGCGGCGCGGTCCTCGAAGCGCAGGTAGGCCGCCTCGAACTCGGCGCCGAACCTGTCGTGCAGCTCGCCGACGTCGGATGGGCTGAACAGGGTCCAGTCGGCGTTCTGCATCACCCGCTTCATGAAGAGATCGGGGATCCAGTTGGCCGTGTTCATGTCGTGGGTGCGGCGCCGGTCGTCGCCGGTGTTCTTGCGCAGCTCGAGGAATTCCTCGATGTCGAGGTGCCAGGTCTCGAGATACGAGCACACCGCGCCCTTGCGCTTGCCGCCCTGGTTCACCGCGACGGCGGTGTCGTTCACCACCTTGAGGAACGGCACCACGCCCTGCGACTTGCCGTTGGTGCCCTTGATGTGCGAGCCGAGCGCACGCACCGGCGTCCAGTCGTTGCCGAGGCCGCCGGCGTACTTGGCGAGCAGCGCGTTCTCCTTGATCGCCTCGTAGATTCCCTCGAGATTGTCCGACACGGTGGTGAGGTAGCAGCTCGAGAGCTGCGAGCGCTGGGTGCCGGCGTTGAACAGCGTCGGCGTCGAGCTCATGAAGTCGAAGCTCGACAGCACGTCATAGAACTCGATGGCCCTTGCTTCCCGGTCTTTTTCTCCGAGAGCGAGCCCCATCGCGACCCGCATGAAGAAGGCCTGCGGCAGCTCGATGCGCCGGCCGCCCACGTGCAGGAAGTAGCGGTCGTACAGGGTCTGCAGGCCGAGGTAGTTGAACTGCAGGTCGCGGCGCGCGTCGAGCGCCCTGCCGAGCCTCTCCAGGTCGAATTTCTTCAATTCGGGATCCAGCAGCTCGGCCTCGACGCCACGCTGGACGCACTGCGGGAAATAGCTGGCGTAGCGCCAGCCCATCTCGGCCTGGCTCGCCTCCTCGCCGAGCACCTCCAGGCGGATGGTGTGCAGCAGGAGGCGCGCGGTGACGTAGCCGTACGCGGGCTCCTTCTCGATGAGCGCGCGCGCCGCCAGCACCGCGGACTTGCGCACCTCCTCCATCGGCACGCCGTCGTAGAGGTCGCGCAGGGTGGACTCGAGGATCGCCTGCGCCGAGGCGTCCGGGAGCCCCTCGCAGGCCGACTCGACCAGGCGCGCGAGCCGCCCGCGGTCGAGCGGCCTTCTCTGGCCGCCCTCGACGATGTGGATCCCCCCTTCGCTCTTCGCGCTTCTCTCCTGGGCCCGAACCTTGGCGCGCTCCTCGCGGTAGAGCACGTAGGCGCGGGCGACGTCGTGCTCGCCCGAGCGCATGAGCGCGAGCTCCACCTGGTCCTGGATGTCTTCTATGTGGAAGGTGCCGCCCTGCGGCTGGCGGCGCATCAGCGCGCCCACCGCCGCGTCGGTCAGCCCCGCGACCAGCTCGCGGATGCGCGCCGACGCCGCGCCCTGCGCGCCGTTCACCGCGAGGAACGCCTTGGTCATGGCGACGCTGATCTTGGCCGGCTCGAAGCCGACCACCGCGCCGTTCCTGCGGATCACCTTGTACTCGGCATACGCGCCGCGCGCCGCCGCCTCGACCGGCAGCTCGGCCCCGGGCGCGCGGACCGCGGTGGCGTTGTCCTGAGCGATCTGCATGTTCCTCTCCTGTTCGCCTGACGTCGCTCGGGGCCGTCCCGCCGCGTGGCGCGGTTCTATGACGACCTTCGGACTGCGTTTTACTAAATCTAGTACGTCGTACCTACTGCGCGCCTACATGTTGTGGGACCACAGTACACGCGCAGATTTCTTTTTGCAAGCGGCGGCGCGGCGGCGATCTACTAAATGTTGGACCGGCACCACATGGAACAACTAGATCTAGGTTTTCGCCGCGGCGCGCGGCGCAGCAGCCGACTATAGGGCCGGGTGATGAATGCGACTGACGCTACATCTAGTATGCGAAACGGCGCGGCGACGACTACAGTGCCGGCGGGCGGGCGAGCGCGGCGAGCAGGCGCGACCAGTCGAACTGCGCGCCCGGGTCGGTTTTCCTCCCGGGCGCAATCTCGCTGTGGCCGGCGATAGCGCGCAGCGGCAGCTGCGTCCGCAGATCCGTCAGCAGAGAAGCCAGCGCCGCGTATTGCGGGTCCGCGAAAGGCGAATCGTCTGCGCCCTCGAGCTCGATGCCGACCGAGAAGTCGTTGCAGCGGCCGCGGCCGCGCCAGGAGGAGGCGCCGGCGTGCCAGGCGCGCCGCTCGGGCGGCACGAACTGCACCACTTCGCCGTCGCGACGGATCAGGAAGTGCGAGGAAACCTTGAGCGCGTGCACCTCGCGGAAGTAGGGGTGCGCTGCCGGGTCGAGGCGGTTGGTGAAGAGGCGCTCGATGTGCTCGCCGCCGTACTCCCCGGGCGGCAGGCTGATCGAGTGGATCACGACCAGGCTGATCTCGACGCCCGGCGGGCGGGCGTCCTGATTCGGCGAATCAACGATCCTCATCGGTGATCGCGAGGCGCTGCATCCGGTAGCGCAGCTGGCGGAAGCTGATGCCGAGGAGCTTGGCCGCGGCGGTGCGGTTGAAGCCGGTCTTGCCCAGCGCCTCGAGGATCGTCTTGCGCTCGACCTCGTCCAGGTACTGCGGCAGCGAGTCGGCGGCGGCGTCCTCGGCCGGCCCGCGCTCCTCGCGCCCGGGGCCGAGCTGCAGGTCCTCGGGGCTGATCAGGTCCCGCCCGGAGAGCGCGAGCGCGCGCTCGAGGATATTCTCGAGCTCGCGCACGTTGCCCGGAAAGTCGTAGCCCGTGAGCGCCTGCAGCGCCGCGTCGTCCAGGCGCGCCGCCGCCATGCCGTTCTGGCGCGCGAGCCGCTCCAGAATGCTGGTCGCGATCCCCGCGATGTCGTCGCGGCATTCGCGCAGCGGCGGCATCCTGAGCTCGATCACGTTCAAGCGGTAGAAGAGGTCCTGGCGGAAGCGCCCGCCCGCGACCAGCGCGGCAAGGTTCTGGTGGGTCGCGCTGATGATGCGCACGTCGACCGGGTCCTCCTGTGTTTCGCCCACCTTGCGCACGCGCTTCTCCTGGATGGCGCGCAGCAGCTTCACCTGCATCACCAGCGGCAGCTCGGCGACCTCGTCGAGGAACAGCGTGCCGCCGTTGGCGGCCTGGAAGAAGCCGTCGCGGTCCTCGCCCGCGCCGGTGAAGGCGCCCTTCTTGTAGCCGAAGAATTCGCTCTCCATCAGGTTCTCGGGGATGGCGCCGCAGTTCACCGGCACGAACGGCTTGTCGCGGCGCGCGCCGTTCTCGTGGATGAGGCGCGCGGCGAGCTCCTTGCCGCTGCCAGACTCGCCCGAGATGTAGACCGGCGCCTGGGTGCGCGCGAGCTTCGCGATCAGCGTCCTCACCTGCGCGAGCGGCGCGCTTTCGCCGAGCAGCTGCTGGTCCTTGGGCGGCGCCTGTCCCGGCAGCGACAGCGCGGAGCGCACCAGCGCGCGCAGCTGCTCGAGGCCCACCGGCTTCGACACGTAGTCGAAGGCGCCGGCCTTGAGCGCGGCGACCGCGTTCTCGGCGCTGCCGAAGGCGGTGATCACCGCCACCGGCAGGTCGGAGCGCAGGCTGGAGATATGGCGCACCAGGTCGAGCCCTTCGCCGTCGGGCAGGCGCATGTCGGTGAGGCAGAGCTGGAAGCGCCCGTCCTTCAGCCGCTCCTTCGCCTCCGCGATGGTGGGCACGCTGGTCACCCCCAGGCCCATCTTGAGCAGCGTCAGCTCGAGCAGCTCGCGGATGTCGGGCTCGTCGTCGACCACCAGCACCTGGTGATCGCGCGGCTTCTGGCGTCGCTCGACTCGCGTCATGGCCTGGCGGGACTGCGCGCCACGACGCGGAAATGCGCCCCGGAGGCCTCGCGCACGTGCTCGAGCACGGCGCGGTTGGCGGCGCACAGCTCGCGCGCGAGGTACAGGCCGAGCCCGGTGCCCAGGCTGTCGGTGGTGAAGAAGGGCTCGAAGAGCTGGCCGAGGCTGGATGGCGGCACGCCGGGGCCGTTGTCGACCACGCTCAGCTCGACGCGATCGCCCGCGGTGCGCGCCGAGAGGCGGATCGCAGCCGGCTCGGCGCGCGCGTAGCGCACGGCGTTGGTGAGCAGGTTCCAGATCACCTGGTGGAGGTGGCCCGGGTCGAACTCGATCGCGGCCTCGGCCGGCACCTCGAGCAGGAAGCGCTCCCGCGGCACCGACTCGTTGGCGACGAATTCCTCGATGAACGGCGTCAGCCAGCGGCGCAGGCCGATCCGCTCCGGCGACTGGCGGTCGCGGCGCGAGAGCTGCAGCACCTCGGCGACCAGGCGCTCGAGCCGCTGGGTGTTGTCGTGAATGATGCGCGTGAGGCGCACGCGCTGCGCGTCGCGCCGCTCCTCGCTCAGCAGCTCCGCGGCGTGGCTGATCGCGGCCAGCGGGTTGCGGATCTCGTGGGCGATGTTGGCGGTGAGTCGGCCGAGCGCGGCGAGCTTGAGCTGCTGCGCTTCCTCGCGCGAGCGGGTGGTGTCCTCCAGGAACAGCACCCGGAACACCTCCTCCGTGCCGACGTCGAGCAGCCGCACTCCGAGGCTGCGGCCGCGCACCTCGAAGTCGCCGGCGGCGCCGAACCCGGGCAGCACCTCCGCGATCAGCCGTCCGAGCAGCTGCGGCTCGCCGAGCAGGCGCTGCGCCTGCGGGTTGTGCTGCACCACGCGGGCGTCGTGGTCGAGCACCACGACGCCGTCGTGCATGTCCTCGATCACCAGCTGATTGACGCGCGTCTGCGTCTCCAGGCTGCGGCCGCGCTGCGCCGCCAGCGCCTCGTTCGCCGCGACCCGCTGCGCCAGCCAGCTCGTGACCCCCGCGGTGGCGAAGCAGCCGATCGCGAGCAGCCCGGGCTGCAGGAAGTTCGCCTCAGGCGCGCCTTGCGCCAGCACCCAGTAGCCCTGCTCGAGCAGCAGCGCGATCGCGGCGAGCGCCGCATAGAGGTACGACAGCCGCCGCGGCGCCACGATGGCCGCGCCGGTGAGCGACACCAGCAGCATCACGCCCAGGCCGCTGCGGATGCCGCCGCTCGCGTACATCATCAGCGTGATCGCGACGATGTCGAGCGCGACCTGGAGCGAAAGCTGCACGTTGAAGCGCTCGTGCACGCTGCGCAGCACCGTGTGGAAGGCGACCGCGGCGGCGAGATAGACCAGCGCGGTGTAGCGGAATATGTCGAGCGCATGCGAGCCGATGCTGAGCGCGTCGCCGTAGATCAGCGTCACCGCGAAGAACAGCGTGGCGAGCGCGATGCGGTAGAGGTTGAAGTAGCTGAGCGAGGTCCAGTAGGCGCGCGGCGTGCGCGCCTCGCCCTCGAGGAACAGCTCCGGGTAGCGGACGTGCGCGTCCATCAGCGCTTGCCGAGGCGGGCGTGCTCGTCGCTGCAATAGAGCAGCCCGCCCGCCTCGCGCGCCTCGGCGCGCGGCAGGTGCATGCCGCAATGCGCGCAGCGCACGAGCTGCCCCGCGGCCTCGGCGCGCTCGCGCAGATGGGTCTGCTCGGCCGGGCCGCGCAGCGCCCGCCGCACCAGCCAGACCGCGACCACCACGAGCAGCACGAGCACGATGAGGCGACCCATCGCGCGATTATCTACCTGGATGCGGATTCGGGCGGGAATGGTCGGGGTGACTGGATTTGAACCAGCGACACCTGCGTCCCGAACGCAGTACTCTACCAGGCTGAGCTACACCCCGAATCGGAGGAAATAGTTCCTGAAGCTGGATCCCGCGGCTAGCTGCGCCGTGTCACCGAGAAGGACGCCAATTCTAGCAAAGATTCCCTGTATTCCGAGGCCGGCAGCGGCCCGAGCGCGAGCCGCGCGGCGGCCGCTTCGCGCCGCGCGACCTCGCGCGCATAGTCGAGCGCGCCGCTCGCCCGGATCACCTCGAGCACCGCGCCGAAGTCTTCGCGTCCTCCGGCGCTGATGGCGTTTCTCACCACCGCGGCCTGCTCGGCGCTGCCGCAGCGCATGACGTAGATGAGCGGCAGGGTGGGCTTGCCTTCGGCGAGGTCGTCGCCGAGGCTCTTGCCGATCGTGGCCTCGTCACCCGAATAGTCGAGCACGTCGTCGATCAGCTGGAACGCGGTCCCGACATGCACTCCGTAGTCGGCGAGGCCCGCCTCCACCGCCGCGGCCGAGCGCGCCAGCACGGCGCCGAGGCGCGCCGACGCCTCGAACAGCTTCGCGGTCTTGCGCCGGATCACTTCGAGATAGCGCGCCTCGTCCACCGCGGGGTCGTGGCTGCCCATGAGCTGGAGCACCTCGCCGCCGGCAATGGTGTTGGTGGCCTCGGCCAGGACCTGCATCACGCGCATGTCGTGGAGCTCGACCATCATCTGGAAGGCGCGCGAATACAGGAAGTCGCCGACCAGCACGGCCGCGGCGTTGCCGAACGCAGCGTTCGCGGTGCTGCGGCCCCGGCGCAGGTGCGACTCGTCCACCACGTCGTCGTGCAGCAGCGTGGCGGTGTGGATGAACTCCACGACTGCCGCGAGCTGCAGGCGCGCCTCGCCACCGTAGCCGAGCGCGCGGCACGCTAGCAGAAGCAGCGCCGGCCGCAGCCGCTTGCCGCCGGAGGCGACGATGTAGCGCGCCACCTCGCGCACCAGCGCCACGTCCGAGTCCAGGCGCGCGGCGATCAGCGCGTCGACCCGCGCCAGGTCCTCGGCGACCGGCGCCAGCATTGTCACGAAGCTCATGATTCGCTTATAATTCCAAGTCTTTGCACGCGCAACCCGTACTTAGCCCGGGTTTCACCAACATTTCGGATTTCCCATGTACGCGATCATCAAGTCCGGCGGCAAACAATACCGCGTCAAGGCCGGCGAGCAGGTGCGGGTCGAAGCGCTGGCCGCCGAGGTCGGCAGCACCGTATCGCTCGAGGAGGTGCTCCTCGTCGGCACCGGCGACGGCGTCAAGGTCGGCGCGCCGCTCGTTTCGGGCGCCAAGATCAAGGCGACGGTGGTTTCCCACGGCCGCGGCGACAAGGTGAAGATCTTCAAGCTGCGCCGACGCAAGCACTACCAGAAGACGCAGGGCCACCGTCAGTCGTACACGGAACTGCGCATCGACGACATCGTCCAGGGATAGAAGCTCATGGCACACAAGAAAGCAGGCGGCAGCTCCCGGAACGGCCGCGATTCGCAGGCAAAGCGCCTGGGCGTCAAGGTGTTCGGCGGCGAGCGGGTCAATGCCGGACAGATCCTGGTGCGCCAGCGCGGCACCGTGGTGCACCCGGGCCACAACGTCGGCATCGGCCGCGACCATACGCTCTTCGCGCGCGTCGGCGGCCAGGTGCAGTACGCGATCAAGGGCGCGAACAACAAGAAAACCGTAAGCGTCACCGAAGCCTGACCGGTCTTCAGGCTTCGAAAAGCCCTACGCAGCCGGTAGGGCTTTTTCATTTGTAGCCCATGAAATTCATCGACGAAGCGAAAATCGAGGTGCACGCCGGCAACGGCGGGCACGGCGCCGCGACCTTCCGCCGCGAGAAATACATCCGCTTCGGCGGACCGAACGGCGGCGACGGGGGCCGCGGCGGCAGCGTGTGGGCGCGCGCCGACCGCAACGTCAACACGCTGATCGACTACCGCTTCGCGCGCATCCACCGCGCCGAGAACGGCGCGCGCGGCATGGGCTCGGACTGCAACGGCCGCGCCGGCGCCGACGTCGAGCTGCGCGTGCCGGTCGGAACGCTGGTGCGCGACGAGGACAGCGGCGAGCTGGTCGCCGACCTGGCGAAGGACAACGAGCGGGCGCTGCTCGCGCGCGGCGGCTCCGGCGGCCTGGGCAACATCCACTTCAAGTCGAGCGTGAATCGCGCGCCGCGCCAGTTCACGCGCGGCGAGCCGGGTGAAGTGCGCAAGCTCGCCCTCGAGCTGCGCGTGCTCGCCGACGTCGGGCTCGCGGGTCTGCCGAACGCCGGCAAGTCGACCTTCATCCGCGCGGTCTCGAGCGCACGCCCCAAGGTGGCCGACTATCCTTTCACCACGCTCAACCCGTCGCTCGGCGTGGTGCGCGTGGGTGAGGCGAGCTTCGTCGTCGCCGACATCCCCGGGCTGATCGAGGGCGCTTCGGAAGGCGCGGGCCTCGGCCACCAGTTCCTGCGCCATCTCGCGCGCACCAAGCTGCTCTTGCAGATCGTGGATCTGACCGCCGAGGAGCCGGCGCGCGACGTCCGGGTCATCGCGGCCGAGCTCAAGAAATACGCTCAGGCGCTCGGGGACAAGCCGAGGTGGCTGGTGTTCAACAAGGCCGACGCGGTCGAGGACCCGGACGAGCGCATCCGCAAGATCCTGTCCCAATTGCGCTGGAAGCGGCCGTGGTTCAAAGTCTCGGCCATCAGCGGCGCAGGGACCCAGGCCGTGATGAAGGCGGTCGCGCGCGAGCTGGCCAAGAAATGATTCCCCAAGCAAAAACCTTGGTGGTGAAAGTCGGCTCCTCGCTCGTGACAAACGAGGGCCGGGGCCTCGATACGGCCGCCATCGGGGGCCTTGCCGGGCAGGTGGCGGAGCTGCGCCGGCTCGGCAAGAGCGCCATCATCGTCTCGAGCGGCGCCATCGCCGAGGGCATGCAGCGCCTGGGCTGGGCGCGCCGGCCGCACGCGATGCACGAGCTTCAGGCAGCGGCAGCGGTCGGGCAGATGGGGCTCGCGCAGTGCTACGAAAGCTCGTTCCGAAGCCACGGGCTGCACAGCGCGCAGGTGCTGCTCACGCACGCCGACCTCGCCGACCGCCAGCGCTACCTGAACGCGCGCTCGACCCTGCGCACGCTGCTCGCGATGGGCGTCGTCCCGGTCATCAACGAAAACGACACCGTAGTGACCGACGAGATCAAGCTCGGCGACAACGACACGCTCGGCGCGCTGGTGACCAACCTGATAGAGGCCGACGCGCTCGTCATCCTGACCGACCAGGCGGGTCTCTACGAGGCCGACCCGCGGCGCGACCCGGGTGCGAAGCTCGTCTCGCAGGCCGACGCCTCGGACCCGCGCCTGGAGGCGCTCGCCGGCGGAACCGGCAGCGCGCTCGCGAAGGGCGGCATGCTCACCAAGGTGCTGGCCGCGCGGCGCGCGGCCCGCAGCGGCGCGCACACCGTCATCGCCTCGGGCCGGGAGCCCGAGGTGCTGGTGCGACTCGCGCGCGGCGAGCGCATCGGCACCTTCCTGAGCGCCGCCACCGTACCGCTCGCTGCGCGCAAGCAGTGGCTCGCCGATCACCTCAGCGTGAGCGGCCGGCTGCGGCTCGACGCGGGCGCGGTCAAGGCGCTCACGCGCGACGGCAAGAGCCTGCTGCCGATCGGCGTGGTCGAGGTGTCGGGCGCATTCCTGCGCGGCGAGGTCGTGGCCTGCCTCGAGCCCGGCGGCCGCGAGGTGGCGCGCGGCCTCGCGAACTATTCAGCCGACGAGACGCGCCGCATCATGCGCCGGCCCTCCGGCGAGATCGAGTCGATCCTCGGCTACGTGGACGAGCCCGAGCTCATCCACCGGGACAACCTGGTGCTGCTCTAGTACTGCTCGCCGACCCCGCGATTCTCGCGATGCGTCCCGGGATGGCCGCCCGCGCGGATCGCCTGCTGGGCTTCGGCGCTCGTGCGCACCACCGCGCGGCCGGGACAGAAGTACTCCTTGACGAGCATCGGCTGCGCCGCGTTCGGATTGCGCGGGATCTGCCGCCACTCCGAGGGCTGGCCACCCCAGCCGCCCTCGGGCCGTCCGACGGCGTAGACCCGGTACTCCCCCTGGCAGCGCAGGCCTTCGAAGGTAACGCTCTCGACCCCGGCGGGGCTTCGCGCCACGAGCACGTAGCGCACGATGCGGTCGTCGTCGGCGCTCACCGAGCCCCAATCCACGTAGTAGCGGAAATCGCTGCTGGACGAGAGATTCTGCTTGAGCTCCACCAGCCGCCCGCGGTTGAGCGGCGGCGGCGGCACCAGCTTTTCGCCCGACTGCCTGAGGCGGTCCTCGTTCGCCCGCTCCCAGTCGCTCTGCATCTGCGCCTGCGCGACGCTAGCCAGGAAAAGGGAAGTTAGGAAAAAGACTCGCAAAGCCGGAAAGGTTCAGTTCAGGTCTGCGGCGAGGGCCCCGCGCACTTCCGGACGCAGCTCGGCGCGCGCGCGGTAGCCGGGATGATCCACCCCCACCGCGACGCCCGCGCCGCGGCGCAGGCGTTCGCGCATCGCCGCGGAGAGCTCGAAGCGCAGGAAGTGGACCGCAGCGGTCTTCTCGTCGTTCTCGCGCTCCAGGTCCTCGTCGGCGATCGCGGCCACCCGCTCGCAGCCCTCCACCTCGACCCACACGCGGCGCTCGATCCCCTTCAGCATGCCGAGCATGCGGCGGCGCTCGTCGACGTCGGGGTACTCGATCAGCATCGTCGCCTTCCAGTTGGACCCGTCCGGCACGAGCGGGTTGTAGGCGTCGAGCTCGCCCTGGATGCCGTCGTCCTCGAAAATGCGCTCGATGCGCAGCATCTCCTGGATCTGGTAGCGGATGGTGAGCTCGTCCTCGAACTGCAGCGTGACGTGCTCGCCGAGGCGCACGGTGCGGTTCTGCTTGTGCGCGAGCACCTTCGCCCGGAAGCTCGCGCGCTCCCGGGCGTAGGTTTCGAGCGACATCAGGGTGTCTCTTCTAATCACTCAGGCCATCGAGCGCTTTTTGGAATCGATTCGCGTGGCTGCGCTCGGCCTTGGCGAGCGTCTCGAACCAGTCGGCGATCTCGCCGAAGCCCTCGTCGCGCGCCTGCTTCGCCATCCCGGGGTACATGTCGGTGTACTCGTGGGTCTCACCCGCCACCGCGGCCTTGAGGTTCTCGCGCGTGCGGCCGATCGGCAGGTTGGTCGCCGGATCGCCCACCACCTCGAGGTACTCGAGGTGGCCGTGGGCGTGGCCGGTCTCGCCTTCCGCGGTCGAGCGGAAGAGCGCCGACACGTCGTTGTGGCCCTCGACGTCGGCCTTGGCGGCGAAGTAGAGGTAACGGCGGTTCGCCTGCGACTCGCCGGCGAACGCGGCCTTGAGGTTGTCGTGGGTGCGGGTGCCTTTCAGGGGTTTCATCGGTCTCTCCTTTGCGGGGGAACTAGCAGCCTAAGAGCCCCCGCCCCATAGATCAAATCGAATTTTATTATTCGACTGATTTAGTAAGGCTATTTCGCGAGAGCGGCTTCGATTTCGGAGAAGGTCCGCGCCACCGAGCCGCCCGAGGGCAGCGCGAGGCCGAGCTGGCGCGCAATCTGCGAGATGGAGAAGATGCCGCACACGGTGTTCGCGCGATCCGCTACCAGCGCATGCTGGCGACCCAGGCGCCGCAGCGTCTCGAGCACGTGCCCGACTCGGGAGCCTTCCACGTCGGCGAGCGCAACCACCTCGATCTGCGCCGCGGGCGTCATGACGTCGGCCACGCTGAGCTCGTCCCGGCGCAAGCCGCGTTCGGTGGCGACCTGCAGCGGCCGCTCGCCGAGAAGGTCGGTAGCGGTAATGAGACCGAGGATGACGTCGCGCTCGTCCACCACGAGCAGCAGGCGCACCCCGCGGGTGATCATGAACTGGTTCGCGCCGGCGAGCGGCGCCTGCGGCCGGATGGTCGCTGGGCTCACGCGCGCGAGATCGGTCATGACGTGCAGCGCCGGCGAATCCGGGGTCACCCGGGCGGCCTCGGCCTGGTTCGGCCGACGGAATCCCGCGCCGGCGCCGAGCTCTCGAATCGGCAGCGGGTCGAATTCGCGCTCCATGAGTAACCTGAGGGTAACCTGAGAGTGGCCTAGTTAACCTGAGAGGAACCTGAGGGGAACCTGAGGACCTAACCCTGCGGCACGACTTCGGGACGCCGGACACGCCCGCGGCGGTCGGCCTGGAGGTAGCGGTGCAGCTCGATCAGCGCCTGGCGATACACCTCGCGCTTGAAATCGATCACGGCGTCGAGCGGCACCCAGTAGTCGTGCCAGCGCCACGCGTCGAACTCGGGATGGCCGCTCGCGCGCAGCTTCACGTCGCAATCGCGCCCCGTCATGCGCAGCAGGTACCAGATCTGCTTCTGTCCGCGGTACGCGCAGCCCGCCTCCTTGGAGCGGCGCACCCACCTCTCGGGCACCTCGTAGCGCAGCCAGTCGCGCGTGCGGCCGAGGATCCGGACGTGGCTTCGCTGCAGGCCGATCTCCTCCTCGAGCTCGCGGAACATCGCCTGCAGCGGGGTTTCGCCGTGCTTGATGCCACCTTGGGGGAATTGCCAGGCGTGCTGGTTCACGCGCTTGCCCCAGAACACCTCGTTCCTCTGGTTGGCAAGGATGATGCCGACGTTCGGCCTGTAGCCTTCCTTGTCGAGCACCGCCGCACCGCCTCAAGTTAGCGTTCGGTTAGAATCGCCCTTCGATTTTTCCATACCGCACCGGCTATGACAATCCGGCGAGTGCAGCCGGTTGCGGCGACGATGCCGGAAGGTCCATGAAAACCTCGAAGTTCTTCATCTCCACGCAGAAGGAGGTTCCGGCCGAGGCCGAGATCGCGAGCCATCGCCTCATGCTGCGCGCCGGCCTCATCCGGCGCCTCGCGGCGGGCATCTACACCTGGCTGCCGCTCGGATTGAAAGTTTTGCAAAAGGTCGAAGCCATCATCCGCGAGGAAATGAACCGCGCGGGCGCGGTGGAGCTCGTCATGCCCGTGGTGCAGCCGGCGGAGCTGTGGCAGGAATCAGGTCGCTGGCAGGCGTACGGCCCGGAGCTCCTGCGCTTCAAGGACCGGCACGAGCGCGATTTCGTGCTCCAGCCCACTTCGGAGGAAGTCATCACCGACCTCGCGCGCGGCGAGCTGAAGAGCTACCGGCGGCTGCCGGTGCACTTCTACCAGATCCAGACCAAGTTCCGCGACGAGCGGCGGCCGCGCTTCGGCATCCTGCGCGGCCGCGAGTTCGTGATGAAGGACGGCTACTCCTTCCACGCCGATCACGCCGATCTCGAGCGCGAGTACCGCAACATGCACGATACCTACACGCGCATCTTCACGCGCCTCGGCCTGCGGTTCCGCGCCGTGGCCGCGGACACCGGCGCCATCGGCGGCACCGGCTCGCACGAGTTCCACGTGCTCGCCGACTCGGGCGAGGACGCGATCGCGTTCTCGCCCGAGTCCGACTATGCCGCCAACGTGGAGCTCGCCGAAGCGCTGGCGCCAGGTTCCCGTTCTTCCCCAAATGAAAACATGAGGAAGGTCGCCACGCCGGGCAAGACCAAGTGCGAGGACGTGGCCGCGCTCCTGAAGATGGACCTCAAGAAGACGGTCAAGGCCGTGGCGGTGATGCACGACGGTGAGTTCCACCTGCTGCTGCTGCGCGGCGACCACGAGCTGAACGAGATCAAGGCGCAGAAGGTGATCGGCGATTTCCGCTTCGCCGGCGACAAGGAGATCGAAGCCTCGCTCGGATCCAGGCCGGGCTACATAGGCCCGGTCGGCGCCAGGAACGTGAAAGTCGTGGCGGACCGCCGCGTCGCGCTGATGAGCGACTTCGTGTGCGGCGCGAACGAGGAGGGCTACCACCTCACCGGCGTCAATTTCGGGAGAGATTTAGCAGAACCCCAAGTGGCCGACCTGCGCAACGTGGTCGCGGGCGACCCGAGCCCCGACGGCAAGGGCAGGCTCGAGATCGTGCGCGGCATCGAGGTCGGGCACATTTTCCAGCTGCGCACCAAATACTCGAGCGCGATGGGCGCCGTCTTCCTCGACGAGAAAGGCGCGGCGCGGCCGATGGAAATGGGGTGCTACGGCATCGGCGTGACGCGCGTGGTGGCGGCGGCGATCGAGCAGAACCACGACGAGCGCGGGATCGCGCTCCCGGCGCCGATCGCGCCCTTCGCGGTGGCCCTGGTGCCGATCGGGTACCACAAGAGCGCCGGCGTCCGCGCGGCCGCCGAGCAGCTGCACGACGAGCTCGGCGCCGCGGGCATCGACGTTCTCATGGACGACCGCGACGAGCGCCCAGGGGTGCTGTTCGCCGACATGGACCTGATCGGCGTTCCGCACCGCGTGGTGCTCTCGGAGCGGGGCCTTGCCGCCGGCAACGCCGAATACAAGGGAAGGCGCGACGAGAAGCCGCGCGATCTGCCGCTCAAGGAGGTCGTAGCCTTTCTCAAGAAGGCATGACCCGGCTCGCTTTCCTGGTCTTGTTGTTGGCCTCTTTCCGGGGACATGCGGGCAACCAGATCTACGAGCCGCTCGCCGACAGCGTGCGCCAGCGCCTGTCGGCCATGGTGTCGGACCGGGCGCCTGCGCGGCTGTACTTTCGCTCGCCCGAAGATGGCCAGCGCTGGATCGACGAGATGGAAAAACGCCTGGCGCCGCGCATGCCCGACCGCCAGAGCCGCATGGAGCTGCTGCGTGCGGTCCACTATGAGGCGGTGCGTGCGCGGCTCGATCCGCAGCTCGTCCTGGGGCTGATCGAGGTGGAAAGCGGCTTTCGCAAGTACGCCGTGTCCCGCGCGGGCGCGCGCGGCTACATGCAGGTCATGCCTTTCTGGGTGCCGCTGCTCGGCCAGCCCAACCACAACTTGTTCCATCTCAGGACAAACCTCGCTTACGGCTGCGCGATTCTGCGGCACTATCTCGACATGGAGCGAGGCGACTATTTCAGGGCGCTCGGGCGCTACAACGGCACCCTGGGCAGGCCCGAATACCCCAACCTGGTGCTCGGGGCGTGGAGGGGCCGATGGAAATACGACGGCCCCACCGCATGAGCGCGCCGCGGGCATGATCGGCGGCCTGCTCGAGCGCAATCCGCGCCTCGCCCAGTGGATCTGGGGCTTCAAGGCGCCCGAGCGCGGCACCATCATCCTGGTCCACCGGCGCGTCTATATCCTGCCCACCCGGCTGGGATGGCTCTTCGCCGCTACGCTGCTCGTCCTGCTCGTCGGCTCGATCAACTACGCGCTCGCGCTCGGCTTCGCGCTCACCTTCCTCCTCGCCGGCGCCGGGCTGGCGGGCATGGTGCACACGGCGCGCAACCTCGCGCGCATCGCGGTGAGCACCGGACGCGCCGAGCCGGCGTTCGCCGGCGAATCGGCACAGTTCAGGATCTACCTCGACGGCCGCTCGGGATACGACCGTCCCGCGATCCTCGCGCGCCATGTCGGCTCGGGCTCGCAGTTCGTGATCGATATCCCGCCGCAGGCGCTCGCGGAAGTGGTGCTCGCCGTGCCTGCGCGGCGCCGCGGCTGGCTCGCGCTCGGGCGCGTGCTGCTCGAGACGCGCTTTCCGCTGGGGCTGTTCCGCGCCTGGAGCTACGTCGAGCCCGACGCGCGCTGCCTCGTCTATCCGCAGCCTGAGCGCACGCCGCTGCCGGCGCCGCTCGCCGAGGCGGCGGCGGGCGCGCTGCGCTCGCAGTCCGCGGGCAACGACGACTTCTCCGGGCTGCGGACCTACCAGCTTTCCGACTCGCCGCGCCACGTGGCGTGGAAGGCCGTCGCGCGCAGCGACGAGCTGCTCACCAAGCAGTTCACGGGCGAGGCCGCGGCGCAGCTCTGGCTCGATTGGCGGCTGCTTCCCGCCACGGCCGGCGTGGAGCAGCGCTTGTCGCTCCTCGCCGGCTGGGTTCTCGCCGCCGAGCGCGCCGGCGCGTTCTACGGCCTGCGGCTTCCGGGCATCGAGATCGCGCCCGGGCGCGGCGATGCCCACGCCGGTACTTGCCTGCAGGCGCTCGCGCTGTACGAGCTGAGATGAAGAGCGCCGCGGCTCATCCACTGCTGCCCGAGGCACGCCTCGCGAGCACGCGCGACCTGGTGCTGCTCTGCGGGTCGCTCGCCCTCGTGGTGATCCCTCACGCGACCCGGGCGCCGTGGTGGCTCACGCTGCTCACGCTGTGCCTCTACGCCTGGCGCATCCACTACTCCATGAACGCGGTGCCGCTGCCTTCGCGCTGGCTGGTGCTCGCCGTGGCTGGGATCGCGATGCTCGGCGTTTGGGTCGAGTACCGCACCATCTTCGGCCGCCAGCCCGGGATCGTGCTGCTCATGCTGTTCTCGGGACTCAAGGTGCTGGAAACGCGAACGCACCGCGACGCGGCGGCCGCCGCCTTCCTCGGCTACTTCCTCATCATCACCAACTTCCTGTATACGCAGTCCATTGCCACGGCGCTCGGCATGGCGGTGGCGTTGTTCGCCATCACCGCCACCCTGATCGGCTTTTCCGCCCCCAACCGTGCTCCGCGGGCAAACCTTCGCACCGCCGCCCTCGTGCTTGCGCACGGCGTGCCCGCGGCGGCGGCGCTGTTCCTGCTCTTTCCGCGTGTCCAGGGGCCGCTGTGGGGCCTGCCGCAGGACGCCTACTCGGCGCGCACCGGCCTCTCGGAGACGATGGCCCCCGGCGGAATCTCGCGCCTCGTGCTCTCCGACACGATCGCCTTCCGCGCGGAATTCGAGGGGACGCCTCCGGCCTCGCAGGTGCGCTACTGGCGCGGACCGGTGCTCTGGGACTTCGATGGCCGCACGTGGAGCGCCGGGGGGCAGTCCCTAGGCAAGTTCGCGCCACCGGGCGGCGGCAGCGCGACCTACCGCTACAGCGTGGTGCTCGAGCCGCACAATCAGAGCTGGCTGTTCGCCCTGGAGGTTCCCACGAGCCTGCCGGAAGACGCCCGCTATACGGCCGACGGGATCGTCCTCGCTGCCGCGCCGGTTCGCACCCGCGTGCGCTACGAGATGAGCTCGGCCATCGCTCCGCGCGGCGCGCCGGAAGAGCAGCCCGCGCAGCTCGCGCGCGCGCTGCGCCTTCCGACGGGCGTCAATCCCAGGACGCTCGCGCTCGCCGAGGAGCTGCGGCTCGCCTCGCGCGGCGACGACGAGATCGTCACCCGCGCCATCGCCTTCCTGCGCCGGGGACGCTACGCCTATACGCTGGAGCCTCCTCTCCTGGGGCAGGACAGCGTCGACGAGTTCCTGTTCGATTTCAAGGCGGGCTTCTGCGAGCACTTCTCGTCGGCGTTCGTGTTCCTGATGCGCGCCGCCGGCGTGCCCGCGCGCGTCGTCACCGGATACCAGGGCGGCGAGCTGAACCCGGTCGACCGCATCATCACCGTGCGCCAGTCCGACGCCCATGCCTGGGCGGAGGTGCACCTGCGCGGCCGCGGCTGGGTGCGAGTGGACCCTACCGCCACTGCGGCGCCGAGCCGCCTGGACGCTGGGCTCGCCCGCTCGATCCAGCAGGCCGAGCAGCCCCTGCTCATGCGGGGAGACTTCGAATGGCTGCGTTCGCTGCGCCACCAGTGGGAGGCCGCGGCGCACAAGTGGAACGTGTGGGTGCTCGGCTACAATTCAGAGCGCCAGCGCGAGCTCATGAGCTACGTCGGCCTGCGAAGCTCCGACTGGCGCGCGCTGGTGGCAACGCTCTTCACCGTGCTCGGAATCCTGACCGTGCTCCTCCTCGCCTGGTCGCTGCGCCGCGTGGCGCGGCCCGATCCGGTCCAGCGCGCCTGGCGCGCGTTCTGCCTCAAGCTCGCCGCGCGCGGCGTCGAGCGCTCGCCGAGCGAAGGTCCGCGCGACTACGCCGAGCGCGCGGCGCGCGCGCTGCCCTCGGCGCGCCGCGCCATCCTGCGCATCGGCGAGCTGTACATCGGCCTGCGCTACGGCCGCGAGCGCGATCCGCGGGGGATGAAAGACCTGCGACGCCTGGTGCGCGAGCTGCGCGTGGCATGACGCCGACCAGAACGCTGCTCGTAGTGCTCGCGCTGCTCGCGTGGCCCGCGTGGGCCAAGGGAAGCTACGCCGAACGCGAGGAGGTGCAGGAGTTCATCCGCAGCCTGGCGCTCAAGCACGGCTTCGCCGAGCAGGATCTGCGCTACCTTTTTTCCCGCGTGCGCCGCGCCGAGCCGGTGCTGGAGGCGATCAAGCCACAGCCGCCGAAAGCACGCTCATGGGAGGAATACCGCGGCAATTTCGTCAACGAAAAGCGCATCGCCGCCGGGATCGAGTTCTGGCGCAAGCACCGCCGCGCGCTCGAGCGCGCGGAGACCAGCTACGGCGTGCCGGCGCAATACATCGTCGCCATCCTCGGGGTGGAGACTTTCTACGGGCGCAACACCGGCCGCTGGCGCGTGGTCGACGCGCTCACCACGCTCGCTTTCGACTACGGGCCGCGGGCGCAGTACTTCAAGGGCGAGCTCGAGCAGTACCTGCTGCTGGCGCGCGAACAGGGCAAGGACGCGTTCGCGATGCGCGGCTCGTACGCCGGTGCGATCGGCATCCCCCAGTTCATGCCCAGCAGCACCCGGCGCTACGCGGTCGACTTCGACGGCAACGGCGCGATCGACCTGCGCCGCAGCCCGGCCGACGCCATCGGCAGCGTGGCGAATTTTCTCAAGGAGCACGGCTGGCAGCCAGGCGGCGAAGTGCTCCTCGGGGCGAAGGTCGACGGGGACGCATGGCGCCCTCTCGCCGATGGCTCGGTCGACCCGAAGCACGCCCAGGCCGATCTGCAAGCCGCCGGCGTCGAGGTCGAGGGGATGCCCGAAGGCGTACGCGCGGTCCTGGTCGAGCTCGAGACGCCGGACAAGCCAAGCGACTACCGGATCGGCCTGCACAATTTCTGGGTGCTCACGCGCTACAACCGCAGCGCGTTCTATGCCTCAGCGGTGCACGACCTCGCCCAAGCGCTCAAGCAAAACAGGAACTAGAGGCTTACTTGGGGAGGTAAAGAAGTGGATCGACGGCCGCGGCGCCCTTGCGGATCTGGAAATGCAGCTTCGGGCGCTCGGCATCCGTGCTGCCGAGCTCGGCGATCTTCTGGCCGCGCGCCACCGCCTGCTTTTCCTTCACCAGGATGTTGCGGTTGTGCGCATAGACGGTGATGAAGCCGTTGTCGTGCTTGAGGACGACCAGCTTGCCCATGCCCGGGATGCCGCTGCCGATGTAGGTGACATGCCCGGGCGCGGAGGCGACGATCGGGTCGCCCGGTTTTCCGTCGATGTCGATGCCCTTGCGGCGCGGCTCGGCGAATTCGGCGAGCACCTTGCCCTTCACCGGCCAGATGAACTGGCTGGTCGCGTTCGGCGCCCCGCTCTTCTCCAGCTCGACCCTGGCGGGCGCTTCCATCCTGGCGAGCTCGGGCTTCGCCGACACGCGCGGCGGCAGCGGCGGCAGCGTATCGAGCGGCCGCGACTCCACGCGCCCGAGGATGCGCGCAGAGCCGACCTGCGGCGCGGCGCTGCCCTGAGGCTCCACCACCGCGACCGGCGCGACACCCGGAGCGGTTGCCACGGCGAGCGGCGGCCTCACCCGCAGCTGCTGGCCCACCCGCAGGCGCGTGGGATCGTCGAGGCCATTCCACTGCATCACGTCGCGCTGGTCGACGCCGTGCTCCTGCGCGATGCTGTAGAGCGTGTCGCCGCGTTTCACGCTGTAGTAATCGGCGACCGATTTCGGCGTCACCGCCACCGGCGTGGCGAGCGGTTTCGGGGCCGCCTGCCTCGGAATGCGTCCGTCGACCACCGGCGCGGGCTTGTGCTGCGTCGCGCACCCTGCGGTAACAGCTGCGGCGGCGGCAAGGACCCAACAGTGAACGTTCTTCAAGCTTTTCCCATTTCCATCGGCACGAAGCGTACCGGATCGAGCTCCGATTCGACGAAGCCCCGCGTGCCACGCTCGTAGAGCATCAGTCTTTGTCCCGTCCCTTCGTGCAGCGGCAATATCATTCTGCCACCGAGCGCGAGCTGGCGTAACAGCGCCCTGGGCGCCTCGCGGCTGGCGGCGGCCACGACGATCGCCTGGAACGGCGCCGCGCTTTCGAGCCCGGCGTAGCCGTCGCCGTGGACCAGGCGCAGGTTTTTCAGCCGCAGCGCCAGCAGGTTGGCGCGCGCCCGCTCGTGCAAGGCCTTGATCCGCTCCACCGAGTAGGCCTCCGGAAAGATCTCGGCAAGCACCGCGGCCTGGTAGCCGCAGCCCGTCCCGACCTCGAGCACCCTCCCCGTTTTCCCGTTTCCGAGGACCAGCTCGATCATCCGGGCGACGACGAAGGGCTGCGAGATGGTCTGCGAGAAGCCGATCGGCAGCGCCGTGTCCTCGTAGGCCCGGCTGGCAAGCGCTTCCTCGACGAACAGGTGCCGCGGCACCCGCGCCATCGCGCCGAGGACGCGCTCGTCCCGAATGCCCTTTTCGCGCAGCCTCTGCACCATGCGCGCGCGCGTGCGCTGCGAGGTCATGCCGATGCCGCGCAGGTCCCTCATGCAGCGGCAGCCCTCGTTTCGTCCGCTACCTCGAGAGCCATTGCCTCGCCGAATCGAGCTGCCCCTGGTGCGTGAGATCCAGGCGCAGAGGCGTGACCGAGACCCTGCGGTTCTCCACCGCGTGAAAATCGGTGCCCGGACCCGCGTCCTGGGCACCCCCGGCGGGCCCGATCCAGTACGCCGTTTCGCCGCGCGGCGTCTGCAGCTTGATGACCGGTTCGGCCTTGTGGCGCTTGCCCAGGCGGGTGACCTCCACGCCGGCGAGCTGGGCCGGAGGAATATCCGGCACGTTCACGTTGTAGAGCACCGGCTCGCGCGGCGGGTCGCGCCGCAGGCGCTCGACCAGCTCGAGCGCGACGCCGATGGCGCTCTCGAAGTGCTCCCCGGCCTTGCTGGCGAGCGAGATCGCGAGCGCCGGGATGCCGAGGAGGAACCCTTCCGCCGCCGCCGCCACGGTGCCCGAATAGATCGTGTCGTCGCCCATGTTGGCGCCGAGGTTGATGCCCGAGACGACGAGGTCGGGCGTGAAGTCGAGCACTCCCGTCACCGCGATGTGCACGCAGTCGGTCGGCGTCCCGTTGACCGAGAAGAATCCATTCGGCGCGCGCCGCACCGTCAGCGGACGGTCGAGCGTGAGCGAATTGGAGGAGCCGGAACGGTCCCGTTCCGGCGCGAAAACCGTGACCTCGCCCAACCGGCCCAGGGCTTCGGCGAGCAGCGTGACGCCCGGCGCGAAGTAGCCGTCGTCATTGGAGACCAGGATTTTCATGCGGGCGATTCTACAACTCGCTGCATGGCATGCTATCGGCCCCCGATGCGCATTCTCGCGGCGATCCTCCTTCTCATCTCGAGCGCCGCTCTGGCGCAGACCGGCCTCAAGTACCGGGTCGAGATCGTCGCTCCCAAGGACATGGCCGAAGTGCTCTCCAACGGGCTCAACCTCGAGCGCTGGCAGAACGATCCGCAGATGACGCCCGAGCAGCTGCGGCGCCTTGCCGACGAAGGCGTGCGCGAGGCGCGCGAGCTCGCCGCCACCGAGGGGTACTTCTCGGCGCGCGCCGACGTCGCGATCGAGGAAGGCGAGCAGCCCTGGATCGTGCGGCTCACGCTAGTGCCTGGGGAAAGGACCGAGGTGGCGGAGATCGACCTGCGCTTCAGCGGGCCCGCGGTGCAGGACCCGCGCTCCGCGGCCATCTTCAAGCGCGTGCGCGACACCTGGCCGCTGCGCCGCGGGCAGCCTTTCCGCCAGTCCGAGTGGGACGCGGCGAAACGCCGGGCGCTGCGCGAGATGTCGTCTTTCCGCTACGCCGGCGCGCGCATCGCCGCGAGCGAGGCGCGGATCGACCGCGAAGCGCGGCGCGCTTCGCTCATGGTGGAGCTCGAGAGCGGCCCGCCCTACCGCATCGGCGAGATCCGGGTAAGCGGCACGCGGCGCTATACGGACGAGCTGGTGCAGAACCTGAGCCCGGTGCGTCCGGGCGATGACTACGACCGCGACAAGCTGGTCGTCTACCAGCGGCTGTTGCTCGAGAGTGGCTACTTCGTGAGCGTGCAGGCCGACGTCGATCGAAACGAAGGCAGTACCGACAGCGCCCTTGTGCGCGTGGTCGTCATCGAGGCCCCGAAGCACCATGTCGAGGCGGGCATCAACTACGCCACCGATACCGGGATCGGCGGGTTGTTCAACTACACCAACCAGGCGCTGTTCGACTCGGCGTGGCGCTTCCGCAGCACGCTGCGCGTGGACGACACGACGAAGACCCTGGAATTCAACCTGGATTCGCCGCCGCGGCCGGGCGGCTACTGGAACAGCTACCTGCTGCGGCCCTACCGCGAGACCGACATCCAAAACGTGCGCACGCGCGAGGCCGTGGCCGGCTTCTCGCGCAACTGGGGTGCCGAGATCCCACCGAGCGCGGTGATCGTCTCCGCGAACTGGGAGGAGGAAAGCGTGAGCGGAGGCGAATTCACCGACCGTTACGCGCTCTACTTCGGCTATCGCCGCACCTTCCGCCGGACCGACGACTTCGTTTCGCCGCGCCGCGGCTATCTCGCGATGTTCGAGCTTGGCGGCTCCCCCGACGCGCTCGCCACGCGTCCGTTCCTCCGCGGGATCGCCAGCGGTTCGCTGTTCTTCCCTGTGAGGCGGGATGGCGACCTCCTGCTGCGAGGACAGGTCGGGCGCGTGATTTCCTCCAGCCGCGACGAGATCCCGAGCAGCTTTCTCTTCCGCACCGGCGGCGACACGACGGTGCGCGGCTATGATTACCTCAGCCTCGGCGTGCAGCAAGGCGACGCGGTCCTGCCCGGACGGCGTTTGCTGGTGATGAGCTCCGAGTACACCCAGTGGATCGGCGAGAGCTGGGGGATAGGCGTGTTCGTCGACGCCGGGGACGCCTGGGACGACAACACGCTCTTCAAGGCCAAGGTCGGCTACGGCGCAGGCCCGCGCGTGCGCACCCCGATCGGACCGATCCGGTTGGACGTCGCCTACGGCCAGGCTGTCTCGTCGTGGCGGCTGCATTTCTCCGTAGGATTCACCTTCTGATGAAGTGGCTGCTCGCCGTACTGGTCGTGGTCGGCTGCGTCGTCCTGGCCGCGGCCGGGTGGCTCCTCTACAGCGAGTCCGGGCTGCGATGGGCGGCGGCGCTGGCGGAAGAGGCGCTCCACGGCAAGCTCAGTCTCGAGGGCTTGCGCGGCGCGCTTGCGCGCGACATCGAGTTCGGGTCGATCCGGTACAAGGACGAACAGACGCGCGTCGACCTGCGCGACGGCATGGTCCGCGTCGAGCTCCTGGCCATCCTCGGCGCGCGCGTGGGCCTGCGCGAGCTGCGCGCTAAGTCGCTCGAGGTAGCGCTCGCACCTGGCCCATCTGACGGCAAGCCGTCCGCACCACCGCGGATTCCGTTCGGCCTGCGCGTGGATCGCGCCGATCTCGAGCGCATCTCGCTCGAGCTCGGCGCGCAGCGCTACCTGATCGAGCGATTCGAGCTGCGCGACGCAGTCCTCGTGCAGACCGGCGCGGTGTCGGCGAGCGTGGGGTTCGACCTGCGATACGAAGACTACCCCGTGAGCGCGCGGCTCAAGCTCGGCGGAACCGTGGAGCGCCTGGACGTGGCCTTCGACGGCCGCGTCGCCGAGGTGCCGGCGAAGGTCCGCGCGCTGGTCACGGCTTTCGCGCCGCGCCCGCTCGCCGAAATCGACGCCCAGGCCGGACCGCTCGACCTCTCCAGGCTGAACCGCGACTGGCCGAGCACCAGCCTCGGCGTGAAGCTCTCGGGCAAGGCAAGCCCCGCCTACGTCCTCGCAGGAACCATCTCTGCGCGCAACAGCGCGCCCGGACCGCTCGACAAGAAGCGAATCCCGCTCGCGAGCCTCGACACGCGCTTCGCCGCCAAGGACTTCGAATCGGCCTTGCTGCAGGACCTCAGGATTGCGCTCGCCCCGGGCGGAACGCTCGCCGGCAAGGGCGCGCTCGAGCGTGGCCGCGCCGAGCTCGACATCCAGGTCGTCGATCTGGATCTACGCTCTTTTCGCTCCACCCTTAACTCCACCAAGCTCTCCGGACCCCTGAAGCTCGCGGCGGGCGCGAAGCAGACGCTGCAAGGCACGCTCTCACAGGACGACATGCGCATCACCGCGGACGTACTGCGCGACGGCGAGCTCGTCGAGATCCGCAGCGTGCGCGCCGAGGCGCAGGGCGGTGCGGCGACCGGCAGCGGGCGGCTGCGCCTTTCCGAGCCGATGCGCTTCGAGGCGAAGCTGAATCTCGAGCATTTCGACCCGGCGAAGTTCGGGCAGTATCCGGGCGGAGATATCAACGGGGCTTTCGACGGCGCGGGAACGCTCGGCGCGCAACCCGCGATCGACGCACGCTGGAGCGTGCGCGACAGCACACTGGAAGGCGAGCCGCTCGCGAGCCAGGGGGCCGCGCGCCTCTCCGGCTCGCGCGCCCAGCGGGTGGTCGCGCAGGCGAGCCTCGGCGGCGCGCGGCTCACCGCGCGCGGCGATTTCGGCCGGCCCGGTGACGAGCTCGGCTGGGCGCTGGAGGTGCCGAGCATCGACTACTTCCTCGGCGATTTCACCGGGGCGCTGCGCGCGAGCGGCACGCTCAGCGGAACCTTCGAGGAGCCGCGGGCCGCTTTCACCGCCGACGCAAGCGACCTCGTCCTGCCGACCGGAATGGAGATCAAGAGCGCGCGCGCGAAGGCAAGCGGCAGCCTCGCCGAGCATGCCGGCGAGCTCTCGGTGAAGGGTGAGGGCCTCGACCTGCAGGCGCGGCTGCGCGGCGGCTGGCACGGGGAAGCCGGGTGGTCGGGCGAAGTGCAAGCGCTGCGTAATTCGGGCCCCTATCCACTCGAGCTCACGGCGCCGGTGGCGCTGCAGGCGGCAAAGGGCCGGGTGCAGCTCGGCCGGCTCGACGCAACTTTCGCCGGCGGGCGCGTCACCATCGCCGAGCTGACCTGGTCGGGCGAAAAAGTCGTCTCGAGCGGGGAATTCCACGCGCTTCCAACCCAGTGGCTGGTCACCCTGGCGGGCTTCGCGGAGAACATGCGCTCGAGCGTGCTCCTCGACGGGCAATGGAACGTCGCGTCGAGCCCGCAGCTCAGCGGCACGGCGACGCTGCGGCGCACGGCGGGCGACCTGGCGCTCGCCCAGGGCGACGCGGAGAAGCTTGCCAAAGGGGGCGCGAGCGAGCTCGCCCAGGGCGGCGCAAGCAAGCTCGCGCTGGGCCTGGAGAAGGCCTCCGTCGACGCGCGCTTCGTCGACGGACGAATCAACGCCAGTGCCGAGGTCGCGTCGCGCTACGGCACGGCGACGGTGACGGGCGACATCACGCCGGAGCCCGGCGCCCCGCGCTTCGGCATCACTCCGCGCTCGGCGCTCGCTTTCGTCGCGCGGGTGAGCGGCGTCGACCTGCGCGCGCTCGCCCAGCCCTTCCTCACCGATCAGCGCATCGATGGCCGCCTGTCCGCGGAGCTGAAAGGCGGCGGAACGCTCGGCGAACCCACGCTCACGGGGACATTGCGCGGCGAGGCAATCGGCCTCGAGGCGCCCCCGCTCGGCGTGTACCTGAAGGGCGGAGTTCTGCGCGCGGCGCTGGAAAAAGACGTCCTGCGGGTCGAGGAGTTCTCCATCCAGGGTGGGGAAGGCAAATTCACCGCCACTGGCGCGCTGCCTTTGCGGCTCGCCGAGGGCGGCGCGCGCCTTTCCTGGCGCGCCGAGAAGTTCGGGCTCCTGCAAAGGCCCGACCTGCGGCTCGTGGCGAGCGGGAGCGGAGAGGCGCAGATCGTCGAGAAACGCCTTTCGCTCAGCGGGTCGCTGCGTGCCGACCGCGGCTACTTCGAGCTCGACAAGGGGCGCATGCCGAAGCTCGGCGAGGATGTGGTGATCGTGGGCGAAAAGTCTGCCGGTCCGCGCGAGGCCGCCAAGGTTCCGGTGGCGCTCGACATGCAGCTCGACCTCGGCGACGACCTGCAGGTGCGCGGCTACGGCCTCGAGGGCAAGATCAGGGGCAAGCTCCAGGTGGAGACGACGAAGGACGGCGAGCTTCGCGCCTATGGCCGCATCGAGACGCTGAATGCGACCTTCTACGCGTATGGCCAGTCCCTGCAGGTCGATCCCGGCGTCATCATCTTCGACGGTCCGCTCGACAATCCGTCGCTGCAGATCACTGCGTGGCGCCGCAAGCAGCAGGTCGAGGTCGGCGTGCAGGTCTCGGGCAACGCCAAGTTGCCACGGGTCCAGCTCGTTTCGAACCCACAGGTCCCCGAAGGCGAGAAGCTGTCCTGGCTGGTGCTCGGACGTGCGCCGAGCGACGCGACCAAGGGTGACCTCGGCATGCTGCAGGCCGCCGCCGGCGCGCTGCTCGCCAACAACGAGGGCGTGCCGCTCGACCGGCGCGTCGCGCGCACCTTCGGGCTGGACGAGATCTCGCTTCGCGGCACCGGCGAGGCCACCGACCGCGTGGTCGCGGTCGGCAAGCGCCTCTCCGACAGGCTGTACATCAGCTACGAACAAGGGTTGGGGGCGACGGCATCGCAGCTCGTCAAGCTCGATTTCTCGCTCACGCAGCGCCTCGCGCTGCGCACCGAGACAGGCACCTCGACCGGGGTCGGGCTCCTTTACCGCTTCTCCTGGGATTAGCGGATCCGCCGCGCGGTAAACTCCAGGCGCGATGCCGACCCCCGGCGACGATCAGGCCGTCGAGCGCGCCCGCGCCGAGTTGCGCGCGGTGCAGGATGCGGCCGTGATGCTCGCACTCCTCATGGCGCGCTTCGCCGCGGAAGCCGAGCGCCTCGCCGCGCTGCTGCGCGAGCTCGACGGCAGGAAGGCCTAGCCATTCCCGACAGAGAGACCTACTGGTTTCCCGCGAAGCGCTACGGCTGGGGCTGGGGATTGCCTTCGTCGTGGCAGGGATGGGCGGTGCTCGCCGCGTTCGCTGCCCTGTCCGCCGCCGCCTTCTTCGCATTTTCGCCGAACGACAAGCCCGGCGCCCTGTTCGCCTGCATTGCGGTGCTCACCGCGCTGCTCATCGCAATATGCTGGCTCAAGGGCGAGCCGCCACGCTGGCGCTGGGGCGACGATTGAAAGACCTCCGTTGACGTGAAACGCGTAGGCCTTCTCTCAGACACGCACGGCCTGCTGCGCCCCGAAGCGGTGAAGTTCCTGCGCGGCAGCGACTTCATCGTCCACGCGGGCGACATCGGCGACCCCGCCGTGCTCGAGACGCTGCGCGCCCTCGCCCCCGTGACCGCGGTGCGCGGCAACAACGACCGGGACTCCTGGGCGCGCGGCATCGCCGAAACCGAGGTCCTGCAGGTCGGCGAAGTCTTCATCCACGTCCTGCACGACCTCGCGCAGCTCGATGTCGACCCGGCAGCCGCCGGCTTTCAGGTCGTGGTGTCCGGCCATTCGCACCAGCCGCGCATCGAAGAGCGCGGCGGCGTGCTTTACGTCAATCCTGGAAGCTGCGGCCCGCGCCGGTTCAAGCTTCCGGTTGCCGTGGCCGAGCTGAGCGTTTCCGGCAAATCGGTGAAGGCGAAGCTGGTCGAGCTCGACCTTAGCGCGGGCGCCTGAACCACTTGGTGATGATCGCCTTGGCTCCCGAGGTGACGGGCATGCCCTGGTGAAGGGTGTGCGGATTGGGCCAGCCGTCCGGCTGCATGTTGTTCCAGATCACGGCCTGGCCGAGCTTCGGCCTGAAGGCGAGCCCGGCGTCGACAAACCGCGTTTCGCCGCCGGCGTCCGGCTCGTTGAGATACACCATGAAGGTCCAGCTGCGCTGGCCCCACATTGCAGTCGAAAAGCGTTCGAGCTCGTACGTCTCGAAGTAGTCGGTATGCGCCTTGAACTCCTGGCCCATTTCGTAATACTGCCCCTGCGTCGCTTCGGCGTAGGCCCGATTCGCATCCATCGCGGCGCAGATCCTTCGATTGAGCTCGCGCACGACCGGATAGCGCTCATCGAGGTCGCACGTCCGGCTGGTCCTGAAGCTCGCTTCGGGGGCGCCCTCTGAGGAAATCGTCGAAGGCCTCAGGCCCACCTTGATGAGCTCGACCAGCGCGGCGCAGGTGCGCGAGTCGAGAAAGCTTTCGAAAGTGTAGAGCTCGAGGAGTGGCGCCCCATGGCGCTGCAGTCCTGGAAGAAGCGCAGGGTTCGGCCCGGTGTCCGTCGTTGGCGCGTCGCGCGCCATTGGAGCCGGAGCCGCTTCCGGCGTTGGACCGAGTTCCCGTCCGACCGTGAAGAGATCAAACCCCTCCTTGACCAGGATGCGAGAAAGCTCGTCCCTGGAACAGCCGCGCGCGAGGTTGTGCCGGATCCATGTCTTCCATTCGTCGTTCAGCGGCTTGTTCGGCATCGCGGGATGGTGCAGCACGAGCTGCTCTTTGCAGTACGAACTACTGCACGCAGTGAATGGGTTCTGGTCGGGGCGGCGAGATTTGAACTCGCGACCACCTGCACCCCATGCAGGTACGCTACCAGGCTGCGCTACGCCCCGAAGGG
>Ga0207708_10000049_pt1 | contig 114743 bp, 106 predicted proteins | sample KBSK5101metaG_FD_184340 | JGI IMG/M metagenome (GOLD analysis project Ga0207708, IMG submission 184340) | Corn, switchgrass and miscanthus rhizosphere microbial communities from Kellogg Biological Station, Michigan, USA - KBS K5-10-1 metaG... | ecosystem: Host-associated > Plants > Roots >...
GTGATCGCCGCCGTCAGCGTCGTCTTGCCATGGTCTACATGGCCAATCGTCCCCACATTCACGTGCGGCTTCGTACGCTCAAACTTTCCCTTTGCCATCTCGCCTTCCTCTGTATTTATGCTTCTCTATAACTGCAGCAACTCCTGAACCGTGGAGCCCATGACCAGGATTGAACTGGTGACCTCTCCCTTACCAAGGGAGTGCTCTACCACTGAGCTACATGGGCCAATCCGCTGGAAACGTCGCCTCTTGATGGCCTGACGTCTCGTTTTAAATCATTCAAAGCTACCGCAAGCAAGGTGCTGGAGCGGGTGAAGGGAATCGAACCCTCGTCGTAAGCTTGGAAGGCTTCTGCTCTACCATTGAGCTACACCCGCCTGAATCCGGGCTTTACCCGCATAACCGCCTGAATTTCCCGGTACCTGTACGAAGAAGACATCCTGATGAACCAACCTGCTGCCGCCCGTCCTATCTCGTTGTTTTTGGTGGAGGGGGAAGGATTCGAACCTTCGAAGGCAGAGCCGTCAGATTTACAGTCTGATCCCTTTGACCGCTCGGGAACCCCTCCGAACGAAACCGCGGATTATCGATAAGAATCGAAGACCTGTCAAACCTTGCAGGTACGCAAGCCGGGGCAAAAAGCTCGCTTCGAGCGGCCAGCCACGGGCGTCGAACCCCGGATTGCGGAAGTGGTACAGATGGACGGTCGTCGAATTCGACCGGGGCGATCAGCCGGCATCCAGGACCGTCCGGGAATCATTGCCCACTGATTCAGCGCAATGCGACGATCAATTCGATCTCCACTGCCGCGCCTCGCGGCAGTTCGGCCACCCCAACGGCGCTGCGCGCATGTCTGCCAGACTCGCCGAATATCTGAAACAGCAATTCCGATGCCGCATCGATAACCTTTGGCTGCTGGGTAAAACCCGGTGCGGACGCAACGAATCCGGTAACTTTCAGGATCTTGTCGACGCGATCCAGCGATCCGAGCGCCTGCTTCAGGCAGGCCAACGCCTGCAGGATGCACAATCGGGCGGCCTCTCTGCCTCGCTCGAGCTCGACATCACTCCCAACCTTGCCCGTAACGAGCGATTCACCCTGGCGAGGCAACTGACCGCTGACGAAAGCCAGACGTTCATGCATGGTAACAGGCACATATTGGAAGGCTGGAGCCGCAGCGATGGGCAATTCAATTCCAAGTTCCGCCAGTTTCTCTGCAATCACCTGATAGCCTCTCAGTGCAATGGGTAAAGTCTTTTTACCATCTTGAAACGAAGCGGCGCCACCCCACCTCAAAGATATGCGCGCGTGGTGCGCGACTTACTTTGCGGACGCCAACATGCAGATCGTTTATGACAGCCAGCATTACCATGTTATCGAATATACCGGCATCGGCGGATATGAACTCACCAACAAGTCCGAGCATGTCTGCGCCTATTTCCACGGTCCCGCGGCCGCCGCGTTTCGCGACAACTTCGCAAAAGTCATTGCCGAAAATCCGTCCATCGATTCTGTTGACGAGTACCTCGGCGGGTTCGATTCGCTGATGACTCTGCCCATCGTCCTGCACTGAATCTGCAGGCGCGCACGTCAAGCAAGCTTGACGATCTGCTTGCCGAGATTCAATCCTTTCAGCATTCCGATAAACGCCGCGGGCGCGTTTTCCAGCCCGTGGGCAACGGTTTCGCGATATTTGAGCTTGCCTGAACCGAGCCACGCGGCGAGATCGGCCACTGCTTCATCCCAGATGTCGAGGTGCTCGGATATGATGAATCCGTGCAACCGTACACGATTCACCAATAGAGAACGCAGGTGCCGTACGCCGTGGCCTGAGGAATCATCGTCGTATTCAGAAATGTAGCCGCAGAAAGGGATGCGGGCAAAGGCATTCAGGAGCGGCAGTACCGCATCGAATACACGACCGCCGACATTCTCGAAATAGATATCGATTCCGTCCGGCGCCGCCTCGCGCAATTTTCTTTCGATGTCTTCCGATTTGTAGTCCACACACGCGTCGAAACCAAGTTCGTGCACGACGTAATTGCATTTCGCGCTACCACCGGCTATACCAACCGCACGGCATCCTTTGAGTTTGGCGACTTGTCCTACCACGCTGCCCACCGCGCCCGAAGCCGCCGAAACGACGACGGTTTCGCCGGGTTTTGGGTCGCCGATGCGCAACAACCCATACCATGCTGTCACACCGGGCATCCCGATCACACCCAGTGCCGCCGACAACGGCGCGCCCCTGGTATTGATGCGGCGCAATCCACTTGCGCCGGCGAGTGCATACAACTGCCAGCCCAATCGGCCCGCGACGATTGCACCTGGGTCGAAGCCTGGGGCCTTCGATTCGATCACTTCGCCGATCGTGCCGCCCACCATTACCTCGCCGATCTGTACCGGTGGCGCATAGGATTTTTCGTCGTTCATGCGCATCCGCATATACGGATCGAGCGACAAATAAAGGTTGCGCACCAATACCTCGCCGGCACCGGGCGACGGAACCGCCGCTTCGACAAAGCGGAAATTTTGCTCGGTAACCGGCCCGTGCGGCCGGCTGGCGAGCACGACTTGGAGATTTTGCATCGTTGTCACAATGAAAACGGCACGGCGGTCTCCGCCGTGCCGGAACACTGAAACCTACTTCGGGACCATCGACTGGAACATTGGCACGTAGGCCTGCAGCATGATCAGGACGCCGACAAGCGCGGCCAGCGATATGCTGTGCCAGAAGACGTAGCGCAGGATCACGCCTTCCCTGCCCTGCTGGTTCGTCGCCACGGACGCAACGACAATGCTCTGCGCGTCGATCATTTTGCCCATAACGCCGCCGGAACTGTTCGCCGCAGCCATCAGGGTGGGGCTGAGGCCCAGTTTGTTCGCCGTGATCACCTGCTGGCTCCCGAACAAGGCATTGGAGCCCGCATCCGTTCCAGTAAGTGCGACGCCGATCCATCCGATCATCGTTCCGAAGAACGGATACAGCCAGCCCGTATTTGCAAACGCCAGACCGAGGGTTCCGTCCATGCCACCGTATCGCGTGATGTAGCCGAGCGCCAGCATCGCCAGGATCGTCAACAACGAGTATTTCATGATGCCGAAGGTCTCGATCCAGGTTTTGAACATGTCCCTGACCTTGTAACCCATCACCAAGCCGGCGACCACTGCCGCAATCAGGATGCCGGTACCCGTCGCGGAAATGACGCCCCACTTCCAGATCGCCGGTTCGACTCTCGGCGCGGCGACAGCCGGCTCCACACGTTGCACAAGGTTGTGCAAACCGGGGATTTGCCATTCCCAGTACGTGATGCCCTTCATATTCAGGAATGCCTTGACCACGGGCAAGCCCCACAGGAACAACACGACCGTCAGAATGACCCAGGGCGTCCAAGCCTTGATCACCAGGTCGCGGCTATGCCCGTGATGTGTCTGCGCTGCTTGCGCCCTCGGCACCGTGACGCCGGCTCCGGACGCGTCGAGCATGACGGTCTTCGGTTTCCAGATCGCCAGAAAAACCGCAAGGCAGATCATCGAAATCATCGCACCCAGCATATCCACCAGCCACGGGCCGTGATAGTTCGAGATCAGGAATTGCGGAATCGCGAACGACAGACCCGCGACGAGAACTGCCGGCCACACTTCCACCGTGCGACGCCAACCGCAGAAAGTCAGCACCAGCCAGATCGGCACGATCACCGAAAAGAAGGGCAACTGCCGCCCGACCATGGCTGACAAGGTCAGCAGGTAATCAGGATTTTCCGGTTGTGTGACCGAATGCAGAACGATGATCGGTGTTCCGAGTCCACCGTAGGCCACCGGCGCAGTATTGGCAATCAGCGACAGCCCTGATGCAGCCAGCGGATTGAATCCCAGTCCGATCAGGATCGCGCCTGTGACTGCCACCGGCGTACCGCCACCGGCTGCTCCTTCGAAAAAAGCACCGAAACAGAATGCGATAAGAATCAGCTGCAACCTGCGATCATTCGTGATGCCGCCGATGCTGTCTTGCAGAACCTTGAACAACCCCACCTTCAGGGTCATGCGATACAGAAAAATCAGATTGAAGATGATCCAGCAGACCGTCGTCGCGGCAAATAGCGCACCATAGAATCCAGCGCGCATCGTCATCCCGCCGGGCATCCCTATGACGAAAACCGCGATAAGCGCGGCGGCAACCAGTCCGGCCAGCGCGGCATAGTGGGCGCGTACATGGAAAAAGCCCAATCCACCGAGCAAAACGAGAACTGGAATCGCGCAGACGAACGTGGATAGGATGGTATTGCCGAGCGGGTCGTAAACCTGGGACCAGATCATGACGTCTCCTCCCCTGAATAATTTTTTTTAGCTGATCGAGGAGCCTGCATGGCAGGCGCCCCCCCTCAATCGCCGCGCAAGTATAGTCTATCGGCCGCATTCCGCCATCCGGCGAACTCGCTGATTGGGGGCTGGTGCCGGATTGTGCGGCGGATTCGTCGGCCTTGTTTCTTGCTGGGGTTGTTTCGCTTGCAACTTGCGATGTTGGCCGATGCGTGCAATTGCGCTCGACCGTCGCGCGTGACGGCAATCGCGGAATTTTTCTCAGCGGATGTTCAGGTGCTCAGCAACGTTCAATCGGCTTGCGGCGAAGCAAAAAAATGCGAGCCAGGGGTTAGCGCCCAGGGAGGGAAATAGCGTCACCCGCCAGCCCGCGGGGGGAGAAGTGTTACTGAATGCGAAGGTTACGCAATGAACGGCAACGCCGATTGGATGCTGTTGCCCAGTTTTTGGACGAATGTTGCTCGATGCCTGGAGAAAATGCGTTCCGACGCGGCGCCGGCACATCAAAGCGGAAGAGCGGACAGAAAATCAATGACGCAACTGCTTGGGTGTAACTCCGAGCATGCGCTTGAAGTGCCGGGTCAGATGACTCTGGTCGGCAAATCCTACGGCGCTGGCAATTTCAGCCAGCGAACGATCGCCTGCCCCTGCCGTCAACAGCGAACGCGCGCTGTTGACTCTCACCTGCACCAGATATTGATGGGGTGAAACGCCAGTCGCTTTCTTGAAAACCCGCGCCAGATGATAGGGACTCAGATGGGCAGCGTCGGCGATGTCGGCAAGGCTCACGTCGCCCGGATAATTATCGTGGATGTACTTCATTGCCTGGATCACCGAGCGCGGCGCAACACTCACTTTTTCCGTTTCAACCAATTCCGGGTGGTCGGCATAGTTCCTCAGCAGATGCACGGCCAGAAGATTCGCCAGGGATTCGGCATAAAGCCGGCTTCCGGCATCGCCATTCATGACTTCACGCATCAAAGCGCCGGCGATGTTGGTAATTACGGGATCGTGCTGGCCCTCGACAGTCTTGAGCCGGACTTGCGCTGGATCGAAGTCAAAAGACTCCCGCGCCACCTTGTTCAGATATTCTGGCTCGAGCGACATCATCGTGAACGACAGCCGTGTGTCCCATTCCCATCGCACCGGAGTATCGCTGGGATGAACCGATACCAATCCCGCCTCAAGTTCCTTTTCCGTGATGTCACCGCCGCTTTCGCGAATGACATGGCCATCGGCGAGGCTGACGAATATCAGATGTTCCGTCAGGCCGCCCGGAAGGCAATCGCCCCCCGGTTCGAGGTCACGGCGCTCGATATTCAGCGGTTTCCACCCGAGCGGCCGGCTGGAGACACGAACACTTTCGGGCCGAATCTCGGATGCAGCCACGGGAGCCGCGGATTTTTGAGCGCAATCCGCATGCAACAACGCCGGATCAATACGGGCATTCATTTTTTTTCTCCTCCGCTGACGCCTGGCCAAGGCCAGCAGACAATTCCATTCTGCTGGCAGTCTTCAGCCTTCAATTAAATAACTATCCAGTCAGTAATATAGATGCGGCATTGCAACGGCGTCAATCGTTTTGCGCGCAAGGAATACTGCTATTACCGCTTTGTCATCTGGCGTACATATAACCGTATTGCGGCGCGACAATGCTGCCCGTAAACGCATATTGCCTATGCCAGGGCGGAATAGCAGGGCAGTTCGATGACTCAAATCAGACGGCGACTCACTTGAATTCATGGGAAGCGACACGGTGCTTGCGGATGAACTCCCAGTCGTACTTGACCCCCAGTCCCGGCCCGTCCGGCACGGGAAAGCAGCCGTCAGTCCCGACGGCGTCGAGTTGATCGCTGTAGGCATTGGCGTAAACCGGCGGCATGGCGTTTGCGCATTTAGGGCCGACCAACGCCAGTTCGTAGTAGTTAGTGTTGCGGATTGCCGCCATGCAGTGGCGATGCGCCGGTCCCGGAGCGTGAATTTCGACATCCAGGCCGAATGCCTCGGCAAGGTGCGCGATCTTCATCGTCCCGCTGATGCCAAGATCGTATTCGGGATCGGCGCGCACGAAATCGGTGGCATCGTTGACGATGAAATCCGCCTTCGGCTCCACACCTCGCACGTGCTCGGTCTGCAGCAAGGGCGTCTTGATGAAATGACGCAGTTTGCGGTGGACATGTTGCGACCAACCCCCGTCTCGCATCGGGTCTTCATACCAGAAAAAACCCGCCTCATCGCAAGCGCGCCCTACCGCGAGCGCATCGGCAAAGGTGCGTAATTCGCAGGCGGGATCCAGCATCAGATTCATGCGTCCGCGAAAGTTCCGACCGAGCTCGAGCACGGTTTCGGACTCCTCCTTTACGTTGCCATCGCACCAGCCGTGCATCTTGAATGCGCGATAGCCCATCTCGAAGCACTGCTCGGCAAAATCGACATAGGCCTGGGCGCTGGACAATCCGCCGTTTCGATCGCCGTGATAGGAACTCGCGTAGGTCGGCAGGCGCGTTCTCCATCCGCCCAGCATTTTCCAGATCGGCACACCGAGCTGTTTGCCGGCCAGGTCCCACAAGGCGATATCGATGCAGCCCACGCCCATGTGATCGTATTGTCGCAATGCGCGCTTGCAATCGTCATATATGAGTTCGCGCTGATGGGGATCGCGACCGAGCAACTGCGGCGCCAGCGAAAGCGTCTGGCCAAGTGCCATCTTCGTTCCGCCCCAGAGAGTCACATATTCACCTCTTGCGCCATCGTCTGCCTCGATCACGACCGCATACTTGGAGAGGTTCAATCGGTTTCCCGGCTGGAAGACCATGTTGAATCCGCTGCGGTCAAAACCCAGGTCCGGCACTTCGAAAGCAAACTCGTGTACTTCCACGCGATTGATCTGACTCATGAGATTCCTTTGATGAATGGCGACAAGGTTGCAAAGATGACATTTCCCAAAAATCTGTGTCAATCTGGTTCATGTCTGCGACTATCGAAAACACCCCTGTTGGCGAACGGCCCGCCGCCGTTTCCTTCGGCCGTGCTTTTCGCTTCTGGCTCAAACTTGGATTCGTCAGTTTTGGCGGACCGGCGGGCCAGATCGCGATCATGCATCAGGAGCTGGTTGAGCAGCAGCGCTGGATTTCCGAGCGGCGCTTCCTTCATGCGCTGAACTATTGCATGCTGCTGCCAGGGCCCGAGGCGCAGCAGCTCGCCACGTACATCGGCTGGCTGATGCACCGGACCTGGGGCGGCATCGTAGCCGGTGCGCTGTTCGTGTTGCCATCGCTATTCATCCTGATAGGCCTGTCCTGGATCTATCTGGCATTGGGCGACCTGCCGCTCGTCGCGGGCATTCTCTACGGGATAAAACCCGCCGTGACTGCGGTGGTGGTGTTCGCAGCGTATCGCATAGGTTCGCGCGTGCTGCGCAACGCCGCACTTTGGGCTGTTGCCGCGGCCGCATTCGTTGCGATTTTCGCGTTCGACATTCCGTTTCCGCTGATCATCGCCAGCGCCGCCGCCATCGGTGCCTTCGGTGGCCATTTCGCGCCGGCATGGTTCGCGCCGTTGAGCGAGCACGGCCCACGCAGTGGTTACGGTCCCGCCCTGATCGACGACGATATGCCAATCCCGGAACACGCGGTTTTCAGCTGGAAGCGGCTGGCAGGAGTGGCCGCGGCAGGACTGGCGATCTGGGCGCTCGCAATCGGGTCGTTGGTGTTGCTATTCGGACTCGACAGCGTGCTGGTGACCATGGCGTGGTTTTTCACCAAAGCCGCGCTGCTGACTTTTGGAGGTGCCTACGCGGTACTGCCTTACGTCGTGCAAGGTGCCGTCGAGCAGCATCATTGGCTGAGCACCACGCAAATGATCGATGGTCTTGCCCTGGGTGAAACAACACCGGGACCGCTGATCATGGTCGTCGCATTCGTTGCGTTCGTCGGAGGATGGACACACTCGGCGCTCGGAACGGACCATCAAGCATTGGCCGGCACAGTCGCGGCGCTCGTAGTGACCTTCTTTACCTTCCTGCCATCATTCATTTTCATTCTGCTGGGAGGACCGCTGGTGGAAACGACTCATCGGCAGCCGCAATTCACCGCACCCTTGACCGGAATCACGGCGGCGGTCGTGGGCGTGATCCTCAATCTGGCCGTGTTTTTTGCCTGGCATGTGTTGTTGCCTGACGGCGTGCACGGCGGCCTCGAATGGCCGCTCGCGATAATCGGCGTCGCGGCGTTGATTGCCTTGTTCCGCTTCAAGGCCGGAATCATTCCGACCATCGCCGCCTGCGGCCTCACCGGATTGGCCATACGTCTGCTGTCAGGCTAGGCTGCTACAGCGAATATTTCACGAGCACGCGGGCAAGCCGGCCCTTCTGGCTACCCCAGTGAATGAAGCGCTGGCAAACCTCCTTTGCATCGGGTTGCACGCGCTCAACAACGGCATCGACGAATTTCGCAGCACCCGCGTCCTGACCTAACTGCACTTTCGAATCATTCCAGGCCTGCTGTGCATCTTCGGTTCGGGTAAACAACTGCACTTCGGTTACCGTCGCCGAGGCAGGGATGCTTGCGCAGACCGAGGCCTGAGCGGCGTTTTCCTCACTGCAGGTTACCTGTGGCTCGAGTGCGGCGCGGCGCACCGTGCACGGCGGCAAACCGATGATCGCTGCGACGCCCTCGACGCCCCGTTGCCGTTCCGCCATGAGCCTCACCTCGGCCTCGGACTGGTCGCCTCGCTGCAGACCGGCCCGCTCGAGCCGCACGGTCGCCTCGCCGATGTCGCGCAGTCGCGTATGCATTTCCTGGCGCAGCAGCTTGGCATCCTCCCGGTCGCGATAGACCTGATATTCGGAATAAGCATAGCCGCCCACGGCCGCCGCCAGCATCAGCGCAAATATCGCGAGCCAGTTACCGGTCTTGCGTGATGCGGGCTTGCCGGCCGCTCGTTCGACGGCTTGACGACGAGCATTGATCATCAACTGAATCAGCGCGGTAATGAAGGTCGCGGTTGCGCCGATCAGCGCGGCCATTACGGGATCCGACAGGTTCATTAACAAGATCCTACCGTCTTGGCCTCCTGGCCGGAAGAGCCTAATGACGGGCGCCTTGCCCTTGCGGGTGCTATAGTTTCCGCTGCTTTGTCACCCCGATTTTGATGCGACTCGATCTGAACTACGGCCGCGACCGCTACCCGCTTGAATTGCGCGACGACTGGGACGTTACGGTTATCCGCAAGCCCGCCATGCCGCTCGCGCCGGACGCTGCCGGCGCAGTGCGCGAGGCGCTCGCCCAACCGGTCGGCGCAAGGACTCTGCAACAGGAAGCGCGCGGGTTGAAATCCGCCTGCATTCTGATTTGCGATATAACGCGGCCGGTACCCAACGGACTGCTTCTGCCGGAAATCGTCCGGCAATTGCTTGATGCGGGACTTGACGCGGACAACATTACGGTGCTGGTGGCAACCGGACTGCATCGTCCGAACGAAGGCGCAGAACTCGAGGAACTCGTGGGCGATCCGTGGGTGCTCAAGACAGTGCCCGTGGTAAATCACTTCGCGCGCGACGACGCCGCGCATGTAGACCTCGGCCGCACGCCGCGCGGAACGCCCGTCAAACTCGATCGCCGCTTCGTCGAAGCCGATCTGAAGATCGCCACCGGCCTGGTCGAACCTCATTTCATGGCCGGCTATTCGGGCGGACGCAAGGTCATTGCCCCGGGAGTGGCGCACCGCGACACCATCACGACTTTCCACAGCGCCCGCTTCATGGCGCACCCAAAGGCCGACAACTGCATCCTCGAAGGCAACCCGCTGCATGAAGAACAACTTGAAATCGTGCGCATGCTCGGCCATGTATTGGCGGTGAATACCGTGATCGACGAGCATCGCCGGCTGTCTTTCGTCAACTACGGGGAAATTCTCGCCAGCCATCTGCAGGCGGTCGATTTCACGCAACGCTACGCGCGTGTACCGGTCGGACGCCGCTTCAAAACCGTCGTTACCAGCGCTGCAGGCTATCCGCTCGACAAGACCTACTATCAGACGGTGAAGGGCATGGTCGGTCCGCTCGACATCCTCGAACCCGGCGGCAATCTCGTGATTGTTTCGGAATGTTCCGAAGGCCTTGGCTCGCATGAATACGCGGATGCGCAACGGCGGCTGATCGGACTCGGTGCGGAAGGATTTTTTGCCGACATCAGCCGCAAGCAGTTCGCCGATGTCGATGAATGGCAGACACAGATGCAATTGAAGCCGATGAAGGCGGGCGCCGTGCACCTGTACAGCAGCGGCCTGTCGTCCTCTGACCGCACGCTGACCGGCGTCAACTTGATCGATTCCATGGAAGAGACATTGCAACAGTGCGTCGGACGCGATGAGGATCACGCGCTGGCGGTGATCCCCGAAGGGCCCTATGTCGTGCCCTACTATCAGCCTGCCTGAGGAGACCAACATGATCGAAGACAAAATAGAGGTGAACATCGCGGGAGGGCTCGATATCCCCCTGCCGCGCATGGTCAACGTTCGCCAGAAATTCGACTCCTCTCACCTGGGCGACATCCCGGCGACGGTGACCAGGGAATTTCAGCGTCCCGAAGTCCGGGCCAAGGTTAAGTCCGGACAGGTCATTGCCGTCGGCTGCGGCAGCCGCGGCATCGCCAACATATCTGTCATCACCAAGTGCGTGATCCGCGAACTGCTGGCCCTTGGCGCCAAACCTTTTATTTTTCCAGCGATGGGCAGCCACGGAGCGGCGACAGCCGAAGGCCAGAGAAAAGTGCTGGAAGGCTATGGCATTTCGGAAGCGTCGATGGGCGTGCCGGTTAAAGCGACCATGGACACCGTGATCGTCGGCAAGCTCGACGATGGCACGCCCGTGCACATGGACCGCTTCGCGGCCGAAGCCGAGGGCATTGTCGTCATCAACAGGATCAAGCCGCATACCGCGTTTCGCGGCGCAACCGAGAGCGGCGTGACCAAGATGCTCTCGATCGGCATCGGCAAGATCAACGGCGCCGCCACCTACCACCAGCACGGCATGGACACATTCCCGACCTTGTTGCCCAAGGTGCGCGACGTGAACCTGGCGCAGCGCAACGTTCTGCTCGGCGTAGGGATCGTCGAAAACGCGCACGACCAGACCGCTGTCATCGAGGTCATGCCTTCGGACCAGATCGCGAGCCGGGAGCCCGTGCTGCAAGAAAAGGCCAAACGCCTGATGCCACAACTGTACTTCGACGAGATCGACGTGCTGATCATCGACGAAATGGGCAAGAACATCAGCGGTGCCGGCTTCGACCCCAACATCACCGGCCGCAACCGGCGCTTCGTAAAATGGAATTTCGGGCCCAAGGTCAAGAAGATCGTCGTGCTCGGACTCACCGAGGAGACGCACGGCAACGCCACCGGAATGGGGGGAGCGGACATCATTACCATGCGCCTGTTCAGGGAAATCGACATTCCCTCGACCTACGCAAACATCATCACCTCCATGAATCTCGACGGCGGAGCCATCCCGATCGTAATGAACACCGAGCGCGAGGCCATCCAGCTTGCAGTCAAGACGGTCGTGCGCGTGAAACCCGAGAACTGCCGTATCGTGCGCATCCGCAACACTCTCGACATCGCGCAGATCCAGGTATCGGAGCCGCTCCTGACCGAAGTGCGGGCACAACCCGAGCAGTTTCAGATCGCCTCTCCTGCAACGGCATTTGCTTTCGATACGCAAGGGCGTCTGGCCCCGCTGCCATCGGCGCACGACGCGTCAACCCTGGCCGCAGCCGCGCGTTAGCGGCGGTGTTCCCCGCAACCGGGAACACCCACAAAACATGACTAGGGGACTTACATGAAACGACTCGTATTGCTGCTCAGTCTGACGTTGCTCGCAATGCCCGCCCTGGCGGCCACGGCGCAGCAGGAAAAGATGAAAACCTGCAATGCCAAGGCCAAAGGCCTCAAGGGCGATGAGTTCAAGAAAGTCCGTGACGAGTGCCTGAAGGCCCAGCCGACCGCGGCTACCGAGGGGGAAGCCAAGAAGCTCACGCCGCAGCAGGAGAAAATGAAAACCTGTAACGCCAAGGCCAAAGGGCTCAAAGGAGACGAGTTCAAGAAGGCCCGCGACGAGTGCCTGAAGGCGAAGTAATCGAGCGGCACGATCGAAACATTCGCGGCAAAGAAAACCCTGCCCAGGCAGGGTTTTCGTTTATGTAAACCGGACAGAGACCAACGCGATGACAGAAAGACTTCGGGTCGGCTTCGCCGGCGCAGGCGCGATTAGCCAATATCATCTGGTCGGATGGTCGGAAACGGCCGATGCGCAGGTCGTCGCGATCTGCGACATCGACGAAGCAAAGGCCCGCACCAAGGCGCAGGCCTTCAACATTCCCAACGTCTATACCGATTTCCGCGCAATGATCGAGCGCGAAAAACTTCACGCCGTGGACATTGTCACTCCGGTTGGCACGCACGCAGCGCTGACGAGGCTCGCCGCGGATGCGGGATTGCATGTGTCGTGCCAGAAACCGCTGACACCTACGGTGCGCGAGGCGCAGGAGTTGATCGCTTATGTCGGCGAACGCGTGCGCTTCATGGTGCACGAGAATTACCGCTTCCGGCCGCACTACCTGATGATCCGGGAATGGCTGGACCAAGGCCGCGTCGGAAAAATCACGCAGGCCCGCATGACCGTGCGCTGCCAGGGCATGATCGAGGTAAACGGCGTGGCGCCCTTCCTCCTCAACCGCCAGCCTTATCTGAAGGACTTCGCGCGGCTGCTGATTTTCGAGGTGCTGATCCATAACCTCGACGCCATGCGTGTATTACTCGGCCCGTTGGAAGTCGCCGCCGCTCAGGTCTCCAAAATCAACCGGGATCTGGCAGGCGAAGACGCCGCCGTGATTCTGCTGAAGGGGTCCGGCTGTCCCATCGCCGTCCTCGATGGGAATATCTCGGCCCCGGGCTACGGTCCATTGCCAACCGACCGGCTCGAGATCATGGGTACGCGCGGCACCCTGATTTTCGATCGGGATCGCCTGACCATGGCCGGGTCGGACGAACCGCCGGTAATCTTCGACCTGGCGAAGAACTATCAGATCTGCTTCAGCAGCGCCGTGCGGGAATTCGCGAGCGGGCTGCGCGAAGGCAGGCCGTTCGCGACCGATCGTCTGGATAACCTGGAAACGCTGAAGCTGATGGAAGCCTGCTACGTCGCCGCCGGCTTCAGGATCTGAATCCGCTGATTCTTCAAACGCGTTCCACCAGCATGGAGATGCCCTGGCCTACGCCGATGCACATCGTGGTCAGCGCATAGCGCGCGTTGCGCAGCTGCAGCTCATGAACAGCGGTTGCAACCAGCCGCGCACCGCTCATGCCGAGCGGATGTCCCAGTGCGATCGCGCCGCCATTCGGATTGACGCGTGGATCGTCGTCCTTGATGCGCAGTTCGCGCAATACCGCCACACCCTGCGCCGCAAAGGCCTCGTTCAGTTCTATCACGTCGAGTTGGTCCGGCTTCACTCCTGTTTTGGCCAGCAGCTTTTGCGTGGCAGGCACGGGGCCGATGCCCATGATGCGCGGCGCACAACCGGCGGTGGCGACGCCGATCACACGTGCCAAAGGGGTCAGTCCGTGCTGCTTCGTCGCCTTCTCGCTCGCGAGGATGAGCGCGCAGGCGCCGTCGTTGATGCCGGACGCATTGCCCGGTGTCACCGTTCCATCCGGTTTCACCACACCCTTCAATTTCGCCAGCGCCTCCAGGCTGGTTTCGCGCGGATGTTCATCGCGATCCACGATCACGGCGTCGCCCTTCTTCGCGGGGATGGTCACCGGCACGATCTCCGCCGCAAGCCGGCCGTTCTTCTGCGCGGCGGCGGCCTTGGCCTGCGAGCGCAGTGCAAAGGCGTCCTGGTCGGTGCGCGAAACCTTGAAGTCGGTAGCGACGTTCTCCGCGGTTTCCGGCATGGAATCGGTGCCGTATAGCTGCTTCATGACCGGGTTGACGAATCGCCAGCCGATGGTCGTGTCGAATACCGCGTTGGTTCGCGAAAAGGCACTGTCCGCCTTGGGCATGACGAAGGGCGCGCGCGACATGCTCTCCACGCCGCCAGCTATCATCAATTCAACCTGTCCCGAGATGATTGCCCGCGCCGCGATGCCCACCGCATCCATGCCAGACCCGCACAACCGGTTGATCGTGCTGCCGGGAATTTCTTGCGGAAGTCCGGCGAGCAGCAACGCCATGCGCGCTACGTTGCGGTTGTCCTCGCCGGCCTGGTTTACGCAACCGAACACCACATCGTCCAGCGCGTTCCAGTCCACCGACTTGTTGCGCACCATCAGTTCGCGCAGGGGAATTGCCGCAAGATCGTCGGGGCGCACCGATGACAAGACGCCGCCATAGCGGCCAATCGGCGTGCGCAGTGCGGCACAAATGAAAGCTTGCGTCATCATTCTCATTGTCGTCACCGATAGCCGGGTTGCTTACCAATCCACGATCGTGCCGTCGTCCAGAGCGGCGTGTCCCGCATGCATGACTTCCTGCTTGAACGGGTGCTTTGCAATCTCTTTCTCGTCCACCTCGACGCCGAGGCCCGGTTTTTCCGGGATCTGCCAGTAGCCGTCCACCCTGCGGATCGGTCCCTTCACGACCTCGTGATACCAGGGCACCGCGCCGGACATCTCTTCCTGTATCACGAAGTTCGGCGTGGCAATGTCGAAATGCAGCGCGGCGACGCCCGCCAGCGGACCAAGCGGGTTGTGCGGCGCGATACCCACGCCGGCCGTGTCCGCCATCGCGGCGATCTTGCGCGCTTCGGTAAAGCCGCCGACGTGGCACAAGTCGGGTTGCGCGATATTAATCGCGCGCAACCGGAACAGGTCGTCGAACTCGCGCCGATCGACCAGGCGTTCACCGGCGGCGATCGGCACGGGCGACTTTTCCATGATCTGCTTCATGCCAGGCGCGTCGCCTGGCTGGATCGGCTCTTCCACGAAAAGCGGGCGGGCCGGTGCCAACGCATGGATGTATTGCAAGGCGGCGCTGGTCGACGCGGGACGTCCATGGAAGTCGATCATGATTTCGATCTCATCGCCGACGGCTTCGCGCAACTTCTGCATCATGCCGCCGACGTGATCCTGCTGCTTCGGCGAAGCCGTGAAATGCGTGTAGGGGATGAACACCACTTTGAGCGCCCGGTAGCCTTGCTCGACGACCTGCAAGCCGCGTTCGACCACGGCGCTGTGTTCCATGCTTTCGTAGACTGAAGTCATGTCGCCGAAGCCCAGGTGGGTATAGACCTTGATTTTATCGTGGGTCTTGCCTCCCAGCAGGCGCCAAACCGGGACATTCAACTCCTTGCCCCAGATGTCCCACAACGCCATTTCAATGCCGCTGATGGCCGTGTTGCCGATCACGCCCAGGCGCCAGAACGAATGCTTGACCATGACGCGCACCGCCTGCTCGATGTCGCGCGGATCGCGCCCGATGAGCAGCGGTTCGAGGTCCTGCACTGCTCCCACCACGCCGCGCGTCTTCCATTCCAGCGTGGCCTCCCCCCAGCCATACAGTCCGGGCTGGTCGGTTTCGACGCGCACGAAAATCCAGTTGCGCATCTCGGCATTGCAAACTGACGTCTTGATCGCCGTTATTTTCATTGTTCTCCTCCGAATGCAGAAGATTAACCCGGATATTTCATCAGGACGCGGAATTATGGCGGAGGACTGGGCGAGACAGATCGGGCTCGACTGGCGCAGCCAATAGATCATTCTATTGGCAAGACGGGCATGCCTGATATGACTGGCCAGAACCCGCCAGAATCCGCGGAACCCAAAGCCGATTTGTACGCAAACCAAACGGCCTTGGATTGGCTGCACAGACGCACCTGCGCGCAAACGGGGGTGGCCTGGTGAAATATCCGGGCTAGTCCGCGCGCCAGCTTTCGAGCCAACGCCACGCCAGGGGCGATCGCCTTACGGCGATGTCCAGCAGGTAAAAGATCGTCGCGAGCAGTGCAAACCACGGCCACAATATCCGCGTGATCCTGCTTTCATCGCCCTGCCGCGAAAAAATTTCGGCGATGGACGGCCCGACCTTTCCTCCAGTGGCATGCGCCAACGCATCCAGCAGTTCGATGTCTGGTGGCAAAACGCGATATTCATCTGGAAAGTCCCGATACAGCATGCGCACGCCGGCACGCCGCGAGGCGGGGCTCGGCAACCCTGGCGAATCGACGAGTTCGAAGCGCTCGGTTGGCACCGACCTGTCAAAGGGCAAGCGTATCTGGTAAGTGCCGGCGCCTGTCTGCTCCAGACCGACCAGCGATTTGCTTCCGTCGGAGCGGGTTATCCTCACTTGCGGTGTCAGATCATTGCGAAAATTTCCCTTCGGTGTCAGCAGAGAAAGACCGATTGCAGCCTCATTGCCTTCCCGCACTACGTGAAAATCGAATTCCTCGCGTGAATCCCGGCGCATGAGGTCGCGCAGCTGTTGCGCCCAGAATTTTCCGTAACCTGGCCACTCGATCCAATTTGCCGCCCAGCGATTCTTGACATCCGAGGTAAATGCGACGGCTTTGCCAAGCCCGTATTGCCAGCGCACGAGTAGCGGTGCACCGGACGGAGCTGCCAGGAGGACCTCCGCGTGATCGCGCGCCTTGGCGCTCACATAGCCCTTGAGCTCGGGCAGGTGGTCCATGTCCAGATCACGGAAGGCCGCTCCGCGGCGCTTGACCGCGGGTCTGAACGATTCCTCCAGCAGATTGGATCGCACCGCGCGCTCGGTTTCTTCGATGAATATCTGGGGTATCGATTCCGCGCTTTCCGCCACGTAAGCATGACCCTTGCCCCATCTGGCGATATCACGCATCAAGGCGCGATCCGCGTCCGCGCCGACCGCGACGGTCGAAACGACGATCTTCTCACCGGCCATGCGCTTGACCAGGGTTTCGAAATCGGCAGGGTGCGTATCGCCGTCCGAGAGTAGGATCACGTGCTTGGCCTTCGAGTCTATTTTTTGCAACTGGCGGTAGACGATGCCAAGCGCGGGATAGATGTTGGTCTGCCCGCTGGCCTGAATCCGGCTAATCTGGTCTTCGGCCTTGCGTCGTGATCGAACGTATTGCAAGGGGACCGCGACGTAGGTCTGCGAATCGAATGCCACCACCCCGAAGCGATGCTGCTCCTCGAGCAGGTCGAGCGCAGCGCGGGTGGCTTCTTTGGCCATGTCCATCTTGCGGCCCTTCATCGAATATGACCTGTCCAGCGCGATGACGAGCGCCAGATCCTTGCGTTTTTCCTGCGCGCGGAATTCCAGCGGTAGCGCTTTCTCGACCATCGTGTCACTGTAGCCATGCTCGCCGTGGACATTCTCGCCGCTTGCGAATAACAGGCCGCCACCCAGGTCGCGAACATACGATTCGATGGCCCGCATTTGTTCGGGCGCAAGAGCCTTCGCCGGCGTATCGCTCAGGATCACTGCATCGTACATCGCCAGATCCGATGTCGATCCGGGCAGCGCGTCGGGTGCAATAACGCGCATGGAAAATCCCTGCATTTGCAAGGCGTCCATCAGGTAGCGGGCATCGTCGGCCCGTCCGCCCTCGACGTAGAGGATCTTTGGCCGCGAAGTGACCCAGACCGATCGCTGCATGTGATTGTTCTCGGCAACACGATCCTCTTTGGCGAGGACTTCCGCCGACAGCAGTGCTGTCCCCTCGCGGGCGAGCCGTGCTTCAAAAGAGACTCTATTCAACCCGGCTACCAGTCGCACCTTGCGCGCCCCAATCGCCTTGTTCGACTCTTTGAGCGACACCTCGGCCAGTGTTTCGATGGTGGAATTGACGCGCACGGTCACAGTGACCGGCTCCCCCGAATGTACGTCTTCAGGCAAGTCTATGCCTGCAACCGAGATATCGACGTCGTCTCGCGCTGGTGCGGGTATCGGATAGACGCGCACGTGGGCACCCGTCAAGCGCGGAAGCACGCGCCACACGTCTCCGGCAGTCTGGTTGCCATCGGTCAGCAGGACGATACGTTTTGCGCGATCGCTGTCCAGTCCCTGCAGCGCGACATTCAATGCCTGTTCGAGATTGGTCGCGGTCTGGTCGATAACGCCTGGATCGGTCGCAATCCCGCGCGCACCGCGATCTGTTATGACGACATCGCGCAGATCCGCCGCCTTGCGCAGCAGGATCGCGTGATCGGCAAATGCAAGATAGCGCGCCCCCGCCGCGTGACCTTCCTGATCGGCCCGTTCGATCCAGTTGATTGCAGAGTCGATGAAAGTCGAGGGCACGCTGCGGGAGACGTCCAGTGCGTAGACTATCGATACGTCGCCCGATTCCCCGTGCCACTGCGGTTGCATGAGGGCCAGCGTAAGCGAAACGAGCGCAAGGCCGCGCAGCACCGTGGCAACCCGCAGATGCTTGCGGCCGAGCCGGCTTGCTCCGATGGCGGCCAACCAGAATAGCAACGGGATCGCCGCGAGGAAAACAGCAGGCCAGGCGGTTTGGATGGAAACGGACATCGTCAGACCGTCATGCTCCGATTCCAGGTCCACCATTCGAACAACAACAACAGCAAGGCACAAAACAGCAGCCAGAACGACGCATCGATGACCGGTGGCTGCGCACTGGTTGCAATCCGCGCAGCCGCCATGTCTTGCGCAAGCGTGGACTTGTTTACTTCGCTGATCCGTCGGTCCGTGAGATTCACGGCGATCCGCAGGCGCTCATGCGCCGATACGGCCGTGAACAGACCCGGCGCGTTGGCTTCGAATAAGCTGCCTCCGGCGATGGATTGCGTTGGCAACTCCTTTCCGTCTCCCGCAATAACCCGCGCTTCGGGCACAGCGATCTCAATCGAACCGAGGCCCCGGGACAAGAAGGCCCGCTCGCCGACCATCCAGTTCAGTGCGTTGCTCAGAAATATCGGAAAGCGAGGCTGAAGAGCGAAATTGGACTCATCCAGCGAAAACGAAAACGAAATCCAGCGCGTGCCGTCTTCATTGGCAACGATCAGCGGCGCACCGCCCGGCGCGCTCGCCAGCACCACTGCGGCGGCGTTGCGGCCGTTCAAACTTGCAATAGTCGCGTGGTCAACGCTCAAATCAAGGAGCGATATATTCTCCAGCAAGGCGTGCGTCGCATTCCATTTGGTGGCGTATATGTTTGCGAGTTCCTTTTTCGGCGGTGGCAACCAATCGACGCGAGGCGGGCGGAACAGAACAGACGGGGCCAGCGGGCGGCGCCTTGGTGCGAAGCGGTCGAACAACAGCGCGTCATAACCCCGATCATCGACGTACCGCTCAGGCGTGATTACGGTCAGCTGCACGCGCGGCAGCGCTTGCAAAGCTTTTTCCAGAAAGGGATTCCCGTTGGTCACCAGCGCGACATGCATTACGCGATGGACGGGCAATATCGCGTAAGCGACGTCGTCGGCAGCAAAGCCGTCGCCGGGCAGCGCGATCGAGGCCCGCACCGGACCACTGTCAAAATCCGAAATGTCGATCAACTCGTGACGTATGCCCCCGGCAGTGACGGGCACGACACGAGAAATACGCGCGCCACCGACGCCGACGATGGCGAATTCGATGTGCTTGTCGACACCGCTGGCGTTGACCAACTCGATGTAAGCCACGTGCTGCCGCGGATCAGCCGGCAAAGCGCGCACTTCAAAAGCCGTGATGCCGGCGTTTTCCACCGATTGAAAAACGGATTCCACTCTGGCTTGTGTCGGAATTGACCCCATCGACACTCCATCGGTTATGACTACGGTTTCAATGCCGCTGGATCCTTCCGGCAGCACGATTTCCGGCCGAAATCCATATGCGACGTGCACCTGCGCGAGCTGAACCAGTGCTTCATCGCGGCTGCGAAAAGCCGGTATGACCACACGCCGCATCGTGTCTGCCAGCCAGATCTGGCAACCGGGAGCGCGCGCCTGCATCAAAGCGCGCGCTTTCGCCAGCGCATGCTCAAGGCGCGTGCTGCCGTCGGTCGTTCGAGTCGCCATCGTGGGCGAATCGTCGATCACCACAATGAGCTTCGATTCGACGCCGTGCGTGCCAGAGGGATGCAACTGGACCGCTGCGCCGACCATGCCGCTTGCGATCAGCACAGCCAGCAAGAGCGACAGCCACCATCGCAAGCGATCCGCTCTCGGCCGACTTTCGCGCAGAACCCGATCCCATATCACGCTTGAAGGCACAACCACCGTGCTCGGCGGCGGCTTCAGCAGGTATAACAACGCGACGACGACCGCCGTTGCGAGCAACGCCAGCAACGCCGCAACAAGGGGCAGTGCCAAGGCATTCATCGCAATAATCCTTCTTCGCGCAACGCCTTGAGCGTCAATTCTTCGAATGGCGCCTGGGTGGATGCCCGCAGATAGCCCCAGCCGTAACTGCGGCAGAAACTCTCGATTTCCGCGCAATAACGCAAAAAGGTTTCGCGATAGGTCTTCAGAAGGTTGGGCGTTACCAGCGCGCGCGTGGACTGTCCCCCTTCCGAGTCCAGTAACAGCACTTCACCGGCCAAGGCCGGATCCACCTCTTCGGGGCTCGTCACATGGACGGCGAAAACTTCGTGACGCTGTTCACGGATCACCTGGAAACCGCGCGCGTAACCTTCTCCATCCAGAAAATCGGAGACCTCGACCACCAGTCCTCGCGTGCGGCGCGCCCCGAAAAAGGTGCGAAATGCCATCTGCAGGCTGGTGCCGCCCGAGGATTGGAGACGCTCCAGGAAATGCATGGATCTCCAGACCTGGGTCTTACCGCGCCGGGCCGGCATTTCTTCGGTGACACCGTCGGCAAACGCCACCAGACTCACACGATCGTGATTGATAAGGCCGATGTAGGCCACAGTTGCGGCAAATTTGCGGGCGAAATCGAACTTCGACGGCGTACCGAAGGCCATCGAGCGGCTGACGTCGACGAATATATAGACAGGCAGGTCGGCTTCTTCCTCGAACAGCCTTAGAATAAGGCGGTCGAGCCTGAGGTATGTCCCCCAGTCGAGATTGCGAGTGTCGTCACCGGCAGAATACGGCCGATAGTCGGTGAGAACCATGCCCGAACCGGTGCGACGCGACCGGTGATGGCCACGCAAGTGGCCGGCGACCGGTCGCCGCGTAAGCATGGTCAGATGCTCAAGCTGACGAAGAAATTCTTCGCTGAACATCGCGCTGTTCTGGGCCAAGTAGCTACCTCGATGCGGCCGCTCCGCGTGCGTTACAGCGCGGCGCGGGTGGGGTCACGCTCAGGATTCCGGCACCCATTGCAAAATCCGCATGAGGATGGCATCTGAATCCACCCGTTGCGCTTCCGCCTCGAAGTTGAGCAATACGCGGTGCCGCAGTGCCGGCAGGGCCACGGCACGGACGTCTTCGCAGGAAACATAAACCCGGTCGTTCATGAGGGCATGCACTTTGGACCCGAGAATCAGCGCCTGCGTGCCGCGCGGACTGGAGCCGAAACGCACGTATTTCCGGGTCATTTCGTGAGCCTGGGCCGACTCCGGATGCGTTGCCAGGGTCACCTTGATTGCATACTCCTGCACGGGACGCGCGACCGGGATGGCCCGCACCGTTTCGCGCATACCCAAAATCTGTCCCTGCTCCAGGACCCGCTTCACGGAAGGCTCCGACTCACGCGTGGTCCGGTCGATGATCAGGTGCAACTGTTCCACGTCGGGAAAATCGAGCTTGAGCTTGAAAAAGAAACGGTCCATCTGCGCTTCCGGAAGCGGGTAGGTGCCTTCCATTTCGATCGGGTTCTGCGTGGCGAGAACGAAGAACGGCTGATCGAGCGCATGTGTGCGACCAGCAGCCGAAACGCTGTTCTCCTGCATCGCTTCCAGAAGGGCCGACTGCGTTTTGGGCGTGGCTCTGTTGATTTCGTCGGCAAGCAGGATGTTGGCGAAAATCGGTCCGTGCTGGAATTCGAAGGATTTGCGCCCGGCATCATCCTCGCGCACGATGTTCGTCCCGATGATGTCGCCCGGCATCAGATCCGGCGTGAACTGAATCCGGGAGAATTTCAGATGCAGAGCGTCTGCCATGGTCTGCACCAGTTTGGTCTTGCCTACCCCGGGAATGCCTTCGAGCAGCACATGGCCTCGCGCCAGCAAGCAAGTCATGACGCCGGAAATGATGGCTTCGTTGCCGACGATCACGCGTGATATTTCCTCGCTTACCTTCAGGAAATGTTCGCGAAAGTCCTGGATCTGGCGCTCTACAGCCACGGTGTTCATTTCTTCTCGCTTTCGTGCAGGTGCAGGAAATAGTTCTTGACGATGCCTTGCTGCCGTATCGGCACCGAGTCGTGGTGCAACGCCGCTTCACGATCATGGTTTGCATTTGAGCGCACGTTTTCAGGCTGCAACATCGATTTCTGTTCGCGGCTTGCGGAATAGAACCAACCTGGATCGGCCTTGCCGTTTGGTTCGTTGGCCAGTTCGCCCTTCTGCAGGATAGTTTCCAGTTTCAATTGTGCATCCAGCCGCTTTGTCGCGGCGCCTTCCAGTGGCAACGCTGCGGAGTCGCCGGAAGCGTCGCCCGCCTGGCTCCCCTCGCGCACGGTATCGTCATCCTCACGCGCAACTGCGGCTTGACGGAACAGCGCGCCGCCACGTACATCGGCATTTCCCGTCTGCGGCGAGGGCGTCGGATTCGGGGCATTCGCGCGACTGCCGAACTGGCTGGCGGTGAGCTGGTTGCGCTGGGTCCTCGCGATCAGGTTGTCCTCCATATGCCGCCTGACGGCGTTCACCCGGTTCTGGATCTCGATGCGCTCTCTGGACTGCTCGAGGGCGCTGATCACTCGATCTAGCGCGTCCTGGTTAACCGTGGCGGAGGTTGCATTCAGATCCTGACCTGAACTCTCCAGCGCCTTACCGGTATTGGTATCCGGCGCATCGCCTTTGCCAGCGGGCTGGCGCGACTGTTCTTCCGGCATGTCACCAGTGGCAGTTTCCAGCTTGCGTAGCAACGCCATCGCATCATCCATGCGACCTTCGTTCATCGCTCGTGTGACCTGTTCGAACTTCGGGTCGAGCTTGAGCGACTCCGCGAGTTTTGCCACTACTTCGCGTGCGGCGGAAGCCTCCATGTTCGCCTGTTCGACCGCATCACGCACATCGGCCATGGCACGCATCCGTTCCTGAGGCGGGGTATCGGAGCGCTGCAACGCGCCCAAGGCTATATCGAGTTTCGCAATTCCCGCGTCCTCAGGCGCATTGCTAAGCAAGGAGCGTAAGTCGCGATACTTTTCAAGATCCCCCTCTTGGCCGGAATTCCACGCGCTTTGCGACTGTTGCGGAGTCAGCCAGAACAATGCGGCCAGCGCCAGCCCAAGTCCTGCTGCCAGAAATGAACTGCCCGGCAGTGCACGCGGCGCAATCGACGCAAGATCAAGTCCCGCAGCGGTGCGGGCCGCGCGCTGTACTTGCAACTGCTCGAACGGCGACATGGCCGTTTGCGTCAAGAACCATCGTGCAGACCTGAGCTCATCTTTTAGTTTCGCGCCCGCGTCTGCGTCGGCGGCAGCTTGTTCCGTGGTCACCATTCGGGCAATTTTCCACACGATTTCCAACACAACGACAGCGAATGCCGTCAAGCACGCCATACGCAAGGAGATCCCAGACGACGTGGATTGCGACGCGAAAGCCGGCTGGACCAACTCGAGGCAGACGAGGTTGAAGAGAATGACGCAGACGGCAAACACCGCCTCGCGAATGGCTCTGGCCAACCACAAGCGGCGGCTCAGGTCGCGCAGCACGCGCAAAATCAATTCATGCTCTTTCATGACTTGTCCGATTGTAACGCAGCACCGATTTACATTGCGGCGATACACCGGAAACGCTTTCATCACATTCTCATGTAACATCCGGCCCGTCTGACGTACGAATTCTGCGGGGACCGTCTTGCGACTCTCAGCGCCATTGCCAGGCTGCGCCACTATCCGTTGCGCTGTCGTCCTCGGTTGCGCTGCATGTCTTGGCGTCGCAGCGTCCCTTTCCGGGATCGCGACTCCCGCGGAGGCGGCGGAACATCCGAACATTGTTTACATCCTGGCGGACGATCTCGGCTGGAAGGACGTCGGTTTTCACGGGGGCACGATCAGGACACCCAACCTCGATGCTCTCGCGCAGAAAGCCGTGCGTCTCGAAAGATTCTATACGGAGCCTTACTCCACCCCCGCCCGCGCCGCCTTGCTCACGGGGCGTTATCCAATGCGCTATGGCTTGCAGACGCTCTCGATTCTTCCATGGAGCGAGTACGGCCTGCCGGCCTCAGAGCGCCTGATGCCGCAAGCATTGAAAGACGCGGGCTACCGCACTGCGATGATCGGCAAATGGCAACTCGGTCACCACAAAAAAGAGTTTTGGCCGACACGGCGGGGGTTTGACAGTTTTTACGGCAGCCTGAACGGCGACATCGACTGTGCCCGCAAGACCAACCGGCTGAATCAGGCCGACTGGTATCGGGACGAGCGGCTTATCAAGGAAGAGGGCTATTGCACGAAGCTGATCGGGATGGAAGGCGCTCGGATAATCGAGAAACACGATAGCGCGCGACCGCTATTTCTCTATGTGTCGTTCGGCGTGCCGCAGGCGCCTTTGCGTGCGCCGAAGGAATATATGGAGTCGTACAAGAATATCGGCGACGAGCAGCGCCGCACCTACTCGGCAATGGTGACTGCCATGGACGATGCGGTTGGGATGATGGTTGCCGCACTCGACCACAAGGGCATGACGTCCGACACCCTAATCGTATTTCACAGTGACAACGGCGGCGCGCTGCCGAACAAATACCCGACCGGAGACGGCGACGTGCAAAGAGTATTTTCCGATAACGGACCGTATCGCGATGGCAAGGGGAGTCTTTACGAAGGCGCTGTTCGCGTAGCTGCGCTTGCGTCGTGGCCGGGAAAAATACCGGTCGGCATTGTGTCGGAGCGCATTCACGTGACCGACATGTATCCCACCCTGCTTCACATCGCAGGTGCAAGTCTCGAGCAAACCAAGCCGGTCGACGGCATTGACCAATGGCAGACTTTGACCGGAACCAGGCTGAGTCCGCGCAGAGAAATACTGCTGGGCATGGAAGAGTTTCGCGCTGCGCTGCTTGTCGAAGACTGGAAGCTCATCGTCTATGCGCACTTGCCGGTGCGTTACGAACTTTACAACGTCCAGGACGATCCATCGGAAGAAGACAATCACGCCGAACGCGAGCCACAGCGTATTCGCGAAATGCTGGTTCGCCTCAATGAATACGCCTGGGAAATGGCCCCCTCTCTCTATCTCGAAGATCTTCAGAAACCCCGAAAACACCAGACGCCAGTCCATTGGGGCGACAATCCGGAGCGGCCGTGAGTTTGAATTGGCACTCCTGAAACATCCAGTCGGCACGACGATGCCCGCGAGGGCTGGCACGCGATGTGCTGTCGTCGGGCGATTGAACCGCTGCGATATTTACTTGCGAAGACATTGGAATTGCGGAAAATAATTTTCGATTTCGGTATCCTTCCGCCATCGACCTCGACTGCAGCCCATCGACATGGCTTCCACACTATCTATTGCCTATTTTGCAAATCACGACCTGCTCGGCGTCGTCTCCGAGGAAGAATACGAGCGGTTCAAGAGCCAATTGCTTCAGGCCCTTCAGGAAGAATGGCCTGACGCCGCGGTCTCGATCGATGATGACGAAGAAGTCTATGTCGAGACCGGCGGCATCAGCGGCCAGGCCGAATTGGACGTGCGAAGCCGGATCGCAGATATTGTCAATGAGGTCATCGACTCGGCCGAATGGGAGGAGGAAAAGGAAGATTTCTACGACGAGGATGAGGACGAGAAGCTCGGTGACGTTGCGGAAAAAGACGACTATTGATCGGCATGGCCCGGCCGGGATGTTGGCAACCGCGTGCGCAAATTCGTTAACTAAAAGTGCAGGCCCGGGCAAAGTGGTGGATCAATAAAATATGTCGCCTGGACGGCAATCACAATACTGTCCCGCAACCGCGCCACTGCGGACTTCCCGGCGTTCCCCAATAGCCCGCAGCTCCCTCGACCCCTGGTAGTCCTAAATCAGGATACTGGCGGTCCTGATTCCGTAGTTCGCTAGACCACGGCAACCTGCCCCTTTGACTATCCCGGATCTGAAGCATCGTCAAGTGTGCATGAGCATTTAGCCTAGCCGTGGACCCCTGCGTTACTCCTGCTGGTTGGGGTCAACACCAATACGAGTTCTTCATAGCCAGGAATCTTTCGGCCCTATCGGGCTTCAAATTGAGCCACAGACGTCGCGGCGGTCAGTGACGCATTCCGGCCGCTGCTGGTGTTGAGCATTCGACAAATTTGCCGTCTACATTTCGCCACTCTTGTTTTTCTCTTGGAATCAGCGAGGTTTCCATCTCAATCCAAGACGGCATTTCTTCAACCTCGGACCTGGCACAGCGGTTGCAACATAGAGGGTGCGCCGGGGGGAGTTCGGAGACTTTAAGCGCACTGCCGACTATAGGCATCGATTCTCCCGGGAATGACCCCCGAGCGCACCACTTTTGATGCCACGCCCGAAAGGAGATAGCGATGGAAAAAGATTACACGAGAGTTTCGCACGCCGCATTTGCGCGAGTAGATTTGCTATCGGAGAGAGCGATTTTTTGGGGTTTGGTCGTCACGGTAATTGCAATACCTTTCGCGATGCTCAAAGGCATGCACTGGTAGTTCACGGCCATCAGAAGAAACAGTGCTGGGCTAAAGGTGGTTATAAGTCTATTGCTTGGTTCGTATAGCGCCTTGCTCCGGCAATCGGAATCCGACCATGAGGAAACCGGGCACGGTCGGACGCGGCGACGATCGGTCGATCGTTTCTGACCAAATACGTCAGCGTTCACGCTTTTTTCCGCCCTCTGCGATGCCAGGCACTTCCAAACGGCTGGATTCACGATATCTCGATTCGGAATATTTTTTTCATTCAGAGGCTTATTGACCAAACTCGGACGTCCATTTTGACCTTCTGGTATGGCATGACAACTGCGTTGCAACTGGTATGTCCTCGATAAGGAGATTTCGATGATTCGCCGATTGCGAGCCAAGGAACGCGGGGACGAAGCAACGGGTAAATTCGTTCCCGATGATATTCGACCAGCCACGCGGGATCGTAAGCGCTGCGCGGCCACGTGGCGGCTGCGGTTCATCACCGAAGCCATAGTTCATGACCTTACCCGCGACCTCGATCTGACTTGGGACGGCGGGCATGATTTTCCCAGTTCGTTTGCCGGTCTGCATGTTGCGGAGTTTCACGCGCGGGGCAAGATCGTGCGACAGACGATAACCGAGGATGCGATAGTCGATTCCTGGCGCGCAGACGCAGAGAGCCTTGCCGCTATCCGACGCGCGGTGAAAGAACTTCTGAGCGATGAATGGCAGTTGTCAAGTGAGACAGGCGAAGGTCGGTCTGGCGCCGCAGTCCCCGCTACGCGCGACTAAATCTCGCATTACCGTCCTGTACGTCCCGGTACAACTGCTAGTCCCGAACAGAACAAGCCAAGTGCTGACATACCTGGTTTCTGTGAACGGACGAGAATTGGTGGGCCCGGTCGGACTTGAACCGACGACCAAAGGATTATGAGTCCTCTGCTCTAACCAACTGAGCTACAGGCCCGTATAAACTACGACACCAAAATGGCCGGGCGAAGAACCCGGCCATTCTATTTCCCTTGCGGGGAATTATCTAATCTGGTGTCCGCGGCCGTATTGCCTGGCTTCACAGTCCATGACCAGGCCTGCGCAGCAACAAGCCATCCGCAGGCTTAATTGTTATCCAAAAAACTGCGCAGTCGCTCAGAGCGGGACGGATGACGTAACTTGCGCAATGCTTTCGCTTCGATCTGACGGATGCGTTCGCGCGTGACGTCGAATTGCTTGCCGACTTCTTCCAGCGTGTGGTCTGTGTTCATTTCGATGCCGAAACGCATGCGCAGCACCTTTGCTTCGCGCGGGGTCAGCGTGTCCAGCACTTCCTTGGTGGCATCACGCAGGCTGGTATAAATGGCGGCGTCGGAAGGTGCCATGGTCGCCTGGTCTTCGATGAAATCGCCAAGATGAGAATCATCGTCATCGCCGATCGGCGTTTCCATCGAAATCGGTTCCTTCGAGATCTTCAGGATCTTGCGAATCTTCTCCTCGGGCATCTCCATCTTGACTGCAAGTGTGGCGGGATCCGGCTCCTGTCCCGTTTCCTGCAGTATCTGACGCGAGATACGATTCATTTTGTTGATGGTCTCGATCATGTGCACCGGAATTCGGATGGTCCGGGCCTGGTCGGCAATCGAACGCGTAATGGCCTGGCGAATCCACCACGTTGCGTACGTGGAAAATTTGTAACCGCGGCGATACTCGAACTTGTCCACCGCCTTCATCAGACCAATGTTCCCTTCCTGAATCAGGTCGAGGAATTGCAGGCCCCGGTTGGTGTACTTCTTGGCGATGGAAATCACGAGGCGCAGATTGGCCTCGGTCATTTCCCGTTTGGCACGGCGCGCCTTCGCTTCGCCGGTGGACATCTGGCGGTTGATCTCCTTCAGATCCTTGACGGGAATCCCGACGCGCTTCTGCAAGTCGATCAAGGCCTGCTGCTGTTCCATGATCGCCGGCGCAAATCGCGAAAGCACTTCGCTGTAAGCCTTGCGTCCGCCGACTTCCCGTCCAACCCAGTTCAGGTCTTCCTCATTGCCGGGAAAAGTCTTGATGAAGTAGGCGCGGGGCATTGCCGCCTTTTCCACGCACAATTCCATGATTGCGCGCTCGTACGAGCGCACTTCCTCCACCAGGGCGCGCAGGCCGTCGCACAAAGCCTCAACCTGCTTGGCGGAAAAGCGGATGAACATCAGTTCGGCGGAGATTTCCTCCTGCGTCTTCAGATAGGGGCGGCTGCGTGATCCGTTCTTCGCAAGCGCCTTTATCATCTTGTTGTACAGCACGCGAATCTTCGCAAACCGCTCGAGTGCATCCGTCTTTAGCTGCAGCATCGCCGCGTTCTGCACTGCCGCACCGTCGTCGTCATCCCCCTCTTCCGTGCTTAGGTCTTCCTCGAGCTCCTCCTCGGAAATTTCCTCTGCAAGCGCCTGTTCCGGCGCATTGGGATCGATCAGCCCATCGACGACTTCGTCGATGCGCATTTCTTCGCGCTCGATCTTTTCCGCGAGATGCAGAATCTCTGCAATCGTCGTGGGGCAGGCAGAGATTGCCTGAATCATGTGCTTCAGACCGTCTTCGATGCGCTTGGCGATTTCGATTTCGCCCTCGCGTGTCAGCAACTCCACGGAGCCCATCTCGCGCATGTACATGCGCACCGGGTCGGTCGTGCGTCCGAACTCGGAATCAACCGTGGACAGTGCCTGCTCCGCCTCCTCCACCACATCCTCGTCAGGAACGACGGCGGGTGTGGATTCATTCATCAGCAAGGTCTCCGCATCGGGGGCTTCATCGTAGACCTGGATGCCCATGTCGTTGATCATGCTGATGATATTCTCGATCTGTTCGGCGTCGAGCATGTCATCGGGCAGGTGATCGTTGATTTCGGCGTAGGTCAGATAGCCGCGCTCCTTGCCCAGAACGATCAGGTTTTTCAGGCGCATGCGGCGGGCTTCAGCATCGATCGGCTGCTGAACTTGCACCTGCTCCTTGTTCTGCTCCTTGCGTCTTTCCCTTGCCATGTTCCTTAGCCCCTTCAAAACAATCGCTTATTAAGCGCCGAACAAAAAGAACCGCGCATTATACCGGAGCGATTCACTCTGTAGCCGCCGTCTCCAACCGGATTTGAACCAGTTCTTTAAAGCGCCGCTTTTCCTCGTCCGTTAACTGTGCCCGCCTGCTCTTCTCAGTGAGCGCCTTCAGTTCAGCACCCTTGGCTAATAGCAGAAGTTTTGACCAGGTCTGGACAAACTCGATATTCAGCGCCTCTTCACTCAATTCGTCACATCTCAAGCTGCCCGATTCGATCTCGCCCGCCAGTTTCTCGAATGGACCCCCACGAAAATGCTCAGTTACCGACCGCAGGTCGGGAATGCGCACGCACAAATCGTGCAGGCTGGAAAGAAACTCCATCTCGGCGGAGGAAGAATCACCTGCAGTGGTAAGGCCGGTCTGGGTGGAAAGCGCTGCGTAATCCGCCAAAGCGGCAAGCGCAGGGCGATATACCAACATCTCGGACAATTGTCTGACAAGCGAAGGCTTGACCGCATTGCGCCGTGCCGAAACCTGGCTGCGACTAACGGTTTTGATGTCGAAACTGCGGTCGAGTTCGGCCTGGGACACTCCGGCGAGTTCAGCGATTTGCCTGCGTAACATCAGCGATAACATGGGGGCGGGTAACTGCTTTACCAACGGCTTGGCCTCTTGCAGAAACTTCGCTCGCCCTTCCACCGTGCGCATATCGACGCGAGAGGCCAACTCCTGGACCAGAATTTCCGAAAGAGGGGGTGCCGCATCGAGCAATTTGCAGAATGCTTCCTTGCCTTGCGCGCGCACAAAACTGTCCGGATCATGCTCGGGGGGCAAAAACAGGAAACGCACCTGCTTTCCATCCTGTAGTTGGGCGAGGCTGTTTTCCAGGGCGCGCCAAGCCGCACGCCGTCCCGCCGCATCGCCATCGAAGCAATAGATGACATTGTCGGTCTGCCGAAGCAGTTTCCGCACCTGCAAGGGTGTCGTGGCCGTGCCGAGGGTCGCCACCGCATAGCCGATGTCATATTGGGCGAGAGCCACGACATCCATATAGCCTTCGACCACGACTACGCATTGCGCATCGCGTATAGCGCTTCGCGCCTGGAACAAGCCATAGAGTTCACGGCCTTTTTCGAACAGCGGCGTCTCCGGAGAATTCAGATACTTGGGTTCACCCTGGTCAATTACTCGCCCGCCAAAACCGATAATCACGCCGCGTTGGTTATGAATCGGAAACATGATGCGATCGCGGAACCGGTCGTAGCGCCTGCCTTCCTCGCTCGCTAATAACAATCCGGCGTCTGCAAGCGTTTTCGCCTGATAATCGGGAAAGGCCGCCTCAAGGTTCTGCCATCCGCCGGGCGCATAACCAAGGCCATACCGTGCGGCAATTTCGCCGGTCAGACCACGGTTCTTAAGATAGGCAACGGCTTTTTCAGAGTTCTTCAGTTGCCCTTTGTAGAACTGAGCCGCCTTGAACATGACGTCCGTCAGGTCTTCGGTAACTTCCGCCGTTTCTTTTTTGCTGCGCGTGTCCGGAACTGGCGCGGGAACGACCATTCCCACGCGACCTGCCAGGTCATTGACCGCATCGACGAAGCCCATACCCTGATGTTCCATCAGAAAACTGATGGCCGTTCCGTGCGCTCCGCAACCGAAGCAGTGATAGAACTGTTTGGTCTGGCTGACCGTGAACGACGGCGATTTTTCGTTGTGAAACGGGCAGCGTGCAGCGTAATTGGAGCCGGAGCGCTTCAGCGGAACATAGGACTCGACCACGTCCACGACGTCCACCCTGTTGAGAAGATCCTGAATAAACGACTGCGGAATCATGCGTCGGAATAAATCCTGCTGGTTTCAGGGATGGGTAGCCGTCGCAGATGGCTTTTCAAAGAATTATAGGTCAGTTTCCATGAATTTTCGGGAAGCTAGTACCTTCGGAAACAACTCTTCCAGCGATCGCCGCCTGCTAGCCCGTAAGCTTGGTTTTCACCAGCGCAGACACCTTGCCCATGTCCGCACGACCCGCCAACTTTGGTTTCAATACCGCCATGACCTTGCCCATATCCGCCATTACCTTCGCGCCGCTGCTCGCGATAGCCTCGGATACTGCCGCATCCAATTCCGCAGCCGGCATCGCGGCAGGCATGTAGCCTTGCAGTACCGCGATCTCGAACTGCTCCTTGTCCACAAGATCCTGGCGACCACCCTTTTCGAATTGTTCGATAGAATCGCGCCGCTGCTTGATCATCTTCTCGATAATCGCCAGAACATCGCTGTCGGTCAATTCAATGCGCTCATCGACCTCGCGTTGTTTGAGCGAAGCAAGCAACAGTCGAATGGCCGACAGCCGCGACGCGTCTTTGGCGCGCATGGCGGTCTTCATGTCTTCGGTGATCCGTTCGCTGAGTCGCATGGCATGCAATATAGGGATGGATTTCAAAAAAGCAAAACGGTGAATGGGATCCCCCATTCACCGTCTGGACCCGAACCTGCCGGCTGCTCAATACAGCTTGGGCGGGAGCAGCTGGCTGCGAAGGCGCTTATGGTGGCGTTTAACGGCGGCTGCCAGCTTGCGTTTTCGCTCGGAAGTGGGCTTTTCGTAGAACTCGCGTGCCCGCAGTTCCGTCAGAAGGCCCGTCTTTTCCACTGTGCGCTTGAAGCGGCGCATCGCCACTTCGAACGGTTCATTTTCCTTTACACGAATCGTCGGCATACTGTCCTGAGGAGGTCGGCTAAAAACGAAGGGTCGAATTCTAGCAATAATCCCCTGATTTGCAAACACAAGCCACGGCATTCCGCACCGCACGCGCATTCCGCCAGTCCCCGGCGGCCCCATAGGTACTTCATAAAATCCAATAACTTATGCTGGTTCTAGGCATCGAGACGTCCTGTGACGAAACCGGCGTCGCACTGTACGACACCCAAGCCGGCTTGCTTGGCCACACCCTTTTTTCGCAGATGGCCATGCATGCGGAGTACGGCGGCGTGGTACCGGAACTGGCCTCCCGGGATCACGTGCGACGAATACTCCCGTTGACCCGAAAGTTGCTCGGCCAAACCCGGCGTACGCCAAGCGACATCGACGGGATCGCTTATACGCAAGGGCCGGGGTTGGCAGGCGCGCTGCTGGTTGGTGCGAGTGTCGCGGCAAGTCTGGGCTTCGCGCTCGACATCCCCGTCATCGGCGTACATCATCTGGAAGGACATTTGTTGTCACCCCTGCTCGCGAATCCGGCGCTCCGGTTCCCTTTCGTAGCGCTGCTGGTTTCCGGCGGCCATACCCAACTCATGAAGGTGAACGGAGTCGGCGACTATGAGCTTCTGGGAGAGTCCGTTGACGACGCGGCCGGTGAAGCTTTCGACAAGACTGCCAAGTTGCTTGGATTGCCCTATCCGGGAGGACCGGCTCTTGCCGCGCTGGCAGAATCCGGAAATCCAAAACGATTTAAATTGCCTCGGCCCATGATTGCCAGCGGTGACCTGAACTTCAGCTTTTCCGGATTGAAAACTGCGGCTTTAATGCTTGCCAGTCGAGAGGAATCCACATCGCAAAACAAAGCCGATATCGCAGCTTCCTTTCAGCAAGCCATCGTGGAGGTGCTCGTCGCAAAAACGGGCGACGCCATGTCGAGAACCGGATTGAATCACCTCGTGGTTGCAGGGGGAGTGGGTGCCAACGCGCGACTGCGTACCGTATTGGCACACAAAGCCGCTGCGGAGGGATTCGAGGTGTTTTATCCGCCACTGGACTTGTGCACGGACAACGGCGCAATGATCGCCTATGCTGGCGCGCAGAGGTTGAGGGCCGGTGTCGTTTCGTCTCGCAGCTTTTCGGTTCGTCCGCGCTGGGAATTGGAAGATCTCAGGCGCCCCGCGACATCCTGATTCGGCTTTCCGTGCCGTTCATGAGGCGTTCGATATTGGCACGGTGACGCCAAAGCAGCAGTGCAGTCATGGCCACCACCATCCACGAGAAAGGCCCCCAGCCGAGAAAATAGAAGGTCGCGGCCGATCCAGCGACGGCCGCCACCATGGACGCCAGCGACGAATAACGCAACCCGAATACCGCCACTAGCCAGGCGAGCAGTGCGATGCCGGCAATACGCGCGTCCAACGCCAGCAGAATGCCCGCGGCCGTGGACACACCCTTGCCTCCTTTGAAGCGGAAGTAAAGGGGGAACAAATGGCCAATGAATGCGGCAAATGCCACCGCAGCGAGTGTTGTTTCGCCCAGGTCAAACTCCGGCGCCAAATGCTTTGCCAGCCACAGTGCGATCGCGCCTTTGGCTGCATCCCCGACTAAGGTCAGTGCTGCTGCAGTTTTCTTGCCGGTCCGCAGCACATTGGTTGCGCCAGGGTTACCGGAGCCGTAGCTGTGCGGATCCGGGAGATCGAAACACCAGCTGACCACGACGGCGAACGATATCGACCCGATAAGATAGGCCAGGAATATGAATACGGTAGACGCCATCGAAACTATTCCCCCCGCTATCCCCGTGGATGATGCCGGGCGTGCAATTGTTTAAGCCTTTCGCGCGCGATATGCGTGTATATCTGGGTGGTGGATATGTCCGCGTGCCCCAATAGCATTTGCACAACGCGCAAGTCGGCCCCGTGATTGAGCAAATGCGTGGCGAAGGCGTGGCGCAACGTATGTGGCGAGATTTCCCTCCGGATACCCGCCTGGTTGGCGTAGCGCCGAATCAGATACCAGAATGCCTGCCTCGTCATGGACGCCCCGCGTAAGGTGACGAACAGTGCGTCTGCCTGCCTGCCGGCAAGAATGACGGGGCGCGCCTGGTCCATGTAACGCCGTACCCAGGAAAGCGACTCTTCTCCTACCGGCACCAAACGTTCTTTGTTCCCCTTGCCGCTGACGCGAACCACGCCCATGTCGTGACTCAGTTGTGCAAGCGACATCGTCACGAGCTCGGAGACTCGCAGCCCGCTTGCATAGAGCGTCTCCAGCATGGCTCTATCGCGCAGCCCCAGAGGCGTTTGGACATTCGGTGCGGCCAGCAGTGCTTCAACATCATTCTCTGTCAGGATTTTGGGCAAGCTGCGCGGCAGTTTTGGGGACTCCAATTGAAGTGTCGGATCCGACTGGATGCGATTTTCCCTCGTCGAGTAGCGGTAAAAGCGTTTAAGGCTGGACAACAGTCGCGCCGCAGAGCGCGGCCTCGCCCTGCGCCGAAACCTGTATGCCAGGTAGTCGAGAAGATCCAGGCGCTGTACTTGCAGCAGGGACTTACCGCGGTCGGCCAAAAGCCATGTCGAGAAGAGGCGCAGATCGCGTCGGTAGCTGTCGAGCGTATTACGCGAAAGGCCGTCTTCGAGCCAGAGCGCATCCCCGAATTCATCGAGCAAGCCTTCGTCGGTCGCCATCAGTAGGCCTTTGAATTCTCGTGGTGCAACAGCCATCGCTTGACATCGATTGCCGCTCCGCGGCGCGCGTTCATGAAACCGCCGATGTCGCGGCTGCCGACCACGCGGTGACACGGAACAAGAATCGGAATGCGATTGGCACCGCACGCCGTCCCGACCGGACGCGGCGCCGTTCCAATATGTTTCGCTACCTGCAGATAGGAACGTACCGTCCCGCTCGGAATCGAACGAACGGCGCTCCACACCTTGATCTGGAAATCGGTTCCTTCATAGACGAACGGCAGAGTGAACTCGAACTTGGGCTGCCTGAGATACGCCTTGAGCTGTTTACACACTTCCTTTGCGAACGCGGTCTGCGGCTTGAGGGTTGCCGCACCACGCGGAAGGTAGTCGATAGCCACCAGTCGCTCGCCGATGCTGCGCACGCCTAGCACTGCAAACGGCGCCTCGATCTTCGCCTGCCAGGATTCCAGCAGCGTATTCACGATTTGCAAAGTGTCTGCATTGCCGCTGGCGCACTCCCACGCATGACCCAAATCCAACCCCACGGGTACTGGCATCGGACATTGCTTATCGTTCCGCCATCGGACCCAATCCGGTGAAAACCAACTTCGCCCCAGTACCGCCTAGCTGTTCGACATCGTCCAGTTTTACACGCCTCCCGCCGATGCGGCAATACCGACGTGGCAGTCAACCCAACGACCAGCCTTGTCGGCCGGCAATAATAGCGTGCAATTTGAAACGCGCGACCAGGAAAGCAATCGCTCGGCGGGCAACGTACCATCAAGACAACCTCGTGGCTCGCGCCGCAGCAAGGGAGGAAAATTCAAGCCAGTAAAGTCTGCTGTTCCAGCACAGTATTTGCAGCGGCAGCAATTGCCGATCAGAGTTGGCTATACTTTGCTTTCCGGTATTCGCAACGAACCACGGTGGCTCAAGTGACCGACCTCGATCAATCGAACATCTCCACCTGCAGTTTCGAGGCCACGCAATTGCATTCGGGTGAACGTCTGCAACTCGAGCTCGCCGCCGATCGCGCGAACAACCAGTACTACACAACCCTGATCGGATTCGTCACGGGCCACAGTGTATTGATACGCACACCGCTTGTGCAGCATCTGCCGATTCCTGTACCGGAGGGTGTGCCCGTACTGGTCCGTGCATTCTCGGGACGGCATGCCTTTACCTTTGAATCCAAGGTCGAACGCGTCTGTCGCTCGCCCTATCCCTACATGCATATCTCATATCCCGCCCAGGTACAGCAGACCCTGATCCGGGGCGCATTGCGGGTACGCATCGCACTGCCGGGTATTGCCTCAAATTCCACGGCACAAGCCGACGCCCTGCCCCACGCAGTCGTCCTGTCCGATCTCAGCGTTTCCGGTGCGCAACTTGAAACTGAATCGAGCCTTGGAGAGCCGGGGGGTAAAGTTGGACTCGCGTTTAAATTCGTGGTCCAGCCGAACAACTATGAGGTCAAGCTGACGACTTCCGCCCATATCCAGAGCGTACGCAAAGCCAAGAAAGGAAAAGGTCCTGAGGAAGTTTTTTCACATGGAGTGCGCTTCGACAGGCTGCACGCCACTGAAGGACTGTTGCTGCAAAGCTATATCCAGCAAGTCTTGCTGTCAGATCGTTCCCGCGTCGTATAGCTGGTTCCCCCAAATGCCAAGCGGCGCCGGGGCGCCGCTTGGTTCTCGCTTCAGCTTTAACCTTAATCGCCGTCCGCAACCCTTTCGGTCTCGAGTTTCTCGCGAATGCGCGCAGACTTGCCCGAGCGAGCGCGCAGGTAATAGAGCTTCGCGCGACGCACGTCGCCACGGCGCTTGAGTTCTATGCTCGCAATCAGGGGAGAATAGGTCTGAAAGGTGCGTTCCACGCCTTCACCGGAGGAAATCTTGCGTACGATGAAGGAGGAATTGAGTCCCTTGCTGCGGATTGCAATTACCACGCCCTCATATGCCTGAACGCGCTTGCGGTCACCCTCGACGACGTTCACGTTGACTATGACGGTGTCACCCGGAGCGAACGTGGGAATGTTCTTCGCAAGCCGGGCCATTTCTTCCTGTTCCAACTTCTGTATGAGATTCATTTGATCACCTCCTGCGCTTCCATTGATTCTGATTTGTATTCTTCGAGCAATGCCACCTGTTCAGCGCTCAAATGCAGGTTCGCCAACAAATCCGGGCGCTTGCGCCAGGTTCGTCCCAGCGATTGCTTCATGCGCCATCGCGTAATCTGCGCGTGATGTCCTGACAAAAGCACCGAAGGAACCGCATCGCTTTCATAAATCTCCGGCCGGGTATATTGCGGGAAATCCAGCAATCCATGCATGAAAGATTCCTCCTGTGCCGATTCGGCGTCGTTCAATGTGCCCGGAATCCGTCGTATCAACGCATCCATCAATACCATCGCCGGCAATTCTCCGCCGGACAACACATAATCCCCGATCGAAATCTGGTCCTCGATTTCGGCGTCCAGCACTCGCTCGTCGACGCCCTCATATCGACCTGCCAGCAATACGAATCCCTGGTATCCGCCCAGTTCCTCGACAATCGACTGCGTCAGCGGCCTGCCCTGAGGCGACAGAAAGACCGTGAGGATACGTTTCACGTCACAACTCATCTGTCTTAGCCGCGCCGCACGCAACGCCTTGGCAAGGGGTTCCGCCATCATCACCATGCCGGGACCGCCGCCGTAAGGCCGGTCATCAACGCTACGATAGCTATTACTGCTGAAATCCCGGGGATTCCATAACACCAATTCGTAGTGCCCGTTGGCGTGTGCCCGTTGAGTTATCCCGCTTCCCGTCAACGCGTCGAACATTTCCGGAAACAACGTGACTACGTCGAAATGCATCATTGCCGCACACCGATCAAATCGGCTCCCACTCCACGATCACCATCCTGGCCTTCAAATCAACGCTGACGATGACGTCCTCGATAAACGGAACCAGCAACTCCTTGTCACCTTGCACAACGAGCACCGTATTGGCACCCGTCTCAAGAATCTTCGTTACAAATCCCAGCTTGCGTGCATCCCGGTGGAATATCTCCATCCCGACAAGGTCGTTCCAATAGAACACCCCTTCCTGATTTTGCGGCATAACCGCTCGGGGAACAGCGATGTCCTTGCCTCTTAATCCTGCAGCCGCCTCGCGATTGGTAAATCCTTCCAGCCGGGCAACGACTGTCGAGCCATGTACCGCCGACTCCGAAATGCGATGCTGTTGCCATTCGTCGCCGCTACCGACCCACCATTCCGGATAGTCGAGCAACCCTTGGGTTTCCTGCGTAAACGGTTGAATCTTGATCCAGCCTTTGAGACCATGCGGAGCGCGGATGCGCCCCATCACAACCATGGTCTCAGGACTTGGCCGCGTCACCGAACTGCTTTACCAGACGCGCCGCCGTGTCGGAAAGCTTGGCACCCTTGCCCTTCCAGTAGTCGAGGCGATCCATCTGTATGCGCAGTGTCTCCTGCCCCTCTGGAGCTTTCGGGTTGTAGAAACCCACACGTTCGATGAAACGGCCATCGCGCGGGTTGCGCGAATCGGCCACGACCATGTTGAAGAACGGACGCTTCTTGGCGCCGCCGCGCGAAAGGCGAATAACGACCATGTGCTCTACCCTCAAAAGCGAAGCGCGCGATTTTACGCCCGTTATCGCCGTAACAGCAAGGAAAAGGACGAAATCAGCGGCGGATCATCGAGAAGGAAAGGATGGCATGCGCGGTCCCGCCACAAGAACCGCAGGATTTCCCTTATTGTTTTTTTTCAATTACTTGGCTTTGCTTTCCACCGCCTTCGGGGAGCCAAAGCGACTGTCGAGGAATGTCACCACCACTTTGACCAGTTCCTCTTCACGGCCCTCGAAGAAGTGCTGCGCATCGGGAACAATGACTTGATCGGATCCTGGAACCTTTTGAATCTGCTTTTTGCGCTCGTATGCTCCGACTTGCGTGATTTCCCAATCTTTGCCGCCAAATACGTCGAGCACAGGAATTTTAATACGGAACATCTCTTCGAGCCCGTTGATGATGCCGATGAACACCCAGGCTTTCACTGGGGTGGAATTGGCGTGGATGAGATATTGGTTCGCCATAGATGCCCCAAGACTATGGGACACAATCGCGATCTTCTCGAATCCCTTGTCCTGCAGGAATTTCGCAGCGAGCGCATAGCGCTCTTCTCCATCCGGGTAGGTAGGAAGGTAGTCGCCGACCTTCGCCCCCGGCCCCAGAACGGGTAACTGGATCGCCAGCGTGGAATAGCCTTGTTCCGCCAGCTTGACTCGCAAGGTTCCATACAATTCAAAATCCGGGTTCCATCCTCGTCCATGGCCGATGATTGCAGCGCCACGGGGATTTTCGGCCGGCGTATAGATTGCGAGAAACTCGTGGCCGTTTTTCTGTCTGAGCCATACCACGTCGCCGACCAGCACGGCGGGCACGATCTGATCCGACCAGCGTTTTTCGCGTTCATAGTCCGGCTGCTGCGCACGAACAGTTGATGCGAGCAGGACGGTGAAAACGACTGCTGCAAATAAGCGCATGCGGTTACCTTGTTGAGTACGCCTGCAGAGGGGACATCGCGGACAATCGAAGGATCTGCGGCTTGCCTGTCTTAAGACTGCCAAACCCGCGGGGGCGTTCCGCAAATCTTAGCGCAGCCCGGGAAATCCGCTCTTGACCGAGCGCATCATCTTCTGCAAACCGCCTTTGCCCATCATTTTCATCATTTTCTGCATCTGTTCGAATTGATTGAGCAAACGATTGACTTCCTGCACTGTAACGCCGGACCCGGTCGCGATGCGGCGCTTGCGGGACGCCTTGATTATTTCCGGTTTAGCCCTCTCCTGTGGAGTCATGGCGTCAATGATTCCGACCGTGCGGCCGACCACACGATCATCGACCGCACCTCCCTGAGCTGCCTGCGCCAATTGGGACGGCAGCTTGTCAATCAGGGCGTTGAGCCCGCCCATTTTTTTCATCTGCCGCATCTGATTGCGAAAGTCATCGAGATCGAAACCCTTGCCGGACTTGACCTTTTTGGCAAGTTTTTCGGCTTCATCGACATCGACGTTGCGACGCGCCTCTTCCACCAACGACAACACGTCGCCCATGCCGAGAATGCGGGCGGATAGCCGCTCTGGATGGAACGGTTCCAGACCGGAGAGTTTTTCCGATACGCCGACGAATTTGATCGGTTTGCCGGTGACGTGACGTACCGACAGCGCCGCCCCCCCGCGCGAATCGCCATCGAGCTTCGTGAGGACTACGCCGGTGAGCGGCAAAGCTTCCGAAAAAACCTTCGCCACATTGACCGCATCCTGGCCCTGCATCGCATCAACCACGAACAGTGTTTCGATCGGACCAAGTATCCGATGCAGCTGGCGGATCTCGTGCATCATCGCATCGTCGATCGCGAGACGGCCCGCAGTGTCGACGATCAGGACCTCGTGATAGTGCTTGCGCGCGTAGTCCAACGCAGCCGCGGCGATTTCTTCGGGCTTCTGGGACGAAGAAGACGCAAATACCTCCACGCCCACCTGCTTTGCCAAGGTTGCCAACTGATCGATCGCCGCCGGGCGGTAGACATCGCAACTGACCAGCAGCACTTTTTTCTTTTGTTCCTTGAGCAGCTTCGCCAGTTTGCCAGCCGTAGTCGTCTTGCCGGCACCCTGCAGACCCGTCATAAGGATGACCGCGGGCGGGACGACTGCGAGATTCAGAGCATCGTTGCGTCTGCCCATTAGCTCGGTGAGTTCGTTGTGCACGACACCGATCAATGTTTGTCCAGGCGTAAGACTGCCGATCACGTCCTCGCCGATCGCTTTGTCTTTGATCCTGGCAATGAAATCCTTGACGACCTGCAGTCCGACATCGGCTTCCAGTAGTGCAATACGCACTTCGCGCAGCGCGTCCTGGATATTGGCGTCGGTCAGACGTCCCTGTCCGCGCAACGTTTTGACGACGGCGGCCAGCCGGCTGGTGAGACTGTCTAGCATGTGCGGGATTTCGGAATGTGATCGGAATCGAGATGTTGTAGACTTGACGAGCACTATTCGCCAAAAGAATGAGCGACATTCTACTTCATCTTCTCGTCAGTCTCGGCTACGCCGGATTGGCAATTTTCCTCTGGCGCGATGCGCTCGTGCCTGCTGTTTCCCAACCTACGCTGCGAGCGTCGTGGGCGCATCTTGCCCTGGTCGGGCCGCTGGTCCTGCACGCGCTGCTGCTCGCCCACGCCATTTTTGCGGCCGACGGACTGTACCTCGGCGTCGGCACCGCCATTTCGGTCATCATCTGGCTGACCGTGCTGATTTACTGGATCGGCGGCTTCTTCTATAGGCTCGAAGGACTTCAGGTCTTGGTCCTGCCCACGGCTGCGGGACTTTCGCTGCTTCCGCTCGTACTACCATCGGTGCATCCGCTGTCCCATACTCACCTTGCCGCATTTCAGGCCCACTTGGTCATATCCCTGTTGGCATACAGCCTCTTTACGATTGCGTCACTGCATGTGCTCATGATGGCGGTCATGGAACGAAGACTGCATCGCGGCAATCTCCCGCATTTCATGCAGAACCTGCCGCCGCTGCTCACCATGGAACGGCTTTTGTTCCAAATCATCTTTGCGGGATTTGTTCTGCTCACCCTGACTCTGGGCAGTGGCATTCTGTTTTCCGAAGAACTGTTCGGCAAGCCGATGCAATTCACCCACAAGACGGTGTTCGGCATTTTATCGTGGAGCATCTTCGGGGCCATGCTGGGAGGACGGGTGCTTTACGGATGGCGCGGACGCGTGGCCATGCGTTGGACTCTGGCGGGCTTTCTCTCGCTGTTCCTTGCCTATATTGGAAGCAAGTTCGTTCTCGAAGTTCTGCTGCAGCGCTAGGGTTCCACGGCGACACCTCCCGGCTTGACACTGCGGTAAGCGCTCCCGATACTAATTTACTGATTACCAGCGATGCGGTGACCGCACTTGGATGAAATTCCAGTTTCCACCTTGCTGATTTCGCTCGTCGTACTAATCGCCATCTCCGCGTTCTTCTCGATTTCCGAAACCAGCATGATGGCGCTGAACCGTTATCGGTTGCGGCATTTAACCAAGACTGGGCACCGGGGCGCGCGTATTGCATCGCAACTTCTGGCCCGTGTGGACCGACTGCTTGGCGTGGTATTGCTTGGCAACACCCTGGTAAATGCCGGAGCGACGACGCTTGCCACCGTCATAGCCATTCGGTTGTTCGGCGGAGGCGAGCTGGTGCTTTCACTGAGCACTGCCGCGGTGGCTTTCTTGCTGCTCGTGTTCAGTGAGATCACGCCCAAGGTCATCGGCGCGACACGGCCAGAAACGATTGCTTTCCCCGCCGGCTATGTTTTGGCACCGTTGCTTACCATCGCCTACCCGATTACCTGGTTCGTCAACTTGTTCGTGCGGGGACTGCTTTGGTTCTTGCGTCTTCAGCCTCATGCGAATCAACCCCATACCTTGAGTATGGAGGAACTGCGCACTCTTATTCTGGAAGGAGGCAATTTCCTGCCGCAGAAGCATCAGAACATCCTGCTTAACTTGTTCGATCTCGAGTCGATCACCGTGGAAGATGCCATGACGCCGCGCAATCAGATCGAGGCCATCGACATTGAATCGCCGCCGGATGAAATTCGCCGTCAAATCGCGATCAGCAATCACACCCGCCTGCCCGTCTATCGCGAACGACTCGACGACATCATCGGCATCGTGCATGTACGCAAGGTGCTCAATCTCTCGGAAGGCGAACACATCGATGCCAAGACCCTTGCAGAAGTTTTGCGCGAACCGTATTTCATCCCGATGGGGACGCCGCTATTGACCCAATTGCAGAATTTCCAGGAACAGCAGGATCGAATGGGTCTCGTTGTCGATGAGTATGGCGAGTTAAAAGGGCTGCTGACCCTGGAGGATATTCTTGAGGAAATCATAGGAGAATTCACCACCCAATCACCTCTGCAGACGGCCCGGTTCCGGCGCATGGAAGACGGCAGCATCATCGTCGAGGGCGGGACACTGCTCCGGGACATGAACCGCAAACTGGGGTACAAATTTCCGCTGGACGGGCCGAAAACCCTGAATGGCCTGATTCTTGAGCACTTTCAGGACATTCCTGAATCGGGGACCAGCCTGAAGCTGGCGGGATACCCCATTGAGGTCCTTCAAACGCAGGACCGGATTATTAAGTCCGTACGCCTGCTTCCTCCTGATAACGACTAAAAATCAGCAATATTTATCAAATACTTCGATCTTTACTTTAAGCCTTGGGCAGTGCATTATTCTCGACTGTAGCGGCGCAAAGTTCGCCGCTGGACTAGCTATCAGTGACAGTGACGAGGTAACACATGGCTACCGCAACAGCGGCAAGAGACAGGGTCAAGGAATACACCTTTCTCTGGGAAGGCAAGGACAAAGCCGGAAAACTGGTCAAGGGCGACATGCGCGCCGGGGGTGAGCACGTCGTGCTTTCCCAGCTGCGGCGGCAAGGCATCGCAGTCCTGAAAGTCAAACGCCAAAGAGGTGGCGTGGGCGGCAAGGTGACGCAGAAGGACATCACGCTGTTTACGCGTCAATTGGCCACCATGATGAAGGCTGGCGTTCCGCTGCTCCAAGCATTTGACATCGTCGGGAAAGGCCACGCCAATCCCGCGGTCGGCAAACTGCTCATGGATATCAAGAACGAAGTGGAAACCGGCAACAGCCTGACGATGGCGTTTCGCAAGTATCCGCTCTACTTCGATGCTTTATTTTGCAACCTGGTAGGTGCGGGGGAGCAAGCAGGTATTTTGGACAGCCTGCTTGATCGCCTGGCGACTTATAAAGAAAAGATTCTGGCGATCAAGAGCAAGATCAAGGCTGCCCTGTTCTATCCCGTTTCCATCATTGTGGTGGCATTCATCATTACCGCCATCATCATGATTTTCGTTATTCCCGCATTCAAGGATTTGTTCTCGAATTTTGGTGCGAACCTCCCTGCACCTACCCTGTTCGTGATGGCAATCTCGGATTTCTTCGTTCAGTGGTGGTGGGCGATCTTCGGGGGCGTTGGCTTTGGCGTTTGGTTCTTCTTTTACACGTGGAAACGTTCGGTAAAAATGCAAAACGTGCTGGATCGCCTGTTCCTCAAGATCCCAGTCTTCGGGCCCTTGATACGAAAGGCGACCATTGCGCGCTGGACGCGGACGCTGTCAACGATGTTCGCCGCCGGCGTACCTTTGGTCGAGGCACTGGATTCCGTTGCTGGCGCGGCCGGCAACCAGGTTTACTTCGAAGCCACCAAGAAAATTCAGCAGGAAGTAAGCGCAGGTGTAAGCCTGACCGTCGCAATGACCAATACCAACGTGTTTCCCAACATGGTCATCCAGATGGTCTCCATCGGTGAGGAGTCAGGATCGCTGGACGGAATGCTGAGCAAGGTTGCCGACTTCTTCGAACAGGAAGTCGATGATGCAGTGGAGGCACTGTCCAGCCTGATGGAACCGATGATCATGGTCGTCCTGGGTGTATTGATCGGCGGGATGGTTATTGCGATGTATCTCCCGATCTTCAAGATGGGTCAAGCCGTATAGCTGCCCCCACGAATGATGACGCGCCCGATGAACTCGGGCGCTTTTTTTATCGCCGGAAGTTGCCTGTCTCAGGCGCGTATTCGCATTGATGTCATTCATCCAAGTTCTTCAGAATCAAGGCGTGATGCTCGCAGCCGTGTGCGGGCTGGTGGGGCTCGTCGTCGGCAGTTTCCTCAATGTAGTCATTCACCGGCTGCCGAAAATGCTGGAACGGGATTGGGACGCTCAGGCAGCGGACCTGCTCGAGCAAAAGAACCTGCCTGACGAGGCAAAGAAGCTTCGCGATGGCGATGTCGGCCGCTACAACCTGATGATCCCAGCTTCGGCCTGCCCGCGTTGCGGCCACAAGATCGGGTGGTACGAGAACATTCCCATTGTCAGCTATGTCTTCCTGCGCGGCCGATGTTCATCGTGCAAGGCACCGATCAGCATTCGCTACCCGGTAGTAGAGGCGATCAGCGGAATCCTCGCTGCATACATAGCATGGCGATTCGGGCTGACCCTGGCGATGGCGGGAGCGCTGATCTTTACATGGTCGCTCATCGCTCTTACCGCGATCGATATCGACACGCAATTGCTCCCCGACGACATCACCCTTCCCCTGCTATGGCTGGGCTTGCTGGTTAATATGACAAACGGGTTTACGCACCTCCAATCGGCCGTCATAGGAGCGGTTGCAGGATATCTTTCGCTTTGGACGGTATATTGGCTGTTCAAGCTCACCACCGGAAAAGAAGGCATGGGTTACGGGGATTTCAAACTCCTGTCTGCCATTGGTGCATGGCTGGGATGGAAGATGCTGCCGATCGTAATATTGCTTTCTTCTCTGGTGGGTGCAATCGTCGGCATCAGCCTGATCGTATTTACGAAACATGGGCGCAATACGCCGATACCTTTTGGTCCCTATCTCGCTGCCGCAGGACTACTAGCCTTATTCTGGGGCGAAGCGATGAATCGGACTTATCTGCAGATGTTTTGAGCGATGGCGTTCATAGTTGGCCTGACCGGCGGAATAGGTTCGGGCAAGACCACGGTGGGCGAGTTATTTGCGTCCGAAGGCGCCGGCCTCGTAGATACGGACGAGATCGCCCGCCGGCTGACGGCGGCTAACCGGCCCGCAGTCGAGGCCATTGCTGCCAGATTTGGACCCCAGTTTGTCGCGGAGGACGGGAGCCTTGATAGAGTGCGCATGCGCAAGCTCGTTTTTGCGCAACCGTCGGAGCGCAAAGATCTCGAGGCCATCCTGCACCCTCTCATCAGGCAGGAGAGCACACGGCAGATACAAGAGTCGACCCAGCCCTATGTCGTTCTGGTCGTGCCCTTGCTCATCGAATCCGGAGACCATGGACGCGCGTTGAACCGCATATTGGTTGTGGATTGCGAGCCTCAAACCCAGGTGAACAGGGTAATGCAGCGTAGCGGACTCTCCCGGAATGAGGTACTTTCAATCATTGCTGCACAGGCTCCCAGGGAGCTGAGACTTAGCGAGGCAGACGATATCATTCACAACGACAGTGACCTCGAGACGCTGCGCGCGCAGGTAAAGCCGTTGCATCTTTTCTATCTGGGTCTTGCGGCAGGTGACCGATAGACTGGCGCCCAAAATAACCGACGCTGCCGGCAGCTTTATTTTTTGGGCCTTTTCGGCAATACTTCGTCCAACTCCAGTGGCAGCCCCCACATTGTGATCAGCTACGAGTTCCCACTCAACGAGAGGATTCGCACCCTGCTGCGCCTGGAGGATCTGTACCAGCGTGCGCACTACTTTGCATTGAAGAGCGATCCTGAAGAACACCATGTCGCCCTTACTTCGCTGTTCGAAATTCTGGATGTCGGTGGACGTGCCGATCTCAAGTCCGACATCATGCAAGAACTGGAGCGCCAGAAGCAGCACCTCGATTCCCTGCGCAGCAATCCGGCCATTTCCCAGGAGGCGCTGAATAAGGTGCTTGCCGATATCGAGAAAGCGGTATCGGACCTCTTCCTCTCATCGGGAAAAACCGGTCAGGAATTGCGTGAGAACGACTGGTTGATGGGAATCAAACAGCGTTCCGCGATTCCCGGTGGCGTCTGCGAGTTCGATCTGCCTTCATACCACTACTGGCTGAACCAGAGCGTCGAGGCGCGCCGCCGCGATCTCGATGAATGGCTGGCGCCATTCCTGCCGATCCGCAATGGCGTGCAAATCATCCTGAAGCTGCTTCGTGAAAACGGTAAGACCGCGAGTCAGGTTGCGCCTCAAGGCGTGTATCAACAGACAATGGCGGGAAGATTGGCCCAGATGCTGCGCATTCGGCTCGATGATAACTACGAGTGCGTCCCGGAAATCAGCGCCAACAAATACGCACTCAATGTCCGCTTCACGACTGCAATCGGCACGCAACGCCGCACGAGTGTCGAAGACGTGAGTTTCCAGCTTACATTCTGTAATCTTTGATGCCGACCGACCCAGCGGCACCGCGCAAGATTTATTGTCCGCAGTGCCATGCCCAGATGCTATGGAGCATCGAAAATCCCTACCGGCCTTTTTGTTCTGAACGCTGCAAACTCATCGATTTCGGCCAATGGGCCACGGGGGCCTATCGAATTCCACAGGAAGAGCGGGACAACGGAAAAACGGAGGACGAAGACCCCTAGATCTATACCTGTTCCCAGGCACCTCGAACCATTGCTACACCATGCGCCCCGAAACGGCGCGCTTGATCGAGATCTGTCAAACGCATTCCTCCGAGAGCGAACACCGGCAACGAATAGTGTTTAATCAGGTCTGCGAATCGCTCCCAACCCAGTTCGGGGCCTTCACTATGGCTTGGTGTCGGCTGAACCGGTCCCAACAAGACAAAATCCAACCCCAAATCCTGAGCTTTTTCCAACTCGGTAACGTTGTGACAGGAGGCGCTGCACCATTCGACGTCAGGGCGAGATTGCTTAGCCAGCAATTCGCGCGACGGCAAGTGCAGTCCCGCGTTAAACCTCGCGGCGAGTTCAGCGTCGCTGTTGATGAGTACGATGCCGCCAACCGCGCCTACCGCCTCTACTGCCCGCGCCGTGAAATCATTGCGTGTTTTCGGATCCAGGTACATCTCCCTGATCTGAACCAAGCGCAGTCCTTGCGTGAGCGCTTGCCCAAGCCCGTTCATCGCAGACTCGATTCCCGTATTCCACGCACAGGTAATACCAAGACTGGTGGGCAGGCATAACGCCTTGAGCACCGGCGCATTCGCCGGCAGCATTGGTGAAACTGTGAGTCCATTCTTGTACTGCCAAGACAGAGCCTGTTTCTCGTAGGAGTGAGGCTCTCCCCGCCAGCGGATCACGCGGTAGAAGTGCAGCTTCACCGTTGCATGCTGGTAGGCAAAAACCCGCGTTACCCATGGATACGCCAACTCGACATGAATGCCGAGTTCCTCCCGCAGTTCTCGATGGAGCGCATTCAAAATCGACTCGCCCGGTTCGACTTTGCCACCCGGAAATTCCCAATAGCCCTCGTATATCTTGCCGGTGGGACGTTGCGCCAACAAAAAACTTCCATCGGGACGCTCGATCACTGCGGCCGCGACATCCACCATCTGTGGCGCCATTGGACAGACCCCGGGTCAGGATCTCTTGCGCAACACGCCGGATGAGATCTTGTGCCGGCCCGCCCAGTCACGCGCAAAATGCCACGCAACCCGTCCGCTGCGCGATCCGCGTGTCAGCGACCACTGCAGTGCCTCACTTCTCGCTTTTGCTCCCCTTTCCCGATCCGGAACCCCGAGTTCAGCGAGCCAGTAGTCGACGATCGTGAGGTACTCATCCTGATCGAATGGATAGAATGAGACCCATAGTCCGAATCGTTCGGAGAGCGATATCTTCTCCTCTACCGTTTCTCCCGGATGTATCTCCTCGCCCAGATATTTCGTCTGCAAATTTTCCTGCATGAATTCCGGCATAAGATGCCGCCTGTTGGATGTCGCATAGATCAGGAGATTTTCCGATGGCGCGGAAATAGAACCGTCCAGGATTACTTTCAGTGCCTTGTATCCGGGTTCGTCGGCGTCGAATGAGAGATCGTCGCAAAACAAGATGAATTTGAATGGAGCGGCGGCGATCAGGTCAACAATGTCAGCAAGGTCCATCAAATCCTGCTTGTCCACTTCGATCAGGCGCAAACCCTTCGACGAGAACTTGCTCAGGAGCGCCTTCACCAGCGATGACTTGCCGGTGCCACGCGCTCCGGTAAGCAATACATTGTTGGCTGTAAGTCCCTCGATAAACTGCCGGGTATTCTGCTCTACCAGCTTTATCTGATCGTCTATTCCTTGCAAGTCCGAAAGATGAATCTTGTGTAGATGCGTTACTGGCTGCAGATAGCCCACGTTTCCTCGCTTGCGCCATCGGTAAGCCAAGCCCTTCTTCCAGTCAGGTTGCGACGGTGGCCCGGGAAACATTGCTTCAAACCGCACGAGTAGTTGCTCGACGCGGTTAATCAGGAGCTCCAGCTTGCTATCCATGGTAGTCAACTACGATAGTCAGCATTGATCCGGACGTATTCGTTGGACAGATCGCAGGTCCAGACTGTCGCGGAAGCGGCGCCGCGATTCAACGCCACTCGAATGGCGATCTCCTCTTGCTTCATCACGCGCTGGCCGTCTTCTTCGCGGTAAGTGGGCGCCCGTCCTCCGGATTTCGCCACCAGCACGTCGTCGAGATACAGATCGACCTTCGATACATCGAGGTCGTCTATACCCGCGTAGCCAACCGCCGCGAGGATGCGACCGAGATTCGGGTCGGAGGCGAAGAATGCGGTCTTCACCAATGGCGAATGCGCTATTGCATAGCCGACCTTGCGGCACTCCGTTTCGTTCATTCCCCCCTCGATATTGATGGTAATGAACTTGGTCGCGCCCTCTCCATCGCGCACCAGAGCCTGTGCCAGGTCCGCTGCAACTTCGGTAATCGCGTCGATCAGTAGTTTGAACTCGGTCGAATCCGATTTGTTGATTTCCCGAGCACCGCTTTGTCCGGTGGCCATCAAGATCAAGGCATCGTTCGTCGAAGTATCGCCGTCGACGGTCACGCAATTGAACGTTCGCTCGGCTGCATAGGTCGTCGCATGCTGCAGCAACTTCTGGTCGACCAGTGCGTCCGTAGCGATGAATCCCAGCATTGTCGCCATGTTTGGGCGAATCATCCCCGAACCCTTTGCGATGCCCGTGACTGAAACCGCCTTTCCATGTATGTCGATCCGTCGCGAAAACGCCTTGGCTACAGTGTCGGTGGTCATGATTGCCGTTGCGGCATCGACCCAGTTTTTTTCTCCCAGTGCGGCGACACAGCGCGGCAGTCCGCTGGCAATGCGATCGACCGGGAGCGGCTCCATGATGACACCGGTGGAAAACGGCAACACCTGGTCCGGCGCGCATCCGAGCAATGCGGACACCTCGGCGCATGTCCGTCTCGTTCTCGCGATACCGTCCTCACCAGTCCCGGCATTCGCGCAGCCCGTATTCACCAGCAAGGCCCGGATATTGCCGCCGCTTTGCAGATTCGTCTTTGCAACGACCACCGGGGCCGCACAGAAGCGGTTGCGGGTGAAAACACCGGCCACCCTGGTTCCCGTTGCAAGTGTTATCAGCAGCAAGTCCCGGCGATTTGTCTTGCGTATACCGGCTTCGGTTACCCCGAGGCGTATTCCTTTGATTGCCAGCAAGTCGGAGGGATTGGGGGCCGCGAGTTTTACCGCCATTCGAAAGTCTCACCTATCCAGGGGGGCAAACGCGAGCCGCGCGTTACTATCGAATCAACCGAGCTTGCCGTGACATTGCTTATATTTCTTCCCGGAACCGCATGGACATGGATCGTTGCGTCCCACTTTCTGCCCCCGGACAAAAGGCTGCACCTTCACGTCGGCGTTTGCTTTCTCAAGCGCTTCATCCTGGTCGACATTCTGGTGATATTGAACGTTCTTCAGTTCCGCTTGTTCCTGTTTCTCCACCACCGCCTCCACTTCCTGCTCGGTATGGATCTGCACCAGCATCAATTGGCGGGTGACTTCGGAGCGCACGGTATCCAACATCATGGAGAAGAGTTCGAAAGCTTCGCGCTTATACTCCTGCTTGGGATTCTTCTGGGCGTACCCTCGCAAATGAATGCCCTGTCGCAGATGATCGAGCGCAGACAGATGTTCCCGCCAGTGACTGTCAAGAAAATTCAGCATGATGGCGCGCTCGTAGTCGCGTACCTTCTGAGCGTCGCCTACACTTGAAAATTTTTCGTCGTAGTGTGTGTTAGCGGCCTGCACAATCCGGGGACGCAGATGCTCCTCGTCCAGATTTTCTTCCTTGTCGAGCCATTCCCGAATCGGTAGCCGCAGTCCAAACTCTCCTGCAAGAGCCTTCTCCAGGCCCGCGACGTCCCATTGCTCGTCGATACTTCCAGGCAGGATGTGCTGCGAAATAACCGCATCGACAGCACCTTCGCGCATCGATCTGATCGTGTCGGAGATATCCGTCGCTTCCAGCAGCTCGTTGCGCTGCTGGTAAATAACCTTGCGTTGGTCATTTGAAACGTCGTCGTACTCGAGCAACTGTTTGCGGATATCAAAGTTGCGCGCCTCAACCTTTCTCTGCGCATTTTCGATCGCGCGCGTGACCCATGGATGTTCGATCGCCTCCCCCTCGGGCATCTTCAACCGATCCATTATGGCCGCTACGCGATCCGAGGCAAATATGCGCAGCAGAGGGTCTTCCAGGGAGAGGTAGAAACGACTCGATCCCGGATCCCCTTGGCGGCCGGAACGGCCCCTCAGTTGATTGTCGACCCGCCGGGATTCATGGCGTTCGGTACCCACAATGTGAAGCCCGCCTGCGCTGATGACGTCCTGATGAAGTTTCTGCCACTGCTCTCGCATTTCGGCAACGCGCGTGTCCTTGTCCTGTTCGGAGAGATTCGAATCGTTGCGGACCTTGTTGATCTCTGGTTCCGGGTTTCCGCCCAATACTATGTCGGTGCCTCGGCCTGCCATGTTCGTCGCGATGGTCACCATCTTGGGGCGCCCGGCCTGGGCAATAATCTCTGCTTCGCGCGCGTGTTGTTTGGCGTTCAGCACTTGGTGTGGAAGTTTCTCCTTCTCAAGCAATTTTGCCAGGAGTTCCGAGTTCTCGATCGAAGTCGTGCCGACCAGCACAGGCTGTCCGCTTTGAAAGCAACTCCGTATGTCATTTATCACTGCCTGGTATTTCTCCTGCGAGGTGCGGTATACCTGATCCAGGCGATCTTCTCGGACCATCGGCATGTGCGTCGGCATGATGACCGTTTCGAGCCCGTAAATCTGTTGGAACTCGTATGCCTCTGTGTCCGCCGTGCCGGTCATGCCTGCCAGCTTCCGGTACATCCGGAAATAGTTCTGGTAAGTAATCGAAGCCAGAGTCTGATTCTCGCGCTGTATGCGCACACCCTCTTTGGCTTCGATCGCCTGATGCAATCCGTCTGACCAGCGGCGACCGGGTGTCAAGCGACCTGTGAATTCATCGACTATGATGATTTCATCGTTCTGCGCCACATAGTGCTGGTCGCGGTGGAACAAGGAGTGCGCGCGCAAACCCGCATAGAGATGGTGCATGAGATTGATGTTTGCAGCATCGTAGAGGCTGCCGTTTTCCGGCAATAATCCCGCGCGCGTCAGCAGGTCCTCCGCGCGCTCGTGGCCGGTTTCCGTAAGCAGCACCTGATGCGCCTTCTCGTCGACGGTGAAATCGCCCGGCCCGTTCTCTTCTTTGACACGGGTCAGCTTCGGAACGATTTCGTTCATGCGGTAATACAGCTCTGTACTATCCTCGGCCTGGCCCGAGATGATCAGCGGCGTTCTCGCCTCATCAATCAGGATCGAATCCACCTCGTCAACGATCGCATAGGTCAGTCCTCGCTGGACGCGCTCGGACGCCTGAAACACCATGTTGTCCCGCAAATAATCGAACCCGAATTCGCTGTTGGTGCCGTAAGTGATGTCTGCGGCATAGGCCTGCTGCTTCAGTTCATGCTCCATCTGCGAGAGGTTGACACCAACAGACAGACCGAGAAATCGATACAACCTGCCCATCCACTCTGCATCCCGACTGGCAAGGTAGTCGTTTACCGTTACGACGTGTACACCCCTTCGGGCAAGCGTGTTCAGAAAAGCCGGCAGCGTAGCCACCAGGGTCTTGCCTTCGCCAGTGCGCATTTCGGCGATCTTTCCGTTATGCAATGCGATCCCGCCGAGCAGCTGCACATCGAAATGGCGCATATTCAGGACGCGCCTGCTTGCTTCCCGCACCGTGGCAAATGCTTCGACCAGAAGATCATCCAGCGATTCACCGGCGCCGGCACGCTGCCGGAGGCTATCTGTACGCGCGCGCAGGTCCGCATCGCTCAGCTGTTGGACCTGCGGCTCAAGCGCATTGATGGCCGTAACGGCATGCGAATACTTTCGCAACAACCGATCGTTGCGGCTTCCGAATATTTTTTTGAGGATGCTATTGATCATTTGCTTCAGGATGTCCTTAAAGCAAGAGGGGTGGGGAACCTGCCCCCACCCCTCTCGCTGGAATGCTTGCTATCTTGCCGTTTAACTTGGCACCTGCAGGAAGCGAGCGGGATTCTGCGGAGCACCCCATTGGCGCACTTCGAAATGCAAGTGCGTTCCCGTTGAGCGCCCGGTAGACCCCACCTCCGCAATTTTTTGGCCCCGCAGTACAACGTCTCCAACATTGGCAATGAGTTTCGACGCGTGAGCGTAGCGCGTGATGAGGCCGTTGCCGTGATCTATTTCTATCATATTACCATACTGGGGATGCAGGCCCGAGTAGGCCACGACACCGCCGGCCGCAGAAGTGATCGCTGTACCTTCGGCGGCCATGAAGTCCATGCCCTCATGAAACGCATTCCACCCGGTGAACGGATCAATGCGCCAGCCGAAATTTGAGGAGTACCAACCGGTCGATACCGGGAGCTGCGTCGGCAGCAGTTGTTTTTTTGCGTGGGACAACGTAAGCATGGACTCGAGGACACCGAGTTTGTCGGTGCGGTCGTCCACTTGTATGGCAAGGTGTTCCACCTTGTCGAGGAGTTCGCTCATCGACAGTTCCTGTGCTGGAATCGACGAGACCGCGCCGCCACGGGCAGGAGTCTGATCGAACATGAATTCCTGGGGTTTGATGCCTGCGAGCTTGGTCAGGCGCTCGCCGAGCGTGTCCAGACGCAACAATTTGGCCTGCATTTCGCCGAGCCTGGCGGCCATGGTGTTGAGGCTTTCGCGCAGATAGGACTGGGTCTTTCGGGTCTGATCGGCTTGCACCGCCTCGAGTAACGACTGGAGGTACGGGCTCTGATTGGTTACCGCGTAACGCAACGAGAAATAATTGAGCAATACGGCCAGGGATACGATTACCAGGCCGAACAGCAGGCCGAGGAAAACCATCTGCGGCGTGCTCAACGTGAAGCTTCGCGCCTGTGCCAATTTGTTGGAAACCAGAATAATATTCATCCGTTCCCTCATCTTCGTCAAAATCAGCCTGTGCCCGAGACACGCGTCGGCTCCCTGCTCAATAGCCTTCCTGAACTGCAGGCCCTAAACCGGGAACTGAAACAACTGGCTGTACTGCAAAGCGCTCTGGCGGAAATCCTGCCCGACGACCTGTCCACCTCCATCCGTGTATCCGTCATGAAGGCAGGCTCTGTGACTCTGTCAGCTAATAACGGCGCCACAGCCGCCAAGTTAAAGCAACTGACGCCGCGAATTTTGGACGCACTACGCAAACACGTCCACGAGATTAACGGAATTCGCGTAGAAGTGCAACTAAGAACCGGCGATAACCCATTGCCGGAAAAACAGATTTCTATGAGTTCAGGCGCCTCTGAAGCGATCGAGAGCCTGTCAAAACAACTGGATACCTCCCCTCTGAAGGTCGCCCTCGATCGTTTGAGCCGCCGCGGTAGAGACGGCTCATAAGACGATGGCAAGCCGCTCTATAGCCAATAAAGCTATAAATATCAATGTGATAATAAGACCGAGCTTGAGGACCAGCCAGGAGTACCGCAGCCACCGCCGGTCCTTGGTTACCAGATAGACTGCCGCGAAGGCGCCCATCGCTATAACCAGCAAGGGGACAAGAATACGGAGAACTAGCATCTGTCTTGCGCGATCCGGCGGCGACTGGGCCTCCGGACAAGATTCACATCGCAGATTTCAAACGCTTTGCATTTGCAGACGGAGGAATGCCGGTGCCTCCTCCGGCTTCAGAAAGGTGACGAACTCCCAGGCCGAGGTGTCTTCCATCAATTGGCGAAGCAAGCCATTGTTCAGAGCGTGTCCCGACTTGTAGGCAGAATAGGCGCCTATGATCGGATGCCCGAGCAAGTAGAGGTCGCCGATTGCATCCAACGCTTTGTGTTTTACGAATTCGTCCTCGTAGCGCAACCCATCCGCGTTCAACACCCGATAGTCATCCATCACGATGGCGTTGTCGAGGCTTCCGCCAAGAGCGAGTCCCTGGGCACGCATGTTTTCGACGTCCTGCATGAATCCGAACGTCCTGGCCCGGCTCACTTCTTTTATGTAGGAAGTGTGTTCGAAATCGACCACTACCCGCTTGTTGGAATGTGCGAAAACGGGATGTCTGAAGTCGATGCTGAAGTCCACTCGGAATCCATTGTACGGTTCGAACTTCACCCACTTGTCGCCTTGCCTTACTTCGACCGGCTTCTTTATCCGGATGAACCGTTTGGCGGCCGGTTGTTCCTCGATACCTGCCGACTGCAGCAAGAATACGAAAGGCGAGGCCGAGCCGTCCATGATGGGGACTTCACCCGAAGTCAAATCAACGTGAACGTTGTCGATGCCAAGTCCGGCGAGCGCAGACATCAGATGCTCCACCGTTTGTACTCGCGTACCGTCGAGCTCGAGGCACGATGACAATCGAGTATCGCCGACGGCGTAGGGGTCGGCCTTTATCTCAACGACAGGATTCAAATCTATGCGCCGAAAGATGATGCCGCTATTCGGGGCTGCCGGGCGCAACGTCAGATAGACCTTTTCTCCCGTGTGCAAACCGACGCCGGTAGCACGAACGATATTCTTCAGCGTGCGTTGCTTGATCATGTCATGCACTCAGGCCAGCGAGGATTTGTCCCCTCGCCGCTTCCCTGGATAAATGGTTGATTAGATTATCATAGGCGCAATAGTATGGCGCCACAACAAAAATATTGCCGTGACGCAGCATACCTTGCCATCCCAGTGGCTAGTCGGCCTGTTTGCGCAAGAACGCCGGGATATCCAGCATATCCACTCCCGATTGCTTCATGGCTTCAACAGCGGCATCACGGGAACGACGGCGCAAAACTGCGGGAGTCTCGAGATCCCCGTAATTCACCTCGATCGGCGTGGCATCGGTGCCCGTTTTAACCATGGTCAACGGCTTTTGCTGCTGATGCCGATTCACTGTCCCACCCAGTCCCGTGGCCACCATGGTCACTCTCAAGCGATCTTCCATGGATTCATCAATCACCGTACCCACAATGACGGTTGCATCTTCGGCCGTGAACCCCTTGATCGTATTCATTACTTCGTGCACTTCTTTCATCTTCAGACTTGTGCTCGCGGTAATGTTGACCAGAACGCCTCGCGCGCCGGCAAGGTTGACGTCCTCCAGCAATGGGCTGGCAACAGCCTGCTCTGCGGCAGAGCGTGCCCGATCCAGTCCTGCGGCAACCGCCGATCCCATCATCGCCATGCCCATCTCCGACATCACTGTGCGCACGTCGGCAAAATCGACGTTGACCAGGCCGGGACACTTGATCACTTCCGCAATACCAGCAACTGCGCCATGTAACACAGTGTTGGCCGCCTTGAAAGCATCCAGCATGCTGACGTCTTCACCGAGGACATGCATGAGCTTGTCATTCGGGATCACGATCAGGGAATCCACATGACGGCAAAGCTCTTCAAGGCCCTGCTGAGCGATCTTCTGGCGCTTGCCTTCGAAAGCGAAGGGTTTGGTCACCACCGCGACTGTCAATATGCCCAGTTCGCGCGCAGCTTCGGCCACGATGGGCGCAGCACCAGTGCCGGTGCCACCCCCCATCCCCGCCGTGAGGAAGAGCATGTCCGCGCCCTCTATCAGTTCTATGATGCGCTCGCGATCCTCCATGGCAGCCTCGCGCCCGATATCCGGATTCGCTCCCGCGCCAAGACCCTTGGTGACATTGGGGCCGAGCTGCAAAAGCGTCTTGGCTTTGTTGCGTTTTAACGCCTGGGAGTCGGTATTCGCGCAGATGAACTCCACGCCGTCTACGCCTTCGTTAATCATGTGATCGACCGCATTGCCACCGCATCCTCCGACACCCACCACTTTAATCACCGCTTCCTGAGGTTGTGTATCCACGATTTCGAACATTGGCTGCCTCCTGTATGACTAGTTAAAAAAACAAAACACACTGAGCTTCGCTTGCTAAAAATTCGTCTCGAACCATTTTTTCATGCGGCCGACGATTTGCTTGAACGAGCCGCTCTGCATTTTTTCGATCTGCTGCCGGTGATGCTGGCCGAGGCCCGCCAGCAACAGTCCCACTCCTGTTGAATAGCGTGGATTGCGAATCACTTCCGACAATCCGCCCGCGTAGCTCGGCAAGCCCAGTCGCACGGGCATGTGGAACACTTCTTCTCCCAGCTCGACCATTCCCTGCATTGCGGCGCTGCCGCCCGTAATGACGATGCCCGAGGAAAGCAGTTCTTCGAAACCGCTGCGGCGGAGTTCGGCCTGCACCAGCGAGTACAACTCCTCGACACGAGGCTCGATTACTTCGGCGAGAGTCTGTCGCGACATCTTTTTGGATGTGCGTTCGCCCACTCCCGGGACTTCGACCATATCCTGGGGATCGGCCAACTCGCGCAGTGCACATCCGTAGCGCCTCTTGATCTCTTCGGCTTCCTTTGTCGGGGTACGCAATGCCATGGCAATGTCATTGGTAATCTGGTCGCCGGCAATCGGTATCACGGCGGTGTGCCGTATCGCGCCTTGCGTGAATACTGCAATGTCGGAAGTGCCCCCGCCGATGTCGACCAGGCACACGCCGAGGTCTTTTTCGTCTTCGGAAAGGACAGCCATCGCAGAAGCCAGAGGCTGCAGGATGAGGTCGTTGACTTCCAGCCCGCAGCGCCGAACGCACTTCATGATGTTTTGGGCCGCCGAAACGGCGCCAGTTACGATGTGCACCTTCACTTCCATGCGCACTCCGCTCATGCCAAGCGGTTCCCGCACGTCCTCCTGGCCGTCGATTACGAATTCCTGGTTCAGCACGTGCAGAATCTGTTGATCGGTGGGAATAGGTATCGCTTTGGCCGTTTCCACCACGCGATCGACATCGCTTTGCGCCACTTCCCGGTCTTTAATTGCAACCATGCCGTGGGAGTTGAAACTGCGAATGTGACTGCCCGCTATGCCGGTCCAGACGTCGCGGATCTTGCAATCGGCCATGAGCTCGGCCTCTTCCAGTGCGCGCTGGATTGCGTTGACCGTCGACTCTATGTTCACCACCACGCCTTTCTTGAGCCCGCGCGAAGGCGAGCTGCCCATGCCAATGACCTCGAAGCCGCCTTCCGGCTTTAACTCGGCAACAATTGCCACGATCTTCGACGTGCCAATGTCGAGTCCGACGATCAGATTCTTGCTTTCTTTTCTTCCACTCAGCGCCATGTTCTGTCCATCGGTCTCGCTCAGCTCTTTTTTTCCGGCCACGACTGGCCGGTGCTGCGCACGGCAAACCCGTTCGAATACCGAAGGTCAACGTAGGCTGACGGTCTCGGCAAACGAGCGACAGTCTGCTCATACGCGGAAACGAAACCTGCGAGTCTGTACTCAAGATTTTCACGGCCGAGTTCAAGCACCATGCCGTCATCCAGCTTCAGTACCCAGGCACGTCGTGCCGACAGCGTGATTTCCTGAATGTGCCTCCCGACCGGCTGCAGTTCGCGCTCGAAAGCCTGGAAGTGCGAGACGACTTCGGGTGCGCTACCCGCAGGGCCGTGCATTACCGGCAAGGTGGCATTGATCGCAGCCTCGAACACGTCGCCTTGCGCGCTGACAAGTGCGGTGGAACCCCACCGCGCGAGGGGTTTGTGCTCCTCCATGGAGACCTGCAGGCAATCTGGCCACTGCCGCCGGACATTGACTTTGCGTACCCACGGCAGTTTTTCGAAGGCGGTTCGCGCCTGCGCAAGGTCCACGGTGAAGAAATTGCCGCGCAACTCCCCCGTCACCACCGCTTCAACCTGCTCGCGTGTGACGTGCGTGACGTCACCCATGACCTGAATCTCGCGGAGCGGAAAAATCGGGAGACGTACCAGGTGATGCCCGATGGCATAGAGCATCAACGCGCCGGCAACGGCAAACAGCAGATTCGCGCAGATTTTTAGCGCGCCCGCGTCACCCCACATGGGCGCCCTCCAGAATTCGCGCCACCAGGTCTGCGAAAGCAATCCCTGCTTGTCGAGCGGCCATTGGTACCAGACTGTGGCCAGTCATTCCCGGTGACGTATTCATTTCCAGAAAGGAGAACGTGCCATCGGCTCGCAAGATGAGATCGGCGCGGCCCCAGCCTTCACAACCCAGCACGCTAAACGCACGCAGCGCGACTTCCCGAATGGTTTGTTCCGCTTCGTCACCTATCCCGGCCGGGCAGTGATATTTCGTTTCATCAGTGAAATATTTGTTCTGATAGTCGTAATTTCCCTGCGGCGCCTCTATGCGGATCAACGGCAGCGCGGTGTCTTCCAGTATGGAAGCGGTCAACTCGCGGCCATCGATGAATTCTTCCGCAAGGACCATCCGGTCATGGCGCGATGCCAGGGCGTAGGCAGCGGGCAACTCCTTTGCCGATCGAACCTTTGTCAGCCCTATCGTGGAACCCTCGTGGCCCGGCTTGACAATCATGGGCAATCCCAGCGATTGCACGACGGCGTTCCAATCCGACGTTTCTTCGAGCAACACGTCCTTGGGAACGGGGATGCCGATGGCACGCCACACGAGTTTGGTGCGCCATTTGTCCATTGCCAACGCGCTCGCCATCACACCGCTTCCCGTATAGGGAATGCCAAGCAATTCAAGCGCGCCTTGCACGGTCCCGTCTTCTCCGTAACGACCGTGCAATGCGATGAAGACGCGGTCGAAGTTCTCACCCTTAAGGTCCGCCATCTGCCGGTCCTTGGGGTCAAATGCGTGCGCATCGACACCGCGCTCGCGCAAAGCGCCGAGGACGGCATTTCCAGACAGCAGGGAAATTTCTCTTTCGGCAGAGCGACCGCCCATGAGCACGGCCACTTTTCCGAAACCGTTGGCGCTCACAGGTTCACCTTCATGCGTCACCTACGATCTGCACTTCGCGTTCCAGCAGTACGCCCGTTGCGCGCGCTACCGCGTTCTGTACGATCAGAATCAGTTCTTCGATGTCTTGCGCCGTCGCGCCGCCTTTGTTGACGATAAAATTTGCGTGAAGGGGTGACACCTGCGCGCCGCCCACCCGCCTGCCTTTCAGGCCGCTTGCCTCGATCAGGCGTGCGGCATGGTCGCCGGGCGGATTGCGGAATACCGACCCCGCGTTGGGTTCGGCGAGCGGCTGCGTAGCGATCCGTTTGGCCAACAACTCTTTTATCTTCTGGCGGGCTCTGTCACCGTTTCCCCGCGCGAATTGGAACCACGCGGCGACGAAAAACTCTTCGCGTGCCTGCACTGGAACAACGCTGCGATAACCGACCGCGTACTCACGAGGCTCGCGAATCTGCAACCGGCCTGCCCGGTCGATGGTGCGCACGCGCGCGACCGCATTCCATGTTTCAGATCCATAGCAGCCGGCATTCATGGCCAGCGCGCCGCCGACGGTGCCGGGAATTCCGGCGAAAAATTCCGCACCCTCGAGGTTATTGACTGCGGCGAAACGCGCAACTTTGGGGCTGGCGACGCCCGCCTCTGCATAGATCTCGGCGTGGCCCGCGCGCTCCTCCAGAAAGAAGCGTGCGAGAACACGATGCGTAAACACGACTGTTCCCCGCAGACCCCCGTCCCGGACCAGCAAATTGCTGCCGAGGCCGATGAAGAAAATACGTTCATGCGCCGGCAGCCGTCCAAGAAAGATGGCAAGGTCTTCCAGATCGGCAGGCGCGTAAGCGTGATCGGCGGCACCTCCCGCACGCCAGCTGACATGCTTGCCCATCGGCTCGTTGCGCTTGAGTTCGCCACGCAGTCCGTCAGATTCGATCTGTTCCAGTTCTGCCATATCCATGCGTCTTGGCTCAGTTTCGTTTAGCTATTCTTGCCGGCACCGTTCCAATGGAACCGGCTCCCATGGTGATGACAACGTCGCCGTCCATCGCCATTGCCAGAGTCGCCTCGGGCAGATCCCCGATTCCTTCCACGAACACAGGCTCAATCTTTCCGGCCACGCGCACGGCCCGGGCAAGCGCGCGCCCGTCGGCAGCCACGATCGGAGCTTCGCCCGCCGGATACACCTCGGTGAGCAGCAGGGCATCCACGGAGGAAAGAATCTTCACAAAATCCTCAAAACAATCCCGCGTGCGGGTGTAACGGTGGGGCTGGAAGACGAGGACCAGACGACGGTTCGGGAAAGCACCGCGGGCGGCAGAAATAGTTGCCGCCATCTCCGCCGGGTGATGGCCATAGTCGTCGATCAGGGTGAAACTGCCTTGCGCCAGGTTCACTTCGCCGTATCGTTGAAACCTCCGGCCCACGCCGCGGAACTCCGCCAACGCCTTGACGATGGCCTTGTCGGCCGCACCGATTTCCATGCCCACGGCGATCGCCGCAAGGGCGTTCTGCACGTTGTGCAGACCGGGAAGGTTCAGCGTGATCTCCAAATCGGCGGCAGGTTTTGATTGCCCGTTTCTGCGCACCACGCGGAATTGCATCCGGGCCGCGTCCGCTACCACGTCCACGGCGCGAATCTGAGCACCTTCAAGCAAGCCATAGGTCGTCACCTGTTTGGTGATGATCGGCAGCAGGCTCCTCACGTTAGCGTCGTCAATGCAAAGGACGGCCATTCCGTAGAAAGGAAGGTGCTCGATGAATTCGAGAAATGCGTGGCGCAAACGGCCGAAGTCATGTCCGTAGGTTTCCATGTGGTCGGCATCGATATTGGTCACGACCGCTAGCACCGGCTGCAGGTAAAGAAACGACGCATCGGATTCATCGGCTTCGACGACGATGAATTCCCCCGTGCCGAGTTTGGCGTGAGAGCCGGCGGCCTCGAGACGGCCGCCGATGACGAAGGTCGGGTCCATTCCCGCCTCGGCGAGCACGCTGGCAACCAGACTGGTCGTCGTGGTCTTGCCGTGGGTTCCCGCGATTGCAATGCCCTGCTTCAGGCGCATCAGTTCTGCGAGCATCATCGCCCGAGGCACGACAGGAATCCGCTTCGCGCGGGCGGCGGCGACTTCGGGATTATCCGGGCGGACCGCGGTTGACGTGACCACGGCATGGGCACCGCTTACATTCGCTTCGTCGTGTCCGAGACGGATTTGGGCTCCCCGATGTTTCAGCCGCACGGTCGCCGCGTTTTCCGAGATGTCGGAGCCGCTAACCACGAAACCCAGGTTGAGCATGAGCTCGGCGATACCGCTCATACCGGCGCCGCCGATCCCGACGAAGTGGACATTCTTGACCTTGTGCTTCACGCGGCGACCGCCATGCAGTGTTGCGCTACGGTCTGTGTCGCTGCCGGCTTTCCCAGCCCGCGCGCACGATTGGCCATGTCAAGCAACGTTTCCCGGGTAATGCCGAGCAGCAGGTCGGCAAGTTTGCGCGGCGTCAGCTCGGCTTGCGGAATGAGTACCGCGGCTGATTGATCCGAGAGGTAGCGGGCATTGGAGGTCTGATGATCATCCACCGCATGGGGGAACGGAACCAAAACGCTGGCGATACCCGCCACCGCCAGTTCCGACACGGTCAGTGCCCCTGCGCGGCAAATCACCAGATCGGCGCTGGCATAAGCGTTCGACATGTCCCGGATGAACCCCAGAAGCGTCGCGCTCACACCTGCCTTGCGATATTCGCTTTCGAGCGCGGCCAGATGCTTCTGACCCGATTGATGTGTGACTTCGGGACGTTGCGACTCGGGCATCAACGCCAGTGCGCGCGGCACGGTTTCGTTGAGCGCTTGCGCGCCGAGACTTCCACCAACCACCAATACCTTGAGATTCCCGGCGCGGCCGCGGAAACGCTGTTCTGGCGCCGGCAGCTTCACAATTTCCTGACGTATCGGATTTCCAGTCCACTCGGCGTTGCTCAGGGCGCCCGGAAAGGCGACGAGGACCTTGTCGGCAAGCCGCGCCAACACCCTATTGGCAAGTCCGGCGACCGAATTCTGCTCGTGTAGCACCAGCGGACGCGCGAGCACGGCGGCCATCATTCCACCGGGAAAAGAGATGTAGCCGCCCATGCCAAGCACCACGTCCGGCCGCACGCGAAAAATCGCACGGGCACTCTGCGCGAATGCAATCAGCAAATTCAGCGGCAGCAACAACAGCCGCAGCATCCCCTTGCCGCGCAATCCGGAGAAACGCACCCACTCTATTTCGAAGCCGTGCGGCGGTACCAGATTGCTCTCCATTCCCGCCCTGGAACCGAGCCACACGATCTTCCAGCCCTTGTTGCGCAACTCTTCGGCCACCGCCAGTGCCGGAAAAATGTGACCGCCCGTTCCACCAGCCATGATGAGGATCGTTCTCATGTCGTCCTCTCGGCCGGCGTCCGTCTCACAGTGAATACCCCTTCATCATCTGTCTGTTTTCGTAATCCACACGCAGCAAGATTGCGAGCGCGCAGCAGTTGGCGACGATGCCGCTACCGCCGAATGAAAGCAGCGGCAAGGTCAAGCCCTTGGTCGGCAACACACCCATGTTCACGCCCATGTTTATGAAGGCCTGCGCCCCGAGCCAGAGCGCGATTCCCTGCGCCACCAGCGCAGAAAAGCATCTCTCCATGCGTGCGGCCTGATTGCCAATTGCAAATGCCCGCCAGATCAGGCACCCGAACAGCCCGATCACTGTCATCACGCCGGCAAATCCAATTTCTTCGGCAATGACGGCAAGCAGAAAATCGGTGTGCGCCTCCGGCAGATAGAAGAGTTTTTCGACGCTCGCCCCCAACCCGACGCCGAACCATTCACCACGGCCGAATGCAATGAGCGCATGAGACAACTGGTAGCCCTTGCCGAAAGGATCCGACCAGGGGTCCATAAAGCCGATTACCCGCTGCAGGCGGTAGGGCGATGTCCAGATCAGCATCACAAATCCGATCAGCAGCAGAATGATGAGCGTCGCAAACAGTTTCCAATTCATTCCGCCGAGGAAGAGAATGCCCATCGCGATGGTAGTAACCACTGCGAATGCGCCGAAATCGGGTTCACGCAGCAGCAGTCCGCCAGTCGCAAGCATGACGACCAGCATGGGCAGAAAACCTTTGCGGAAACTGTGCATCAGCGCCGCCTTGCGAACTGTGTAGTTCGCCGCGTAGAGCACCACGAACAATTTCATGAGTTCGGAAGGCTGTAAATTGAACAGTCCAAGCGACAGCCAGCGCCGGCTTCCATTGACCTCCCTGCCTAACGCGGGGAGGAGGACAAGCATCAATAGCAAAACGCCCCCGCAGAACAGATAGGGCGCCGCCTGCTCCCAGAAATTCAACGGGAACTGGAAGCAAATGAAACCCGCCATAAGGCCCACGAACAGGAAGACACCGTGCCGGACGAGGTAATAAGTTGGTTGATTGCCGGTAAAGCGGCCGCCTTCCGCAATCGCGATCGATGAGGAATAGACCATGATCAGCCCGAGCCCGAGCAGAAGACCCGCCACGCTGACAACCGTGTAGTCGAACTGCGCGATTGCTGCCGGCCTGGCAACCGAGCGGATACCGAGCAACCCGTTCACTGAGCAGTCTCCAGAGCCCGCACCTCTTCGATGAAGACCTCGGCACGATGTTCGTAGTTGCGAAACATGTCGAAGCTGGCGCATGCGGGCGACAACAGGACAACGTCGCCGGGTGCAGCCATGGCAAACCCGGCTCCAACTGCGTCGCGCATGCTGTCCGCACGCACTATCGGGATTTGCAAGCCCTGCAGGGCCGCAGCGATCTTTTCGCCGTCGCTTCCAATGAGAACGACGCCTTTTGCTTTTTTCTCGATTGCTTCGCGCAAGGGTCGGAATTCCTGCCCTTTGCCTTCCCCGCCGGCAATCAAAACAACCCTGGCGGTCATCCCCATGAGCGCGGCGCATGTGGCGCCGACATTGGTGCCCTTGGAATCGTCATAGAACGCGACGCCTTTGATTTCGGCGACTTTCTGCACGCGATGCGGCAAACCTTCAAACGCGTAGAGCGCGTTGAGCAACGGCTCATATGGAAGACGGATCGCACGGCATAGAGCCAATGCGGCGAGCGCATTCGCGGCGTTGTGCAGGCCACTGACTTTCAGCTCCGAAACCTTCATCAGATTGGCCCGGCCCTCAGCGAGCCAGAGTTCCCCATCGATGTCGCGCAGGCCCCAGTTGCCGTCGTCCCAGGGCGCATCCAATCCGAAGGAAAAAACCTTGCGTTCTGATCCGGCCATGCCGCGAGCCCACTCGTCTTGTCTGTTTACGACCTGAATGCCATCGCCCAGGAAAATTCGCTGCTTCGCATCAGCGTAGTCGCGCATGCCCGCGTAGCGGTCGAGGTGATCCTCACTCAGATTCAGGACCGCGGCGGCTTCGGGATTCAAGCTATGAGTGGATTCCAACTGGAAACTGGACAGTTCCAGCACAATGACATCGGGACGCCGCCTGCTCCCGCGCTGGACTTCCGACATGGCGTCCAGGATCGGCAACCCGATGTTTCCGGCCACCAGCGCCCTGATCTTTGCGGAGCGAACCATGGCGCCGACCATCTCCGTCACGGTGCTCTTGCCGTTTGATCCGGTAATGGCAATGACTCGATTGCCGGGAAACTCATCCCTGATTCTTGCGAACAGCTCGATATCGCCGACGACTTCGACCCCCCGCTCCACGGCGCTGCGGATTAGAGGTTCAGAAAGCGCCACGCCCGGACTTACTGCAACCAGATCGATATCCGCGAAACTTTCGGAGTGAAACGCTCCCGTGCGCAACGCGACGTGCGGGAGTTCTTCCCGCAATTGCGCTGCAAATGGCGGAATATCGCGGCTGTCTGCGACTCGCACCGAAGCACCGCGGGCATTGAGCCAGCGCGCCATCGACATGCCACTTGCGCCCAGGCCTAGCACCAGAGCGCGCCTATTCGTTAGCTCGATTGGCACGCGTCTCCTTCATTGCGGCCTCGATTTGGGAAAGCCGCAGTGAGCCCACGTCTTCATTCGTCGGCAGCCGCATCACTGCCGCAACAGGCAGCTTCGAGGCGGCTGCGGCTGCGCGGATGCGCATTTCCTGCATGAACAATTCGAAATGCAGACGACTAGTCATGATCCACTCCGCAACGACAGCGTGAGTACTGCGCCGACATGGCGCTTCGCGGCGCGAAGCGGGTCTGCGCGGAATTCGAGTCGTTTCCGTCTTCATCGGGGCTAGCGCAGCTTGAGGGTCGACAGGCCGACCAGCACGAGCATCATGGTGATGATCCAGAAACGCACGACGACTTGATTCTCTTTCCAACCTTTCAATTCATAGTGATGGTGCAAGGGCGCCATGCGGAAAATGCGCTTGCCCGTCAACTTGAACGACGCAACCTGAAGCACTACCGACAGCGTTTCCACAACGAATACGCCGCCCATGATGAACAGCACGATTTCCTGCCGGACTACAACGGCGATAGTTCCAAGCGCGCCGCCAAGTGCGAGAGCGCCGACGTCGCCCATGAAGACTTCGGCCGGGTAAGCGTTGAACCACAGAAAGGCGAGTCCTGCTCCCGCCAACGCCGCACATACCACCGTGAGTTCCCCGGCTCCCGGGATCAGGGGAAATCCCAGATAACGTGAATAGATTGCGTTGCCTGCTACATAAGCAAACACACCCAGCGCGCTGCCGACCATGACCGTTGGCAGGATCGCCAGTCCGTCCAGACCGTCGGTCAGATTGACCGCGTTGCTGGTACCGACGATGACGAAGTAGCTCACTACGACGAAGCCGACGATTCCCAACGGATAAGTGACCTGCTTGAACAAAGGCACGATCAGCTCCGTCTGCGCCGGCAATGTTGCCGAGGTGGCGAGATACACAGCCGCAGCCAGGCCAATGGCGGATTGCCAAAAAAATTTGGTGCGCGCGGAGATGCCTTTTGGATTGCGATGCACTACTTTGCGGTAATCGTCGATCCAGCCGACGATGCCGAAACCTAGCGTCACCACCAGAACGACCCACACGTATCGATTGCGTAAATCAGCCCACAGCACCGTGGTGACGGCGATGGAAATCAATATGAGTGCGCCGCCCATCGTCGGCGTGCCGGCTTTCGTCAGATGGCTTTTCGGGCCATCGTCGCGCACCGACTGGCCGATCTTGTAGGCCGTCAGTTTGCGGATCATGATCGGACCGATAATGAAGGAGATCAGCAGCGCCGTCAGGGTCGCAAGAACCGCCCGCAACGTTATGTAGTTGAAGACGTTGAACACCCGGATGTGAACGTCCTCTGCCAGCCATTGCGTTAGCGCAAGCAGCATCAGGTGATCCCTTTCATGGCCGATTCCCCATTGACCGCGCCGAGTGCAGCGACCACGCGCTCCATGCGCATGAAGCGCGAACCCTTGATCAACACCGTGGATCCTTGCTCCAGCCGCATGGATAGAGCGCTGACCAATTCGTCGACAGTGGCGAAGTGTTCGCCGCCTTTTCCAAACTGACGCACCGCAGACACACTCATTTCGCCCAGGGCCAGAATGGCGTGCACGCCGGAGCGTTTGGCGAAACCGCCGATCGCGGCGTGCATCGCTTCAGCGTTCTCTCCAAGCTCCCCCATGTCGCCCATTACGAAATACGTGCGGCCCGGATACGCAGCCAGGACGGCAATTGCCGCTCGCATGGATTCGGGATTGGCGTTGTAGGTGTCGTCGATGATCAATGCGCCTGACGAGTGACGCTTGCGTTGCAGCCGTCCCTTGACACCGGCGTAAGCCGCAAGGCCCGCCACCATTGCAGCCGAAGGGATTTCGAGCGCGTAAGCACAAGCCACCGCAGCCAAGGCATTTTTGACGTTATGCAAGCCCGGTACGCCCAGCGTGGCAACGAATTCTTCCGCAGGAGTACGAAACGTAACCAGACTCGCGGGCACCGCCAATTCGTAACGCGCGCTTACCGTCGCCTCGTTTTCCACGCCAAAATCTATTGCATGCTGCCCATGCAGCTGACTGCGCCAGTAATCGGCGAATGCATCGTCGCTGTTGATGATTGCCGTGCCCGCCGCCTCGAGCCCTGCGAATATTTCTCCCTTGGCTTGCGCGATTGCCCTCACCGAACCGAGTTCACCGATATGCGCTGTGCCCGCGTTGTTGATCAGCGCGATATTGGGTTTTGCCAGCAATGACAAGTAGTGGATCTCGCCCAGGTGATTCATGCCCATCTCGATGACCGCGTAACGATGGCCTGCATTGAAGCGCAGCAGCGTGAGAGGCATGCCGATGTCGTTGTTGAAATTGCCGGCGGTCGCCAGCACACCGGCCTCGCCGGCAACCTGGCGAAGAATCGAGGCCAGCATTTCCTTGACCGTGGTCTTGCCGTTGCTGCCGGTGATGGCGACCAACGGCGATGCAAATCGGGCTCGCCAGAAAGCCGCCAATCGGCCCAGCGCGAGTCGCGTGTTCTCGACTTCGAGCACTCGCGGGTTGGGGTCAAGAATCTTTGCGCCCGTTTCCACCATGACCCCTGCTGCACCGGCCGCAAGCGCCTGGTCGGCAAAAGTTTGACCATCGAACCGGTCGCCACGTATGCCAACGAACAGATCGCCTCGACGCAAATCGCGGCTATCGGTCGTCACGCGGTCAAACGTGGCATTTGCGCCCCTGTGCTTGGCACCGATTGCCTGCGCTGCGGAAGCAAGATCAAGCATCGCCTGGATCCGCATTCAGGCGGCGCAGTCCCTCGCGCGCAACCTGAACATCATCGAAGGGCAGCCGCTCTCCTTCGATTTCCTGATAGCTCTCGTGGCCTTTGCCGGCGATCAAGACCGCGTCTTGCGGCGCGGCCGCCTGTAGCGCGCGGAAAATCGCGTTGGAGCGGTCTGGCTCAATCGCATGATTCGGATGCGCACCCGCGACGATATCCTGGATGATGGCGTGCGGATTTTCGGACCGGGGATTATCGCTGGTGATGATTACGCGGTCGGCAAGACGCGTGGCGATTTCGCCCATCAACGGGCGCTTGCCGGGATCACGGTCGCCGCCGCACCCGAATACACAATGCAGTCTCGCGCCCGCAGGGAGCAGGTCCCGTAATGTGCGCAGGGCTTTTTCCAGCGCGTCCGGCGTGTGCGCATAGTCGACCACGACCAACGGCGCATCTTGCAGTCTTATCATCTGCATGCGTCCGGGGACCGCAGTCGCATGCGCAAGCGCATCGACGGCATCCTGAAGCGAAATCTCCGCTGTCATCAGCACGCCGAGAACGCCGAGCAGGTTGGCCGCATTGAATTTGCCGATCAACCCGCTGCTCAATTGCGCCGGTCCCCAGGGGGTGGTGATCTCGAGCTTCAGTCCGCGCGTGGAAAGATCCAGCCGGTGACCAGCAATTTCACCTTTGCCGAACCCGTAGCCCAGCACATCTACCTGTGATCTGTCGATCGACTGGGCGATTTCGCGTCCGAAAGGGTCGTCGACGTTTACGACCGCGTGCGTCAAATGCGGCCAATGAAACAATTTCGCCTTTGCGGCGCCATAGTCTTCCATGGTCTTGTGGTAGTCGAGGTGATCGCGCGACAGATTGGTGAAGAGCGCCACGTCGAACTCGATGCTATTGATGCGACCCTGGTCGATGCCGTGCGAAGAGACTTCCATTGCACAGGCCACCGCTCCACGGTTGCGAAATTGCGCCAGCTTCGCCTGGAGTGACAGTGCATCCGGCGTGGTGTTGAGCGCCTCGTCCAGGGCTTCCGGAAATCCGCTTCCCAACGTGCCAATTACGGCTGTCTTTCGGCCGAGGCGCGTCAGCGATTGGGCAATCCAGTGAGAACAGGAGGTCTTGCCGTTGGTGCCAGTTACACCTGCAAGCCACATATCCCGTGACGGGTTGCCGAAAAAATGGCTGGCAATCGCTCCGATGTGCAAGCGCAGGTCCGCAACTCCCCGATTCGGCACCCGCCAGTCTGCGTTCCATTGGAACCCAGTGCTTTCCCACAACACTGCGCTGGCGCCCGCGGCGAGAGCCTGCGCGATGTGCAACCGACCATCTGCTCTGAGTCCCGGATAGGCAAGGAACAGGTCGCCTGGTTTGATCTTGCGGCTATCGATTGCCAAGCCACCGAAACGTACTCCCAGCGCATCCATCGCGGCGGCGTCGAATTCGCCGGTTGAGCCGTCTGCCAAACGCTGGCTGCGCGTCATACTTCCTCCTTTACGAGAGGCGCAGAGTCCGGAGAAATTACATTGTCGGGGGCGGCGTCAGGCTCGATGCCCAGAACACGCAATGCGCCGGCCATTACCGTGCTGAAAACCGGTGCAGCGACCTCGCCGCCGTAGTAAGACTTGCCGCCGGGTTCGTCCAGCATCACGGCAATTACCAGCCGTGGATTTGACGCCGGGGCAAATCCTACGAACGACGACACATAGCGATCCGACGCGTAAGTCGCACCCGTCAGCTTGTGCGCCGTGCCGGTCTTGCCGGCAACACGAAATCCGGCGACTTGCGCGCGCGTGGCGGTGCCCCCGGGTTGCGTCACCATCTCGAGCATCCTGCGCACCGCCGCCGCAGTGCGTGGCGAGATCACCTCTTTTCCCTGAACCGGTTGATCGCGTCTCACGAGCGTCAACGGTTTGAGTTCACCATTTGTTGCAAATACCGAATAGGCGCGCGCCAACTGCAGAAGACTGACGGAAATGCCATGCCCGTATGACATGGTGGCCTGTTCGATCGGCTTCCAACTCTGATAGGCGCGCAACCGGCCGGTGGCCTCGCCCGGAAAGCCCACTTTCGTCTGATTTCCAAATCCGACGTCGGAAAGAATTGTCCACAGCTTCTGTGGCGCCATGGCCAGCGCCATCTTTGCCGAGCCGACATTGGATGACTTTTGAATCACCTGCGCGACGGTAAGAATTCCTTCCGGATGTGCATCGTGTATCGTGCGGTTGCCAATTTTGTAGCGTCCGCCTCCCGTATCTATCATGCTTCCCGGGCTGACAAGACCCGATTCGAGCGCAGCCGCGACCGTAAACGGTTTCAAAGTGGAACCCGGCTCGAACAAGTCGACCACGGCGCGATTGCGCGATCGCGCCGCTTTGAGGGTATCTCGATTATTCGGGTTGTAGGTCGGCCAGTTGACCAGTGCCAATACTTCCCCTGTCGTCACGTCAAGCACGACCAGACTTCCTGCCTTGGCATCGTTTATGGAAATTGCGTTCTTGAGTTCGCGGTATGCCAGGTACTGAATACGCTGGTCGATCGACAGCGCCAGTTCGCGTCCTGGCTGGGGCACGCGGATGCTCTCGATATCCTCGACGACACGACCCAGCCGGTCCTTGATCACGCGACGGCTGCCGGCTTTGCCGCTGAGCCAATCCTGATACGCGAGTTCGATGCCTTCCTGACCGTTGTCATCCGCTCCGGTAACTCCCACGACGTGCGCAGTCACTTCGGCCGCTGGATAGTAACGGCGATATTCGCGTTGCAAAAAAACACCGGGAAGATTCAGTTGCACGACTTTTGCGGCTTGCTGCGGGGGCAACCGTCTCTTCAGGTAGACGAAATCACGGTCCGACTCGGCAAGCCTTCTCTTGAGATCAGCCGGATCGATGCCAAGCAGTCGGGTCAGTTTTGCGCGTTGTTCGACACTCAGGTCGGCATCGGCCGGCGCCGCCCATACCGATTCAACGGGTGTGCTCAATGCGAGCGGCTCCCCGTTTCGGTCGGTCACGGTGCCGCGATGAGCGGAAATTTCAACGACCCGTGCATAGCGGGTCTCCCCCTTCTGTTGAAGGAAATCGTTATGCAACCCCTGTAGAAAAAGAGCCCGCGCCGCCAGGGCCATGAACCCCGCAAATACCAGCAGCAACAACAGGCGTGCCCGCCACACGGGCAGTCTCACCGAGAGCGCTGGATTGAGCGAGGAGTTCATGGTCTGGACGGCGCGGGAGGGGGAGGAACCAGATGCACGCGTGCGGCCGGTGGGACACGCATTTTCAGACTGTTTGCGGCGATCTTCTCTACTCGTGAGTGCATTGCCCAGGTGCTTTGCTCAAGCTGCAATTGTCCGTACTCGACTTCAAGCTGCCTGGCTTCATCCTGTTGCTTCTGCAAATCGACGAACAATTTCCTTGCTTTGTGCTGTGACGTTATCAGGGCAAGTGCGCAGACCACCAGAATCCCGGCAAGAACTGCGTTGAGCTTGATCATGGGCCGACTCTTTCCGCTACACGCATGACTGCGCTGCGTGCTCGCGGATTTGCTCTGACTTCGTCGTCGCTCGGATAGACCGGTTTGCCGATCAGCTTCAGGCGCGGTTTTGGCAAATCGGCTGCTCGCACCGGCAGCCGCTCCGGCAGCGAGCCATGCTGAGCCTGGGCACGCATGTATTGCTTGACGATGCGGTCTTCGAGGGAATGAAAACTGATCACGACCAGGCGTCCTCCCGGGTTGAGCATTTCAAGGCATTGCGGCAGTGCTATCTCCAACTCTTCAAGCTCCTGATTGATGTGAATCCGTATAGCTTGGAAGGTGCGCGTCGCCGGGTCCTGAGATGGCTCGCGCGAGGGAACGGCTTTTGCCACGATCTGGGCAAGTTGCCGTGTGCTGTCGACAGGCCCGACCGATCGAGCCGCAACAATCGCTCTTGCAATCTGTTTAGCAAACCGTTCTTCGCCATGGCGCTTGATGACCTCCCCGATATCCCGCTCCGAAGCTTGCGCAAGCCACTCGGCCGCCGTTTCTCCGCGGCCGGGATCCATCCTCATGTCGAGCGGCCCGTCCAGGCGGAAGCTGAATCCTCTGACCGCCGAATCGAGTTGGGGCGACGAAACACCAAGATCGAGAAGAACACCGTCGACCCCCGACAGATCCGCTTGCGCGGCCACTCGTCCTATCCGGCCGAACTCCATCTGGAATAGAGCCAATCGCGAATCGGTTATCGCTGCCGCGGACGCAAGAGCTTCGGGATCGCGATCGATTGCGATCAATTTCCCTGAAATGCCCAGCCGGGACAGAATCTCCCGGCTGTGTCCGCCGCGGCCAAAGGTCGCATCCACATACGTTCCATTGCCCTTGATGCTCAATGCGTCGACGGCTTCGTTGAGCAGGACGGTCCTGTGCGCGCCCGCTTCGTTCCGCGGCGAGCGTGGTGAGGTCACAAGGCAAAGTTCTCCATTCCGGGCGGCAGTCTGTCCGAACTCGTCGACAACTCGTCCAGTTGCTTTTCCCAGGCTTCCTGACTCCATATCTCGAAATGACTGCCTTGGCCAACCATCATTACCTGCTTCTCGAAGGAGGCGAATTTGCGTAACTCGGGAGAGATCAGCAGACGTCCGGACGCATCGAGTTCCACTTCTTCGGCGAAGCCAACAAGCAGCCGCTTCCACAAGCTGGTCTGCGGATCGAAACTCGGAAAGCTCATGATCCTTGCGCGAATCGGTTCCCAGGCCGGAGCTGGATACAACAGGACGCAGCGATGAGGGTGTGCGGTAAGCACTTGCTTACCTCTGTCTCCAGACTGGAGACCATCCCGATGCCGGGTAGGGACCGCAAGTCGGCCCTTGGCATCTAGATTGAGCGCTGTTGCCCCCTGAAACATTTTCTATGGCCTTGGAAGTGTTGGATTTTCCAATTTTTCCCACTTAATCCTACTTTTCCCCACTCTAGTAGAAAAAAAATGCGAGGTCAAGCGCATCCTCGCGATTTTTTCTGATACGACAAAGACTTAGGACTGACTATTGAGATTTACCAATAAGAACGAAAACCCTCGTCTTAACAATTGGATAAATGGGCTAATTAAAGTATTTTCTAGGGCGGCGCGGAGTGCGGCCTCTGGAGGAAGAACGAAGCTGGCCTGTAAGCCGGGTTCTGTCGAACGCCTTTCGGCATTCCGGCAGTCATTCATCTGGGCCGGCAGTTGCCTGACGGCTCGAGCAACCTACCCGGGGACAGCGCGAGCCGCGCTATTGCCCCCCTATTTGGTCTTGCTCCAGATGGGGTTTGCCATGCCGCCTCTGTTACCAGAAGCGCGGTGGGCTCTTACCCGGCGGTCTTGCGACCGTCCGCGCCCTTGCGGGACACGCACCGTTTCACCATCGCCTGATCCGACGCCCTCCCGCTACTAGAGCGAGACTTTGCAGCTTGCGGCCGCAACTCAGGCACCGGCCATTGGCAGACTATTCTCTGTGGCACTTTCCATCGCCTCGCGGCGTCCGGTCGTTAACCGGCATCTTGCTCTGCGGAGCCCGGACTTTCCTCTATGCAAGCGAATTGCACAGCGACTGCCCGGCCAGCTTCGTTCCGATAGTAGCACGCACGCTCACAAGATCATTCGTGCGGGCCCCGCAAACCGGACACTCGTTTGTTATTGTCCCTGTTCCACTAGCATTCGCGCGAGCGGGCTCAACCGGTCGAAACGCAAATCAGGAGTCGCCGAACAGTTGTACATTTCGCAAAGCGTGCCAGCGCTTTCAACTCTCGGCGCGCTATTTTCTGCCGTTGACCGCGGCCTTGAGCCTGGAACCAGCAGAAAATTTCGCCGTCTTTGCTGCGGCAATCTTGATCGCCGCGCCGGTTTGAGGGTTGCGCCCGGCACGCGCCGCTCGTTTGCCTTGCGAGAATGTTCCAAATCCCACAAGCGTCACGTTCTCCCCTTTTTTCAGTGATCCGGTGACCGCATCGATAAATGCGTCAATCATGATATCGGCCATGGCTTTGCTGCCACCCGCTTTTCTAGCAATGGCGTCGACGAGTTCTGCCTTGTTCATTTATCCCCCTGTCATTTATACGAAGGCCGCCAATATAGGTATCCGGCAACCCTCTGGCTTAACGCGCCGAATCGAACCGGCAGACTGGCGCGGCATTGCACCGCGTTTGTCATCCTTGCGATATTTTGACGCGATGTTGTCCCCTGCCAGACCATTATCCATGAGTTGCTCAGTGCGCCATAGTCTCAAATGGCATGAGCTAGTTACCGGCAAATGAGAACTCGAAGTTTCTCTCTGCGAACCTCGAGTTCGCCTTCATATTGGCCCGTACAAATATCTTCCCGAAAACACACGAATTTCCGGGTTCAATGCAATGCACAAAATTGCCAACGCAGGAAGCCGGCCGATGGAAACGCTAGTCGTGATTTACGGGTTCGTCGCGATGCGGAAGAAATATATTTGAAGGCTTGCGCATGTTTTGGTCTCTAATCGATCTTCCAGGCTATGATCGCCCCGGCGCGCAGCGGTAGGAGTTTGTCGGTCCCGAAGTCAATTTCGTCTGGCACCACCCAGGCGCTCTTGACGAGCGTCATGCGCCGCTGATTTCTTGCGAGACCGTAGAAATCGGCGCCGTGAAAGCTGGCAAACCCCTCGAGCTTGTCCAAACTGCCGGCGGCGTCGAATGCCTCTGCGTAGAGTTCGAGCGCGGCATGCGCCGTATAGATTCCCGCGCAGCCGCAGGCTGTTTCCTTGCTCCGTCGTGAGTGAGGCGCACTGTCGGTCCCCAGAAAAAATTTCGGATTGCCCGACGTGGCAGCCTTGATCAATGCCTGTCTGTGCTCTTCGCGTTTCAGGATCGGCAGGCAATAGTTATGAGGGCGTATGCCTCCGCTGAAGATATCGTTTCGATTCATGAGCAGATGGTGCGCAGTAATGGTAGCTGCCACGGTGTCGGGCGCACTGAGTACGAACTTCACCGCATTGGCGGTCGTAATGTGCTCCAGAACGATTTTTAGTCGTGGAAACTTTTGCAATACGCCGATCAGGGTGCGCTCGATGAATACTTTCTCGCGATCGAAGACATCGATTTTCGGATCCGTCACCTCGCCATGGATCAACAGGGGAATTCCGGTCTCCGACATGACGCTCAGAACGTCGGTGCATTTGCCGATCTCGGTGACACCGGCGTCTGAGTTGGTAGTCGCCCCTGCGGGATAGTACTTCACCGCCTTTACGGCGCTGCTCGCTTTGGCTTTGTGTATTTCCTGCGGCGTAGTATTGTCCGTGAGGTACAACGTCATCAACGGCTCGAAATCAGTCCCCGGGGGCAAGGCCGCCAATATGCGGTCCCGGTATGCACTGGCCGCGGCAACCGTGGTTACCGGTGTCTTCAGGTTTGGCATGACGATGGCGCGGGCAAAGCGCCGCGCGGAATCCGCAACCACTGACTTCAGCGCATCACCATCCCTCAGGTGAAGGTGCCAATCGTCCGGCCTGATCAGGGTGAGGCGGTTCATGTAGGGCGCTCGTTGGGGAGCACTTGCCCGATCGTTCTCATTCTTCGCTGTTTTCTTTTTTCAGTTCGAGCGCTTTTTCGTACAAAAGGTTCTTCTTCGTGCGGGTAATCTCGGCCGCAAGCCCTACCGCCTGCTTCAGCGGCAACTGCCGAAGCAGGATCTCAAGCACACGCCGGGGATCGGAATCATCCTGCGGGGCGGCTTCCGGGCAACCCTCCACCAGCAACACGAATTCGCCGCGCCGGTGATTCTCGCTCTGTTCCAGCCAAAGCACCGCCTCATCGAGGTTGCTCACGTGAATTTGCTCGAACAATTTGGTCAGTTCGCGCGCGATGCCGACGCGGCGATCGCTGCCAAAAACTGCGCGAAGATCAGAAACGGTATCAACGATGCGATGCGGAGCCTCGTAAAACACTTGCAGTTCTGGCCGCTCCTTGAGCGCCGCCAATGCTCTCGTGCGGTCCGGCTTGCGGGCGGGAAGAAAGCCGTGGAAACAAAACGACCCCGACTGCAGACCTGCTGTCGCGATCGCCGCCATGACAGCGCTGGGGCCGGGGATCGGGACTACGCGAAAGCCCGCAGCGCGCACATATGCCACGGTTATCGCGCCGGGATCGCTGATGGCCGGAGTACCTGCGTCCGAGATCAGCGCGATAGATTTTCCCTCTGACAACAACGCCACCAGCTTGCGCGCTGCATCTCGTTCGTTGTGTTCATGTACCGATATCAGGTCTGCCTGGATGCCAAAATGACCCAGCAACTTGCGTGAAACCCGGGTGTCTTCCGCAGCGATCGCGTCTACCGACTTGAGCGTATCAAGCGCCCGCAACGTTATGTCCCGGAGATTCCCGATCGGTGTGGCCACCACATATAATGTCGGTTCGGCCACTTCGGTACTTTCGCTATGCAACTTCGCCGGGCCTTTTCTTTGTTGGAAGTGTCATTACTATACTGGGCGCTAATCGGCTTAGCCACCGGCATAGCGGCCGCGGAAGACACCGGTGACAAAGTCGTCACCAGCGAAGCTCATATCGCCGTGATATTGCCCCTGCAGTCCAGCTCGTTTGGCAAGCATGCCGAGTCAGTGAGGTTGGGCATTCTGAATGCTGCCGCGAACGGCCCGCCACGCAGTCTGAAAGTCAGAATCTATGCAACCAGCGAGGATCCGCAGCAGATTCTCGCCGCATATCAGCGTGCCACGTCGCTGGGGGCGCGCGCGGTCATCGGTCCACTAACACGGAACGGCGTGACATCGTTGGCGCAAAGCGGCCTGGTAAGCGTGCCGACTCTTGCGTTGAACATGCCAGAGGGAGAAATTTCCCTGCCACGGGATCTCTATGTGTACGGATTGCAGATAGAAGCCGAAGCGCGCCAGGTGGCGCAATTTGCGTTACGCCTGGGTGGCACGAAGGCCTTTATCATCACGGGTGATACCTCATTGTCAGGGCGCATCGCCCAGGCATTCTCCGAAGAATGGAAAAAACTCGGCGCAGAACTGACCGGACAGCTCGTTTACACCACGGATTCTGCGACGCTGGCCAAATTGCGCGAGCAAGTCTCGAATTCGAAAGCTGACGTCGTATTTACCTCCCTCGACGCAGCGCGCGCGCGTTTCGTCCGCTCTTATCTCGGCGGCTCCACGCCGATCTACGCGACTTCGATGGTATTCACTTCGACCACTGACGCCCTGGCAAACTATGATCTTGAAGGTGTGCGTTTTCTCGACATCCCGTGGCTGTTGCAGCCGGATCACCCTGCCGTTATCAGTTATGCGCGATTGGACGCCCAACGCGCGGGATTGGATCAGGAGCGCTTCTACGCACTCGGAATCGATGCTTTCCGCCTCGTGCAGGAGTTGTTACGGCCCTACGAAACCATGGAACCGCTGGACGGCGTGACGGGAACCATCACCCTCAACAACGCCCACCAGTTTGTCCGCACACTGGTTCCGGCGCAATTTTCCCAGGGAAGCGCCAGGATGCTGGAAGGCCCGCAGGCGCGATGAGCGATCGCGGCACGCTGGCCGAGGCGGCAGCCGCGGAATTTTTGAGCGGACGCGGATTACGGCTGCTCGAACGCAATTATCGCTGTCGTTTCGGTGAAATCGACTTGATCATGAGCGACGGCAGCACGCTCGTTTTCGTGGAAGTCCGTTACAGGGGCAACAATTCCTTCGGCGGCGCGGTCGCGAGCATTACCGCGGCCAAGCGCGAAAAATTGCTGCGCGCCGCCCGGCACTACATGGCTGCGCGACAGGAGTTTCCCGCCTGTCGTTTCGATGCCGTGTTGCTAAGCGGCGACACACAGGAACTTGAGTGGATCGAAAACGCATTCGGAGAATAGACGCTTGCGTTGCGAATGCGAGCGGGGCTTTGTGCAATAATCCGTCCGCCGCATAGAAACCCTTGCCAATGGACCTCATCAGTCGAATCAACCAGCATTTCACCGACAGCGCCCAACTCAAGTTGCAGTCAATGGAGTTGCTGGCGGGACCGCTCGCAAGTGCCTCCGAACGCATGGTCCAGTGCCTGATGAAAGAAGGAAAGATTCTTTCTTGCGGCAACGGCGGGTCGGCGGCTGACGCGCAACACTTTGCCGCGGAGCTGCTGAACCGCTTCGAAAAGGAGCGCCCGCCGCTTGCGGCGATGGCGCTGAGCACCGATACCTCCACGATTACCTCGATCGCCAACGACTACCATTACAACGAGATATTTTCCAAACAAGTCCGGGCGTTGGGCCAACCGCACGACATTCTGCTGGCCATCTCTACCAGCGGCAACTCCGCCAACGTGATGGAAGCCATAAACGCAGCGCACGACCGCCAGATGGACGTGGTCGCGCTGACTGGCAGGAAGGGCGGCAAGATAGCAGCCATGCTGGGGCCGGACGACGTTCATGTCTGCGTGCCCGCGGAGCGAACCGCGCGCATACAGGAAGTTCATCTGCTATGCCTGCATTGCATGTGCGATGCAATCGACTCTCTGTTGCTAGGAGCGGAATGAATGAAATCGAAACATCTTTTGATCGTTCTACTCGCTGCGTTGACCCCCTTTGTTCAGTCGTGCGTTCCGATAATGGTGGGCGCAGGTGTAGGCGCGGGTGTAATGATGGCGGACGACCGGCGCACCAGCGGGACGGTCGTCGAGGACGAGACCATCGAAGTCAGAGCAGCGAACCGCATCAGCGAGAAATATGGGGAGCGGGTCAACATCAGCGCCACCAGCTTCAACCGTTTCGTGCTGTTGACCGGGCAGGCTCCGACCGATGAAATCAGGAAGGATGTTTCGGTGCTCGTTCTCGAAGTACAGAACGTGCGCAATGTTCAAAATGAAATCATAGTCGGCGGCAACAGCTCGACTACTTCCCGTGCCAGTGATGCATTGCTGACCAGCCAGGTTAAAGGCCGTCTTGCCCAGAACAAGGACGTTGGCGCAAACCATGTCAAGGTTGTCTCTGAAAACGGTACGGTATTTCTCATGGGCCTGGTCACGCGCGCGGAAGGCGAATCGGCGGCAACGACCGCTGCAACGACGAGCGGGGCACAACGGGTCGTCAAGGTATTCGAATATCTGGATTGAACGATAAGCTTTCTCGTGAAAAAGCCCCGATGGGCTTTTCTTTCTCCGGTGATTGAACTGGCGCAAAGTATCGCGCCCGTCCGCACTGCCCCGTAGATCCGCGCGCGGGCTCGCGCGAGCGCGATCCACCAGCGGCAGCGGGTGGTTCTTGCCGGTCTCCGCTGGCCGCAGTTCATCGGCTAACTCGCGCGCCCACGCCAGTCCACTGCAGCGGTTATCGACCCTCCATGTATCATGGCGATCAAATCATGAATCCGCGCCTCGCCTTTGAAGCCAAGATCGTCCCGCCCGAGGAATTGGACAAACGCCTGCGCTCGCTGGACCGGCCGCTCGTGTTCACCAACGGGGTCTTCGACGTGCTGCATCGGGGCCATGTCACGTACCTGGCGGAGTCTCGCGCGCTGGGCTTGAGCCTCATCGTCGCACTGAACTCAGATGCCTCCGTCAAACGCCTGGGCAAAGGCCCGGATCGGCCCGTCAATTCCCTCGAAGACCGGCTCGCGGTAGCCGCCGCTTTGGAAAGCGTAACTCTCGTCACCTGGTTCGAGGAAGACACGCCGCTCTCCCTCATCCAGAAGTGCCGCCCGGACGTATTGGTCAAAGGCGGCGACTGGCGCGTCGAGGAAATTGTGGGGGCAAAAGAAGTGCTGGGCCGGGGTGGAGAAGTAAGGTCCATCGCCTTCCAGTTCGAAAGATCGACCACGGCGTTACTCTCCCGTATCCGAAAATCCTGAAATCTGCGTAAGGACCATTCATGTCTGCTAGTTCCACGTTTCTGCGCGACACATGGCGTCTGATTAAACCCTACTGGACGTCGAACGAACGTTTTGGCGCCTGGCTTCTCTTGAGCGCGGTGATCGCTCTCACGCTGGCCATGGTCTATATGAACGTACTGTTCAACGACTGGTACAACTCGTTCTACAACGCGCTGCAGGAAAAGGACAAGGCGTCATTCTGGAAATTGATGGGCAGGTTCGGCATCCTTGCGACCATCTACATTGTCATGGCGGTCTACGCGGTCTATCTGAATCAGATGTTGCAGATACGCTGGCGCCGCTGGCTTACGGACAACTATCTCGTTGAATGGCTGAGCGACCGCGCCTATTACCAGTTGCAGTTGAGCGGGAACCCCGCCGACAATCCCGATCAGCGGATTTCGGACGACATGAAGTTTTTCGTCGACCAGTCGCTGGATTTGTCGCTGGGCTTCCTGAACGCCGTGGTCACGCTCGGCTCCTTCGTCGGCATACTCTGGGGTCTGTCGGGACCGGCGGAAATTCCGGTCAACGGCACCCAGATCGTCATACCAGGCTACATGGTTTGGGCTGCATTGATCTACGCCATCGTCGGGACCTGGCTCACTCATAAGATCGGGAAAAAACTGATCGGGCTGAACTTCGATCAACAGCGCTACGAAGCCGACTTCCGCTTCAGCCTGGTTCGGTTCCGCGAAAATACCGAGGGCGTTGCACTCTATAAAGGTGAACGGGATGAACTGCGCGGCTTCCGCGCGCGCTTCGGCAACGTGGTGGACAACTGGTGGCGCATCATGAAACGCCAGAAAATCCTGAATTTCTTCACCATCGGCTACAACCAGGCCGCCATCATTTTCCCTTTCGTCGTAGCCGGCAACCGCTATTTCGCGGGAACGATCCAGCTCGGCGGCCTGATGCAGATATCGAACGCGTTCGGTCATGTGCAAGGATCGCTGTCCTGGTTCATCGGCGCTTACAACACCTTCGCAACGTGGAAAGCCACTTCGGACCGCTTGATCGGTTTCCACTACGCGATTGAGAAGGCGCGCAAGGATGCGCAGGATAAATCCGGCCTCGATCGAATCGAGGCAGACCAATCGAATCTCGCGCTCGAAAACGTTGCTGTTGCGTTGCCCGACGGAACACCCCTTGTCGCGGCATCGAGCGTGGACCTCAAGCAGGGCGACAGCTGGCTCATACGCGGCCCGTCCGGATCGGGCAAGAGCACGCTGTTCCGCGCCATCGCCGGCATCTGGCCATTCAGCAGCGGACGAATCCGACTCCCAAAGGCGGGAAACATTCTGTTCCTCCCGCAAAAACCCTACCTGCCGATCGGTACGCTGAAAGAAGTGACCTCCTACCCGGCCCGCGAGGCTGGCTTTTCTGACCAAGCAGTAAAGGAAGCATTGGCGGCAGTTGGATTGCCCGAGCTTACCGGGCGTCTCGATGAGCAGCAGAACTGGTCGATGCAACTCTCCCCGGGCGAGCAGCAGCGCCTCGCATTCGCCCATGCGTTGTTGCAACAACCAGCCTGGCTGTTCCTCGACGAGGCGACCTCTTCGCTTGACGAGCAATCCGAGCAACAACTCTACAGAACACTGAAGGAAAAGTTGCCGCAAACGACACTTGTCAGCATCGGACACCGTTCGACCCTGCAGGCGTTTCATACGCGCGTACTGGAATTGAAGGGCGATGGTAGCGGTGCCAGTGTTCTGGCGCCGGCCTAGTCGACGTCAAGACGGCGGACAGTCCACCGCCCGTACGCTGGAGTTGGTGAAGCTGGTCTTCAGGTTGGCCAATTGCGCTGATTGCGCTTCGGTCGGATCCCGCATCAAAAAGGCGGTCTGCGTGGTTCGCTGCTCGCGCTCGCCGATCTGCGCCGAGCGCACGCCTTTTCCCCGCAACCAGGCCAGTTGTCGTCTTGCTGAGTCTTCCGTACGGAAAAAGCCGAGAGAAATTGCGTAGCGCCAGCGGCCGCTTTCCAGTATCGGTGAAAATTCGGTAATTCCCAGCCCTCTCAGTTCGGCAGCTTTCCTTTCCACGTCCCGTTTCGATTTGAGTGGTGGAATGTAGGTCCAATAGCTTGTCGACACGGCGATGTCCATTTTGCGTACGCGCTCGCCGAGAGCCAGGGTTTCAAGCGCGGCCTGGGCCTTGGCCGAGTCGGCGGCTCCGAAATTGCCCCATTCGACGCACACGCCCGCCACCGGTGCCGGCGCAACCGGAGCGGGCGGCGGGATGGGCCGCGGAGGCACGATCCGGATCTGGTCGGCATTTATCTGCTGGCTGATGAGCTGGCCGTCCGGATTTGGCAAGTTGTCCCGGAGATAAACGAACGCGGCGAGCGCCAGATTCGCGGCGAGCAGCGCGACGAAGAACCATCTCATTGCGGCTCCATCGCCATTTGCACAAGCCCTTCCAGGACGAGTTTGTCGATAATGCGAACCGGCCTGTCCATATGGTGCGCAACAAGCTCGCCGGCGCCGCCACTGAATATCAGCGCGGGCTCGTCGTGCCCAGCCAGCAGCATGGCGTTGCGCATGCGCTCGACCGCGCCGCACAATGCCTGAATGGCTCCGCTGGTGATCGCATCCCGGGTCATGCGCGGAAACGCAGTGAACTGGCCGCGCTGCGCCGACAATTGCGCGGTATTGCCAGCCAATGCCTCGTGCATGAGATCGAAACCCGGAACAATGATGCCGCCGAGGAATTCGCCCTGCGCCGCCAGCGCATCGATTGTGGTCGCGGTGCCCGCGTTCACGACTACACAGGGCCCCGGTGAAGATCGGCGCGCGCCAATCAACGCCGCCCATCGATCGACGCCGAGTTGCGATGGATCGTCGTAGTGGTTGAACACGCCGGCTTGAGCCCGCATGCTGGATGCCCATCGCGGCACCGTCAGCCAGCGTTCCGACAAGGCCCGCAACTTTTGTCCAACTTCATTGCCGGCTACGTTCGCAATCAAGATGGTTGACGGCGTCGAAAGTGTGGCCCATTGCGCATCCAGAGCGTCGAGTTCGGCGCGTGCGACCCATCCATCGCGGACGAAATCGAAGCCATCGTGCAGCGCCCACTTCACCCGGCTGTTGCCGGCATCAACTGCAAGGATCAAGGTTGGATCGACCGTTGTCGGAATTCTCAAGCCGTGCCGCGCAGACTCAGTTCCCCGCCATAGAATTTGCGCAACCCTGCGCGCGTATGCAACAGCAAAGCGCCGTCCTCGCCGATATCTTGCACCCGGCCTTCTATTGCGGAATTGTCAGGCATACGCACGCGCACCATTTTATCCCGGTACGCATGCAGCCGGTCCCACTCTTCTCGAAATGTAACGAATCCCTTCGATGAAAATTGGCGCAATACGTTGTCCAACTCGCGCAAAAGTTCGGCAAACAGGATATTGCGATCCTGCGTTACGCCGATTTTTGCCAGGTCGACGACAGGCTGATCGATGCGCGCCTTCACCGAATCCGGCAAGCGCAGGTTGATCCCGATGCCAATGACGGCCACCGTAGGGCCCATGACATCCCCGGCGAGTTCGATCAGGATGCCCGCGAGCTTGAGATGGCGCCACAATAGATCGTTTGGCCATTTCAGCATGATGTCCGCGCCACCATGTTTCCTGAGCACGCGAGTAAGCGCAACGCCGACCACCAGGCTGAGCCCGCTCAGGAATCCTGCGCCCTGGTCGAAACGCCAGAGGATCGAAAAAGTCAGGGCACCCCCGGGGCTCGAATGCCAGTCACGGCCGCGCCGGCCCCGGCCATGTGTCTGCGACTCAGCCGCGAGCACGCTGCCGGAGCGCGCGCCGTGCATGGCGCGATCGAGCAGGTCGGTATTCGTCGAACCCGTTTGGTCCAGGATGTCTATGTCGAAGTGGGCCGCTTGCTTGCCCAGGCGTTCGATGATGCGCTCGCGCGCCAGCCATTGCACTGGCGTCATCAGACGGTAGCCTCGGCCATGCAGCTTGTAAACGTTGAGACCGAGGTCCTCAGCATCAGCTAGGGCATTGGAAACTGAACCGCGGGTGATGCCCAAGGCACGTCCCAGCGCCTCTCCGGAGTGAAATTCTCCGTCTTCCAGCAGGCGCAGAACTTCGAACGTATGCGGGGTCAACGTAGTAAGGGTAGTCTGGGAATTGGACCGCACTATACCGCAAGCGTCGCGCGAAGCGATGCCAGCGCCCGCGGCGGAAGATTTCCGATAAGAGGAGGCGTGATGTTCAAAAACATTCTGATTCCGACCGATGGATCGGCGCTGTCGCGAAAAGCCATCAAAGCTGGCGTTGCCCTGGCCCGCGCGATCGGCGCCAGAGTGACCGGTTTCCATTCTCCCGAACAGTACGAAATCCTGGCTTATGGAGAGTACTTTCCTCCCGAGCTCATCTCGCGTGCTGAATGGGACAAGCGGTCGAAAGCGACGGCCGCCCGCTTTCTGGCCGTGATTGAAAAGGAAGCCGCGGCGGCAGGTGTCAAATTCAGCGGAGTGTCTCTGGATAGCGTGTCTCCGTGGGAAGCGATCGTCGAAGCTGCAAAAAAGAAGAAATGCGACCTGATCTTCATGGCCTCACACGGTCGCCGCGGACTGTCTGGTCTGCTGCTTGGCAGCCAGGCTGCAAAGGTGCTTTCGCACTCGAAGGTTCCAGTCCTGATCTACAAGTAGGTCAGGGTCGGCCTCCCCCGTCAGAGATCCGCTGTCGCCGCCCAAATCCGGAACTTGCGGCTCCTCCACGCAGGCCGGCATAGCGACAGCCTTGCGCTAATGTCGCCGATGGCCTCAGCCAGAATTACACCCGTGGACGCAAGGTGCAGTGTCTCGCCGGGCGACAAAAAATCATCACGCGCCAGCCCTTCCTGCGTTACCCACAGCCGGCCTGTTTCGCACCTGAGCGTGGCTCCAGCGACAGCCTGCACGCGCAAAACCTGCGCCGGGGTCAAGACGAAAAACAACCGGGATGAATCCGTTTTCATGCCGCCATGCTAGGCATCGGCCATCGACCATAACAGATTCGGAAAAATGAAATTGTTTACGTTACAGTTCGCAATATGGTCAGCCGTTACGGTCGATTGTGTAGCGAACCGTACCTGTCCCGCGCCGACCTTTTTTGACTAAAGTGCCCGAATGACACAAGCAGTGCTCTACGAAACGGTCGCGGACTCGATTTCTGGATTGATTTCCTCAGGAACGCTGCGCCCGGGTGAGCGGGTACCGTCTGTGCGGCGTTTGTCCACTCAGCGCCGCATATCCGTGGCGACAGTGTTGCGGGCTTATGAGGTGCTCGAGAATCGCGGCCTGATTGAAGCCCGGCCGAACGCCGGTTACTACGTGCGCCACCGCCGTCCCGTTGCGGCTGAGCCTTCGATATCGAAGCCGCCTGCTGCACCGCGGCTTGTCGGGATCAATGCCCTCGTGCAGGAGGTGCTCGATGCACACCGCCCCGATGTAGTGTCTTTCGGTGCAGCCTGTCCCGGGGCCGACTATATGCCGACCGCAAAATTGCGGCGCACGATCGCCTCCATCGCGCGGCGCAAGCCGTTATCGCTGACGCAGTACCAACTGCCCCCGGGCAATGAAGAGCTGCGCCGGCAGATCGCGCGCAAGGCTTTGGACTTCGGATGCAGTCTTGCGGCCAAGGACATCATCGTGACGCACGGCTGCATGGAAGCGCTAAATCTGTGCGTGCGCGCAGTGGCAAGACCCGGCGATACGATCGCGCTGGAATCGCCGACCTTCTTCGGCCTTCTGCAGATTCTCGAGAGCCTGCAGATCAAGGCGCTGGAGATTCCCACGCACCCGCGCGAAGGTATTTCTCTGGAAGCCCTGGAATTTGCGCTCGACCGATCCAGAATTGCCGCGGTGATCGCCATGCCCAATGCACAGAATCCGCTGGGATTCACCATGTCCGATGACAACAAGAAGCGGCTGGTGAAAATGCTGGACAAGCGCGGCGTGCCGCTGATAGAGGACGACATGTATGGCGACCTTTATTACGGCGACACCAGGCCGCCGCCGGCAAAGGCCTTCGATCGCACCGGCAACGTGATGCTTTGCTCTTCGTTCACCAAGACGGTTGCGCCCGGTTTTCGCCTCGGCTGGGTTTCGCCGGGACGCTGGCACCCCCAGGTGCAGATGGCCAAGTTCACCAATTCAGGGGGAAGCCCGGAACTGCTGCAACTCGCCGTGGCGGATTTTCTGGCCACCGGCGGCTACGACCGTCAATTGCGCAACCTGCGGCGTGTATTTCGCGACCAGGTAGCGCACATCTCCACTGCGATCGCCGAGCAATTCCCGCAGGGAACGCGCATCACGCGTCCCGCGGGCGGCTTTATCCTGTGGGTGGAACTGCCCGAAGGTTGCGATTCGGAGGAACTGTTCCGCCAGGCACTGCGCAACAAGATTTCTCTGGGACCCGGGACGCTGTTTTCGGCGGCCGGTCGCTACCGCAATTGCGTTCGCATCGGGTGCGCGGAACGCTGGTCGCCCCGGGTCGAACAAGCAATCGCGAAGCTCGGCGACCTCACAAGGAAACAACTCTGAAACCGGGGTTGCGGTTTCTTTTGCGCCGCAAGGACCGCCGGGGAATCGACGATTCCTGCGCCTGACGCGTTGCTCAACCACAGAACTTATGCTTCCGTATTGCGACTAAGCCCAAGAGCAGCCTACGCGCGCTCCCCCTTACGGACAATCAGCGAAGAGGAACTCATGAAGACAATCGTGATGGCATTTGTTTTGATCGGCGCAACGTTCTCCTCCGCGGCAATGGCGCAGAGCACAAAGGGACTGGTGTTCGGCGGCATGGTCGGCTTCGTCAAGCCACATGGATCGGACAGCGAATCCGGCCTGACCATCGGCGCCCGGCTCGGCCAGCCGATCCAGGGTGGTGTCTCATGGGAAGCCGATGCAAATCTCGGCGTCTCCGACGGCCAATACGGCACGGACCGCAGCTATAGCATCAACTCGATAGCGGGTTATGGCGTGTATCGTACCGACGGGGATGTCCACCTGAAGGCGAAACTCGGTGTGGCTTATTGGGACGACGATCTCGACCACGACACCAGCTTGTCCGCCGGTATCGGCCTTGGGTTTCGCATGGGGCGCGGCGTTCTCGACGTCGAATATACACAGATCAACAGCTACGTCGACTACTTTACGGTAAGTTATAGCCTGCCGTTCTGATAAGGTGGCGCACCTCTGTTTCCTCGCGGCGCAACAATAAAACCCGCGCGGCTTGCGCCGCGCGGGTTTTATTTCTCCGGTCCTGATGGGTTGCGGTTGCTCTTCAGCTAAGCGCGTGCCCGACCGCGTTCACATAAAGTGCGTAGATCGACGTGCTGCCGCACATGAACAGACGATTGCGCTTGGTGCCGCCGAACACGAGATTGGCGATGACTTCCGGCGTATGCAGGAAAGCGAGCAACGTGCCGTCCGGATGATGCACACGCACGCCGTTGGTATCCATGCCGCCCCAGCCCCAACCGCACCACACGTTGCCGTCGGTGTCGCAGCGAATACCGTCGGTGAAGCCGGGCGCGAAATCGGCGAATACCTTCGGGTTCGACAACGCTGTCCCCTTTACATCGAACACGATAATGTTCGCAGGATTGCCCGGACCATCGGTCGCGCCGGTATCTACCACATAACACCGCTTGAAGTCCGGCGAGAAACAGATTCCGTTGGGACGGCGCATCGGTCCTTCCGCGGCAACGGTGACCTTGCCCGAGGGGTCGATGCGATATACCCGCGTGGGTAATTCGAATTCGGCCTTGTGTCCTTCGTACGGTCCCATGATGCCGTAGCCCGGATCCGTAAAATAGAGCGAACCGTCATGGTGAGTTGCCACATCGTTGGGCGCATTGAGCTTCTTGCCGTCGAAACTGTCGCACAGAATGGTCCAGCTTCCGTCGTACTCACGCCGGCGCACCCTGCGGGTATCGTGCTCGCAAGCGATCATCCTGCCCTGGTTGTCGCGGCCGTGGCCGTTTGAATACCCGGACTCGGTCTGAAACACGCTGACATGCCCGTCGTCTTCGCTCCAGCGCAACACGCGATGGTTCGGTATGTCGCTCCACAACAGACAACCCCAATCTCCCATCCACACCGGCCCTTCGCACCAGAGTGCCGCGTCATTGCCGGTTCCGTGCCAGATCCGCTGTAGCGTGGAGTTGCCTTGCCGTCCACTAAAGCGCTTGTCCTTCACTTCAAATGCCGGCTCGGGGTAAGTAACCGTTTCGTTGCCGGCCCAGTCGCGATCTCGACCAAACTTGTCCGTTCCGGCAAACGCCGATCCTGCACTGGCGGCCACGGCTGCGGACGCAGCGGCGGTGGCCAGAAAACTGCGCCTGCTCATTCCAACCGGTTTTTCCTCGGCCGCTCTTGTCTGGGAAGCTGCTTGATCTTGTGCTCGTTCCATATTGCTAGTTCCTCCAAGTTGAATTTTCGTCTCACCTTTTGATTTGTGGTGCCTTGTCCGGCAAGACGGAATGTTTTGGCTGCGCGTTTTCCCGAAAAACAAGTTCGGCGCAGCCCCGGGATTCCCCTGTGTCAAAAATCGACTTTGGCACCTTAAACTTACGCAGAGCGATTAGCAATCCGTTCCGAATTGGAACACCTAATTCGCAGCAGGCTGGGCACAGTCAGCGGCTAGGAATGACGGAATCTCTGATGGCGTTTGGGTCGATCGCAGCATCATGATCGGCTTCACGCGGTGCAGCTAAAGATTTTGGCCCAGACTATCGACGACGTTCAACTCGGCAACAGATTTGAACATGGACCGTCAGAAGCGCCCCGCCGAGCCCCAGCAAATAATGAAGAAGCCCGCCAACCTTGCGGCTAGCGGGCTCGCTTCTCGAACAATCCGCCGACGATGTTAGCGCGGCGATTTTCCACGTGTTTCAAGTACAGCGGTGCTTCCGGCGTGTCGAGTTCAGCCGGGAGCCGCGCCTTGAGTCGCGGTATAGACGGCGTAAATCGACTGGCTTGCGATCATGAACAACCGGTTGCGCTTGGGACCGCCGAAGGTGACGTTGCCGCATATCTCGGGCAGTCGAATCCTTCCAAGCAGCTTGCCCTCCGGGCTCCACACCGTGACCCCACTGTAGCCCACAGCCCGGCCGGCGTTGCTTGCGCACCAGAGATTGCCGAACACGTCGGCACGGAAACCGTCCGGGCCACAATGCACGCCATCGACCTTGCAGTCGGTGAACACCTTCTGATTCGACAGCTTGTTGTCCGATCCGACATCCAGGACATGGATATCGCCCTTGCCGGCGGGGCCCGTGCTGGAGACGTACAGCTTCTTGAAATCGGGCGAGAAGCACAGTCCGTTGGGGTTCGGCACCTTGTCGTCCACGATAACGGCATCGAGCCGGCCGCTGGGATCCCAGCGATAAACTTGCGTGGGCAGCTCCTGCTTTGTATCGCTCACCCCCACAGGTTGACCGACACGGTTGTTGAGCTTGCCTTTCGCGTTGCTCTTGCCGCCCGCGGGATCCGGCGTGCCTTCGTAAAGCTGCGCGCCGTACGGTGGGTCGGTGAACCAGACGCTGCCGTCCGGATGCGGGACCACGTCATTCGGCGAGTTTAGCCGCTTGCCCTTGTACGAGTCTGCGAGCACGGTGATTGAACCGTCGAGCTCATAGCGGACAACGCGCCGCGTCAGATGCTCGCAGGTCATCTGCCGGCCCTGGAAGTCGAACATGTTGCCGTTGCTATTGTTGGACGGATTTCGAAAGACGGACACATGACCGTCGTCCTCGATCCAGCGCATTTGCCGGTTGTTGGGGATGTCGCTCCAGACCAGGAATTTTCCAACGGAGTTCCATGCCGGACCCTCGGCCCACAACGCCCCCGTCCACAAACGCTGAATGGGTGCGTTCGGCTGCGCGAGACCATTGAAGGACGGATCGACCGCGAGGACGTCCGGATCCCAGAAATAGACGTTCGGCGCGGCATCCGGGCCGAAATCTCGCGGCGGAGTGGTCACCGTGGTCACGTTTGGACCCTTCTCCTGGCCCAGTGCGACCCCCGCACCTAGAGCGATTGCACCCGCGCCCAGACCCGCAAGGAACCGGCGGCGGCCGCCTCCGGCGCCTCCTTTCTGTTGCCCGGGTTCGTCGAGATCGAATGGCTCCTGCTTGTTAGTTGTCGTAGTCATCCCCTAGCTCTCCTCGTTGTTGACACTGAGATTGTTGACACTGACAACCCGCGTCGCTTTCGACGCGGGCACCGTGCACCCAACACCGTCGCCTCGTTTCACCGAGGTGCAGTTCAGGCGCATAAAAGCAATTCGGAATTCCTGATCCATCGCCGGGAGGCGATTGATCCGGCGACCCAATCTCGATTTTGTCGCCTATCGTAGTAGTGCGGGCGCCCCCCCGGCAAGCTGGCAATATATGTTTCTTGTGCCACTACGTTCTCGGTCACGGCCGCTGGGTCCAATGACCCTAAAGCGAGTCCAAAACCTTAGTCTGACCACATACTCTTTGCAACCCGTCTCAATTCGGGACGCCTCGATGGATTAAGATGCCTGCATCATTTCGGAGCGCCAAATGAAATTCGTCAACCAATTACTGTCCATGCATTTGAAGCGCTATCCCGCAATGCAACTAGATGACATCTACAAGCTGCTGCACCAAGCCGCGCTGGGACCGGGCCACGCAGTGGATAATCCTGCTGCAGCGCGCAAGCGGCTTGACGAGGAGACTGCCGCGCTAGGCAGCGGACCCGCCGAGCCAGTGCAGGACATTATTTCGCCGGACGGACGGCTCGGCCGTGTCCACCTGCGCAACTACACGGCAGCCGGCGGAGATCTCGGCGCGTTGCATCGTGCCTTTGTCGAAACAGCAAACAGCTATCCGGCCTCGCCCGATAAGTTGGCGCAATTTTGCGGCTGCCTCGGCGACCTTGCGGCGGCTGGCGGCATACCATTCGCGCAGAAGGAGGTCGTCGCATACTTCGACAAGATCGCGCGAGACCTCTATCCGGTGGTTCATCATTCCAAGGCCTTCCGCGACGCGTATCACCCCGCGTATCGCGTGGTCGCGGTGGATCTACTGGCGTCAACATAAAATCGAAAGGGTCACCACGAAGACGCGAAGGCACGAAGAAAATAGGGGAAAAGTAATGGAGGCTCCTGGTACCGTGGGAACCGGGAGATTTCCACGATGACATTTCCGGTCGTTTACTCTGGTCCATCCTGTCAATATTTTGCTTTTCTTCGTGTCTTCGTGACTTCGTGGTGAGATTCCTGTTTTAGAAATTGGAGGAGAAAATAAATGGCAGGGCTGCGCATTACCGAGGTGCGGGCATATCCGACTTCGTTTCCGGTCGATCCGAAACACAGCGTGACACTCGGCATTGGCCGTGCGGTCAAGCGCGACGCAGTCATCGTCAAGGTTTCCACCGAAGGCGGCGTGACCGGATGGGGCGAAGCGCATCACGGACGCTGCCCAGGCGCGGTCGCCCACATCGTCAATACGACAATGAAGCAACTGGTGGTCGGTCAGGATGCGAACGACATTACCGGCGTCTGGACGAAAGTCTACGACAAGCAGCTCGCCAGCCACGGCATGGGCGCGGGGGCGTGCCTCGCCCTATCCGGCATCGACATGGCGCTTTGGGACATCCGCGGCAAGGCACTCGGGCTGCCGCTATACAAACTGCTGGGCGGGCGCTCGAAACCGATCCCTGCCTATGCCGGCGGCGTGTCCCTCGGATATCAGGATCCCGGATCGCTTGTCGAGGAAGCGCGGCCGCACGTGCAGGCCGGGTACAAGGCCATCAAATTACGGATCGGCGATACCGTCGCGCGCGACATCGAGCGCGTCGCCGCCGTTAGAAAATCCTTCGGCCAGGAACTGGTGATTCTGACCGACGCAAACACCGGGTACGAAGTGGCCGATGCCCGCGCGGCAATGCCCGCGCTCGATGAATTGAACGTCGGCTGGCTTGAAGAGCCCTTCCCTGCTCATGACTACCTGTCGTACCGCCAGGCGGCGCGTTACGGACGCCTGCCGCTTGCCGCCGGCGAAAACCACTACACGCGCTTCGAATTCAACCGCGTGATAGAGGATGGCGCCATCACGGTGCTGCAGCCTGACCTTTCGAAGACCGGCGGCATCACGGAGGCGTTGCGCATCGCAGCCTTGGCTTCGAGCTGGAAGCTGCCTATCCATCCGCACACCTCGATGACCGGCCTCAACATGGCAGCCACCATTCATTTTCTTGCAGCCATCGAAAACGGCGGTTACTTCGAGGCGGACATTTCAAAAAACAATCTATTCCGCGACCAATTGGTTTCAGCGCCTTACAAGGTCGACGGCGGCGGCAACGTCCTCCCGCTGGAAGGTCATGGCATCGGCGTTGAACTCGATGAAGGTTTCTTGCAGGCGCATCCCGTCATCGAAGGTCCAGCGTATGTTTGAGTGGACGGGCAGGCAGCATGCCTGACAGCGTCAAGCTCGAGCGGCGGGAGTCCGTGTCGCTCGTCATACTCAACCGGCCGGAAGTATTGAACGCCATCAACGTCGCGATGCGCGAAACCCTGATCACCTTGCTGGGCGAACTGAACAAGGACGAGGCCGTACGTGCAATCGTCATCACCGGTACCGGCGAGCGCGCATTCTGCTCGGGGCAGGATCTCGACGAGACCTCGAAATATGGCGTCGGCGACATCGATGCATGGCTCACGCGCCAGCACGTCATGTATGCAGCCGTGCGCGATTTGAACAAACCTTGCATCATCGCGTTCAACGGCACCGCCGCCGGCGCAGGCTTCCAGATCGGGCTGTGCGCCGATCTTCGCATCGGCTTTCCGGAGATGAAAATGGGCCAGCCGGAAATCAAGGCCGGGCTCGCCAGCATCGTCGGCTCTTACCTGATGACGATGCATCTGGGCTTGTCGAAGAACATCGAACTCTCGCTCACGGGCGAACTCGTTTCAGGCCAGACCGGTTACGAGATCGGCATTCTCAACCACCTCGTGCCAAAGGCCGACGTCCTTGGCAAAGCCCTGACGCTCGCTTCCGACATGGCGAAGCTGGCGCCCACCGCGATGCGTCTGACCAAGCAGCGCTTTCGCAAACTCACCCAGCCCGGATTCGAGGCCGCGCTGGAAGAAGCCAAAGTGGCACAAAAAGAAGCCTACGCCAGCGGCGAACCCCAGGCGGCCATGCGCAAATTCCTTGAGGTCCGGAAGACGAAAAAGAATTAGCCACAGAGGGCACAGAGGACACAGAGGAAGTCCAAGGAACTCACGGCAAGGGAGAGTTGATCGAATGGGCACAACGTTTCAATCGCCGCTGAACCTACGGTTTCTAAGGCACGGTCGACGCACTCCTCCCATTTATGTGCAGTTGTTCATAGCGATGCGCCGAGTAATCCATCACCCGATACTTTATTTTGCACTTCTCTGTGCCCTCTGTGTCCTCTGTGGCAAATCGCTTGTCGCCTTTGCCGAAGACTATCCAAGCAAGCCCATCCGTATCATCGTCCCTTACCCGCCCGGCGGCTTCAACGACACCCTGGCCCGCACGCTCGGACAGAAATTCACGCAGGCGTGGCACCAGGCGGTGATCGTCGACAATCGTCCCGGCGGCGGAAGCACCATCGGAACCAACCTTGCGGCCAAGGCTCCCGCCGACGGCTACACACTGCTGATCGTATCGTTTGCGTTCGCGGTGAATCCCGCGCTCTATGGTTCGTTGCCCTACGACTCGGACAAGGACTTCACGCCGGTCGTCCTGGCGGCAAGCACGCCGAATCTGCTGGTCGTCAATCCGCAGCTGCCGGTGAAGTCCGTCAGGGAGCTCATCGCCTTGGCCAAATCGAAACCGGGAAAACTTAATTACGCTTCCGCAGGCAGCGGTTCATCGAACCATCTTTCGATGGAATTGTTCAAGGCACTGACCGGAACGGACATGGTCCATGTCCCGTATAAGGGCAGCGCTCCCGCCGTGACCGATCTGATCGGCGGCCAGGTGGACCTCATGTTCGACAATGTTCCGAATGTGCTTCAGCAGGTCAAGGCAGGAAAGCTGCGTGCGCTAGCGGTGTCGAGCAAGCAACGCTCGCCTTTCGTCAAAGAGCTACCTAGCGTCGCGGAAGCCGGCGTTCCCGAGTTCGACGTATCGGTCTGGTTCGGCGTCATGGCGCCCACCGGCACGCCTGTCGCCGTTATCGCAAAACTCAACTCGCAGATCAACGGCATTCTCAAGCTTCCGGACATCAAGCAATCCTTCAACAATCAGGGTGTCGAGACGGCAGGCGGCACAACGGGAGAATTTTCCGCCTTCATCGCCAAGCAGACGACGAAATGGGCAAAGGTCGTCAAAGATTCGGGAGCCAAGGCGGAATAAATATGAATTGTCACCACGACAGCTTCGGCCGTAAGTGTTCCCTTAAGACGCGAATACCCTGGCGTTAGCCCGGAGTACCCTCTTAGGCACGAAGAGAAGCAAATACATTTCCAAATGGAATTGGATATGCAATAGGCGGCAGTCCTGTGCTACGGCACGGCGGTGGTCGTCGCGTCGAAGCAACTCTGAGCTTCCCTGACGTGCCCGCTCGGATCAACGTCTTCTGTTCGCGATGTCGGGTACCCACTGGCACACAAGCAACCAACAACTTCTTTCGACTAGTTCTCCTCCGCGTCCTCCGCATACCCCTCAAGGGGGTATTGAAATGAATCAACGCTCCTAGAGTCGGCCCCCTGGCTGGCTAAGATCACCACGTATACCGGACCGTATAACGCACCACCGCTTCCCCATCCGCGGCGATGGTCACAGGGAAATGAATCGTGCGCGAGTCCTGTTTCTCATACGGCTGGTTCGCCTGCGTGATTTTCCAGTTGGTCCAGCGGTACAGATTTTCTTTCACGACTACGCGGACCGCTTCGTCCTTGCGGTTGCGGATCTTGACCTCGATCTCTTCGGTCATGGTGTTGCGGTTCGAATCAACCTTGAAGTCCACCTGGCGTCGCTCGCCGACCACGTCGAAAGCACTGCCGAGTTTCAACTGCACTGTTTCGTTCTTCGGCGTGTGCTCGATGCGATCCTCGCCGATGAATTCCAGCGTACCGTCGTCGCTGTCGAGCTTTGCCACCCGTACGCGCCCCGACGGCAGCGGAACGCCCATGCCGTCTTCGTTGCGGTTTTTGAACGAAAGATAGGTATCCACTTTCTTGTTGCCGGTGATGCCGTAATTTCGGTCCGTCATCAGTCCACCGCCGTACCACTGCCCGGCCTGACCGTAATACACGAGGGTCTTTTCGCAAGCGACACCTGCAACCTTTGGAAACAACTCGATCTGCTTGGTGGAGTTGTCCGGCAGCGAGCTCGGACGTCCGAGCGTGTAGAGGTGATATTCAAAAAACGACTTCTCGGCAAAACCGTTTTTTTCCTCGACAGCATCGGCCATCGCCCGCTTGGCCATCATTTGCGGCGCCGAGGCGGGGTACTCGGCGCGATGGACGTCGCCAGCGACGAGTTTTATTTTCGCATCGGGATAACTTCCGCCCGACTGATTGAGGATGCTGACCCACGCGCCAACGTCGAGCTTGCATGAGTTCGCATCTTTGCCTTCGGCAAAGGTCAGGTTGTAATCCGCCCACCAGGTAATGCCGGTGGTTTGATAAGCGACTCGCGTCTTGTGCGTGCCGGCCTTGCCAGCGCTCACGTCCCATACCAGGGTGGGCCGCGTAATCAGCCCGCCGGGAAGCGAAGGCAATTTCACGCCTGCGTTGTAAGGCAACGTGCGCACCGAGCCATCCCGCTCCCTGATGACCATGCCGCCCTGGGTCGAAAGCAGCGTGCCCTCCAAGGTTTCGACCCGATTGCCAATCATGCGCTCGACCGCGATGTCGCGATCGATGAAGCGGGTCAGCAGCTTTTCCGGGCTGACCAGATCGAACTGAAAATTCTGCTCCATGACCCGCGTGCCGGTGGGATCGGTCAGGGAAGTAAACGATACCGTGGTCGGATCGATCTGCCCGGCGACATCGGTAAAGCGCACCGTATTGCGGCCCGCGTTCAGCGCGATTTCGCGCTCGTGACGCACGGTTGCATAGCCGGGTAGACTGTGGCCACCGCCCCCGTTGCGATACTGTTCCGGCGAGATCGCGCCGGGTGCTGCGGTACTGTATATCGTAAGGGCGTGCGACCCTTCCTCGGCAGCCAAAGCGCCAAGAGAAGCCGAGATTGCCAGCAGGGCGAATGGGGCACGAAGACGACGGGAATACATGAGCGTTCCTTTCCGGTTGAGTGATTGGCTACTGTAAACGGGAGTTTTTCGGAAATGGGGTTAGCGCAGCAGCGAAAGTTTTGCTATTGGGGTGAGGGGTGCCCCGCGTTGCGGGATACCGGTCTTCGACCATAAGGGGTGAGGGGTGGGAAGTAGACGAACGCTGCAACTTCTTTGTGCCGCTCCGGCTTACATGCCGTTTGCCGCGGCCGCCCATCTGCTGGACGGATCGCCCGACCCGCTGCCGCGCTGGGTTCCGATCGCCGGACTGATCATTGCGGGGATCATGGGGGGCACTGTGGGATTTGCCGTCAACAAGCACCGCCAGTCGATGGAACAAAAGAAGAAACAGCGGCTGGAGCGCAGCGCCGAAGCTGGTGGCACCTCTTCCGCCAGTACACCGAACAAAGGCGCTCCTCCTGGAGCCTCTTCTTGAAGCGGATGCGTTTTCGCCCCACGAATGGCTTCGAGGCATTAAGATTGCGATTGCCGTGACATGTATCGGCCCCGTTCTCAATTATTCCGTCAGCCAGCGTGAACAAACCTGCAACCAGCGACAAGGCGCAGCCGCACTCCGTCGCCCAAGTCACCAATTTCATTCGCAACATCATCGAAGACGACCTGGCGCAAGGAAAGTACGCCGGCCGCACGTGGAAGGGTAAACCCGGTCCGGCATCGGCACACGCCGGCGCGCCCGCCGATCCGGCGCGCATCCGCACGCGTTTTCCACCGGAGCCCAACGGCTACCTGCACTACGGCCATGCGAAATCGATCTGCCTGAATTTCGGCGTGGCCCTGCAATACGGTGGCCGCTGCCATATGCGTTTCGACGACACCAACCCGGTAACGGAGGAAACAGAGTACGTCGATTCGATCCTGGATGCGGTGAAATGGCTGGGATTCGACTGGGGAGAAAATCTCTACTACGCGTCGGATTACTTCGATACCCTCCACCAATTTGCGGAAGCCTTCATCCAGCATGATCTGGCCTATGTGGACAGCCTGTCGGCGGACGAGATGCGCGAATTCCGCGGCACGCTGACCGAAGCGGGCAAGGCAAGTCCCTACCGCGACCGTTCGCGCTACGAGAATCTGGACCTCTTCGGCCGCATGAAGGCCGGCGAATTTCCCGACGGCACGCACGTGTTGCGGCTGAAAATCGACATGAGTTCGCCGAATATCAATCTGCGCGACCCCGTGATCTATCGCATCCGTCACGCGCACCACCATCGCACGGGCGACAAATGGTGCGTTTACCCGATGTACGACTACACGCATTGCATTTCCGACGCGTTGGAGAACATCACGCATTCGCTGTGCACGCTGGAATTCGAAGACCATCGTCCGCTCTATGACTGGGTTTTGGAAAAGCTCACGGAATTCGGCGTGCTCGCCAGGCCGTTGCCGCAGCAGTACGAATTCTCCCGCCTGAATCTGACTTATGTCGTGCTCTCCAAGCGCAAGCTCATCCAGCTCGTCGAGGAAAAGCATGTCGACGGCTGGGACGACCCGCGCATGCCGACCCTGGTCGGAGCGCGCCGCCGCGGCTTCATGCCCGAAGGATTTCGCCTGTTTGCCGATCGCATCGGCGTGTCGAAATCCGACTCGTGGATCGACATGAGCGTGCTGGAAGACTGCATGCGCGACACTCTGAACGAGAGCGCGCCGCGGCGCATCGTGGTACTCGATCCGGTCAAGCTGATTATCGATAACTACCCCGCGGACAAGGAGGAGCTTTGCGAAGCGCCCAACCACCCGCAGAAGCCGGAATGGGGCAAACGCGCCCTGCCTTTCTCGCGCGAATTGTGGATCGAGCGCGAGGACTACATGGAGGTGCCGACGAAAGGTTATTTCCGCCTGTTCCCCGGCAACCAGGTGCGCTTGCGCTACGGTTTCGTGCTGAAATGCATTGGCGCGGATAAAGATGCCGGCGGCACCGTTACGGCGGTGCACTGCGAAATGTTTGCCGACTCCAAATCGGGCACACCGGGTTCCGACCTTTACAAGGTCAAAGGAAACATTCACTGGGTATCGGCCCGCCATGCCTATCGGGCCGACGTGCGGCTCTACGATCGCTTGTTCGCGGTTCCGCATCCTGGATCGGAGCGCGATTTTCTCGAAGACATGCATTCCGGATCGAAAAAACTGGTTCACGCATACTGCGAACCTGCACTGAAGGACGCGAAACCGGAAGAGCGCTTCCAGTTCGAACGCCACGGCTATTTCTGCGCTGATCGTGTCGACTCCAGCGCGGGCGCGCCGGTCTTCAACCGTACCGTTACGTTACGTGATTCATGGGGGAAACCGTCAACCTGAGTCCCGCCGCGCGCAAGAGCGGGGACCGGACCTGGCGGCCGGGCATCGCGATCTGGCTGACGGCGGTATTGCATATCATCGCTGTCGCCGCCCTGATCGCGCGGCCACAGTGGTGGGCATCGATCCTTGGCGTCATTGTTCTGAATCATATGGTGCTCGCTCTCATCGGTCTGTGGCCGAAAAGCCGTCTGCTCGGCGCGAACATCCTGCGTTTGCCGGATGCGGCGGTGAGACGCAAGGAAGTCGCTTTGACGTTCGACGATGGGCCGGACCCGGATGTGACCCCGAAAGTGCTCGACATTCTGGATGTACATCGCGCCAAGGCCAGTTTCTTTGTCATCGGCGACAAAGCTGCGGCGCATCCCGACTTGATTCGCGAAATCGTCAGCCGCGGTCACAGTATCGAAAACCACAGCCGCAGGCATTCGAGCCTGTTCGGTTTTTTTGCCTGGACCGCGCTCAAGAACGAAATCGGCACGGCGCAGGACATCGTCACCGGCATCACAGGCCGCCCCCCGCGTTTTTTCCGTTCGCCGATGGGAATGCGCAATCCACTGCTCGATCCGGTCATCGCCCATTTGGGGTTGTGCTACATCACATGGACGCGGCGCGGGTTCGATACGGTCGCGCGGAATCCCGACGTGGTCCTGAAACGCCTCGTGCGCAACCTTTCTCCTGGCGACATCCTGTTGCTGCACGATCGCAAGACCGGGTCCCGCCGCGCAATCGTCCTCGATGTCCTGCCCGCATTGCTGGACAAAATCGCCGCAGCGCAACTCAAGCCGGTGTCGCTGCCGATGGCAATGCAATGATGCAGCCCGAGATCGGCGCACTGATCAATGCGGCATCCAGGCCTTATGTCGCGGCGGGTTATTCCGCTTATTGCTTTGTCCGCGCCAAGCTTACCTTCGATCCCGTTTTTCTCGCGCTGCTGCGCTCGGGACGCCTTCCCGACCGCGCGCGGATGCTGGATCTTGGCTGCAGCCATGCCGCACTGGCCTCGCTGATGCTGGCCGCGCGTGCCCAATTCGAGTCGGGTCTGTGGCCCGCCGCATGGCCCGCGCCGCCGTCGCAATTGCAACTGCACGGCATCGATGCGGAGCCACGGCTCGCGCGGCGGGCAAACATCGCGTTGGGTCATCGCGCGGTCATTCATGCTGCGGACTTGCGGGAGGCGCCACTTCCGCAAGCCGATGTCGTCGTTCTGATCGATGTCCTGCATTATCTGGAAGAGGATGCGCAGATCTCGTTACTGCAGCGAATTGCGCAATCGCTGCGCGGTGGGGGCCTGCTCATTCTTAGAATCGCCGACAGCACGGCTGGCTGGCGCTTTCATTTCGGCCAGGCGGCAGACCGGTGCGGCTCGCTGCTCTCCCCGCGGGCTTTTGCTCGCCACTGCTACAGGCCCCTGAATGAATGGCTGCAGTTGCTGGACACCCTCGGTTTCGAAACGAATGTCGATCCACCCGCAGCGGGACAGCCCTTTGCCAACGTACTGATCTGGGCAGAAACAGCGCCGCGTGCGCGCGCTTGAGAAGCTGACGGCGACGCCGCACAATGGGGTCTCGCCTCACGAATTCTCGCTTCCAGCATTGACCCAGGCCAAACTGACCAATTTCGAATATCGCCGCACGCAGATCTGGCGGATGAACCGTCTCCTGGTATTTTGCAGCGTGGGTGCGCTCGCGCTTATGATTGGCTCAGCGTGCATGCTGAACATGCCAACGCAACTGTCGTGGACTGCCGCGATGCTGGCTAGCGGCCTGGTCGCAGTGACCATCGTCCGGGTTGTGCGGGCTCTGAACGTGCTCTACCGCTGCCCCAGTTGCGGCATCCTGCCATATCGGACACTGACTGATTACAAGTGCGGCGGTCTCGGCCCGACCCGCGCCAATTTCATGAGTCCACACACTTGTCCGGCGTGCGGCACCCGCATACGATAGTCGCACTCACCGTTCACCATTCACCGTTCACCACACTATGGACCGCTCCCCGCTTCCTCCCACGATTACCGGCCGCGCCGCATTCCTGAAACTGCTCGCGCAGGAAGGCGTAACCCGCATGTTCGGCAATCCCGGCACGACCGAACTCGCCATCATGGAAGCAATGTCGCAGCAATCGGCCATCGGTTACGTGCTCGGATTGCAGGAGGCCGTGGTAGTGGGCATGGCGGACGGCTATGCCCGCGCGTCGCAGAAACTGGCTGCGTGCAACGTCCATGTTGCGCCCGGCCTTGGCAACGCCATGGGCGCGCTCTACAACGCCAAGTTCTATGGCTCACCCGTGTTGATCACGGCCGGCCAGCAGGAACTAGGGCACGGACTGATGGAGCCGATGCTTTACGACCCCCTGGTGCCGATTGCACAGCCGATGGTCAAGTGGGCGGTCGAGGTGACACGCGTGCAGGATCTGCCGCGCATTGTGCATCGCGCGGCGAAAGTAGCGCTCACGCCACCGACCGGGCCAGTATTTATTAGTCTGCCAGGCGATATCCTCGATGCGGAAGCGCCGCTCGACCTCGGTCACCCGACTCGCGTGGATGCCGAGGTCCGTCCCTCCGACAGTGCGCTCGAACGGCTGGCCGAACGCCTGCTTGCCGCGCGCAATCCGGTGCTGATTGCCGGTCACGAACTCGCCACGCGCGACGCGTTGCACGAAGCAGCACAACTCGCCGAAACACTGGGCGCGGCAGTGTGGCAGCAGACGGTGCCTTATGCCGCGCATTTTCTGTCCGAGCATCCTGCTTTCGTCGGACAACTCACGCGCAGCCAGACGCAGGTACGCGGCTGGCTGCAACCTCACGACCTGCTGGTCTGTCTCGGCGCGGATGTCCTGCGCATGTCGGTGCATAACCCCATCGACGCCCTGCCCGATGGCATGCCCGTCGTGCAGATCTCCGAGCGCGACTGGGAACTGGGCAAGAACTATCCGACGGAAATCGCGATCAAGGCCAATGTCAAGGAAACCCTGCGTGCATTGACCGCGGCGTTGCGATCGCGCATGACTGCTGCGCAGAAATCAGCCGCAGCGGCGCGGCTCGCGGAAATCGCGAGGAACAACTGGAGCGTCAAGCGCGCCAAGGCGTGCGAGGAAACCACGAAACTCGAAGGCGCCCGGCCGATGGATCCGAAGGCCTTGATGATGCGCATTGCCGAGGCGCTGCCGCGCGATGTCGTCGTGGTCGAGGAAGGGCTGACGTCGACTTTCCAACTGCTCAACTATCTTCCGCTGCGCGATCACCAGGGCTTCTATGGCCTCGCATCCGGCGGAATCGGCTTCGCGATGGCGGGCGCCGTCGGCATCAGCGTCGCGCTGCCCGAGCGTCCGGTCGTCGCGATCGTCGGCGACGGCAGCGCGATGTACAGCATCCAGGCGCTGTGGACCGCAGCGCATCTGAAGCTTCCGATTACCTATGTGATCCCCAACAATCACAGCTATCGCATACTCAAGGAGCGGCTGGTTTCCTTCCGCAAGACCGACCAATTCGTCGGCATGGACATGGATGACCCGGCAATCGATTTCGTGATGCTTGCGCAATCGATGGGTGTGCCCGCACGCCGCATCACCGATCCGCAGGATATCGGGCCGGCGTTGCGCGAATCCATCCAAAGCGGCGGTCCGAGGTTGCTGGATGTCAGCGTAGCGAATGGGTTCGGCAACTAGCAGCGCGCAATCGGGAAGGCAGATTGAGTTTGGCATCGGGCGCCGTTTGGAACATTCGCAAAGCGTGCCGTTCACTGCATCACCGGTACTGAAGCGAAAATATCCAAATTACCGGATCATACTGCATACTGTAGGCGACTCGGACATTCGATTGACATCGGGAGGGGTGAATCGATATGCGTATTGCGACATGCCTGTCGGGGGCAGTGTTGGCGCTGCTTGCACCCGGCATTGTGCTGGCGCTCGAAGCCAACGATATCTTCAAGCGCGCCGATCCTGGCGTAGTAGTGATCGTTGCCGAAGGGGCAAAGCGCACCGACGACCGTCTGGTCAGCGGCGTGCTCGTCGAGCCGCTCGAAATCGTGACCGTCTGCCGCGGCGTGGTTGACGCAGTCAAACTCACAGTCAAACAGGGCAGCGTCCAGCGCAGCGCGAAGCTGCGATTCCAAGACGCCGCACGCGACCTCTGCCAGCTCCGCCTGGACGATGCATTTCCGAGCGCCAAGCCGGTGACCAACTTCGTGTTGTCCAAAGAGCTCGAGGTCGGCCAGCCGGTATACGCAATTGGCTCTCCGCGCGGCCTCGAACACACCATCTCGCGCGGTATCGTTTCGGCGCTGCGCGAGATGAAGGAGGAAGTCGGCAACCTCGTCCAGACCGATGCGGCGATCTCGCCGGGGTCGAGCGGTGGGGGTCTGTTCGATTCCGAAGGGCGCCTCGTCGGCATCATCACCTTCGGGTTCAAGGATGCGCAGAACCTCAACTTCGCCCTTCCCGCAGAGTGGGTTCAGGAAATCCCCAAACGCAATCGCGATCGCCTTGCCAACGTCGATGCAATGCCCTCGGGGGGCGCGAGTAAACGAGCGGCCGAATCGCCTGATGCCCCCGCTAGCTGGCTACCGCGGGTTGGTGACCGCTGGAAATACAAGTTGATCGACGGTAAGCGAGCCATAGCCAACTTGGTTGTCGAGATTACGGATATACGCGGCAAGACGGTTACAGAACGCATCACAAGGGAAGGCCAGAAGGATTTCATGGCTGAACGTAGCGTAAGCGTGGCCGTCGAATTCAATCCACTGAAATTCCAGGACGTCGTGACGTTGCCCGGTGGGTATCAGCTTAGCGAAATCGCCCCCTACGTCCCTCTTGGACAGGAGATGCGCGCCGGCCAGAATTGGCAAGAACTTCCAATTACATTGCTGCTGGCGGGGTACGGCTACGGCAAGCAGAAATTCCAGACGGAAGCGCGGGTTATCGCGCGGGAAAAATTGCGAGTGCCCGCAGGAGTGTTCGACACGACGCACGTGCAGGCGACGGGCCAAAAGAGCATGGGATCGGACCTCGTCAGGATTATTTGCGACTATTGGTATAGCCCGGATTCAATGCGCACGGTGAAAATGAGCCTGGACATCAAATACTCGAACAGTTCCTTCACACCGAACTCCGAATCCTACGAACTGCTTTCGTTCGAAGCCGGACAGTAATTCGACATTCGGAAGACTGCGAAATGCGACTACTGCACCTTCTTGTTATTAACGCCTGTTTAAGCATGCTTCATTCTGCTTCGGGTTTTGCACTGGAAGCAAACGAGATATTCAAGCTTGCCGATCCGAGCGTGGTGGTCGTGCACGTCTCCGACCGCCAAGGCAAGGAATACGGATTGGGCAGCGGCATCATTATCGGGGCGCGCGACGTCATCACTTCCTGCCATGTAGTGGAAAATGCAGCGGGCATCGCCGTAAAACAAGGGAGCGTCCAACGCAGCGCGAAGCTGCGCTACCTGGACGCGGCGCGCGACCTCTGCCAGGTACAGCTCGACGACGAATTCTCGAACGGGCGGGCGGTCACTGCCTTCGTGATGTCGAGGGACGTTGAGGTGGGACAGACAGTTTTTGCGATTGGCTCGCCGCGCGGACTGGAACACTCCATTTCTCGAGGAATCGTTTCCGGCTTGCGCGAAATGAAGGAGGAAGCCGGCAGCCTGATCCAGACCGATGCGCCGATCTCCCCAGGATCCAGCGGCGGAGGCCTGTTCGATTCGCAGGGAAGGCTGATCGGCATCGTCACTTTCCAGTTCAAGGATGCGCAGAACCTGAATTTCGCCATTCCCGCCGACTGGATCGGCGAGCTTGCAACCCGCAATCGCGATCGGCTTGTCGGCGTGCCCCGATCCACGGCTGTGGATGGCAAGAGCGAAAGGCCAGCGGCCGAAGTGGGAGCCCCGGAATTCCTTCATGCAGGGGATTTCTGGAAGTACCGCGTCACCTTCGGCCGGCGCGAAGTCGGCACAATAAAAGTGCAGATCATCGAGATGCGCGGAAAAGTCGCCCGCGAGCGCGTGACCTACGATCAGTCGAAAGGTTACATGAGGGAAAGGGACATCGAAGTCGGATTCAACCCGACCAAGTTCCCGCCCGTCGTCGTGCTGCCCGGCGGATATCAATTAACCGACCTGTCGCCCTATGCCGATCCGGAGACGCCATTCAAGGCCGGACAGAAGTGGCGCGACGTGGCCGGTGAATTCGCACCGCAAGGCGGTTCCAACACTAAATCGGCGAATTCCGTGGTGTGGATAGCAGGGATGGAATCCGTGCGCGTACCGGCCGGAGAGTTCAAGGCCTGGAAAATCGAGACGACGTCGGAGAGCATATACGCCGTCAACCATTTTTTCGAAGCAAAGTGCACTTACTGGTATGCACCGGAAGTAAAGCGGACCGTCAAGATGAATCTGTATATGAAAACGCAGACGGATGCGTACTCCAGCAACGAAACGTACGAGCTCGTTTCGTTCGAACAGGGAAAATGACCGATGCCGAGAGGATCTTCCAGAGTCCGACTTTTCTGAAGATGAATCGCCCTATTGGCGACGCAATTTATCGACATAGGAATCGACCAGGGCCGCACGCCCCCTGATCGTCTTCCTCGCCTCCTCCGCCACCGCCTCCAGGTGCTCATGCACCAGGCCCACCCCCTGGATCGCCATCATCTTGAAGTATTTGATGCCGGCCTCGCTGGTGGCAAACCGCATCGTGTTGTCGTATTTGGTGAGGTCGTAGATCGGCGCGAAATGGCTCTTCGCTTCGTAGGTTGCGATTTGCAGGTCGCGCATCTCCTGCTCGGAACCAGGCACGCCGTACTTCAGGCGATCGGTGAAAGTGTAGGTCTGCAACGTCAGCTCGCCGACGAACCATTCGATGACGCGCCGTTGCAGCTCGCCGCCTTCGCTGCGGAAGTGCACTGCGATTTCGTCGGCTTCTTCGCCATTGAGGAGGGTGGCTACCTGCTCGGACCATGCTTCCTGGACCCAATAGCCGCTGGCGACTTTGCGTTGTATCAGTGCATCCGTGCCTTGCATCAATTCGCCCTCGGCGCTCTGCCATTGCGGGGAATTCACATTCCATTTTTTTCTGTCCAGACCGGCTGCCTTGCCCTTTTCGGCAAGAAGATCGCGCGCCGCAGTCAGCGCCGCCTGCTTGACGTAAACGCGGCCGATATAGACTGGCAGCGCCACATCGTGCGCCTCGACTACCCGCGACACCGCGTCGCGCTTGAGTTCCTGTTCGCTTGCATCTTCCGCGGCAAAAGCGGCCGGGATGAAAACGGCGGCGCATGCCATGGCTGTCCAGTTCATCCATTTCACTTCAAACCTCCCACGAGTCCCATTTCCAGTCTGTTTAGCCCCAACTCATGATGCCCGACGGCAAGCGGCTTGATCTAGCACAATGTTGCGTGCGACATTGGCAGCAGAACAGCCTTGGGGCGCACCCGGCATGCGTTGGCCATACCGCTGCATGCACGGGTAACATCTCACCGATCACCGAAAATATTTGGTTCCGGCAAACACAGGGGAGGAATACAAAATGAAACTCGGATTCATCGGCGCCGGCTTCATAGCGCGCTTCCAGGCGGTCGCGATACACCAGGTGCGGGGGCTGGAAATTGCCGGGATTCTCAAGCGCCGCGGAGCGCAAGCGCTGACGGACTTTTGTCGGGACCATCGGCTCGGTGACGCGCGCACCTATGACACCATTATGGAGTTAGCGAGGAATGTCGATGTTATCGCGATCTTCGTTCCGAACTACTGCCGGGTTGAAGTCATGGAGGAAATCGCTGCGGCAGTCAAAGCCGGAGCAAGGCTGAAGGGGGTGATTGTCGACAAGCCGCTCGCACGCAACATGAAGGAAGCCAGGCGTATGGTGGACCTCGCCCGCGAAGCGAAGTTGCTGACCGCCTATTTCGAGAACCAGATATTCATGAAGGCGATTCAGAGCCAGCGCACGCAGCTTGTTCCGGTGGCGAAAACCATGGGACCGCTTACGCTGACCCGTTCGGCGGAGGAACATGGCGGACCGCACGAGCCCTGGTTCTGGGATCCCACCCGCCAAGGCGGTGGCGTGTTGCTGGACATGGGCTGCCACAGTATTGCAGTTGGCCGCCATGTGCTCACCCCGGCGGACAAGGATCTTTTGTTCCTCCAGCCGCTGTCCGTTACGGCAGACCTCGGACTGCTCAAATGGGGACAAAAGAAATGGCGTGAAAAACTGCTGAAGGAACGCGGCGTCGATTACGCAAAAACGCCGGCAGAGGATTTCGCCACGGGCATGATCACCTATCGCAATCCGGAAACCAGGCAGATCGTCAAATCCCAGTTCACCGATTCGTGGATGTTCGAGAAACAGGGCCTGCGCCTGTTCATGGACGGGATGGGGCCCGGCTACGCCTTCGAGATCAATACTCTGGTATCGCCGCTGAATGTGTTCATCGGCGATGTGGCAGCCGAAGCCATCGCGGACCAGGAAAGCGCATTGGAGAAAGCAACAGCAAGCCGCGGGTTGCTCGCGGTGCAATATAACGAGGCCGATCTGTACGGTTACACCGACGAGAATCAGGACATGCTGAAGTGCTTTTCGGCCGGTCGCAATGCCATGCTGTCCTGGGAGTACGGACTGGAAATCCAGCGATTGGTCATGGCAAGTTATCTCTCGGCGGAACGCGGCAAGACCATCGACCTCACCGACAAGGCAGTGTTGTCGGAATTGGACTCGTACGTCCCCGCAATCCAGCAGGGCAAGGGCGGGGCGCAGTTGCTACACGCGTGACAGATGGCTCTTGAACCACTCCTGCATGCGAGCCCAGCCGTCTTCCGCAGCTTCCTTGCGGTAGCTCGGCCGGTAGTCCGCAAAGAAAGCATGCGGCGTATCGGGATAGACCACGATCTGCGACTTGCCGTTGGCGGTTTTTAACGCGGCACGCATTTTCTCGACGCTTTCCTGGGAAATGCCGGTATCCGCCGCCCCATAAAGACCGAGTACCGGCACTTTCAGCGTCGGGGCAACGTCGATCGGAAAGGTGGCGCGCAATGCATTCGTCTGACCCTCGAGGCGCCCGTACCATGCAACGCCGGCAGCCACCATCGGGTTGTGGTCACAATACATCCACACGATGCGTCCGCCCCAACAGAATCCGGTGATACCGAGCTGAGTGGCGTTCGCACCATTCTTGCGTGACCACGACATCGTATCGTCGAGATCGTGCATGACCTGCTTATCCGGCACTTTCTCGACGACCGCGAAAATTTCCTTCATGTCATTCAGCTTCGAAACGTCACCCTGCCGTGCATAGAGTTCCGGCGCCACAGCCATATAGCCTAGTTTTGCCAACCGGCGGCATACGTCCCGGATGTGTTCGTGCACCCCGAATATTTCCTGCACGACGAGAAGGAGGGGAAGATCCTTGCCGTTGGCAGGCATGGCCCTATAGGCCGGAACTTCGCCGTCCTTGACCGGTATGCGTACTTCGCCTGCTGTCAATCCGCTGGCGTCCGTAACGATCGTCTGTGCTCCTGCTGGACTTACGGCAAACGCAAAACCGGCGGCGAGCGAGGAGACGACGAAGTCCCGCCGTGACCACTGCCACCGTGGGGACAGACTCGACAATTCGGGGATCAGATGCGGATTCAATTCGCTCATGTCATACCTTCGACAAAACGCCAAGGCAATCGGGTCGGAAACGGCGCCCGCCATCGTATCGCAGGGGAAAGTGATCAGCTTACATCTGTCCGAATTTCCTTTTGACGGCTTCCACGCACCGCGTCTTCTCCGCCCCGTTCAACGAATCGCATTTGCGCAGTTCGGCCGAATAATAAGGCACTTGCGGATAGCCGTCGCGCTGATCAGGATCCTGGCGGGATTGATTGTCGCGCTGGAGCGGATCATCCTGCCGAGTCTGGTTTTCACGCTGGCCGTTCAGTTCCGGACGATTTTGATTATCCCTCAGAGGATCGGCCGCCGCCGTGCCACTCAAGGCTGCTGCCGCGCAACAGAGGGTCATCAACACAAACCGGTTCATGTTCATCCATTTCTCCTTATTTCAATTTCAGCACTGTCCCAGGCCTCCGGCGGCCGCCTGTCTCGCGCACGCCACACTAGGGAGGACTACGGTAACCGCCCCGAAGTTCCGGAGCCAGTCCGGCAGTACGCGCAACAATGTACGTTCGCGTTGTTTCGGTTAGAGTAGAACTTCCCCTGCCGCTCGTTCCATCTAATTGGGTGTTTCGATGAAAACCGCAGCGCTGGTCCTTCTTGGCACCCTGTTGTGCATCATTCAGCCTGCAGAGACGGCGGCCGCGTGGTTCCGTGGCGGTTTTACTGCGGAAGAGATGTTCAACCATTGCAAAGCGGAAGAAAAAGATCCCGTTAAGGATTTCGACCGTGGCATCTGCATCGGCTTCATCGACGGGTTCGCCGCCGGCCACCACGTCGGCGAAACCTTTCATGCCTTCCATCACCGGGATGAAAAGATCGACGACATTTACGGTCACCTGTGCGTACCGGATACGGTGAACCGGGGCCAGCTGGCCAGGATATTTGTACAATTCCTGGAGAAGAATCGGGACAAGCTCAAGCTGCCGGCCGGATTGGTACTGGATGATGCGCTGCGCGAAGCCTTCCCGTGCGCCGTGAAATAAACCGGCGCAATCACCTGTCCTTCCAAGAGACGCCGGAACCAGCAAGAGCCCAGGAGATCATCCATGCATCGTCGCCTTTGCGTCATTGCCCAGGCGCTCTTGTTTCTGGCGGGCAGTTCGTGCGCATTTTCAGCCACGGTGGTGCGTGTCGCGCTCCTCACGCCACTGAGCGGCTCAATGGCGCTGCAAGGCGAATCGGTATCGCGCCAGTTGCATGCGGCGGCGGATGACATCAACGAGCAAGGCGGGTTGTTCGGCGGTGCAAGGCTGGAAATCGTCGATTACGACGACCAGTTGAGCCCCCAGCAAGGATTGGTCGCGCTGCAATCGGCCATCGGCCAAGGCATTAGCTATATTACCCAGGGCATTGGCTCGAACGTCGGGCTCGCCTTGAGCGACGGCATTGCCAAGCATAACAGCCGCAATTCCAGGCAGCCGGTCCTGTTTCTCAACTACGGCGGCCTCGATCCCGAAATGACCAATTCGAAATGCCAGTTCTGGCACTTCCGTTTTGATGCGCACAGTGACATGCGTGCTATCGCACTGGCGGAGTATCTGCGCAAACAACCTGCGATCCGCAAGATTTATCTCATCAACCAGGACTATGCCTGGGGCCAATCGGTCAGCCGCGCCGCGAGGCAAAGCATTACCGCCCGGCGCCCGGACGTGGCCATCGTCGGCGACGATCTGCATCCGCTGGCGAAGGTCAAGGACTTCGCGCCGTATATCGCGAAAATCAGGGCGGCGGGCGCGGACGCTGTGGTGACGGGGAATTGGGGCAGCGATCTTTCGCTGCTGGTTCGCGCCGGCAGGGAAGCGGGTCTGGACGTGCGATATTTCGTCCTCGGCACCGCATTGAAAGGTTTGCCTACGATAGTCGGGCGTTCCGGCGAGGAAAACCTGAAAGTCATAGTGCCCTGGGTGCGTGATGCGGCAGACGCTCGCAGCGCGCAATTCGCGGACGATTTCAAGCGCAAGACTGGCGACGACTGGAGCTTCGAGCAATTGCGGCACATGCTGCGCCTGCTGACAGCGGCAACGATGCAGGCACAATCGGTCGAACCGCTTGACGTCGCCCGAGCGCTTGAAGACCTGCGCATCGCTGGCGACACCGGGGAATTGTGGATGCGCGCGCAGGATCATCAATTGTTCAGTCCCCTGTTTGTCGCCACGCTGGCGCGCTCCGGCACCAGGGGCGTCGCCCACGACTGGGAAAACAGCGGCTACGGCTGGCGGGCCGACGCAACGGTCGACCCCGAATCGTTTCGCGTCCCGACGACTTGCACGATGAGCCGCCCTTGAAGCGGAACACGCGATTCTCTTTCCATAAGCAGTGGCCGTCAGGCACATGCCTGAATGCAACCCTCCCCTCTGCACTGCGGGCATGAAGAAAACTCCTGAAGAGGGAATGATAAATAAAAAACAGTCGTTGCGACGGATGCGCTTGCCGGTCAATTTTGTCGTCGTGTCGTGGCGCGATCTCGCGGTCATCGTGCTGCCGGTACTGCTGTTCATCGTCCTCGCTGTCTGGTTCGCCTTCAGGTTTGTCCGTCCGGCGCCGCTCGATACCATCGTCATTGCGAGCGGTCCCGAGGGAAGCACATTCCGCACGACCGCCGACAAATACCGCAAGATCATCGAGCGCAACGGCGTAAAGGTGCAAGTTATGACCTCGCAAGGCGGGCTGGACAACTTGCATAAGCTCGCCGACCCGTCGATCAGGGTGGACGTGGGCTTCGTGCAGGGAGGGCTGACCGACGGCGTAAACATCGAGCATCTGAAGTCTCTTGGCAGCCTTTTCACCCAACCCCTGCTTATTTTCTACCGTGGCACCCGACCCATCGACGAGCTTTCACAATTCAGGGGCAAACACCTGGCGATCGGTCCCGAGGGCAGCGGTACGCATTCGCTGGCGACAAAGCTGCTCAAGGCCAACGGCATAGACGAAAAGCCCACGGTATTGCTGGATCTTGCAGGGGAAGAGGCGGCAAAGGCGCTTACCGATGGGCATGCCGACGCTGCTTTTCTCATGGGCGATTCCGCGACTCCGTCCGTGATGCGCGGGCTCATGACTACGCGCGGTATCAGATTGCTCAATTTCACTCAGGCAGATGGCTATGCGCGACGTTTTTCATTTTTATCGAAACTCATTCTGCCTCGAGGTGCCGTCGACCTTGGCAAGAATATTCCAAATGAAGACGTGCAACTCGTCGGCCCGACCGTGGAACTGGTCGCCCGCGAATCCCTGCATCCGGCGCTATCGGATCTGCTCATTGCGGCTGCACGCGAAGTCCATGGCGGTCCCGGCATATTTCGCAACGCGGGAGAATTCCCGGCGCCATTGAAGAAGGATTTTCCGATCAGCGACGATGCGGTGCGCTATTACCAGTCGGGGTCGAGATTTCTTTACACGCATCTGCCGTTCTGGCTGGCGAGCCTCACCGACCGGCTTTTGGTCGTTCTGATTCCCCTGGTGGTCGTGATCATTCCGGCTTTGAGGCTGGTGCCCCTCGTCTATCGCTGGCGTATACGATCGCGCGTTTATCGTTGGTACGGGGTCCTGATGGCCATAGAGCGGGAGATTTTCTCCGACCCGACAGCGCAGGAAAAACAGGAACTGCTCAAGCGGCTCGACCGGGTCGGCGAAGCGGTCAACCGGATCAAGCTGCCTCTGTCGTTCGCCGATCAGTTGTTCGTGCTGCGCAGCCACGTCGATATGGTGCGCGACCGCCTCGCACACGACATTTCCGGTTCCTGATTGCCGGGGCCTCACCTCGCATCGAACGACGATACATGGAACGTGCGCTCAAGATCTTGTTAGTGGAAGATACCGAAGCGGATGCCCGGCTCGAGTTCCGCGCACTCGAGCGCGCCGGTGTGACCTTCGAAGCGCGCAGGGTGCAGACCGAAGCGGCTTACCTTGCGCAGCTCGCCGAATATGCGCCCGACGTCATCGTGTCGGACTACTCCATTCCGGGATTCGGTGGCATGCGGGCGCTGGAGTTAGCCAGGGAACGCGTGCCCGATCTGCCTTTTGTATTCGTCTCGGGTGCAATGGGAGAGGACACGGCAGTGGATATGCTCAAGCGCGGAGCAACGGACTACGTACTCAAAACCAATCTGGCCCGCCTCGCTTCGGCGTTGACGCGTGCCATCGAAGAAGCCGAAGTAAAGCGCGCCAAGCGCAAGGGCGAATTGCGCATTGTGGCTCTGGCAAACCTCTACGCCGCGCTGTCCGAGGCCAATGCCACCCTGGCCCGTGCGCAGGCGCCCGACCAGTTATTTCGGGACATGTGCCGCATCGCTGTCACACGCGGCGGCTTTAACTTCGCCTGGGTGGGACTCAGCGACGAAAAATCCGGTGTGCTCATCCCGAGCGCGAGCTACGGTAATGCGCAGGGATTTCTCGACGGACTCGACATTCCGCTCGAGGCGGACAAATCGGGCGGACGCAACCCGGCCATCAGTGCGGCCCGGGGAGGCCGCGCCTACGTTTGCAACGATACGCTGCATGACCAGCGCATTGCCATCTGGCACGACAGAATGCGCGAATGGTCGATTCGTTCCGCGGCCTCGGTACCGCTCCTACGGGAAGGCAAGTCGATCGGGTCCTTCAGCCTCTATGCTTCGGAGATCGATCATTTCGACGACGAGCGCGTGCATTTGTTGAACGAACTCGCCGGTGGCATCGCCTTCGCCCTCGATCGTTTCGAACAGGAAACGCGCCGGCGCAATGCGGAGGCCGATATTCACAATGCCCGCCAGCAGCTACAGGCCTTGTCCATCCGTCTCCTGCAGGTGCAGGAACAGGAACGGCGCGATATCGCGCGCGGACTGCATGACGAAATCGGCCAATCCCTGACGCTGATCAAGATAAAGCTGCAGATGGCATTGCATCGCGGCGGCAACGACAAGGAGCTGACCAAGGAATGCGTGGATATCGCCAGCGAAACACTCGAACAGGTCCGCACCATGTCGCTGAACCTGCGCCCTCCGGCGCTGGATGATCTGGGGTTGGCCGCCGCGCTGCAATGGGCGCTCGAGCGACAGCAGGGGGCGGCTGGCTGGGATATCGAGTTCTCTGCCGATCCCCTGCCCGGCCGGCTGGCCATGGAGACCGAAACCGCCTGCTTCCGCGTCGCACAGGAAGCACTCACCAATATTGCGCGTCATGCCCAGGCGAAAAAAATCGCCGTGCATCTTCGCGTTGACGACGAACATCTCAAGCTCACCGTCCAGGACGACGGCTGCGGATTCGATCAGGAGGACGTGCGCCGCCGTCCCGCCAATCGTTCCAGCCTGGGATTGCTATCGATGAACGAGCGTGCCGCCCTCGCCGGCGGACAGTTCGAGATCGAGACGGCCAACGGTTTCGGCACCAGGGTGACTGCGCTTTTTCCGCTGCGATTGCGCAGCAGCGTCGCATAGCCCGGATATTTCACCAGGCCACCCCCCGCTTGCTTGCAGGTGCGTGTATGCAGCCAATCCAAGGCCGTTCGGCTTGGGCCCACAAATTGGATTCGGGGCTACGCGGATTCTGGCGGGTTCTGGCCGGCCATATCGGGCATGCCCGTCTTGCCAATAGAATGATCTATTGGCTGCGCCGGTCGAGCCCGATCTGTCTCGCC